>Ga0207695_10003080_pt1 | contig 23878 bp, 27 predicted proteins | sample KBSC54metaG_FD_184354 | JGI IMG/M metagenome (GOLD analysis project Ga0207695, IMG submission 184354) | Corn rhizosphere microbial communities from Kellogg Biological Station, Michigan, USA - KBS C5-4 metaG (SPAdes) (version 2) | ecosystem: Host-associated > Plants > Roots > Rhizosphere > Soil...
TCGAGCTGGTGTGATCCTTCATGTACTCGCCGGTCGACCTGCCTTCGAGCACCCGCGCGGCCCCCGCGAAGAAGCGGATCTGGTCGACCGATAGCAGGATCTCGTCGGTCACCAGGCCGGCGCGCGGCTTGCCGGTGTCCTGCGACTCGAGGTCGGCGAACTCCTCGGCGCGGGCCTCCATGACGTCCGCGATGCGGAAGAGCGCGAGTTGGCGCTCCGCGGGGGTCGACTCGCCCCACTGCTCGAAGGCGGTCGCCGCCGCCGCGTATGCGGCGTCCACATCCGCGGCGCCCGAGACCGGCGAGAGCGCGTAACTGGTCTCGGTCGCCGGGTCGACGACGTCGAATGCGTCGTCGCTCCTCGCCTCGACATACTCGCCGTTGATGAAGTTGCGCAGGATGCGGTCGGGTGCGTGTCCGGAGGCCATGCGATCAGGCTACGTGGCAGCGCGAGCCGAAACCAGGGTCAAGACGGCCGATTCCGTCACTTTCTGACCCCCAGAAGTACGGATTCGCTTGTATGCGCGCATCTCGGCTGACAGAATCGAGCAATGGCGGCCCGACCGAAACCCTCTGTGCTCGACGATGTCTCGAAGGCCATCATCGAGCAGCTCCAGACCGACGGCCGCCGCAGCTACGCCGAGATCGGCAAGGCGGTCGGCCTGAGCGAGGCGGCCGTGCGGCAGCGGGTGCAGAAGCTGCAGGAATCGGGCGTGATGCAGGTCGTCGCGGTCACCGACCCGATGCAGCTGGGCTTCTACCGCCAGGCGATGATCGGCATCCGCGTCACGGGCGACACCACGCGCGTCGCGCGGCTGCTCGGCGAGATCCCCGCCGTCGACTACGTCGTGCTCACGGCGGGCAGCTTCGACATCCTCGCGGAGGTGGTCTGCGAGAACGACGACGACCTGATCGAGCTGCTCAACCAGCGGATCCGAGGGATCGAGGGCGTGCAGTCCACCGAGACCTTCGTCTATCTCCGACTGCACAAGCAGTTCTACAACTGGGGAACCAGGTAAGGAAAAAGAGGACCTCATGTCCATCGACACGCCCATCAGCACCAGCACCATGCACACCGACGCCGAGCTGCAGCAGATGGCCAAAGACCATCTGTGGATGCACTTCACGCGCCAGTCGTCCGTCGAGGCGAACGGCACGCCCATCATCGTCAAGGGCGAGGGCCACCACATCTGGGACTCGAAGGGCAAGCAGTACTTCGACGGGCTCTCCGGCCTGTTCGTGGTCAACGCCGGCCACGGCCGCCGACGCCTCGCCGAGACCGCCGCCAAGCAGGCGGAGGAGCTCGCGTTCTTCCCGATCTGGTCGTACGCGCATCCCTCGGCCATCGAGCTGGCCGACCGGCTCGCCGACTACGCGCCGGGCGACCTGAACCGCGTCTTCTTCTCGACCGGCGGCGGCGAGGCGGTCGAGACCGCGTTCAAGCTGGCGAAGTACTACTGGAAGCTGCAGGGCCGCCCCACCAAGCACAAGGTGATCTCGCGGGCCGTCGCCTACCACGGCACACCGCAGGGCGCGCTGGCGATCACCGGCATCCCGGCCATGAAGGAGATGTTCGAGCCGGTCACCCCCGGCGGCTTCCGGGTGCCGAACACGAACTACTACCGCGCAGAAGAGATGGGCTTCTCGGGCACCGAGGCCGAGTTCGGGGTCTGGGCGGCGAACCGCATCGAGGAGATGATCCTGTTCGAGGGCCCCGAGACGGTGGCCGCGATCTTCCTCGAGCCGGTGCAGAACTCCGGCGGATGCTTCCCGCCTCCCCCCGGATACTTCCAGCAGGTGCGCGCGATCTGCGACAAGTACGACGTGCTGCTGGTCAGCGACGAGGTGATCTGCGCCTTCGGCCGCATCGGCCACATGTTCGCCTGCGACGAGTACGGCTACGTGCCCGACATGATCACCTGCGCCAAGGGGATGACCAGCGGCTACTCCCCGATCGGCGCGACGATCATCAGCGACCGCATCTACGAGCCGTTCCGCCACGGTACGACCGCGTTCTATCACGGCTACACCTTCGGAGGTCATCCGGTGTCGGCGGCCGTCGCCCTCGAGAACCTCAATATCTTCGAAGAAGAGAAGCTCAACGAGCGCGTGCGCGAGAACTCGCCGATCTTCCGCGCGACCCTCGAGAAGCTGCTCGATCTGCCGATCGTCGGCGACGTGCGCGGCGACGGCTACTTCTTCGGCATCGAGCTGGTGAAGGACAAGGCGACCAAGGCGACCTTCGACGACGACGAGTCGGAGCGGCTCCTGCGCGGCTTCCTCTCCAAGGCGCTGTTCGACGCCGGCCTGTACTGCCGCGCGGACGACCGCGGCGACCCGGTCGTGCAGCTCGCGCCGCCGCTCACCATCGGCCCGAAGGAGTTCGACGAGATCGAGAGCATCCTGCGCGGAGTGCTGAGCGAGGCGTGGACCAAGGTCTGAGCGCGGCGGCGAGCTACTCGGGGCTGTCCTTCTGGCACGACTCGCTCGGTGCGGAGGCGCTCGTTCCGCGAGCGCCGCTCGCCGGTGACACCGACGCCGACATCGCGATCGTCGGCGCCGGCCTGACCGGACTGTGGACCGCCTGGTACCTGCTGCAACGCGACCCGGCGCTCAAGGTCGTGCTCCTCGAGCGCGACATCGCGGGCTTCGGCGCATCGGGCCGCAACGGGGGCTGGTGCAGCGCGCTCTTCCCGCGCTCCACCGCGTCGTTGGAGCGGGCTCACGGGCTCGAGGCGGCGCTCGCCATGCGGCGCGCGATGGTGGCCTCCGCCGACGAGGTGGAGCGGGCGACACGCGACGCCGGCGTCGACGCCGACTACGTCAAGGGCGGCACGATCGCCTACGCGCGCTCGCCCGTGCAGCTCGCGGCAGCACGGGCGGAGGTCGACGAAGCGCGCGAGTACGGAGTCGACGCCCTGGAACTCTGGGAGGCGGGGGCGGATCCCACCCACCCCCTGGGCGCCGGCGGCGCGCTCGGCGCCGTCTTCGACCCCGCGTGCGCCCGAGTGCATCCGGCCAAGCTGGTGCGCGGACTGGCTGCCGCCGTCGAACGCGCCGGCGCGACGATCGCCGAGCAGACCACCGTGCTCCAGTGGGACTCGGCACCCGGACGACCCGGCCGGCTGGTGACCACCCGCGGCGTCGTCACGGCCGACCGCATCGTGCTGGCCACCGAGGGCTACGGGGCGATGCTGCGTCAGACGCACCGCCGCATCCTGCCGCTGTATTCGCTCATGATCGCGACCGAGCCCCTGCCCGATTCGTTCTGGGACGAGATCGGGCTGCGGCACGGGCAGACCTTCACCGACTTCCGGCATCTGCTGATCTACGGACAGCGCACCGCAGACAATCGCTTCGCGTTCGGCGGGCGGGGCGCGCGCTACCACTGGGGCAGCAGCATCCGCCCCGGATACGACCGGTCGCCGCGGGTCTTCGAGCACCTGCACCGGGCATTGCGCGAGCTGTTCCCGTCGATGGATGCCGCGGTCACCCATCGCTGGGGCGGCCCGCTCGGCGTGCCGCGCGACTGGCACGCGAGCGTGAGCTACGACCCCGCGACCCGGATCGCGAGCGCCGGCGGCTACGTGGGCGACGGCCTCAGCACGACCAACCTGGCGGGACGCACTCTGGCCGATCTGCTCACCGGAGCCGACACCGAGCTGACCAGACTACCGTGGGTCAACCACCGTTCCCCCTCGTGGGAGGTCGAACCGCTGCGGTTCATCGGCGCCAACGCCGGCATGACGGCGATGGCGTTCGCCGACTCCGAGGAGCGCGTCACCGGGCGCCGCTCGCTCGCCGCGCGTGTCATGGGGCCGCTGGTCGGGCACTGACGGCTGCCTGACAATCGGGGCTCGGCGACCCGCGCGGCCCTAACCTCGGATCATGGCCTCCCCCGCATCCTCGGCTCCCGCCCCCGCCCCGTCGACCGCCGTACGTCATCCCGGAGGAGGGCGGTCGGCGCTGGCTCTCGTCTGCTTCCTGGCGATCTCGTTCGGCGTGGCCGCCATGGGGGCCCTCTCGACGATTCAGAACGTCGACGGCTGGTACGCCCACGCGGACCGCGCGTTCTGGACGCCGCCGAACGTGGTCTTCGGTCCGGTCTGGACCGTGCTCTACACCCTGATGTCCGTCGCCGCCTGGCTGGTCTGGCGCGAGCCCGCCGGTCGAGATCGGCGCTCGGCGCTGGTGGTCTACATCGTTCAACTGGTGCTGAACGCGCTGTGGACGCCGGTGTTCTTCGGCTTGTACCCGGTCGCCGGTGCCTCGGCCCTCTGGATTGCGCTCGTGATCATCGCGGCGATCGACGTGATGGTCCTGGTCACCATGCTCCGGTTCTGGCGCGTCCGCCGGCTCGCCGCGGTGCTGCTGATCCCGTACTGGGCGTGGGTGCTCTACGCGACCACGCTCAATCTGTACCTCGCGCTCCACAATTAGCTGACAAGTCATCTAAATCGGGAATAGCCGCCCGATCCCTGCGCTTGATTGGTGACATGACAACTAATTCGCTCGCGACCCGTCCCGACTATCGCATCGGGACCTGGAAGCTGGACCCCGCCCACTCCGAACTGTCCTTCTGGGTGCGCCACCTCAAGATCAGCAAGGTGCGCGGCATCTTCGAGAACTTCGATGTCACCGTGATCACCACCGAGGATCCGAGCGACATCAGCGTCGAGGCATCCATCGACGTCTCCTCGGTGAATACCGGTCAGGATGCCCGCGACAACCACCTGCGCTCGAGCGACTTCTTCCTCGTCGAGCAGCACCCGCACATGCTCTTCCGCTCGACCGCGATCAAGGTGGACGGCGACGACTTCACGATGGACGGGGAGCTCACCCTGCGCGGCGTCACCCAGCCGGTGACCCTGACCGGTGAGTTCGGCGGCATCATCACCGACGACTACGGCCGCACCAAGGCCGGCGCGTCGGCGTCGACCACGATCAACCGTCACGACTTCGGGGTGAGTTGGAACGCCGCGCTCGAGGCCGGCGGATTCACGCTGGGCGACGAGGTCACCATCACGATCGACCTGCAGGTCGACCTGCAGCAAGCCGAGGCGTCGGCCGCGGCCTGACGCGCGAGTCGGCCCCCGCAGACCTCAGGTGAGGGGGAACAGTCCCTCGATCTCCTCCGCCTCGGCGGGTGACGGCCGCCAGCCGGATCCCGCCGAGGCGTTCTGCATGATCTGCTCGGGCTTGGTCGCGCCGGCGATCACGCTCGTCAGGCCGGGACGCGACAGCAGCCAGCCGAACGTCGCCTCGAGCATCGAGATCCCGCGGGCGGCGCAGAAGGCTGCGTACGCCTCCATCTCGTTCCACGGCGCGTCGTCAGCCACGTGCGGTCGCTGGCGTGAGATCCGGGTGTCCGCCGGACGCTCGGTGCGCGTGAACTTGCCCGTGAACAGGCCGTTCGCCAGCGGGAAGAAGGGCAGGAATCCCAGGCGGGCCGCGCGGATCGCGGGCAGGATGTCCACCTCGACCGAGCGGGCGAGCAGGTTGTACTCGTTCTGGGCCGACACAAAACGCGCGGTGCCCAGTCGCTCGGCCACGGCATCCGCCTCGGCGATCTGCGCGGCATCGAAGTTGGAGTTGCCGATTGCGATCACCTTGCCTTCGCGTACCAGCTCGTCGAGGGCGCCGAGGGTGTCCTCGATCGGGACCGAGGGATCGGGCGTGTGCTGTTGGTACAGGTCGATGCGGTCGGTGCCGAGACGGCGCAGCGAGCCCTCGACGGCCGCACGGATGTAGTCGCGCGATCCCTTGTGACCCGGGATCGGCGAGGGGAACTCGGTGTGGCCGAACTTGGTGGCGATGATGAGGTGATCGCGGTGGCCCGTGATGGCGGCGCCGAGCCGCGTCTCGCTGAGCCCGTACTCGGCCCCGTAGATGTCCGCCGTGTCGAAGAAGGTGACGCCCGCCTCGATCGCGGCACCCACGACCGCATTCGAGCCCGTCTGGTCGTCGCTCGCGGTGCCCGGTCTGCCCAGGTTGTTGCAGCCGAGGCCGACCACCGAGACGGACAGGGATGACGGGCCGAGCACGCGGGTTTCCATCCCCTCAGCGTATGCTCCTGTCCTCCCCCGCCCGTACCCAGCGGCGCCTCTGCGCCGTGTCCGATTTCCGCCAGGCGATGTCGGCGCACCGGGCTACTCTCGGAGCATGCAGACCATCACAGAGCACGTCACCGGGGTGCCGACGCACCTGCGCCGCATCGACAGCCCGATCGGCCGCATCGAGGTGATCGGCAACGGCGAGGCCATCGTCTCGCTGGCGATCGAGCGCGATGGCGCCCTCCCCTGGGACGGCGTGCCCGAGCAGGGCGACCCCGTGCTCGACCGTGCCGTCGAGCAGCTCGAGGAGTACTTCGCCGGTCATCGCCGCGACTTCGATCTGCCGCTGTCGCTGGCGGGCACCGCGTTCCAGCTGGCCGTCTGGGAGCAGATCGCCGCCCTCGACTTCGGCGAGGTCGTCTCCTACGGCGAGCTCGGCCTCGGCACCGGGCGGGCCACCGCCGGGCGCGCGGTGGGCGGCGCCGTCGGCGCGAACCCGATCCCGATCATCGTGCCGTGCCATCGCGTGCTCGGCAGCGACGGGCGCATCACCGGCTATAGCGGGGGCAACGGCATCCCCACCAAGTCGTGGTTGCTGCAGCACGAGGGCATCGCACATATCGCCTCCGGCGTCCGGGTGAGCGGTCGCCGCCCGGACGACAGCGAGAACCAACTGGACATCGGCGCACTCGACGAGGCCACGCTCGGTCAGCCGGCGTGAGCTCGCTGATCGTCGGCGACGATGGGCGCGCGCGGTGCGCGTGGGCCGGTCGCGACGCCGAGTACCAGAGGTACCACGACGAGGAGTGGGGAACGCCGCTGCACGGTGACCGTCCGCTCTTCGAGAAGCTCAGCCTCGAGGGCTTCCAGGCCGGGTTGTCGTGGATCACAATCCTGCGCAGACGCCCCACCTTCCGCGCCGCCTTCCGAGACTTCGACATCGACGCGGTCGCCGCCTTCGACGAGCACGACATCGAGCGCCTCATGGCGGATCCGGGAATCATCCGCAACCGGCTCAAGGTCGAGGCGACGATCTCGAACGCACGGGTCACGCAGGCGCTGGTCTCCACTCATCCGGGCGCTCTCGACGACCTGATCTGGAGCTTCGCCCCGCCGCGTCGCGAGCGTCCGCCCGCGTCACTGAACGAGTTGCCGGCGGTCACGGCCGAGTCGACAGCCCTCAGCAAGCAGCTCAAGAAGCTCGGCTACCGCTTCGTCGGCCCGACCACGATCTACGCGCTGATGCAATCCGGCGGACTGGTCGACGACCACGTGGCCGGGTGCTGGCGGTCGTCGTCCTGAGTCAGCCGGCCGGTTTGGGAGCCGCAGGCGGCGGAGTGTTCGACGGCGGCGCGGTCTGAGGACGAACGGCGCCGTACCCGGCCAGGGGCGGCGGGTAGCCGGCCGCCGTGATCAGCGCGGGGTCGTACACCTCGGAAGGCCGGCCCAGCAGGAAGAGCCACACGAACGGCAAGAAGATGGCGAGCACGACCCAGCTCGAATCCTTGCGGAAGGCGATGCCGGTTCGATAGCTGCCGATGGCCAAGAAGACCGCCGTGATGACGCTCGCGTAGGGCACCACCACGAGCACCGACAGCCAACCGGGCTGTCCGCCGACCTCCAACCATTTCCAATAGTTGTAGATGGGAACCCAGGCGATCCAGGGTTCAACGCCGACCTTGCGGAAGAACGATGACATCGCCAGAGCCATCAGCACGTAGGCACCGACCAGCATCAGCAGATACATGCCGACGAATATCGTCACGATGAAGCCGGCGATCAAGCCGCCGAGCGCGGAGTTGTCGCCGTAGTCGTAGCTCACCGTCCCAGACTAGGTCCGATGGTTCACACGACCAGCACGAGTTCGCGATCGTCGGCCGTCTCGAGCCGGATGCCCGCGGTGGCGGCCCACGCGATGAGCGACGCGGCATCCGAATGGTCGATGGCGGCCAGCAGCAGCGCCCGCACGAACTCTCCCTTGCCCTTCTTGTTGAAGTGGTTGAGGGCGCGGCGCCGTCCATCGTCACCCTCCGAGACGACGCGCAGATACCACGACTCCTCGCGCGCCGGTGCCGGGCCGAGCGCGACGTACGCCTCGGAGCGCAGATCGAGGATCATCCCGGGTGCCTCGGCGAGCACGCCGGCGACCGGCGACGACCAGAGCGCCTTCAGCGGCGTCCCCGGCAGGCGCGAATCGGGCGAGAGCCGGTACGCCGGGATCGGGTCATCCGGGCCGACCAGCCCGAACAACGCCGACGCGATCACCAGGTGGTCGTGGGCGAAGGCGCGCGCCGTCCGGGGCAGGGTGGACACGTCGAGCCCCTCGTACAGCACTCCCTCGAAGCGCTCGATCGCAGCCATGGTCGGACCGCTCTCGAGCTGCTTGTTGCGTTCGAGTTCGCGTGCCTGCGTCGGCCCGAGCCGTAACGCGGCCGCGGCTCCGCGATTGCGCGCGAGCCGCCGCATCGCCGAGAGCGCGCGCTGGCGCGGCTTCGTCAACTGCGCGAAACTCAGCGCGTCGAGCGAGAGCGGGCGTGCCGGGTCTCCACCGTCGCGCTTCGTCTCCGAGGGCGGCAGGACGATCAGCATCGCCGGGCGGTCACGGTCGTCGCCGTCCGGGGCTCAGGCGTTGAGGAACGCGAGCGCCTGCTCCACGTTCACCCCGAGCGGCTGCACCGAGTCGAGCGTGATGCGTGGCACGGCGCCGCTCGTGCCCGACCAGCTCTCCCACTCGTCCAGGCTCTGCTCGACGGCGTGCCAGGTCGGCTCGGCGAGGTGCGGATGACGTCGACCCCGAGTGGTCATGCGGGTGCGATGCAACTCGGGATCCGAGCACACCACCTCGAGGAACTTGATCGCGACCTCCTGACGGGCCGCCAGCTTCACCCACTGATCGCGAGCCGGTTCGACCGCGTTGACGGCATCCACGATCACGCTGCCCCCGCCCGCGAGCACCGCTTCGGCGATGGTCTCGGCCACCAGGTAGGCGGCGAGACCGGTCGGCTGATCGGCCTCGATGCCCGCACTGAGAATCGCCGACTCGATCGGATCCACCGACACCACCGGCGCGCCGATGCGATTGCCGACCACCTCGGCGATGGTGCTCTTGCCCGCGCCCGGCAGGCCGGCCGTCACGATGAGCATTGCATCCCCGATCGACGAAAGACGTCAGAGCAGCTCTGCGGCGCCCGCCACGACGGTGACCACGTTGTTCTGCATCGACAGGAACCCGTCCTGAGCGTTGACCCGGATCACGTCGCCGTCGAGCGTCGTGATGCGGACCTCGCCCTCGGCGAGCACTCCGAGCACCGGCTGGTGGCCGGCGAGGAGGCCGATCTGGCCGATCATGGTGCGCGCGACCACCTGACGGGCGTCGCCCGTCCACAGCTCGGCATCTGCCGAGACCACGCTCACCGTGAGGTCGGCCATGATCAGCTGTTCTCCTTCTGGATCTGGGCCCACTTCTCTTCGACGTCGCTGATCGAGCCGACGTTGAAGAACGCCTGCTCGGCCACGCTGTCGAACTCGCCCTTGGCGATTGCGTCGAAGCTCTCGACCGTGTCCTTCAACGGGACCGTCGAGCCCTCGACGCCGGTGAACTTGGTCGCCATGTAGGTGTTCTGCGACAGGAACTGCTGGATGCGGCGCGCGCGCGACACCGTGATCTTGTCCTCTTCAGACAGTTCGTCGACACCGAGGATCGCGATGATCTCCTGCAGCTCCTTGTTCTTCTGCAGGATCTGCTTGACCGTCGTCGCGACCCGGTAGTGGTCTTCACCCAGGTAGCGCGGGTCGAGGATGCGGCTGGTCGAGGTCAGCGGGTCCACAGCGGGGTAGAGACCGCGCGACGCGATCTCGCGGCTGAGCTCGGTCGTGGCATCCAGGTGCGCGAAGGTGGTCGCCGGAGCCGGGTCGGTGTAGTCGTCAGCGGGCACGTAGATCGCCTGCAGCGAGGTGATCGAGTGGCCGCGGGTCGAGGTGATCCGCTCCTGCAGCACGCCCATCTCGTCGGCCAGGTTGGGCTGGTAGCCCACCGCCGACGGCATGCGGCCGAGCAGGGTCGACACCTCGGAGCCCGCCTGGGTGAAGCGGAAGATGTTGTCGATGAAGAGCAGCACGTCCTGGTTCTGCACATCGCGGAAGTACTCGGCCATGGTCAGGGCCGAGAGGGCGACGCGCAGACGCGTTCCCGGCGGCTCGTCCATCTGGCCGAAGACCAGGGCGGTCTTGTCGAAGACGCCCGCCTCCTCCATCTCGCCGATGAGGTCGTTGCCCTCGCGGGTGCGCTCGCCGACGCCAGCGAACACCGAGACACCACCGTGGTTGGCGGCGACGCGGTAGATCATCTCCTGGATGAGCACGGTCTTGCCCACGCCGGCGCCGCCGAACAGGCCGATCTTGCCGCCGAGCACGTACGGGGTCAGCAGGTCGATGACCTTGATGCCGGTCTCGAAGAGCTGCGTCTTCGACTCGAGCTGGTCGAATGCCGGGGGCCGGCGGTGGATCGGCCAGCGCTCGGTGATGTCGAGCTTCTCGCCCTCGACCGGGTTGAGCAGCTCGCCGGTGACGTTCCAGACGTGACCCTTGGTGACGTCGCCGACCGGCACCGAGATCGGCGCGCCGGTGTCGCGCACCTCGCCGCCGCGCACCAGGCCGTCCGTCGGCTTCAGGGCGATGGCGCGGATGAGGTCGTCGCCCAGGTGCTGCGCGACCTCGAGGGTGATCTCGTTGTCGACGCCATCCAGGGTGATGGTGGTCTTCAGCGCGTTGTAGATGTCGGGGATCGCATCGTGCGGGAACTCGATGTCGACGACCGGACCGGTGACGCGGGCGATGCGGCCGACGCCGACCGCGTCGGTCGAGCCGGCGCCGGAGTCGGACTTCTTCGCGGGCGCCTTCGCCGTCGGCTTCTTGGCGGCGGGTGCCTTGGTGGTCGCAGTAGCCATGGGTTTCCTTTATTCGGTAGTAGGCGGAGCCTATTTCGCGGAGCTCAGAGCGTCGGCGCCGCCCACGATCTCAGAGATCTGCTGGGTGATTTCGGCCTGACGCGCGTTGTTGGCAAGTCGGGTGTAGTCGCGGATGAGGGTGTCGGCGTTGTCGCTCGCCGACTTCATCGCCTTCTGGGTGGCCGCATGCTTCGACGCCGCGGACTGCAGCAGCGCGTTGAAGATGCGGGAGTCGATGTAGACCGGCAGCAGGGCGTCGAGCACCGTGTCGGCCTCGGGCTCGAACTCGTAGAGCGGGAACACCTCGGTGTCGCCCGGATCTTCGACCCCCTCGACGATCTCGAGCGGCAGGAGGCGGACCATTTCGGGTTCCTGCGTCAGCATCGAGACGAAGCGGTTGTAGACGATGTGGATCTCATTGACGCCACCCTCGTCTTCCGACTGGATGAACTTGGCCACCAGCGTCCGCCCGATGTCTTGCGCGGTGGTGAACTGCGGGCTGTCGGTGTCGCCGGTCCAGACCTGCTCGAACGCGCGCTTGCGGAAGCTGAAGTAGCCCACCGCTCGGCGACCGATCAGGTAGTACACGACCTCTTTGCCCTGGTTCTGCAGCAGCGTCGCGAGCTCTTCCGACGCACGCAGCACGTTCGCGTTGAACGCTCCGGCCAGACCGCGGTCCGACGCGAACACGACGATCGCGGCGCGCGTGATCTTCTCGGGCTCGGTGGTCAGCACGTGGTTCACGTTCGAGTAGGTGGCAACGGCCGAGACCGCGCGGGTGACGGCGCGGGCGTACGGCGCTGAGGCCTTCACCCGGGCGAGGGCCTTCTGGATGCGCGAAGCGGCGATCAGCTCCATGGCGCGCGTGATCTTCTTCGTGGTCTGCGCGCTCTTGATACGGGCGCGGTACTCGCGGAGTTGGGCTCCCATTCGGTCCTCCCTTCGATACTGGTGGTGTCGGCGATCGTGGTCAGTCTGGAGCGACTAGCGCTTCGACTTGACGATCTTCTCTTGGTTGACGTCTTCGACCTCGGTCGGCGTGAAGACCTCTTTGCCTGCGCTGGCGAGCGGGTCGCCGGAGCCGGTGAGGAACTCCTTCTTGAAGGCGTCGACCCCCTTCTCGAGCTCGGCCTTGGTGTCGTCCTCGAGCTTGCCGCTGTCACGGATCGTGTCGAGCACCTGGGTGTTGCGGGCGAGGTACTCGTGCAGCTCCGACTCGAAGCGCAGCACGTCGTCGATCGGCACGTCATCCAACTTGCCGTTGGTGCCTGCCCAGATGGAGACGACCTGCTTCTCGACCGGGAACGGCGAGTACTGCGGCTGACGCAGCAGCTCGGTCAGACGTGCGCCGCGGTCCAGCTGACGGCGACTGGTGGCATCCAGGTCGGAGGCGAACAGCGCGAAGGCCTCGAGCGAGCGGTACTGCGCCAGCTCGAGCTTCAGGGTGCCGGACACCGACTTGATGCTCTTCACCTGTGCGTCGCCACCGACGCGCGACACCGAGATGCCGACGTCGACCGCGGGACGCTGGTTGGCGTTGAACAGGTCGGACTGCAAGAAGATCTGCCCGTCGGTGATCGAGATCACGTTGGTCGGGATGTAGGCCGAGACGTCGTTCGCCTTGGTCTCGATGATCGGCAGACCGGTCATCGATCCCGCGCCGAGCTCGTCGCTCAGTTTCGCGCAGCGCTCGAGCAGACGCGAGTGCAGGTAGAAGACGTCGCCCGGATAGGCCTCACGTCCCGGCGGACGGCGCAGCAGCAGCGACACGGCGCGATAGGCCTCGGCCTGCTTGCTCAGGTCGTCGAAGATGATCAGCACGTGCTTGCCGCCGTACATCCAGTGCTGGCCGATCGCCGAGCCGGTGTAGGGAGCCAGGTACTTGAAGCCGGCCGGGTCGGATGCGGGGGCGGCCACGATGGTGGTGTACTCCATCGCTCCGGCGTCTTCGAGCGCGCCCTTGACGGCCGCGATCGTCGAACCCTTCTGACCGACGGCGACGTAGATGCAGCGCACCTGCTTGTTGACGTCGCCCGACGCCCAGTTGTCTTTCTGGTTGATGATCGTGTCGATCGCGATGGCGGTCTTGCCGGTCTGACGGTCGCCGATGATCAGCTGACGCTGGCCGCGGCCGATCGGGATCATCGCGTCGATGGCTTTGATGCCGGTCTGCATCGGCTCGTGCACGCTCTTGCGCTGCATGACGCCGGGAGCCTGCAGTTCGAGCGCACGGCGGCCGTCGGTCGCGATGTCGCCGAGGCCGTCGAGCGGGTTGCCGAGCGGGTCGACCACGCGGCCCAGGTAGCCGTCGCCGACCGCCACCGAGAGCACCTCGCCCGTGCGGGTGACCTGCTGGCCCTGCTCGATGCCGTCGAACTCGCCGAGCACGACGACGCCGATCTCGCTCTCGTCGAGGTTCAATGCGAGGCCGAGCGTGCCGTCTTCGAAGCGGAGCAGCTCGTTCGCCATGGCGCCCGGCAGTCCCTCGACGTGGGCGATGCCGTCTGCGGTGTCGGCGACCGTGCCGACCTCGGCCGAGGTAGCTTTGGCGGGCTGGTAGGTGTCGACGAAGCTCTGCAGGGCGTCGCGGATCTCATCGGGGCTGATGGTGATGTCTGCCATGGCCCTTCCTCTCTGTCAGAAAATCGGCCCGCTGTGCGGGTGGTCTGGGGTGCGCCGGGTCAGCCGGCGAGCTGGAGCTTGAGGTCGGCAAGCCGTGAGGCGATCGTGCCGTCGATGACGTCGTCGCCCACCTGCACCCGCGCGCCACCGACGACGCTCGGGTCGACGACGAGCTGGAGCTGGATGTCGCTGCCGTATTGCTTCGTGAGGGCGCCAGCCAGCCGCTTCTGCTGGGCGGCGCTGAGCGGAGCCGCCGACGTGACGGTCGCGATCCGGCGTGCGCCCGCGGCGGCGACGATATCTGCGGCGCCGGCCAGCATCTCGCCGATACGGCGACCGCGCGGGCTGCTCACCAGGTGCTCGACGATGGCGACCGTGCCCGGGTGGGCTTTGGCGCCGATGAGCTGCCGCACGATCGCGGCCTTGCCCTTCGGATCGGTCAGCTTGCTGCCGAGAGCCAGTTCGAGCGGCGCGTCGTTCGCGGTGATGCGCGCGAAGTCGAACAGTTCCGACTCGATGACCGCCGAGTGGCTGTCGCCCTGAGCGATGGCCCGGATGCCCAGCTGCTCGAGCCCGTCGACCAGCTCGTCTCCGCTCGACCAGCGCGAGCTCACGATGGTGTCGACCAGCTTCGTCGCCGTCGACGAGATCCCGGGGAAGATCTGCGCCACCAGGCGCGACTTGTCGCTCGGCGCGACCGCGGGATCGGCGAGGATCCCACGCAGTTGCGCGGAGTCGTCAACGGCCCGGCAGACCGTGAGCAGCTGCTCCCCCGTGGCGACGGTGACGCCAGAGGTCGCGACCAGCTGGTCGACGGCGGTGCGGAGCGCCTCCCGAGATGCAGAACCCATTACCGACGAGCCCCCGACGGTCGGGCGCTCGCGGCTGCGGCATCCACGGTCTCGAGGTCGGCCAGGAACCGGTCGACGATCGCGGCGGAGCGCTTGTCGTCGGTGAGGCTCTCGCCGATCACGGTGGATGCGAGGCCGAGGGCCAGCGATCCGACCTCGGTGCGGAGCGAGGTCAGCGCCGACGAGCGCTCGGCCTCGATCTGGGTCTGGGCGTTCGCAACGATGCGTGCGGCATCCGCCTGCGCCTGCTCGACCAGTTCCGCGCGGATCTTCTTCGCGTCTTCGCGGGCCTGGTCGCGGATGCGACCGGCCTCTGCACGGGCCTCAGCCAGCTGCGCGTTGTACTGCTCGAGCGCCTTCTGGGCACCGGCCTGCGCCTCTTCGGCCTTCTTCAGGCCGCCCTGGATCGCCTCGGCACGTGCGTCGAGCGCCTTGGTGACGTTCGGAAGCACGAGCTTCCAGACGACGATCAGAACGACGACGAACGCGATCGTGCCCCAGACGAGGTCGGGGAGCGCCGGCACGAGGATGCTGTTGCTCTCGGCCGCCTTCACAATTGCGTGCAGCATTCAGACTCCTTCGATCGGGTCCGAAACCTAGTGCGTGGGCGCGGGGAACGGGATGAACGCGACGCCGATGGCGATGAAGCAGAGCGCCTCGGTCAGCGCGATACCGATCCACATGAGGGTCTGCAGACGACCTGCGAGTTCGGGCTGGCGGGCCACGGACTCGATGGTCTTGCCGACGATGATGCCCACGCCGATGGCCGAGCCGATGACGGCGAAGCCGAAGGCAAGGGGCGCAAGGTGTCCAACTACGTCATTCACTGCGGGTTCCTTTCGAGGGTGGTGATTGTGGTCGACGAGCTCAGTGCTCGTCGGCCAGCGCCAGCTGGATGTAGATGGCGGTGAGGATCGTGAAGACGTAGGCCTGCAGTCCGGCGATGAACAGCTCGAGCACGGTGAAGACGATGCCGAACAGGAGCGTTCCGGCGCCGAGGAGGCCGATCGCGTTGCCCCCGGCCAGCACGGTGATGAAGAAGAAGTTGGTCGCCAAGAAGCACAGGGTGAGCAGCATGTGGCCCGCCACCATGTTCATCGTCAACCGGAGGGTCAGCGTGATCGGTCGGACGATGAAGGTGGAGAGGAACTCCAGGACGGCGATGACGGGCCGGATCGGCAGCGGAACGCCGGGAAGCCAGAGCGCGTTGCGGAAGAACTTGAAGCGGTGAGCCTTGATGCCCGCGTAGATGAAGGTCACGTAGGCGATGATCGCCATGATGATGGCCTGACCGATCAGCCCCGTGCTGGCGATCTGGAGCCCCGGCACCGTTCCGGTGGCGTTCAACCCCAGGGTCAGGAAGAAGATCGTCACCAGCAGCGGCATGAACCGCTTGCCCTCTTTCTCGCCGAGCGTCTCGATCACGACGCCGGTGCGCACGAAGTCGATCGCGAACTCCATGGCGACCTGGCCGCGCGTGGGCACGATCTTCCAGTTGCGGGTGCCCAGCCACAGCACGAGCACCAGGACCACGACGACGAGCAGACGGATCAGCAGCACCCGGTTGAGCTCGAAAGGAGTCCCCTGGAACAGCACCGCCGGCGGGAAGAAATCGTCGATCGAGGGACCCACGAATCCGCCGTTCGGATCGTCAGCGTTGACGAGGAAAGGCAGGGACGGGGCGAGGGCGGAGGCTATCAGGACCTTCTCCAGCATCGGGCGCGAAAATCGCGGCGATTGAGGGCGTTTGTAACCCCAACCCTATCAAAGGAATCCCGGCCGCCGCACAGCGTGCGGCCCGACCGGACGGGCTCAGGACGCCCGGTTCTGCGGGGTGTCGCCGGGCAGCGCGACGTCCACGTACGGCACGCGGGCTCGGTACATCGCCACCCCGTCCAGCACCAGCGAGCCGATCACGACGGCCAGGATCGACCAGAAGAACACCAGCGGATCGAACCAGTGCTGGCTGCGCAGCAGCACCTCCACCACGATGAAGACGATGAGCTTGAGCAGCCAGACGCCGATCACGATCCCGAAGAAGGCCGGATGGGTGCTGTCGCCCCGTGCGACGCGCGCCGCGACCAGGAAGCTGACCGCAGTGATGCCGAGCAAGACGGCGGCGAGAGCGGCCCCGAGCAGCCCCCCGACCAGGCCGGGCATGCCGGCGACCAGGAACCCGATCGTTCCGGCGACGATCGCGACCGCGCCGGCGAAGATCGCGCCGTAGCGCAGGGCGAGGGTGAGAACCGGCGACATCGTCACGGGGTGGCCTCCCGCTTGCGCTGGCGAGCTCTGGTCACCCGTTTCAGAGCGCGCTCGGCCTCGGCCTCCGTCGGTGACGACTCGACGTCGGTGGCGTCGGCCGCCGCGTCCAGTGGGTCGTAGGCCGCGACATCCCGCGGGCCGACGCTGCCGGGCGGGGCGCTCTGCACGGCCGCCTCGACGGCCTTGCGCCTGCTCAGCGGCGAGAGGGTCACGATCGTGCAGATGACGAGACCGGTGGCCGTCACCACGATCGCCACCCACGACGGCGTGAACAGGAACAGCAGCAGGCCGACGGATGCCGTCGCGGTCCACGCGTAGAAGATCAGCACCGCGTGCAGGTGCGAGTGCCCCATGTCGAGCAGCCGGTGATGCAGGTGCAGCCGGTCGGCGCTGAACGGCGACTTGCCGGCGCGCAGGCGTCGGAACACCGCCAACCCGAAGTCGAGCAGGGGCACCAGCAGCACGGCGAAGGGCAACAGGATCGGGATGAAGGCCGGCAGCAGCTTCCTGTCGCTCAGTGTCGCCGCGTCGAAGGTGCCGGTGAAGCCGATCGTGGAGGTCGCCATGAGCAGGCCGACCAGGAGCGCTCCGGCATCGCCCATGAACAGCTTCGCCGGGTGCCAGTTGAGCGGCAGGAAGCCCACGCACGCTCCGATCAGCACGGCGGAGACGAACTGCGGCAGGTTGAAGTAGGCGCTCTGCCCGGTCGGCTGATACGTGACGATGTACGAGTAGATGAAGAACACGCTGTTGGCGATGATGGCGACGCCGGCCACCAGCCCGTCGAGCCCGTCGATGAAGTTGAGCGCGTTCATCACGAGCACGACCAGGAAGACCGTGATCGCCAGGAACATGTAGGGCGACAGGATCAGCGCGGTGTGCTGAAGTCCGGGCAGCTGCGTGATCTGGATGCCCTGCCACGCCAGCAGCGCGGCGGCGATGATCTGACCGGCGAGCTTGGTGAGCCAGTCGAGATCCCAGATGTCGTCGGCGACGCCGATGCCGACGATGATGGCAGCGGCCCCGAGCACGGCCAGGATCTTGCCCGGTTCGGAGAACACGATCGACAGCTGGGGCACCTGCGAGCCGATGGCGAACGCGACCAGCACGCCGAAGAACATCGCGACGCCGCCGAGCCGCGGAGTCGGGCGCGTGTGCACGTCGCGAGCCCGGATCTTCGGATAGAGGCGGTACTTGGTGCTCAGCTTCCAGATCAGCAGCGCGAGCGCGAAGGTCACCAGGGCGGCGACTCCGGCCACGAGGACGTAGAAGACTATGCGCACTTGTCGGCCCCCACGATGCGGACGATCTCGGCATCCGGGATGACGCCGTGCCGCACGATGCGCAGCTTGCCGCCTGTGCCGTCGGGCCCGGGCGAGTCGAGGGACGTGGCGTCGACGATCGTGGATCCCACGCGCTCCTCGGCGCCGGGATAGGCCTCGCCCACCGGGCCCCCGTCGAGATAGACCTCGACCGTGTCGCCGAGCATCGCCTCCGCTTCGGCCGCCGTGGTGGCCGCCGGTTCGCCCGTGCGGTTCGCGCTCGAGACCGCGAGCGGTCCGGTCTCGGCCAGGAGTTCGAGGGCGATCGTGTCGCTCGGCATGCGCAGCGCGACCGTGCCCCGGGTCTCGCCGAGGTCCCAATCGAGCGTCGGACGCGCGCGCAGGATGATGGTCAGCCCGCCCGGCCAGAACTCGGCCACCAGCGCGCGCACCTCGTCGGGGACCGACTCGGCCAGGGCGTCCAGCGTCGCGATGCCGGGCACCAGCACGGGGGGCGGAGCCGTGCGGTCGCGACCCTTGGCCTCGAGCAGGCGCAGCACCGCCGCGGGCGAGAAGGCGTCGGCGGCGACCCCGTACACCGTGTCGGTGGGGATCACGACGAGCTCGCCACGAGCGATCGCGGCGCGCGCCAACCGCATGCCGGTCAGCAACTCGGCCGGGATCGCGGTGTCGAAGGTGGGCATGACGCAGACCACCTTACTTGCCGCGCCAACGCGATCCCGGCGAGTGCGGGAGACTGGATGCATCATGACCCGCACCCCGCTGTTCGTCTTCGACATGGACGACGTCCTCTACGACTACGACTGGCGGGTCAGGATGCGCGGCCTGACCCAGCTGACCGGCTACGACATCGCCGAACTGCGCCAGCGCTGGTGGCACGACGACGGGGAGTGGGCCGCCGAGGCGGGAAGGTTCGCCGACGCCGACGAATACCACGCGGCCTTCACCACGGCTCTGGGGTTGCCGATCTCGGTCGACGACTGGATCGCCAACCGACGTTCGGCGATGACGCCCTGGCCGGATTCCCTGGCCGCGGTCGAACGCGCCGCGAAACTGGGTTCCGTCAGCCTGCTCACCAACAACGGCCCGCTGGTCGAAGCGCATCTGGCCGAACTCGCGCCGGAACTCGTCCCGCTGTTCGGTGCCGAACTGCACACCTCGAGCTTCTACGGCGCACGCAAACCCGATCCGACCGTGTTCGCGAACATGTTGACGCACTACGGCGTGGCCGCCGAGCAGGTGTTCTTCGCCGACGACATGCAGGTGAACGTGGACGGCGCGCGCTCGGTGGGGATCGACGCCCACCTGTTCACCGATCCCACCTCGCTGAACGCGGCGATCGAGCGATTCGCCGAGCGAGCGGCCGCGACGGTCTGAGCCGCCGGCGCGCGCCCTAGGCCTTGGCCGGAGGCGCCTCGATCGCCGGGGCGGCATCCTCCTGCGCGCGCACGCTCGCCTTGATGAACTTCATGTGGCGCCCGACCAGCAGGTAGACCAGCGGACCGATGATCGGCCAGGGCAGCACACCGAAGATCCACAGGAACTTCGCGCCCGCGGTGAAGCGGTGGCCGCCGATGATCACGAACAGAGCGACCAGGAACAGGACGGCCGACACGATCGCCGCGGCGATGATGATCCCGATCCACTGGAACAGGTTGGGGCCGCTCTTGCCGGCCAGGCTCATGAGGGTGACAGCGAGATCCATGGCTCAGAGCGTAGCGAGTCGGATGCCGCCTCAGCGCAGGCCTAGCGCAGCGCGGTCGTCGTGCGATCCCGCCCGAGCAGGTCGCGATGAGTCGCGGCCGCGCGCCAGCCATCGGCGGCGAGCAGTTCACGGATCGCCGAGCCCTGCAGCTCCCCGTGCTCGAGCACAAGGGTGCCGCCCGGCCGGAGCAGCCTCGGGGCGCGGATCGAGATCGCACGCACGACATCCAGGCCGTCGTCGCCGCCGTAGAGCGCGACCTCCGGGTCGTGCAGCCGGACCTCGGGATCGCGCGGGATCGCGCCGAGCGGGATGTACGGCGGGTTCGACACGACCACGTCGAAGGTGCCGTCGAGCGGCGATCCGTCGAGCTCCGCGGGCAGCTCGGCGAGGTCGGCGAAGATCAAGCGCAGGTTGTCACCGGCCAGCTCGCGCACGTTCTGCCGCGCCCAGGTGAAGGCGCGCGGCGAGTTCTCGACGGCGAACACCTCGGCGTGCGGCACCTCGGTGGCCAGGGCGATCGCGATCGCGCCGGATCCGGTGCCGAGGTCGATGGCGCGCGGCGCCGGGCTCGCCACGGCAAGCAGGGCATCGATGGCCACCTGCGCGACCAACTCGGTCTCGGGGCGGGGCACGAACACCCCACGACCGACCGCGAGCTCCAGCGAGCGGAACGGTGCGCGACCGGTGATGTGCTGCAGCGGCTCGCGGGCGGCGCGGCGCTCGACCGCCTCGAGCACGGCCAGCTGCTGCTCGGGATCGAGCCCCGCATCCGTGACGGCCTTGGCCTGCACCTGCCCCCTGCTCAAGCCCAGCACGTGGCCGATCAGCAGTTCGGCGTCCACGTCCGCGTTGCGGATGCCGGCGCCGCTCAAGACCGCGATGCTGTGCTCGCGCAGGGCGGAGATGGTGGTCACGGCGTGCCCGAGCGCTACTCGGCGCCCAGTTCGGCCAGCTGCGCCTCTTCGTCGAACTGGATGCAGGAGTCGATGAGCGCGTCCAGCGATCCGTTCATCACCTGATCGAGGTTGTACGCCTTGTAGCCGGTGCGGTGATCGGCGATGCGGTTCTCGGGGAAGTTGTATGTGCGGATCCGCTCCGAGCGGTCCATCGTGCGGATCTGCGACTTGCGGGCCGCGCTCGACGCCGCGTCGAGTTCCTCCTGCTGACGCGCCAGCAGGCGGGCGCGCAGCACGCGCATCCCCGCCTCGCGGTTCTGGATCTGCGACTTCTCGTTCTGCATCGACACCACGATGCCGGAGGGGATGTGGGTGATCCGGACCGCCGAGTCGGTGGTGTTGACCGACTGCCCGCCCGGCCCCGACGAGCGGAACACATCGATGCGCAGGTCGTTCGGGCTGATGTCCACCTCTTCGGGCTCGTCGACCTCAGGAAAGACGAGCACGCCGGCCGTCGAGGTCTGGATGCGGCCCTGCGACTCGGTCGCCGGCACGCGCTGCACGCGGTGCACGCCGCCCTCGTACTTGAGGTGCGCCCAGACGCCCTCGGCCGGATCGGTCGCGTTCGACTTCACCGCGACCTGCACGTTCGTGTAGCCGCCCAGGTCGGTCGGGTCGGCCTCGAGGATCTCGGTCTTCCAGCCCTTCGACTCCGCATAGTGGAGGTACATCCGCAGCAGGTCGGCGGCGAACAGCGCCGATTCGGCCCCGCCCGCGCCGCCCTTGATCTCCATGATCACGTCACGGCCGTCATCCGGATCGCGCGGGATCAGCAGGCGGCGCAGTCGCTCCTGCGCATCCGTCAGCCCGGTCTCGAGCCCCGGCACCTCGGCGGCGAATGCCTCGTCCTCTTTGGCCAGCTCGCGGGCGGCCGCCAGGTCATCCTGCGCCTGCAGCCAGTCGTCGTGCGCCTTGATGATCTTGCTCAGCTCGGCGTAGCGCCGGTTGACCTTCTTGGCGCGCGCGGCATCGGCATGCAGGGCGGGATCGCCGAGTTGCTGCTGCAGCTGTTCGTGCTCGGCCCGCAGCGTGGCGACCGATTCGAACACGGCCTACTCCTTGTGGGAGTGCGACCCGTTGCTGTGGCCGTTCCCGTTGCCGTTGGCGGCCGGCAGCGAGTTCTGGATCTGCACCAGGAACTCGGTGTTCGACTGCGTCTCCTTGAGCTTGCTCAGGACGACCTCGAGCTGCTGCTGCAGCTCCAGACCGGCCAGCGCACGGCGCAGGCGCCAGGTGATCTTGACCTCTTCGGGGCTGAGCAGCTCCTCTTCACGGCGGGTGCTCGACGCGTAGATGTCGACCGCCGGGAAGATCCGCTTGTCGGCGAGCTGACGCGAGAGGCGCAGCTCCATGTTTCCGGTGCCCTTGAACTCCTCGAAGATGACCTCATCCATCTTGGAGCCGGTCTCGACGAGAGCCGTCGCGAGGATGGTCAGCGAGCCGCCGCCCTCGATGTTGCGCGCGGCGCCGAAGAAGCGCTTCGGCGGGTAGAGCGCGCTGGCATCCACTCCCCCGGAGAGAATGCGACCGGATGCCGGAGACGCCAGGTTGTACGCACGGCCCAGGCGGGTGATCGAGTCGAGCAGCACGACGACGTCGTTGCCCAGCTCGACCAGGCGCTTGGCGCGCTCGATGGCGAGCTCGGCGACCGTGGTGTGGTCTTCAGCCGGACGGTCGAACGTCGAGGCGATGACCTCGCCGCGCACCGAGCGCTGCATGTCGGTGACCTCTTCGGGGCGCTCGTCCACGAGCACCACCATGATGTGCACCTCGGGGTTGTTCTCGGCGATCGCCTTGGCGATGGCCTGCAGGATGAGCGTCTTGCCCGCCTTCGGCGGTGCGACGATCAGACCGCGCTGGCCCTTGCCGATCGGCGCGATGAGGTCGATGATCCGGGTCGACAGTTTGCTCGGCTCGGTCTCGAGGCGCAGGCGCTCGTTCGGGTAGATCGGGGTGAGCTTGCCGAACTCGACGCGGTTGGCGGCCTCGTCGACGGTCTGGCCGTTGATCGAGTCGATCTTGACGATCGCGTTGTACTTCTGGCGTCCGCTCTGCTGGTCGCCCTCACGCGGCTGGCGGATGGCGCCGACCACCGCGTCGCCCTTGCGCAGGTTGTACTTCTTGACCTGGCCGAGCGAGACGTAGACGTCGTTCGCGCCCGGGAGGTAGCCCGAGGTGCGCACGAAGGCGTAGTTGTCGAGGACATCCAGGATGCCGGCGACCGGGATCAGCACGTCGTCGTCGCTGAGCTCCGGCTCGAAGTCGTCGTTCTGACCGCCGCGGCCGCGCTTGCGATCACGGTAACGGCTGCGGCTGCTGCCGCCCTCGCCGTCGGACTGCGGTCCGTTGTTGTTCTGGCCGCCGCCGTTCTGGCCGCCGTTGTTCTGGCCCTGCTGACGGCCGGCGTTCTGGCCGCTCTGGCCGCCGCCGTTCTGGTTGCCGCCGTTCTGGCCGTTGTTCTGGTTGCCGGTGTTCTGGCCACCGTTCTGGCCGCCGCCGCGATTGCGGTTGCGTCCACGGCTGCGGCCGCTGCCGCCCTCCTCGGTGTCGGCGTCGGCGGCGCCCGAGGTGACCTCGGGGAGCAGCTTGTCGAGGTCGGCCGCGACATCCGCGGCGGCGACGTGCTGAGTGGCGGGGGTCGCGGCCAGGGCTGCGGCGTCGGCGCCGGAGGCGGTCACGCGGCGCGAGCGACGCACGGGAACCGTGTCGTCGGACGGCACGACGTCCGTACTGTCATCGGCGCTCTCGGGCGCCAGGTCGTCGACGATGCCGGTGGGCGCGTCGGCGCTCACCTCGTCGATCGGGGCGGCGAAATCTGCATCGGAAGTCTGGGCGTCAGAGGTCTGCGGGCCATCGGCGGACAGTGCATCCACGAGTTCTCCTTTTCGAAGCTTCGACGCGCCTGCAATGCCGCGGTCAGCGGCGAGCGCCTGGAGCTCGGGGAGCTTGAGGCGGCTCAGATCGGCACGTGCAACGACATCGGTCACGGCTGGGGATTCCTTCGGTTCGACCCGGGCACAGAGCGCCCCGGGAATCGGCGGTTCGCCTGAGTGCGGGTCGGGTGTCTTCAGCAGGCTGCTGAGAGCGGGAGTCCGCTTGGCGAATGCCGGTGTGGGATGTGCATTCGACGAAAAATGAAACCGTGCGGGTTATGACACCGCGTCTGCCGAATGCACCATCACTGTAGCACCCTTGAAG
>Ga0207695_10003081_pt1 | contig 23870 bp, 30 predicted proteins | sample KBSC54metaG_FD_184354 | JGI IMG/M metagenome (GOLD analysis project Ga0207695, IMG submission 184354) | Corn rhizosphere microbial communities from Kellogg Biological Station, Michigan, USA - KBS C5-4 metaG (SPAdes) (version 2) | ecosystem: Host-associated > Plants > Roots > Rhizosphere > Soil...
GGGACCGGGGTATTTTCCGGCCCCCCTGGTCGCTGGGGGTTTTCGGTTTCCCGAACCGGGTCGGTCGCGATTTGGCCCGCCGATTGCGGCTGCATTCCCCCTCTGTGGATTTAAACTCAAAGTGAGGCTTAACGCCAAGGCTGTTTTAAAACGATTCTGAGAGGTATTTAGAAGCGCTTCGCGCGCGTAGTGAGTAAGTTGGAGCTAGTAGGGAGAAATGCCCGGAAACAAGGCAGCTAATCGGGATAACGGCGGGCATTCGCCACCTTCGCATAGTGCGAAATTAAAATGAATGCTAACCCGACCGCAAAGGACATAGCAGATTGGTAAATATAGGGCCGATGCTGTACAATTCGGACGAAAATTGCGACGGCTAAACCCAATTCAGCGCCGAAAGCAATACGCGTCCAGAATAGCAACCTTCTGGAAAAAGCCTGCCGCCGAAGAGAGTGGTAATAGGAGGTGAGTGTGGATTCGTCGCCTTCTTTCAATTCATTCATAACCCGCAAATTTACACGTCCCGACTGAAAACAAAATGATATAATTCCAAATTGGGGTCAAAATGATCATATCCGTACCCTTCATCGCGCTTCACAGTGGCTAATCGTTGTGCAACGGTCTTGCGCGGCTTTGCAGCTGGCCTGTCTTGCACCGGCCCCTCTTTAGGCTTAGGACCGCGTTTTTTCTTTTCCCCTTCCAGCATCTTAATCCCCAGTCCGCGGCAAATGGCATATATAGCCGGCGCTGAAAAGCCAAACTTTTCGGCAAACTCTTCGATCGTCATGCGATCGGCCATTTCACGGACCAGATTACGCGTTTGCTCCCCTTTGGTCACAGGTGTAATTCCCAATTTGTCACACAACAGCCCTATATCCGCATGCGTACGACCAGTCTCATAGGCCATATCCGCCATAGTTAAATACGGTGCATTCGTCTTGATAAATTCGTCCAGATTAAGCTCAGGTTTATATTGCATAGACACTAAAATAAAATAAAAAAGCTAAAAAAGCGAAAATAAATTTGGAATAATAAAGTAACGTTACTATATTTGTCCTGTTCTTTATTTCATCACACACACAAACAAATTTTATGGCTCATCAAATTGATCATTCCAAAGGCTCAGCTGCCTTTATTTCTTATCAGGCACCTGCCTGGCATAACCTGGGCAAGGTTTTTAATCAGGAAATTACGATCGAACAGGCGTTGAAAGAATCGGGCCTGGACTTCCACGTCGACAAACTGCCCAACATTCACCGGCTGGGCAACGGGCAGGAAATTGTATCTGCTTCGTCGTTCTTTACCGTACGCACGGACGTACAGAAAGTGCTGGGCACCCGGCTGGGGCCGGACTATACGGTCTACCAGAACACCGAAGCCCTCGACATAGTCGACGAACTTATCAGCACCAAAAAAATGATCATCGAAACGGTAGGCGCTATTAATGAGGGCCGCACGGTCTTTACCTGTCTCAAGCTCCTTAACCCCATAGCCGTCGGCAGTTCCGACATTGTCCACCAATACTGCCTGATTGTGAACTCGCATGACGGATCTTTAGCAATTACGGTCATGTTTACGAACGTTCGCGTAGTTTGCGCCAATACCCTCGCCGCAGCCCTGGCAGGAGCGAAGGGTGCGCATAGGATACGCCATACCCGTAACGCGGCCGACCGTGTCAAAGAAGCATTTACCATTATGGGCATGCTGGAAGATAACAGTAAAGCCAACAGCGCCGCCTACAATGCTATGAAGCATAACGGATTGAGTAAAGAAGAGTTTTTCGACTACATCGGTAATATCTTCATCACACCCGACGAAATAGCCGGCCTGCAAAAAGGAGAAAAGGACGTGCTGAGCAAACGTAAAGAGAACGTTATCGGAGAAGTGCTGGAATTTGCACAGACAGGAATCGGACAGGCCGAAGCGCTTGGTAATTCCCTGAATATGTGGTACGCCTACAACGCGGTAACGGGTTATCTCACAAGCAAGCCATACAAGACCAAAGACGACAGATTTGAGTCTTTAATGATCGGGGACGGCGCTAAGAAAATAGCCGCCGCCGGCGACCTGGCCCTGCAACCTCAGAACATTCGTCCCCTTCGCGCAAGTGCAACAAAGATTGCGGGCATGAACCAGAATTTCAATTGATCATCCCAGGGCGCCGGCAACCCTCAAACCGGTCTTTCTTTTTTCCATTTTTAACCCCACAACTATTTTTTATGACTTTCAATATAAATGATTTTCTGACGTATGCCAATACCGGGACCGCTCCCACTGTTTACAGCCGCCAAAAAGCCGTACGCAAGGCCCAGCCCCGCCGCACCAGTCCGGCCGCTGTGGTCGCTCCTGCTGTTCCTTTAGCCGCAGCGCTGCCCATTACAAGTGTTATACCAACCGCACCCGCAATTACAGCTCCTGCTGTTCTACCCGCAGCCCAACCGACTTTAATCCTGGTCATGTATTCCGAACGGTCGTTTGCCATCTTTGGCGAGACGAAGCCCGTGCAAAAACAACTGGAAGCCCTCCACGGCAAATTTAACCGGTTTCTTAAACGCGATGGAGCGGCCACACCTGGCTATATCTTTTCCATTACGCGGCTCGACGCGGTCCGTAAAGCCCTTAACCTTTGATTTGTTTGTGTGTATACAGTTTACCGGGTCTGGCTAAAACCGGTCCTTTTTTCTCAAAAAAAGTTCAAAATAAATTTGGAAGAATATAGTAACGTTAGTATATTTACAGCACCAACACCCCAATTATGCAAACGCAAACCAATAACCCCAACAATCTCAGCGCTTTCTCCCTGTGGGAAGAAGCCGTAACCGACCACCTCGCAGCCCATTTTGAATGCACTTATAGTGACGCTGCCGGTCTGGTCGAGGCCCAGGATTTTCTTATGAGACAGTGCTGGGATTTGGGACTTACAGCTGAGCAGACCGCTGCCAAAATTATAGCCTCTAATTAAATAATTACCCTTTTTAAAATTAGTTTTTATGACCGAAGCAGTTAGCACCCAAATGTTTATAAATGCCCAATTGAATGAGGGCCGCACCATACACCTGGTAACCGCGCTGAAAACTATATCCGTATCGCCCAGAACCGCTGCATCATTCAAAAAGAAAGGACTAGCCCTGTTCAAGATCGATGCAGAAGGTAATTTACGAATAGCCAGCGGCAAGAACTACAATATTATCGCAACACCTAGTAATTGCCTTGTTAACATTAAAGTAATTGTATAAAACACCGAATTTAAATAGCCGGCCGCCCCGGACCTTAATAGGCCGGAGCTTCGGTGGCAAAACTAAGTTATGATCCACTTAAAAACTATTTATTTATGAACGCAAGCGAACTAAAAGAAGCAATCAAATCGATGCCACTGAAAGAACTAGCCCTAATTGTAAAAACTGCATTCGAAGAAAAAGCAGCTGCTAATCAAAGCACTCCGACTTCGTGGCAAATTGATGCCTTTATCGGGCAATTGAAGGCTAACTGATGAGGCTTAAAGAGCCGAAACCGGCCCGAATGCCGGTCTTAGTCAATCACCACAAACAAATTAAAAATAATTATCTATGACAATCTTAGGTCTCACACTCCAGGACGCGCGTTGCGAAAAAATTGCTGCTTCGAGAATGCGAACTACTGGCATTTATGCTGCCAATTTGTCGATCAAGTCTCAGGACAGCGAGATAGTTCTTAACATGGATCGTTCTGCTATGATTGACCTGTATGTGCTTTTAGGCATGGCATTGGATGAAAGCGATCCCATCAACGGCAAAGACGTTTTCAAAATAACCGAAGTAGATAAAAACCCGGAAACTACAGACAACTATGCGTATCAGAGATGGCCATTAAAGGACTAGTTTCATCCGTATTCATCAAAAGAAAAAATCAAAATATTATTTACCATGAACTACGAAAAAATAACCTCCCTCAAATTGGAAAATACGTGCGTTGGTTGCGATCAAACTCAATGGGATAAATTAATGGAAGGCCATATAAGGGCAAACAAGAGGGAGATAAATCGCCTGGTGAAGAAATTCCTGCCGGACCTTTATGATAGTCTGGCTTTACAATATCGCAATCCATACAATTATTTCCGAACTAAAACACATTTGATTTTGGTTCATTCGATGATAGAGTATTTTATCCGATACGATTAAACGCTAGTAGGTAAAGAGCGTTGGCCGCCCTGGACCGTAATTGGCCGGGGCTTTGGTGGCAAAACCAAGTTCATGAGCATGACAATTGAGCAATACAATGCTTTCGGCAAAAAAGCGATGGACCAAATGAAGACCATCAACGTTTTTGAATGCGGCGGCCGCATGTTTTTGGGTTATCCTGCCGACGTTGTGAAAGCCTTTGCGCAAGCCATTCCGAACGGAGATGCAGACTTTGAGGTGTGGGTTCAGGATAACTATATCGAGGTTAAAAAGGCGGCATTAGGGAAAACAATATACCGATAGACAAATCTGCGGCCGACGGACGCCCGATACCGTAAATGGATCGGGCTTTGGTGGCAAAACTAAGTTATGTACTACTTAATTATCGACTGGCGGGACAATACGTATTACTGTGGCCTTTCTGGCTGGTCTAAGCTCGAAGAGAACGCAATATGGTATGGAAAGGACAGCGTTCATACAATGGACGAACTCAACGAAGTGTTGCAGTCACTAACCGAAAAAGAAGGCGATCATTTTGGTACAATACCACGCGAATAATATCAGCTATCAGCCGGACGCCCGATACCGTAAATGGATCGGGCTTCGGCGGCAAAACTAATGCCGATGTACTTCAATCAAATCGACGAACAAACAGCAAACGCGCTTGAAATATTGGCTTCTGCCATCACGGAATATATGGGGTGGGAAGAAGTAGGACAGGGCGCTTGCTGCCTCTCAGAAGGGTTTATTATTCATTTGAACTAATAATCATTTTATAAAATCTGTCATGTTATGGAGCAATATTCAGCCTCTTTTAAAAAAAGAAAATCAGGGAAACTAAAGTGGGTAACCGGAAGCTTTGAAAATGAAAAGGTAGCGCGCGAAAAACTGCAACAGTATATAAATAAATACTATCCCAATGAGGGATACAATTTATATGGGGGCCCTCTCCTGATTAAGACTAACTAATATTTTTCTCATGTACAATGAAATAATATATTATGCGGTTTATCAGGAGAATACACTGGGCTATCTCTTCCGGGGAGAGAGTGGTCTCTATTATCTTGGAATTTTACATGCAAGTGTATTGCGTGGTTCATCATTCAACTGGCTGAGCGGTCCGGTATTGGTTGATATGAAGCAGGTAAGAACAGCCACCGCTCAGGATTTTGATGATTATAGAGTAGTGCTGCCATCTGATTTTGACAAACTGAATAAATGATAATCGATGAAAAAAGGGGAATTCAACGAAGGGGAACAGGTGCGCATAAAGTTCATGCATGAAGGCCAGGTTAGATTGGGGGACTGGGGCTATGTCGTCGAATATAAAGACCGGTATACTATCGCTATTTTGGTTACACATAATCACCTGGGCGAGCAAATGACGAAATATCGTGAAGAAAGCCCCTTAGATTTAATTAAAACGGGAGAGAAATACAAGCCTTGATATGGAAATTCAAGAAATGATAGAATTGGCCCGAGCGTGGATGGAAAAGGGCCGGTACAAATACAAGGGCCTTACGTGGGTAAGAGGAATAAATGACTACAGCGGTAGCAAAGAACTGGGAAAACTTGTTACACTTCGCCTAACTGATTTAGCTCATCATTTTGATGAGCTAATGATTCCCTCGCCGTGTATAGGAGGAACACCTGCCAAAGGCTTTATAATAGGAAGGGGCACCGCCATATATTGGTATATTACCCCAATGCCCAGCGGTCTTTATAAATGTTACAGGCAATTCGACAACGGCGAAATAGGTTCACCGCGTTATATCGAACCTACAACAATTGTAAGCGTTCTCTATCAATAGTTATTTATGACAATGGAAAAAGCAAATTATATTATTGACTGGGGAGGAGAAATTAGCTGGGCTATTGAGTTCCCGGACAAGCTCGCAACAAGCGAATATACTCCCTGGGTCCACATTGTGCGACTTTCAGACCTGCATGTGTGGTGGCATGGTATGTGGTATCCGATGAAACAATTTGAACCTACAGGACTTTAAAATAACAGATATGGTAAAGGAAAAAAAGACAGTGGAACAAAATGTTATAACGATCGATTTCAATGTATGGTGTACAATTGCAGACAGAGCCCGATTAGACGGGAGAGACGTTGTCGATATCAGTCAGCGCATCTGGAGAACAAAAAAAGGACGCACAAAATTTCCTATTGAGTACTGGCATATTCCGCAGTTAAATATTACGCTTGTAAAAAGAGAGGACTAACAAAAAAATTAGCTAAAAAAGCGAAAATAAATTTGGAATAATAAAGTAACGTTACTATATTTGTCCTGTCGTTCGATATCCGATCGATCAGCTGGACAGCATTATTTTAAAAAACAATCAATAACAATCCTTTGGCACAAATAAAGTCTGCTGTAATTACTTTTTCGGACGGGGCCAGTGTCCGATGGAACCCCTCAGAAAATCGGGAATTTCCCTGGCTGTGTACAGTCTTTGTTGACGGGATTTCCGCTAACTGGGAGGCTAAACAAGGTCCATCAATAACAGCGGCCGGACGCCTCCTTAAAAGCACAAAACAATTACCTAAACATAAAAACACTTCCGATGAAAAAAAACTTTAATTCGCCCGCCAATCCGAGGGTATACGAATTCAGCCCTAAATACAAATCAGATACTATTGATGAACCAGGTTTTAGTAAGCTCGAATTGGCTTCCATTATCCTTGCGGGGCATTTAGCGCAACATTGGGGTAATACCTATGGACGTGAAGCCGAAATCGCCAGGAATGCCCGAGCATTGGCAGAGGCAGTCTTAGAAGAAACTGATAAATAACTGTATGAGACGGCAATCAGAGCCAAACCCGTCTATTCAGTGTACGGTATGCGGTCAATGGAAGCGATTACGCGGCAAAGATTCAAGGGGACATGCTATCCAAAGGTTTTATTCCTGTTGCGGGCAAAACGGCGAGTATGAGCATTTAAAGCCGGTATGCACGGACTGTTGCGAAACTAAATGTCCCTATAACCCTCAAACAAATAAAATGGATAAGATCAAAATAGGGGACACCCTTAACACCAAACACGGCATTTCCACGATCACAGGTATAGAAATGGTAGAACCGGGTCAGAGTGACGGAGGAATCGAAATAACGGAGATATGGGAATGCGATAAGGATCGCTGCGTTTTTGACCTGGAAAACGGCCATTATGCTTACGGCGACCAGGTAACCGTTATCCGTTCAACTACTGAAAATCATAATAAATTATAAAACTATGTCTTCTCAAACAGCTGCAAGCGACGGTTTTGCACTCCATTTTCTGGAATGGATGTCTGACAATTACGTCCCCATCGGGAATGGGCTATACTTCGAAAATAAAAGTGATCTCCGTGTAGTCGATCGCCCGGAAATGACCGCTGCGGAATGCCTGAAAAAATTCAAGGGTTTACCTGCTTCGCCTTCCGTTGAGCAAAATTCAAATACCGAAACGTTGGAAGAAGCCCTCCGCGTTAACTGGATTTTAATGCACACCCTTAATCGGATACTTAATTTGCTTTTCCGGGACAATAGCAGCAGCATTTCAAAATCGGCTGTCCAGTTCATCGTAGGCGAAGGGCTCAATACAATCAACAAAATCTCCGATTCTTCACCCTCTAACGGATAAGCTATGCCCCGTAACCCTAATGGTATTCTCTTAATGATATTTGAATGGCTGTTGCTTATTTTTGTTGGCTTTATCGCCGGCTTTTATACGGCGCTTTACCTTACATCTCACCACTAAAGAAAACATATCACATGAAACCGCTCGAAACTGACCACGAGGCCTGCAGGGATCTCGTGCGAAATATCAACCGCAACCGACAGATTTTAAACTGGCTGATGGCAGCAGGCGTTATTATATCAGCCGCCGTTTATATCTCTCTTGGCATTCTTCTGTACATAATTTGTCATACTTAGGCCGGAAATTAAAAGCCCTGCCAGGAATGGCAGGGCAAAATCAAAATTTATATGAGTAGAAAGAGTTATTTGAAAAATTTTTTGAAATCTTTCTCCTCAAGTTCCCCCTTGAGCAACCGGTCCAGAAAATCAAAAAACGGTATCTTCTCTTTTGGGATGTCCTCCCTTTCGACCTTCGGCGCCCATTTCTTGTAAATTTTTACGGAGTTTGGACGCACAACTGATTTTGTAATCTTTCTTGGCCGGGGGGCTTCTTCCGCAGGCGAAAACAATTCACCATTTTGAGGAACAGCGGGCAGCGTCCCGGCGTCCGCCAATTCCAGGACTTTGTCTACGCAATTATCGGCGATTGCATCCATGGCATAAGTTGCTGAAATTCTTCCCGATCGCACAAGGTCCTGAAATTTCACGGGTGCATCGGCCAGCGACAACAATTTGCGAACGTAGACCAATGACCAACCGGATTCTTTTGCCATTTGATTGTCGTCCCAGCCGTAAAGGTTGCGGGCTTTTTTTAACACTTTCGCTTTTTCCCAGGGTGTATACGCTTTTCCCTCATTCTCGCTGGCTTGTTCAAAATAACGCCTCTCAGCGCTTTCTCCTTTTTTCGCAAGGATTATGGGAACGTAGACGATCTCATTCGTTTTGGATGCAATGATTTTTATCGCCTTGTCTCTGCGGTGGCCGCGTATTATTACGTAATCTTCGCCTCTTTTATAGCACTTGAGAGGGTTGAGATTAAGAATACCGTTGGCCTCTATCCACCTCACCAGAGCACCTATGTCTCCGTAGTCTTCCCGTTCAATGAAATCCTCATCTACCACTAACCTGCGCGAATCGACAATCCAGATGTCTGTTTTACGGTCTTTTGCCAGTGGTTTGCCTGCCATTTATTCTCCTTTGAGTTTTGATAAAATAGTCGTCAGAAAACCGGTAGCACCGCAGTCGAGTGATCCCACTTTTCTTCCGAAAGCAAAGCCTGCGAGCAAAAGCTCTTCAGGTGATTGGGCGATAGACCCGAATTTCCGTAGTCCTTCTGCTGCATTGAGGCCCTTCTCCCTAAATTCTTTGGTAGGGGTGATAATTTCATGCCATGCCAGTTGGTGTTGTCGGTCCATTTCTTCACTTCTTTCTGCGCTCACTTCAAAAGATTCTGCAATTCGTTCTTTTGTCGGATCAAATTTTAAAGGCTCCATTGTACTTATTATTTGGGGATTATAAAATCATTCGAAGCGGTATAGCCTGCAAGTCTGCCGACGGAGGTCTGGTCTCTTCCAGTTCCTTTGTAAACTCCTCCAGGTCCAGGCTCCGTTCTACCCCGATGCGGGTGATATATGCATGAATTTTAATGCCGCTCGCGGTCTGCCCTTCCCAAAGTCTGGCCGGAACGCCGTCCAGAAAAACTACTTTTGATGTATTGTGAAGCTGTATTTCCATGCGGGAAGGGTGTGTGGCGTGAAAATACAGACTTTCACCCAAAAAAAAGCGAAAATAGCTAAAAAATAAAAAAGGAGCGACTGGAAAGCCGCTCCGGATTCAACAGGTGCCTAAAGTTTAACCTTTAAGCCATACATTCTTTATTACTCCTGGTCAGAAGGATCTCCTTTGCCGCTGAACCGGATCAGCAGGAATACCCCTATCACACAAACGGCCAGACCAATGCCGACAACTTTAAGAAAATACATAATACATTTTTATGCGGCTAACAAAGACAACCGACGGTATCCCAGGAGCTTTTCCGTAGTGAAGCCCACGATCGAGACCTCATTCCCCTGGTTGCCCGCCAGAACGTAAATTAAGCCGTTTCTGGTGCCGATATACAACCCGACATGACCATACGGCCCATCCGGGGAAATGCGCCAGAAAACGACTATATCGCCCATCTGAGGCGTTTCGGTGGGCTCCCCTATCCCGAGCCATGACCGCGCGGCCAGGGAATTGCTCCGCTGGTAGCCGGTTTTGAACGCTGCCCAGTTCATCAGCAGACTGCACCATGCAATTTCATCGTGCTTATAATGGGTAAAACCGCACTCTTTAGCCATCTCCATAATGCCGGGGTTGTCGGCTTCGCCGGCTACTTCGCGAAGCCCATACTGGTCAAGGACGACCTGAACCATTTGTATATTCATGACGCACAAAGTTTTGCGAATAAAATAATAAAACAGGCAATGAGCACCACGGCCACGGCAAACGCCAGCAGCCAGAGAAAACAGCTGTCCTTTTTGGGCCTTTTCATCAGTTAAGGCCCGGAATAAGGGCGGCCGGATTGCCGACGGTCGCCTGGGTTTGTTTAAGGGTGAGATTATAGATCGCCCCCAGGGCCAGCCAGCCTTTAAAGAGTGTGAGACGTATCCCTATAGCCCCAATCGCCCGCACCGTAGGCGCCCCCAGATTAGCTCCCCCGTACACCCGGGGACCTATCGTATAATCGTATTCCCATTTTCCCGTTGCCGGATTGGCCGTAGCCCAGACATAGTCGATACCAAGGCCTGTATAAATGGAAAAATCAGGGATGGCAAAGGCCAGGTCAGGGCCGGAGAACCGGAAACCCTGAAACTTCCCGTTGGAGATCGAGGGTAGACTGTCTGTGGGCAGGATCGTTCGGAAAAACCGATTGGTAGCGACGGGCTTTGTATACACGGGCAACGGTTTCAACATGCTTTGCGCCTTACAGAGATGGCCCAGCAGCGAAAGAACAATGACAAGCGCCACTACCTTTCCGGCCATCCCCGTATTGGAAGAGGCCGGGGGTTGGGGGCCCGAAAAATAGTTTTTGATCAGATAGGCCGCCCCGGAAGAGACCGCCAGGTGCCACTGTTCGGTCCAGTTAATGTTGAAGTGTCCGGCAGAAAGACTGGTGAGGATTACCAGGACGGGCTGGCTCAGCGCGGCGACGGCGAGCCCTTTTAAAAAATCCTGGGCATTCCATGTAAATTTCGGCGATGTTGTTGCCATAAAAAGTGATTTAAGAGGTAAAAAACTATGGTTTCGGCTTGGATTGCAGTTCAAGACGTAAAACTCGTTCGTTCAGATCCTGAATGCTCTTGGATTGGACATTCTGAACTTCATTCATTTCTTTTATAGCGTCCCGGTTATAGGTCACACTGTTTTCCTGGACGGCCATCCGGCTGTCCAGATCATTGATGGACTTTAACGTCCAGCCTATGCCGGCGACACAAAGACCCAGAAGAACGGTGTTTAAGTTTGCCTGAAAGGTTGCCATAGAAAGAGTAGTTTTCATATTGTTTCCAAATTCCTATTGCGTTGTCCCGTCGGAATAGGTGATTTTCAGCCAGGTCAGGGGAATCGGATAAGTTGTCCCGTTGACGGTAGCGGTGACGCCTGTCACTGTTCGCGCTGATGTTGAAAGTATATTGATGGTTACGCTTGCAATTGCGGATCTTCCCTGATTGTCTTTGACCGTCAGCTGAAACACATAGGACCCCGGGATCAGGCCCCAGAAAATAATGTCGGTCGCATTTCCCGGGATCAGGGAAGAACCCGCAGCGTTCGGACCACTTATCTGCATCCAGCCATACGTCAGGCCGGTCCCGGTGGAAGTCGAACCGCTCAGCCGGATCACTGAAATAGGCGTCGTTATCTGTGTGGTGTCCGTCGAGATCCGCGCCACGGGCGCCGGCGGGGGAGTGTAATTGGCCATCGCCGTATCTCCCTGCCGGAGCATCCACTGGAAAAGACCGGAGCCTGTGGCAGCAGAATAAAAATAAGAGCCGTAAGTTGTCGCCGGATTGGTGGAAAGGATGACGTTTGGATTTTGTCCGGCTATCCAGTTGAGGACTTTGGGGTCGTACATCGAGTTCCAGCAGCAGTGGCCGCCCCCGCCGATATTCTCGTAAGCGAAATACGCGGAGTTTGGCGCTGCAGCATTCATGGGCTGCGCCAGCTGCCAGATCCCACGGGAATCCTGCGTCCCCTCCAGCCCCAGAAAACGTCCCCCGTATTTACTCACCCACGTTTGGTACGCCTGCGGGAAGGGAGGATCGAACCCGAGGAAATTATCGCCCGGACCCACGCCTTCCAGATCAACCCAGCTCCTTACGTAGCTCATAGCCTGCTGGTCTCCTTTAAAAGCGGCGAAACCGATCAGCTCGCCCCATTCGTAAGATCCCTGACTGAGGCCCGTCACATGGACGGAATTGCGTTTGACGGGCAGCAGTTTCAGCAAAGTCTCCAAAACAGCCTTCAAATGCCAGGGCCGCATGTTCTGGGATGGCTGCTGAATGCTCACCAGAACGGGATAGTGGACGCCGTTGCCGAGTTTTACGCTGCCGTCCCATCCATTCAGCAACCAGTAGTGGGGACCGTAGTTCCGCAACAAAAGCGCATTTGTTCCTACTTCGCCCGAGCCCGGAATAAAGAAGATGCCGGGCCTTGAAACCGTATCGGCCTTCTGCCGCGTGATCCGAACATTCCACGTATAAGGACCCTCCCCGTTTGCCGCCTCCGTGATAGTAGTATCATAGGTAACAGGGCTATTGGGTTCTGACTGAGCAGACGACCGCATCGGAGGTGCCAGCATTGCGGCAAGGATCAACAGAAAAAATACCTTTTTCATTTTATGTTTTTACCGGTTAGAGAACATAATCGATCCGGATACAAAAATCACTGGCTCCAACGGAGGCCCCCGGAATGAAAGTAAACGTTGCCGTCGTACCGGAATTGACAGCGGAAAGACCGCTAACATATGCCGCAGCATTCACATTTACCGTTCCGGTGCCCACGCTCGCCTGCGTTGTCGTTGCCGTCGTAATTGGAAGCGAAAAAGTGAGCACCGTACTTGTACTTCCGAGCGTAGGAGTTACTGATCCGGAGACTCTTACAGTGATGACGTTGCCATTTTTCGTCCAAATGGCACTTGAGAAGCTGCTGGAAGTGATATTTGTCGTATTGGTGAGCGTCGAAGTGAACGTACCGCTGCTAACCTCATTGGAAGTCAGGTAGGCGGCTATGTTGGTGCCGTTCGTATAGGCAACGCGGTAGCCGCTATCAACCAATTGCGCCATTGTTCCGGTGTCAGGCGACGAAATAGCGCCGAACTGGGCGGTTGTCATTCTGCAAAACACGACACCTTTGGTAATGCCCCGGACGTCCAGCACGGCCTTGCCGCTGGCAGCCCCATGGATACCGTCCTGTCCTATGATCACATTGCGATAGTCCGCTGGGTTACTGGAGGGGTTATTCAACAGAATTACGTCACCGGAATGGTTGATGATAAACGGTTGCAGGCTTGAATTCCCGTTGCCGCTGTGTCCAATCTGTAAATTGGTATTATACCCGTTGATAAATGAGGTAAAGCCGTTGGACGTGTTGATGATCTTTATCTGACCGTCCGGATCATCTCCAACCCCGTCGCCTCTGAGTTCGAACCGGGCAAATCTGCTGTCACTCTCGCTAAGGTCCGCGTAGGTATGTTTGGTGATGTTGCTTTTCCACTCCATCAGATCGACATTGAATGGCAAATAAGTATACCCGTCGCTTTTTGCCTGGTAAAGGGATAATCTGATCCGATCGTTGTTCCAGGGGATAAATTCAGAGAGATGCGTTTCCGTCGACAGTTCAGCAAAGCCTCGTAATGTGTTGAGATAGTTCGATTCGAATCCCATTCTAAACCCAACCTCCGTAGTATCCCGTCTGTTGCCCTGTGGATCAAGATTGTAACAGGCGTAATTCCATACATTATCCGGCATCACATCCAGACTGGCAGCTGTCTCATAACCGGTAGACCACGCACCAGGCCGCATAAGTCCTCCGCTACCGGGCTTATATCCCGACACATAGCTTGTCCCGTAATTTCTGGGTTTCCACTGCGTGAAGTACCCGAAAGATTTTTTTTGGATAGTCTCTATCGGTACTTTTACATTCGTGTTGCCATCCGTCGAATCGTTGAAGATCACGCGCGTACTGTCCGGGTCGGTTGACTCAAGCAATTCCATGGAAAATGCATTCATTGGAATCTCGCTATTGCCCGTCAGCTGAGCCGGCGCCCCCGCCTGTCCAACCGGCTCCCCCCAGATCACCTTGCCGGCGCTGTCATAAAGCCCGCTGCCAACTGTTCCTACTCCCGAAATCACGCCCTGAAGCGTGCAGGTCCCATTGACGCATCCGTATACCGAGTCGTTCGAAATATGAAAGCTGTCCAGTTTGATGTTAAAATGATTCCAGTCGGTCCCGATAAGTGCCCCACGCGACGAGGCTGTGGAGTTCGGAATATTCGCAACCAGGCTTGCCCCCAGGGCTACAGGTGTGGCGGTGACGCCGATATCGCTGGCTGGGTTAGCAGTGATGGAGAGTCCGATCGTGCTGTTGGAGAGGGAGGCATTCCCAATATTTTGCAACGTATTCAGGTTGCCGTCGATCGTGTGGTTAGTGAGTGAAACACTGGCCGCATTTTTGGTCGCGTCGCTAGTGTTATCCACATTGTCGAGTGACAAATTTCCCTTAATAAGTCCCGCGTTGCCTTCCGATAGGTTATTGGCCACTGAGTAAAACGGGGCACCCGGAAGCCCCGTGGAATCGGTATACCACCGTACCAGACTCGCGTTGTCCGTGGAATCCTTAAACCAGTATACCAGCGTAATCCCCCCCAGCCAAAACCCGTTGCTCTGAAGGATTCCGCCGGAATGTACGAATATCGGGAAATGACCAGAACGCCACTTAGGGATATTGAGATACGAGAATACTTCTGATGTGCCGTTGTAGTCACGCATCACCTGGTGCGTCGCTGTCGAATCGAACATCCAGGATCTGGCATCCGTAGATACGGCCTGCGCGATGCCCAGCGATTTGTTGGTCGTGGTGAAATTGGTGGGTGTGTACGTCTGCGCGAAACCCACAGAAGACAGGAAAATGGCTAACAGCAGTACGCAAACTTGTTTGATGGAAGAGGTAAGCATTTTTCTTTTTTTTCGTTATACTTTGGAGAATGTTAGAGGCACCGTAAAACTGAATGAACTCGCATCAACCAGCGAATAGTAGCTGTTGCCACCAAACTTTATTATCGGCTGAAAGATAGAATCTGGAATACTACCGTTATTAAAATCAGTACTGAACCACCGATTATTATCCTGCTCCGTGCTGACGACGCGCCAAACCCAAAATTTATTATTGGCGGCCACCTGCGGTATAGGTATATCGATTGGCTGGTTATGTGTGACAACCACCGTGAACTGGTAAGCGAAATTATCCGTGCCGGCGAGCAGATCAGCGCGGGGGTCTGCATCGGAATAATAGGCATAGAGCAGAATATTGGCGGTGACCGTGAGGGTTGCTGGCAGTGAGGATACTGGACCAGCGAGATTGGTAGCTACGGCGGAAAAAAGCGCTCCTGTATCGGAAAGCTGCGCATTGGTGAGAGTATAGGAAAGGCCCGTCGCCCCCGGTATGGCCGCCCCGTCGCGAAACCATTGGACGGTATAGGAGCTGGCCGAGGTTACCGTCACGGTAAACGTCGCATCCTGTCCCACGTCAATGGAAACATCCGCCGGATTGGAAATAATGGGGAGGCCTCCGGTAATCAGATTGATCCGTGCCTGGGCCGCCGGCCAGTTGCGCAGCAGCGAAAAAAGATAGTTCGAAGTCTGCTGGAGCGTCGGATCCGAAGGATCGAGATTATAACGGTTCTCGACGGCCTTCCGCTCCATATAGATCAGCAGCGCCTGCCGCGCATTGAGATCGCCCCCTTTCAGGATCATACCGGTATGACTGGATACCACCGTAAGCGGCTGACAAAGCCGGGCAATCTGCAATATCTGTTGTGTGGTAAGCTGGATTGACATTAGAAGTACAGATTTGGGTTGTTTAACATTTGCTGATAGATCGAGATACAAAACTGGGCGCTGAAAATATCGGAGCCCACAGCAATTGCCTGCACGGCGGAATCGATCAGCATCCGCAGCTTGCTTTTGTTCTCGAAATAAGGATAGTCATTAAGGATGTTGAGATTGGTCGTAGCCGCCTGCTGCTGGGTGAGCCCGTAATAAAACTGTTCAGCGTACTGGACCGCCGCAAAAAGCTGGCTTTTCGTGTACAGCACGGCGCCGACATTGTTGTTATAGTTCACCTGTATATTCAGGGCGATGTCAGCCGTGAGAGGGGATATCGTGATCGAGCTGTCTGCAATTGGCCAGTCGATGACCCCAAAAGGGAGATTGTTCGCCGAATTATATTGCAATATTTTGCGGTCCGTGATTGCCCCGTCGCTGCCGGTGGACGTATCGGTTAAAATTAACTGGGAGGGACTGGAAGTCTGGGCGACTGTAAAATTTGGACTGAATGGCATTTTTTTGTTAATTTTTAATATTTTAAAAAAATCCTTCCTGTTTTAATCCTTTTGCGGCGGCTAGGCGCGGTACGATATTGCCATATATCTGTTTATGAAGAGCTTCCGCTTTTTTTGTGTCTCCTTTGTATAGTTTGATGAATTCCGGAATAGCCACCTCCGGAATCTTGTTTATAAAATCGTCGTTCTTGAGAAGCCCGTTTTTCTTATAGGCGTCCAATAATTGAAATGAATGTTGGCCGCTATTAAAATACGCGAGCCTGAAAAAGTCTCTTTGTTGTGGACTTAGTGTTATATTTTTTTCGTGTAGTTTCTCGTCAAATTCATCATTGAAGGCTCTTAGCATTGCGGCCTTTGCCTGGATTCCTGCATCAGTTGTTTTAAACATAACCGATTCTTCATTAGCGTCTTTTCCGGAAGGCCCCCCGGGCTTGTCCCATATTTTGTAGTTTTTCTCAAAATCTTTCGGGAGATATCCTTTCTTTTTTAATTGAGGCAGATAGTCTAAAAAGCTATCCAATCCGAAACTCCATAATCCACTAACCGGATATTCATCATCTCCTGTATAGTTGACAGTCATCTCGCCGGTCTTCTTATCTTTTTGGGGGTAAAGACCGCTTTGTCCTTCTATCATGCTGGAAGCATAAAGCAGAGCAGGGTCCAGACCCAATTTTTGCCCTTCTTTTATGGCTAAATTTTTGGAAGTATCCGACGCAAACTCCGGTTTTTCATTTACGCGCAATGGAATATCACCATATCCTCTCAAGACTTCTCTGCCATATTTCTGCCGAAACGCGTTAGCATAGTTTAATCTCGACGTCGGGTCGTTGTAGTTTGGCAATGGAATTGCTGTTGCAGGAGCAGCAGCTGGATTCGTGGGCGAAGACGTAGCCACTTGCGGCGCTGCTGTATTTTGTGGCACCACGGGAGCCTGGACAGCAGGCTGGGCTGCCGAAGGATTGAACTTGGAATTATAATACCCCTCCAGATCGGTTCCATGGGAAGACATCTGCGGGTAATAGAGCTTGCCGACATTGGTGGTGTCGGCGTTGATAAAGTTCGGCGACAGGCCCTGCCGGATATACCCAAGTTCCTTAGCTCCGAGATTGCCGAATTTGTCTCCCTTGCGTATCTGATAGGCTTCGTATTGAATGCCGGGGATCTGTTCGGAGGTGATCGAAAATGCCGGATTGGCTTTTTTGTACTGGGTCAGGAGTGCCGCCTGAGCTTTTGGGTCTGTCAGGTCGGCATTCTGCTTGCCGGCATAATCCAGAAATCCGTTCCACTGGCTTCGTTGATCCGGTGTAGTGGGCACATATCCTTTTGGCGGCGCGGGCGTATTTCCTCCCCCTCCCCCCCCGCCAGCATCGGCGGCTTCATCGATATAATATTTCTGAATGGTAAGCATGTTTTATCTTCTGGACCTTGGCCCTGTTTTCTGTTCCTTTTCCATTTGCAATTCAAAATCCGGTTGAAGTTTGGCGCCCGTAAATCCTTCTACCCCGAATTGTACCAGGCCCCCGACGATGGCGTCGGCGTCGACTTCCGACACGCCCCTTTCACGCATACTTTCGTAGGCATCCTTAAAGCCGGCTGCAAATGGTATGGGCAATTGCTCGGTGCCGAACTCCGCCCACGTGTATTTGATCTTTCCTTTGCCTGGTTTAAGTTGTGACCAGGGCATTACATTGCCCATCGCGTCCTGCCCGGTTGTGATATCGAGAGCAGTTGCCGCGATGGGCGACGCCTTATAGCGCAATTGCTGCCCTATTGTCCGCTCGTCTTTCTCGCCTGGAGTCGTTCGCTGTCCTTTCGGAAGTCCTGTGACGCTCGTAACCGCCCCCGCTCCTATCGTAGACAACAGGCGGATCGGGCCGAGTACACCACCCGACACGTCGAGCGTTTTGCCGCCCATTTTGAATTTCAGCCAGTCGCTTTGCTGGGGGTTGGTAAGATTCAAGGTTTGTTTGGAGCCGGCAGCGGCCAGTAATCCGGCGTTGGCGGCCAGTAGTGCGGTATAAGTAGCCAGCCTTTCCGCGGAGCCACGCAATACGACCTTCGCTGCTGCTTGTTCAGCCGGCGTCGCTTCCTTCCAGTTGAGGAAAGTTTTGGTGGCCGCATAAGGATCGGTGATCATTCGCTGCCAGCGGGAGATTTCCAGCCCCGGGGCAAAGGTGACCACCTTGACTGCTTTGGGGACCTTTACCTCACTGTGTCCGGTCGCATGGTTAACCAGCTCAGCAATATGTTCGCGGAATGCCGGGTCGGCACGTTCAGCTTCCGATGCGCGGTTGTAAAACGTTTCTGCCAGATCATACCGCATGAATTTCAGACCCGTGAATCCCTTCGTTCCGGCTTCGGACAAATACCGGGTAGCTTTTCCGAGTGCTGTCTTTTTATCAGCCCTCCCGAAGATCTGGTAATCGTCGTATGCCTGGAAAGGATCAACTGCGAGCCCCGCCTGTGTCCAGGCGTCAAAATTGGGCCGTTGCCGCAATTCATTCACGGCCTCCTCATAACCCCCGTGACTGCCATAGGCGAGCGAGAAGGATTTGAAGACATTGGGCCAGTAAGCCTTCCATACCGACGGGCGGAAAAGATTCGGTCCTGCATGAGTAATGTTACCAACCGTTCCGTGCCCGTAAGTTTTGAGATTGAAAAAAGCGGACGGCAACGCATTCCAGAATTTTTTACGGGCTGACTGATCCGCGGTATCGACAAACCGCTGCGCGTATTGCAGCACTTTACGCTGTTCGCGATTTTTTTTCCACATTTCCAGCGTCAGCTCCCTACCACCTTTCGGCGTAGCAAGGGCCGCGAGGACTTGTTTGAAATTCAATCCCAGATCGGTCGCCGTGTTGCCGAGGGCATCGCCAAAAGCGATGTCCTTGTCGAGATAGGTTTTCTTGACGTAATCCCAGATCGTTTTGGCGTCTTCAGCGGAGAACTCTTTGTCTTTTTTCCAGGCGAACTTCTCAGTAATCGGTTGCTCCGGAATCTGAATGCCGGGTTGCGGGACCGCTTTGGGCCGAATAAGTCCCATTTTTACTTTCTGGTCATAAATCTGGTCCTGCAGCTCCTGTTCCCGTTGCGTAGGCATGCGCTCTTTCCCCTTGTTCCGTACATTTCCGGCTTCCAGTTCGGACAGTTGTTTTTCAAGCGCCCGGATCCGCGCGGCGGCTTTCTTATCGGCGACACTGGCATAATGGTCGGTCAGCTCCTGCGCGAACCGGTCCTTGTCTCCGTCTGACAGCCCTTTGTACCAGTCGAGATCTTTGACCTTATCGAGTATGGTCGCCAGCCCGTCAGCCAGCTCACCCGATTTTTCAATGGCTTTGGCACCCAGTTCAATCAGATCGTTGAACGTAATCCCCGCTGTCTGGATGGGAATATCATTGCCGTTCTCATCCTTAAAGTTGAAAGAGGCCTGTTTGAGCTTCCGGAATGCGTCCGCGGCCTTTTTGGCCTTTGAGGTGTAGGACCGCTTTTCCTTCGGTCCCGGTACACCTGCACTTTTGTCCATCGCCTGGGATAGTTTGTCCTGCAGGTCCTTTACCTGTCCCGAAAGTTCCTTAACCTTTCCGGACAGGTCTCGTGCCGCCTCGGTTTGCTTTTCGGTCAGCGGTTTTCCCTTTTGGGCTTCCGCGGCCATACGGACACTGGTAAAAGAGCCATGATCGATATCCCGCTCGCCCTGCAGACTGGTGAATATCTTTCCTCCTTTGGTCCCCATAGGCTTGACAACTTCATCCTGCCAGCGCTGGACTGCTTCCTTTGCTTTGGCGAGCGCGTCCTGATCGCCGGCATCTCCTGCACGGTTGACCTCCCGCACCAGGTCTTCCAGATGTGCCCGGGCGACGGAGATCATGTCTTCTGATACGTCTCCTGTCCGTTGAAACTTCCGGGCGATCTTTTCGGGATCGGCGCCCCCAAGTAAAAGAATGCGGCCGCGGGCAGCGTATTCAGCCGGCGTAAGCACCGTACCCCGTTCAGGCTCTTTCAGTCCGAGACGCTGCGCCAGATCGGTCAATGCGTCGTGGTGAATACCAACCGTGTTTGCCGGTCCTTCCCCTGCCGCTACTTTTTGCCCACCAGTGCCGCCTGGCGGTTCCTGCCCTTCCCCGCTCCCTTCCCCGCCAGCTTCGCCGGCAGGTGCATTCCCTTGCTCGCCTGGTTCCACTCCTCTACGTTCACTCCCTTGGCCTCCAGCTCCTTCCTGTGGATGTTGAAGTACGCTGCCTGCGCCTGACTCTTGTATGGCATGTTCTTTCGGTTGATTGGTTAAAGTTGCCGGTTCGGGTTTTTCGGCGTTCAGGTAATCCTGCCGGGCCTGTTCATTCCACTTGCGCCCGTTTTTCTCGTAGGCATCCCAAAGCATCATATTATTGGAATGATTGATCAGCAGCGTTTCGGGGCCACTTTCCTTTTGAATCCGTTCCATCGCCGGAATGATCCGGTCTGCATATTCGTTCACGGACTCGCCCACTTCCTTGCCCCGATATTTTTCCAGCGGACCCTGATAGATGGTGGCGTCCGGATTTTCTACAAACCACTCCTGAACGCCCTTGAACTCATCGTCTTTAAGGCCGTCGAAATCCTTAATGTTCCAGGTATCCAGTTCGGGTCGGTGTTCCACCTCAGCTCCGATCTTTTTGGCGACCGTGTTCCCGGTTTCTTTGGACCGCTCCAGGCCGGAAGTAATCACTTTCGTCACCCCTTTGCCTTCCACGTCCCTGGCCAGATCGTTGGCATCCCGTTTGCCCTGCGGCGAAAGTTCCTTGTTGTTCGGTCCCGAAACAATCCCCTGTTCGTCGTGGATAGTATCGGCATGGCGGGACTGCAAAAAGGAAGATGCGGCAGACACAGGCTCTGTTGTGGTAGGAGGCGCCGCACCTTCCGGTGGTTTTTCGGGTGTGGGTTGCCCTTCCGGCTTTGCAGCCGGCTCAGGAGTAGGTTTCTTATGCAGCTCGAAGGCCTTGTCGACCAGTCCTTTGCCAAATGTTTCCTCCACCTCCGGACGCAAACTGACCTCTTCTCCTTCGGACTTTTTCGTCTCGGAAGCCCTCTTGTGTATTTCGCTGAATATTTCCTCGGGTTCGTTGCGCTTAATCGCTTCCCGGATTTTACCTTCCATGCCAGGTTCTTTTTCCCTGATCCGGTCCAGCTGATCCGTCAACAGCTTGCTCAGTTCGGTCTTATGCTTATCGCCCTCCGAAGTATGCATATCTGCGATATCCTGGTTGATCTCGTGGAGTTTGGCTTCGATGGCTGGCTTTTCCGGGTCGGGGGCGTTCTTCAGCTTGCCTTCGAGAACCTTTTTGCGAAGCAGCTGATAGGTGAGATTGGCGACCTCCGTCTCATTCATATAGCTGCCGTCGCTCTTCACCCCTTCGGTATGTTCTAGAAGCTGGTCTGTTTGTTTGATGACGTCTTTTATCTGGTCGGCCCGGTCCGGCGTCAGCTGCCCCCGCTGCACCAGCTGATCGATCAGTTCGATATTTTCCTTCGGATGCAGCCCTGCCTCCACCAGTGCATATTTTTGCGCCGGATTGACCTGTGTCGCCTTAATCCCTCCCCATACGCCATGAAAAAGCGCCGGCAGCGCCATCGTAATACTGGTCTGCAGCAATCCGTCCTTGATCGCATCGCCGAGATTGGGTTCCTCGTTAAAAACGTTCTTATGGACGACGTACTGGGCCGTAGGGACTACCAATCCGTATTGCAGGCCCGCAAGGCCGAGCTGTTTGGCGGTAGCCTTCGTTCCCGCGACCATACGATCTACCAGTGGCTTGTTCGTTGAGAGCACTTTATTCCACCCTGCTTCGTCGACGCCGGCAATAAGTTTACCCAGTCCGGTTTCCGCACCGACCATTCCCTTCACGATCTTGATATCCGGATTGATCAGCGACGCCAGCGATATAATCGCCGCATCGATGTGGGAGCGAAGCAGCGGTTTTTCTTCGCCCCGGGCGAGCGCCTGCTCGTAGAGTTGATTCTGCGTCGAGGCGTACATCGGGACCAGTGCGCTGGCCATTTGCTGCGCTTTGGAGACGTCTCCTATCAGGCCTCCCATCAGCAATGACTGGTCGGCTATCCCCAGGATCTGGCCCACCGTATTGGAAGCGGAGTACAAAATGGCCTTCCCGGTTAAATTCTGCTGGCCCGCTGCCGGATTGACCTTGATCTGATCTTCGTGGTTCATGATCAGGTCGAGGGCCTTCTTATTCTTCTCCTCTGTGCTCAGCGATCCGTCGTCGAAAGTGGACTGAATATTTTTTACCAGCTCGTTGTCTACCAGTATGGGGGACTGTTGCATGGAAAATGCACTTCCTTCGTAGCCCGACAATTCCGTAAGCGCCTGGTGGCCGATGTTGCGGGCCGCATTTTTGGCCTGCAGCTGATCGCTGCCGAGCAGATTGATGAACGTGTTTTTGATAAACCGCAGCGTATTGTCGGAGGTTTCCCCGGCGCCGAGAAGTACCTGCCGCCCCGCCACCCCGGCGCTGCCCATGATCCCCGTCGTCTGGCTCAGCGCATCTTTAACCGTTCTGCTCGCCTGATCACCATAGTTCAGGGGAAAGCGCCGCTGATCTTCCGTCCGGGCATATTCAAGCGACTGCTGCCCCTCGTCCAGTTTGGCCGCTTCTTTCAGCATGGGGTCGTTGAGGAATTCCCGCTGGAAATATTGCTGCATGGCCGCATCGTTGGTGCTCTTTATCCAGTCCTGGTACTTTTGCCGGGCGGCATCGATCTGCGGCCCCAGCTCAGCCGATCGCTGGGAGATGAACCCGGCTGTATTCTGACGTCCCTGGTGTTCGAGGGCATAGAGAACGTTTTCAACGCCGCGGTCATACGCATAACCTTCTTTGCCCTGTGGGACAGGAGTCCCCCCCGGCTTGTCCAGTCCCCTGTTTTGGCGGATGATGGCCACGTCCTGCCGGTATTTGTCCGGATTGAACAGCTTTTCGGTTTCCAGCCCCGCATACTGAAAATCGGAAAGACCGAGTTTCTTATCGTCGCTGTTCCAGTACTGCGTCAGCAGCCCCGGATCCAGCGTATTGACCAGGGGCGCCTGCGATTGCTTGAGCTTTTCAAAGAAAGGCTGGCCGAGCCCGTGCTTGGTCATGATCTCCTGCTGCAGGGCAATATTGTGCTGCAAGTTTTCGTAGTTGTCCGACTGCTGCAGGTGATTGAAGATGTTGGCATCGTTGATCCCATCAGGCCCCGATTTGGCGATCGCAACCCGGATATCGTTGGCGTCTTTCAGCCGGCCGTAATAAACGGGGTTCTGCTGCGAAAGACCTGCAAAGCCTTTGAGCTTTGTTTCGTCCTGCTCATCCGGAAAATCCTCAATCGCCCGTTTGGCCGCCTTTGGATCGACTCCCCACTGCGCGGAAAGGTCCCCAATCCCCTTCTCATATTGCTGCCGGTAGGCTTTGTTGCGGGCCACATCTTCCTGGTTCAGATCAGTTGTCGACGAACCGCTCATCGGATC
>Ga0207695_10003084_pt1 | contig 23859 bp, 20 predicted proteins | sample KBSC54metaG_FD_184354 | JGI IMG/M metagenome (GOLD analysis project Ga0207695, IMG submission 184354) | Corn rhizosphere microbial communities from Kellogg Biological Station, Michigan, USA - KBS C5-4 metaG (SPAdes) (version 2) | ecosystem: Host-associated > Plants > Roots > Rhizosphere > Soil...
TTCCAATCGCATGGTCCGCCGGGAGATTATCACCGGCCCAGAGTCGTCTTTGCGTCCAGGGTTGGTCCGGTTCGGTCCATAACGGATCGCTCGGCGGAAGCCCCAAATGCAGGAGGCCGACCGTGCAAAGATAGAGACTGCCGGTTGAAATATAACCCTCGGCCTGCAGCGGCTGATGTCCCACCACCCCCATCTGCAACCAACCTTTCGCATCGAACGTCCCCGGCGCTTTGATCATCCGTCGCATCACTTCCGTCAACGCCGCGCGAACAGAACTCGGGGCAATCTCCTTCGCCAACTGATGCTCAAGGGCCAGCATGGAAAGTGTCTGGAATGCGCCGAAGCGGTAACAACTCGACCGCCCGACCACCGGGAATGTCGCCTCGGGCGAAATCAACCGTTCCTGCACCACGGCATAGCGGCGGGCCCGTTCCAGGATAAGCGGATAATGCGAGCCGAGCTGATGCCCTTTCTTCACGCAAATGCGCAGGATATCGAGCAACATCGGCTGGATCACGAAGCTGTTGTAGTAATCCCAATGATAGTGCGGGCCGTCGCCATAGGTGCCGTCGCCCACGTACCATTCGAGGTGCTTGTCGATCGCCGTTTGGATCGGCTTGAAATCGCAGTCGCCGGTGAATTCCCACAGGGCCGCCTCCACCATCGCGCTGAAGAGCAGCCAGTTGTTCTGGCCCGGGACGATGACGCGGGTTAGCTTGAATGCCTCTACCAGACGATGCCGGTTCTCCCGGTCCAGGTTGCCCCAAAGTTGCTTTGGCGCGCGCAAGAGGCCGTGGGCAAAGAACGCGGTATCGACCACCGGTTGCGAGCCCTTGTTGAAATTCATATAATCGGGCGACTGCGGATCGACCGCATGGCCGATGCCCTTCACCGCGAGGTCGATGAATTTTTCGCGCAGTTTGCCTTCCTCCGTCGCATCCGGCCCCAACTCCAGCCACGGCGCAACGCCAGCGAGGGAGCGTCCCAGCGCTTCCAAATGAGTGAAGAGGGGGCGCTCCTTTGCCTCCGGCGTTTGTTCCACCGGCATCCGGGCACGAAGCTGTCCTTCGCTGAGCTCGGTGAAGACCGGCTCCACGATCCGGGTCAGGATTTCAACCGAGTATTTGCGCGCCGCGAGGCCGTCGGAGAGGGGAGGTGTCATGAGGCATTCCCTAGATACCTGTCCGGGTTCCTTTTACAAGGATTTGCGCAGTCGCTACTCCAGCGGATTTTCTTTGCACCACTCGACGAACTTCTTCAACGCCCTGCCCCGGTGACTCAAGTTCGTCTTGGTCCTCTCGAGCAATTGGCCAAACGTCTTCGTATAAGTGCGCGGAACAAAGAGCGGATCGTACCCAAAGCCATTGGTGCCCTTGGGCTCCAGGACAATGGCTCCCTCGCACGCGCCGTCGAAGGTGGCCAGCACTTCACCAGCCTTCGCCAGCGCCAACACGCAACGGAAGCGCGCGCCGCGCTGTTCCGGCGTCAGCGCGCCGACGCGTTTCAACTCTTCAAGCAGCTTGGCGTTGTTCCTTTCCGTCGAGGAGGGGATGCCGCCATACCGTGCGGAGAAGACGCCGGGTGCGCCGTCCAGCGCGTCCACTTCCAGGCCCGAGTCATCGGCCAGGGCATAATCGGAAATAAGCTGTGAAGTCGCCACGGCTTTCAGCGTCGCATTGGCCAGGAAGGTGTCGCCCGTTTCGGCGATCTCATCCGAGCCGTCCATCTCGTGATAATCGGCTGAACTTTTCACCTCCCAAAACGGCGAGAGGACCGTGGTCATCTCCTGGACCTTGTGCAGGTTGCGGGTGGCGATACAGAGTGTTTTCTTGTTCATACGGAGCGGCTGTAGTTAACTGAGAGGCTCCATCCATGCAAGTTCGCAAACAATTTCCTTTTTCCGTCTTCGAGCCCGCCTGGCAGCGCCATTGGGCTGAACAGAGCACCTTTCGCGCCGCCAATCCCGGCGAACCGGGCAGCGAAAAACCGAAGTTCTATGCCCTCGACATGTTTCCGTACCCTTCTGGTGCGGGCCTGCACGTGGGCCACCCCGAGGGCTACACCGCCACCGATATCGTCTGCCGCTACAAGCGCATGAAGGGCTTCAACGTCCTCCATCCGATGGGGTGGGATGCCTTCGGCCTGCCTGCGGAACAATACGCCGTCCAGACCGGCACCCATCCGCGCGAGACGACCGCGAAGAACGTCGCGAATTTCCGCCGCCAGATCGATGCCATCGGTTTCTCCTACGATTGGTCGCGCGAGATCAACACGACCGATCCCGACTACTACAAGTGGACCCAGTGGATTTTCCTTCAGCTCTATAAGAAGGGCCTCGCCTACACCTCGCACGCCCCGGTCTGGTATTGCCCCGAACTCGGCACCACGCTGGCCAATGAGGAAGTCATCCAGACCGACGAAGGCCCTCGCTCCGACCGCGGCAATTTTCCCGTGGAACGCCGGCCGCTCCGCCAGTGGATGCTGAAAATCACCGCCTACGCGGAGCGACTCCTGAAGGACCTCGACCAACTCGACTGGCCCGAGTCGCTGAAGGAAATGCAACGCAACTGGATTGGCCGCAGCGAAGGAGCGGAGGTCCATTTCAAGTGCGGTGAAGAGACTATTACGGTCTTCACGACCCGTCCGGACACTCTCTTTGGCGCGACCTACATGGTCCTCTCTCCCGAACATCCGCTGGTCGAAAAGCTTACCACGCCGGAGCAGCGCGAGGCCGTGCAGAAATATAAGGCCGAAGTTGCCAATAAGAGCGATCTCGAGAGGACGGATCTCGCCAAGAGCAAATCAGGCGTCTTTACCGGAGCATATGCTGTCAATCCGGTTAACGACACCAAAATTCCCATCTGGATTGCCGATTACGTTCTGATGGGTTACGGCACCGGAGCGATCATGGCGGTTCCGGCACATGATGACCGCGATCACGAGTTTGCGGTCAAATATGACCTGCCGATTATCCAGGTTGTAGAGTCTCTCCACTCTGCCGTTGGGCTCCAACTCATGGAATCTTCCAGCGCGCCCTTCACCGGCGAAGGACATGCCATTAACTCAGGTTTCCTCGATGGCCTTCCCACTGCAGAAGCCAAGGCGAAGATGATCGATTGGCTGGAAGCTGAAGGGAAGGGGACCCGCCGCGTGCAGTACAAGTTGCGCGATTGGCTCTTCTCCCGCCAACGCTACTGGGGCGAGCCGTTCCCCGTTCTCTGGAATGGCGACCAGCATGAAGTCCTGTCCGAAAGCGAGCTGCCACTGACGCTGCCTGAACTCGCCGACTACAAACCGAGCCCCGAGGGCAACGCGCCGCTGGCCAAGGCGAAGGACTGGGTGAACTTGCCTGATGGCCGTACCCGCGAAACCAACACCATGCCGCAATGGGCTGGTTCATCATGGTACTACCTGCGTTATTGCGACCCGAAGAATCCCGACAAGTTGATCGATCCTGCCATTGAGAAATATTGGATGGGGAAGAGCGGCGTCGATCTCTACATCGGCGGCGCGGAGCACGCAGTGTTGCACCTGCTCTACGCCCGCTTCTGGCACAAGGTGCTCTTCGACATCGGCGTCGTCTCCACGCCCGAGCCCTTCCACAAGCTGGTCAACCAGGGCATCATCCTCGGCGAAGACAACCGCAAGATGTCCAAGGCCTGGGGCAACGTGGTCAATCCCGATGACGTCATCGCCGAGTATGGCGCCGATGCGCTGCGCCTCTTCGAGATGTTCATGGGGCCGCTGGAACAGATGAAGCCGTGGTCGACCAAGGGCGTCGAGGGCGTTTATCGCTTCCTCGGCCGCGTCTGGCGTCTCGTCATGGAGGAGGACCAGGAAGGCCAGTGGCACTTCGCGCCCGCGAAGGTCACCGATGACGCTCCGTCGACCGAGGTGCAACGCAGCGTCCACGCCGCCATTGCCAAGGTCACCGAGGACATCGAGAAGCTCCAGTTCAACACCGGCATCTCGGCCCTCATGATTTTGGTCAACGATCTCACCAAGATTGAGTCCCGTCCGCGTGGCACCATCGAAACGCTGCTGCTCCTGCTCGCTCCCTTCGCGCCGCACATGGCCGAGGAATTGTGGAAGCAACTCGGCCATACGAAGACGCTCGCCTACGAACCATGGCCGGTGGCCGACGCCAAATATCTCGCCAAGAGCGAGGTCGAAATCGTTTTCCAGGTCAACGGCAAGGTGCGTGGCAAAGTCACGGTCGCCCCCGGTTCCTCGCAGGAAAGCGTCGAGACCGCCGCCAAGGCGCTCCCCGCTTTTGCCGAGTGGACCACCGATAAGACCGTACGCAAAGTCATCTTTGTTCCGGATAAGCTGATCAATTTTGTCGTGGGTTGAGTCTCGTACAATGAAGACTTTGCTATCGTCGGAGCCTACACTCTTGGGGATGGTGCAATGGCTGGGATTATTTGGGTATCTCTACATACTCATTGGATTGACACTATTGATCTGGTTCGGGATTTTGATTTTTCGTTCGCAATCCCTCTCCAATCACTGCGCATACATTGCCAGTACTTTGTTCCCCTTGGTACTGGGGATTGCCGGAGCTGCAACCGGTACTCGCCATTTGTTCACTCTTATCGGTTTACAGGGTATACCGCCGGGTATCGATTCTGATGTTGTTGTAGAGTTCACCCTCTATGAAATCCTATTTCAGCTTTACTGTGGCAGCATTCTTACCTGTCTCTTTTTCCCCCTGGGCATCGTCGCTCTCCTCATCCGAAAGCCGAAGTAACTTTGTCGTGGCGTAATTTGCGGGAAAGTGGAGGATTCCATGGTGGAAGTCCCCCGCGCCAACCCTCTGTATGTGGACCTTCTCCATATGCTTTTTTCCATGGGGTTGTTTGGTTTGGTATTGCTGCTGGTCGCAGTCGCCTTGGGGAGGTGGCTCTGGATTTTGTTTTTTCGCGCGGGCTCTTTGTCGGATTACGTCGCTTATCTCGCCGCGACTTTCTATCCATTTCTCTTTGCCGGTATCGGGGGGACCGTGGGTGCCGTGCACTTTCTTAGGGTTTACACCAACCCGCCGGGCATCGGCGCTCCTCAGATGCTGGTCTATATTTTGAATGCCGAGATATTTTATCGAATCCTCGGCGGCTCCATGCTTACGGTGTTTTTTCTCACCCTCGGCATCCTCGCCCTCCTCATCCGCAAGCCGAAGTAGGAATCCAGAATTCATCCTGTCCCACAAGCGACTTCTGTGTACGCTGGCGACATGTTCAGGCCGACTGTCTTCTCTCTTTTCCTGCTGATTTTCACACTGACAACACTCGGTCGCGCGCAGCAGCCGGTGTCCGCCGCGGCGACAGCTCCCACGGCCTCGCCTTTCGTGCAGCCCACAACGGCTCCCGCCACTGCTCCGGCGCCAGGGCCGAGCCAGGTGATCGTCCTCCTGCACGAGGCGCTCGAACTCCTGCAGAAAAAGGACATCGATGGCGCCCTCGACAAGGTGAATGCCGCCATCAAGCTCGATCCCAGCAATCCTGACGGTTACGGCTTGCGCGGCGGAATTTACGCGGAAAAGAAGATGTGGGACAAATCCGAGCAGGATTACAACGCCATCCTCAAGCTTGATCCCAAGAACGTCCAAGCCAAGTTCAACCTGGCCGAGATCGCCTTCATGCAAAAGAAGTATGACGCAGCGCGCCCTCAATTCGTCGCCTTGCAGCAGGACTCGAACTGGGGCGACTTATCCACCTACAAGGTCTTCTTGTGCGACCTTTGGGGCGGACATAACGACATGGCAGCGAAGGAGTTGGCCGCTCTCGAAAAGGTTGGCTCGGGCGCTTCCTATTATTTTGCCGAAGCCGCCTGGTACCTTTACCAGAAAAAGCCGGAGGACGCCCGCGGCTGGCTCGTTTCCGCGGTGAATATCTACTCGCCCGCCAAGTTCAAGATGTATTCGGCCAGCTTGTTTGACCTCGGTTACCTGCCTCTACCGCCCCAGCAAAAAAGTTGACGTACCCTTACAGTGAGGTAATCTTGTGAGTATGAAGACGTTGACCAGCTTATTCGCAGTTTTGCTTCTGTCGACCGGCATGGCCGCTGCGCAGGATCTCAGCGGTGCGGTTGGCCCCACACCCCATACAAGCGGTCAGGGTGACATCACCGGTTACCGGTATAATTACGCCCCTGGGTACAATTATAATAAAGAAAAGGCACCGCCTGATCCGAAGATTTCGCTCAAGCCGAAGCTGGGTGGCGTTTTCGTGGATGGAGCCAAGTACGGCTGGACGATTATCTCTCCCGTGGCGCCGGTCACTTGGGGCAATGGTGAGAAGTATATGTCCGCCCCCACGCCCGCTCCGGGAGTAGATTTGCAGGGCGAATCGGGCCCCGCCGCCCATCGCGACTCGGGTGGATTCAAGCTTTTCAGCTTCGAATTCTAACCGTCGCTTTTTTCGTCCAAGTTATTCAAAAATTTGCTTGCGCCTGCCCTTAATTCGGGCATGCTTGCGGGCTCGCTAAATCAAAGGAGCATTTCATGTTTGCCGTTATTCGTTCAGGTGGAAAGCAGTATAAAGTCACAGAAGGGGAAACCCTCGATATCGAATTGGTCGAATTTCCCGCCGAGGGCGAGAAAAAGCTCACCATTTCCGATGTCCTCATGGTTGGCAACGGCGACAAGTTTTCGCTCGGCAACCCGCTCCTCAGCGGCGCAACCGTCGGCCTCGAGCTGGTCGAGGACATCAAGGCGAAGAAGGTCATCGCCTACAAATACCGTCGCCGCGAAGGCTACCACAAGACCATCGGTCACCGGCAGAAGCTCAGCCGCGTGAAGATCACCAAAATTTCAGTCTAATCAGAAGAGGACACCACTATGGCGCACAAAAAAGGTCAAGGTTCCGTACGCAACGGGCGCGATAGCGTCAGCAAGCGGCTCGGCGTGAAAAAATTTGGCAGTGAGGACGTCATCGCCGGCAACATCATCGTTCGCCAGCGGGGCACCCGCTTCCGTGCCGGGGCCAATGTCGGCATCGGTCGCGACCACACCCTGTTCGCGCTGACGGACGGCGTGGTCAAGTTCGACCGCGCCAACCGCCGCGTCCACGTTCTCGAGAAGGCCGCTTAAGGCCTTTTCAGCATCGCTTCGCTGGTTGCGCTTTCGGCGTCACCGGCGATAATCCACTTATGTTCGTCGATCGCGTCCGTATTGTCGCGCGGGCTGGTAACGGCGGTCCCGGTGCCTGCAGCTTCCTGCGCGAAAAGAACATGCCCGACGGCGGTCCCGACGGTGGCAACGGCGGTCGCGGCGGCAGCGTCGTCATCGTGGTCGATCCCCACGTCAACAACCTGATCAAATACCGTTACTCCCCGCACCAGTTCGCCAAGAACGGCCAGAACGGCGGCAAGAAGCAGATGTCGGGAAAATCCGGCGCGGATTGCATCATCAGCGTCCCTCCCGGTACCGTCGTGAGCCGCATCCCTGAGGAAATCGTTCAGGAAGCCCAGACCCAGATTGATCCTGAAGTTCCCCGGACGCCCAACGACCTGGTGCCTGTTCCCGAGGACCCCGCTGTGCTTGAGCCCGTGGCCGATCTGGTGAAGCCCGGGGACAAGTTTGTCCTCTGTGCCGGTGGCCGGGGTGGACGCGGCAACATGAATTTCAAGTCCTCGACCAACCAGGCGCCCAAGCGTTACGAAAACGGCGAGGAAGGGGAGCGCGGGCAGTTCCAGCTCGAGCTCAAATCGATCGCCGATGCCGGATTGGTCGGTTATCCCAATGCAGGAAAGTCGACCCTTCTTTCCCGGCTTTCCCACGCTCATCCCAAGATTGCTCCCTATCCCTTCACCACGTTGGAGCCCATGATCGGCGTCGTGGAGTACCCCGATTTCAGCCGCGTCCAGGTTGCGGATATTCCCGGGCTGATCGAAGGGGCCCACGAGGGCATCGGCCTTGGTTACGAGTTTCTCCGCCACATTGAGCGCTGCAAGATGCTCCTCTTTGTCATCGACATGGCAGGGAGCGAGGGTCGCGATCCGCGCGACGACTTCGCCCAGTTGCGCAAGGAGATCAGTCTTTATCAAAAAGAACTCGGCGAACGACCCTATCAAATCATCGCCAATAAGATGGACCTTCCCGAGGCGGCGGAGAACCTGAAGAAATTCGAAAAGAAGGTCCGGCGCAAGGCGATCCCGATTGCCGGCGATCTCCCCGAAGGGGTCGAGGAACTGAAGGCCTTCCTCAAGAAGGAACTCCTCGGGTCGTAATCGCTAGTGAATTTGCGCGGCCGGGTCCGGGGTGGCGGGCGCGTTGCTCGGGGGAGGGGTTGCTCCCGGAGGTGGTGGAGGAGCGAGGGGCGGCAATGCTTTTTCCGGCGGCATCAACACGGTATCGATCTCATTGATGATGCCATTCTGACACCGGATATCCGCATGGATGATCTTGGCCTTCATCACAGTCTGTGTGCCTGACTTGGTTTTATGGATCGTGAGGGGCGCACCCTGGCAGGAAAGCACGCTTGGCGTGACGGCAAGGTCCTTGGCGGTCAGCCGCTTTCCATTAACGACGTGGTAAAGGAGGATGGCCTGAAGGCGCTCCTTGTTTTCGGGTAGGAGCAAAGCTTCCAATGTACCGGGAGCCAGCTTGGAGAAGGCGGAGTCCGTCGGCACAAAAAGGGTGAACGGCCCCTTGGTGCTGAGAAAAGTGGTCATGTCCGAGCTCTGCATCATCTGGGCGAACTTGGTCAGGATGCGATTGGTCGACACCGTGTCGGCAATGTCGAGCATCTTGGGAGCCTTGGCTGCGTCGGCCGACACGCTCAGTAGGCCCAACAGGACCGCCGCCAAGCCGCAGCGAAGTCCTGCGCACCGTAAAAGCGAACGAAAGGACTGTTTCATCGTGGTCTAAAATAGAGGCTGGTTTGTCCGGAGACAAGAGACAGCTTTTAGAGTCAATCTACGGCCGGACCCTTCAATTTTTCGCGGGCTTTATCGACGAAATAATTACACGCCTCGGGGCAGACGAGGGGGATTTCATTGGACGGCACGTCCACGGGCTGGGCGGCAGGCGGCCACAGTCTCTTTTTCAAGCAACCAGCCTGACAGACATCAGTGACCAGGTCACCGAGAGCTGTTCCATCGATTTCCCGCACGATGCGAAACCGCCCGGTCTGGCGCTCGGCCGTTTCCTTCCAAGGAGTCACCGGAAGCTGGTTGATTTGCTGAAGTTTCCAGTTGGCCAGAGCGGAAGGGTAGAGGTAATCGAGAGCCAGGATCACGTCAGATAAATGAACGCTGCTCCAGAGCCATCCTGAGCGCAAATTGGGTGCCGCGCGAAGGGGACGAAAATTCTTGCCCCGATCAAGCCGAATCAATTCTCGGAGGTCGTCCAGCGAAGAAAGCTCTCTTAAAAGTTGAGCATCGGTTTCGAGATCGTCCCGATGCAGTAAATGAAAGTGGGGGAACTTTGGGCCTGATGCCTGACGAATAATCAGCTCCCCTATTTTCCAAGGAGGAGGCGTGCTTTTCATTAAGCGGCCCAGGGGGCCGAAAAGATGTTCGGAGGCAACTCCATCTGCTGATGGAAACTGTCCGGGGTGCTTTTTTTCGAATTCCGCCACCTGGCTCAAAATCACATCGGCGACAAAAGCTTCCGTCCCGATGGCGGTGGCGTACCAAAGCCGCCGGTTCGCCTCGTGGTGTGGGTTGGTGAAACGCTGCTCTTTCACATTGTGCGTCAGGCGGAGCAGGACCGGTATGTCCTCGAAGGAGTGAAGACCATCTGAGATAAAGAAGGGAACAACGATGACATCGGGGCACGAAGTCAGCGTCCGCCAGTTCTTGACGAAGGGCGCCTGCTCCATCAGCACCGCCTGGCAATCGGCGTAAAGACCGCGCGTCCGAATGATGGCCACCTGCTCATGGATGATCTTGGTCGAGTTGTCGTTGAGGGAAGTCCCATGTCCGCAAATAAACAGGCAGGCCGTCTTTGCTGGATCAGGAATCTCTTCACTCGACTTGGAGACAACTTCCATCGCCCGGCGCAAAAGGGCCTCGGTCATGGACGGATGCAGTCCCACGGGCTGACAGTAGAAGATATCCTGTCCATCACGGTGAGTGATGGGCCCGTCGAGACCCAGTTCCCGGGGAATAATCTGTTCCGTGAAGTAGCCCGAACTAATAAAGTTCGGAACAACATAGACCTTTTTGAGCGGGCATTGACGCAGTGCCTGCCGAAAATTCGGCTCTTCCTTCCAGAACCCGACATGGACTTCCGCGAAAATGTTGCGTCGCCGGATTTCCTCCGCGTGCTGATACGTCGGCGCGCTGGAGTCGGCATTCAGGGTCGAGCCGTGTCCCAGCAAAAGCAACGCGGCATCGCGAAAGGGAGTGGCCATGGAAGTTGCGCTCACGCCGCCGCTGGACCTTTGGCCAACCGGTTCTTGATCCACCGGCTGATGTGCCGGGGTTGGGAAGACATCGCCCGACCGGTCTGGTACATTAGCGGGCCGAGTTCGAGTGAGCGGCGATGGAAAGTGACTTTCCCGGCACGAATGCCGGCAAAAATCGCTTCCGGGGTGAGTTCATCCGCCTCCACGGTGCTCGCATTCTTCCCGATCGCGGCGAGCGAATGGGCATCGGAGCAGGCGACCATCGGTTTGCCGTGTTGTTGGGCCCAGCGTGACGCGCGGAGATTGGGGTTTACCCGCGAGGGCACCCAGTTGTGATGGAGCATGCACCACTCGACCGCATCGATGCAGTCATCGTGGCCATTAAGCAGACTGCCCAGGCAGGAGGGATGGGGATAAAAAGGGTGGGGAGCAATTACCAACACCTCTGGTTTGCGCGCGCGCAGGGCCCGCACCTCGTCCCAACTCGGCGCGCTGGGAAGATCACCCTCGACAAGGTTTAACACGACCAGATGCTTGTGGTCATTGATCTCGGCTTCCATGCCGGGGATGAGCAGGATGTTGCGGGATTTCGCGTAGGCGAAGGCCTCGGGATCGGCGCAGATCTTCCGGTGCCAGGTGACCGCGATGGCGCTCAGGCCCACTTCTTTGGCCCGGTCGATGTGCTCAAAGATGGTGTGCCCGAGGTAGGTATCGACGGGATCGCCATGGCAATGACTGTGCAATTCAACGCGATAAGACGGCACATTCTCATTATGCCCGCGCCTGTGCCTAAGGCAAGGGGGCGGAGTAGTTGCTATTGTCTTCAAAGCCGCCTTGGGGAAACATCTCCCATGCTGCGGCGGGCGATTTTGTTGTTCGGGTGCCTGTTGCTGGTGACAACTGCCGCGTTCGCCAAGGCACCGGGGGAACTTTACCGAGGTAAGATCGAATGGGCCCGTCTTAAAAATATGGATCCGCAATGGCATCGTCACGCGGACAGCGATCCCCGGTTGCTCCAATTTATCCGCGACAACACCACGCTCAATATCGATACGACCTGGTACGCCGCCGATGTCGAAAGCCTGCGGGAGATGACCGCTTATCCATTTCTCTTTTCTTCGGGCATTCACTTCATTGCGGATGAAAACGGTCGCAAAAATATTCGCGAATACCTCCTGCGCGGCGGCTTCATTTTCGTCGATGCGTGCATCAATACCGATGTCAATCCGGACCCGGACGCCTTTCTCAAGACGCAGATCGATGCCTTCCAGGCCATCCTGCCCAGGTTCAAGATCGAGCGCCTGCCTCCCGATCACCCTATCTTCCGCTCCTGCTTTGAAATGAAGGAGGGATTGCCTCATACCTACATGGAAAACCGCTACAATCCCGCCTGGGCCAAGCATGGGCTCTATGGGGTCTATTCCGGCAACCGTTTTGTTGGCCTGATCAGCCTAAGCGGCCTGCAATGCGCGTGGGCCGGGAATGGCCCCAGCATGGAGCACCGGATCAACTGCATGAAGATGATGGTCAATATCTACGTTTATGTCGTCGAGCACTAGAGGGCGGCAGAAGGGCCCTGAAAAGCCTTTACCTGTCTGGCTGAACTGGTACACTCTCCCTTCCCGAGAACGGACTCAGGCGCAAGCCGGAAACCGCTTCTCCCCGAAAAGGGCCCTTAGCTCAGCGGATTAGAGCGGCTGACTACGGATCAGCAGGCCATAGGTTCGAATCCTATAGGGCCCACTCTCAAGTTAGTTGAAGAGTGCCAAAATAGCCAATTTAAGCACTATGATGGCACGAACGAAGACCCAGACTTATCGCCGTGTCTGACGTTGCAAAAATCCTTCCGGCAAGGTTTTTTGGCTAGTTGACCTCTCAAAAAGCGTAACTCGGTTCGATCTCGTCACCCTCTTGCGCTGAGCATCCCGCTGCGAGACCGATCGCTCATTTGGTTACACTGGTAACAAGTATAACGCTTTCTTGTGAGCTCATTTCCCAAGCCGCAAAATCCTGTTCCTCGACACACCCAATGAAAAAAAAGCTATCTCGCAAACTAATTTCAAGGAACCTCGTTGTGCTGTTGATACTCGTCGTCAGCTTGACCGCTCTTTGCAGCATGGCAAAGGCTGACGCTACCCCCCTTTACCTCAATCCGGACGCCCCGTTGGACCAGCGGGTGGCCGATCTGATCTCGCGCCTGACCCTTGAAGAAAAAGCCACGCTGCTAAACCACAGAGGCCCCGAGGTACAACGCTTTCACATCCTTTCCGATAAGTGGAACCAATGTCTGCACGGCGTAAAGTGGAACGACGGCGGTCCCACCACCTTGTTTCCCATTCCGACGGGAATGGCCGCGACTTGGAACCCGGCGCTGATTCATCAAGTGGCCGATGCCACCTCTGACGAGGCTCGTGCGATCTACAATGCCTGGCACGACGACCCCAACTTCAAGGGCGATAAGAATGGCCTGATCTACCGTTCCCCGGTCATCAATATTTTGCGCAATCCCTATTGGGGCCGTGATGGAGAGGCGTGGAGCGAAGATCCCTTTCTTTGCGGGCGAATGGCGGTGGCGTTCGTTCAGGGCTTGCAAGGCGATGACCCGCATTATCTCAAGCTGGCCTCAACCTTGAAGCATTTCGCGGTGAACAATGTCGAAAAAGATCGCCAGACGCTCTCAGCCACGGTGAGTGAACGGATGTTGCGCGAATATTGGCTGCCCCATTTTCGCGATGCGATCGTGGAGGGCAAGGCGCGCTCAATCATGGCGTCATACAATGAGATCAATGGTGTCCATAATGTCTACAATCACGAACTGCTTATCGATATTCTGAAGAAGGACTGGGGCTTCGACGGCTTTGTCGTGTCTGATCTCGGCGGCGTGCACGACAAAGCTATGGTGGTGAAATCAGTCAATGCCGGCTGCGACTTTTCCGACAAGGAGTTCATGGAATTCATTCCGGAAGCGGCACGCTCGGGCCAAATCACCGAAGCGAGGCTTGATGAAGCATTGGGCCGGGTGTTGAAAGTCCGATTTCAACTGGGAGAATTTGATCCGGCTGACCGGGTGCCGTATCGAAAAATCCCGATGAGCGTGGTCTGCTCGCCGGAACATCATGCGTTGTCGATCGAGGTTTCCCGTCAATCGATTGTCCTGCTCAAGAACGCGGACCATTTTCTTCCGATCGACCGGGCGAAGCTCAAGAAACTTGCGGTCATCGGGCCGTTGGCCAATCACTTTGTCGAAGGCAATCGAGGCTACTCCGGAGCGCTCGGGCGCAAGACAGTCAATATCTTTCAAGGAATCAAAGACCGGGCGCCGAACCTGGATGTTGTTTGCGTAGATGGGGCCGAGATCGCTCCACCTCGACCGGGCAAAAATACACAGGCGCCTCCGCCTTTCGATTACGCCGGGGAATTGCAAAAGGCGGTCGAGGCCGCGAAAAGCGCGGATGTCGCGGTTGTTTGTGTAGGCACGAACCTGTCCATCGAAATGGAAGGGCGCGACCGCACAACGCTGGCCTTGCCGGGCAACCAGGAGCAACTTGTGGAAGCGGTAATGGCGGCCAACCCGCGTACCGTCGTGGTGCTGGTCAATGCGGGCCCCCTGACCATTCCATGGATCAAGGACCATGCCCCCTCCATCTTGGCGGCATGGTCGAGTGGCGAGGAGCAGGGTCATGCCGTGGCCGACGTTCTTTTCGGTGATGTGAATCCGGGAGGGCATTTGCCGTATACCGTTTACGCCTCCGAGGCACAAGTTCCTCCCCAGGATGAATACGATATTTCCAAAGGCTTTACTTATATGTATCTCAAAGGGGACGCCCTTTTCCCCTTCGGACTTGGCTTGAGTTACACGACGTTCAAATACTCCGATCTCAAGTTGTCTCAAACCACCGCCAAGGATGGAGACACCATTACCGCCACGATGGACGTAGCCAACATCGGCACCCGCGATGGCGACGAGGTGGTACAGGTCTACGACCGCGAACCCGCCGGCAAGGTGGTGAAACCGCTTGAGCGCCTCGTCGGCTTCAAACGGGTTACAATCAAGGCGGGCGATCACGCAATCGTTTCCATTCCCTTAGAAATTGCCCGCATGCGCTACTGGGACGAAACCACTCACGCCTTTGTTGCCGAGCCGGGCACGTATCACATCATGGCGGGATCCAGTTCGACTGACTTGCCTCTGAGCGCCTCCTTCAGCGTCGGCAACTAGCCCGCTCCTTCTCGTCCCGTTTTAACTCGTATCAAACCTATCAATCCTAACCCAGCCTCGTTATCCTGACATCTACCGCTCCGTTTCGATTCCATGCCCGGTTGTTTCTTGGGATCGTGGCTCTTCTCTTTTCGAACTTCGCGTGGGCCTCTTCTCCCACTGAATCGAAAACTCCGTCAGTTCCTCTATTCGCCGCCGGACAGTCCATCCTCCCAAATCCGAAGACCGCCGGGACAGAAGCCGCCACGAAAACCAAGGCCGCCTTGCGCTTCCCTCCGGCAGTTCATGGGTGGACTTCTGGACCGGCGAGAAATTGAACGGAGGACAAACCATCCTCGCCGATGCCCCACTAAAGACCTTGCCACTCTTCGTCTGCTCGGGCTCGATCGTCCCTCTTGGGCCCGATCTGCAATATACCGGTGAAAAACCACCCGATCCGATCGAGCTGAGGGTCTATCCGGGGGCCGATGGCAAATTCTCTCTCTACGAAGATGAGGGAAACGGCTACGGCTACGGCTACGAGAAAGGCGGCCACGCTCTTATTCCCATGAGCTGGGATGACACGAGGAAGGAGTTGTCCATTGGCGCGCGACAAGGCGATTTCCCGGGAATGATTAAGGAGCGCACATTCCGAGTCGTTTTAGTTTCACCCGGACAGGGAACAGGGATTAAGCCGGCGTCCCAAGCTTTAGAGGTCCACTACAACGGAAATGCTACCCTAGCAAAACCGTGACCGACGTTGCTGAAGAAGTCCGTCGCCGCGGGCTTCTCGCTAGTCAGGTATGAGTGATTGCCGCTTTGGCAATTGCAACAGTTGCAAATCCGTAAAGTGACAAAAGAAGAAGATTAGTGCCGAAAAGTGCCGATTAATGACACTGCAAATGCACTATTATTCATTTTTGTACGGTATCAAATGCCTCTGTAGGAGGCGAACCGAGTAGGTTTGAATCCTATAGGGCCCACTTTTGATTTTTAGAGGTAAATGTGCTGCTATCATTCACTTATTTGCTGATTGGTTGCAAAATGGTTACGCTGGCGCTGTGTCGGAAGATCTCGACTAAATTTGCGGGATGATAAGCTCAGTTGGCCAAGGCCTTCAAAGCCGCGGTTCGACTAGGGAGCAGTTGCTTTTCTGTTACGCGCAATGCTGCTGCCAGCCCCACTATCTCAACGTCGGTGACACAGCGGACCTGGCCTTCGATGGCCGCGATAATGTCCCGGGAGAAGAGCACAGCGTCGGCTCCCATCGCGCCGGAGCCCTCTCCAGCGACCGTGATTGAACCGGATCCCTATCATGGAACGGGAGAAGCTGCCTTTGGCAAAGACTGGGTGTTCGTCGACGGGAAGCTACTCAATGGAATCAGCCATGCCAACCCTGCGTCGGGAGCGAAAGTAGCCATCTTGTACTCCGAGGGAGGGAGAGATGTCCCTGCCGCTGAATTGCCCCAAGGATTTCTCGATGCATGGCAAATAACGCCAGCCAAGCTGAAGACCGCTGACGCGCAATGATTCGCCCAGCCCTGCGATTCAAAGCGCGCGTGAAGTTTACCATTCACAACGCGAGATATACTTAAGTAAACATTCGGGGCCGTAATCCGTAAGAATGCTCCTTTTGAGAGACAACGGCGTATCTACCACCACCACAGCATGTAAGGAATCTATTGAAACACGGATTTGAAGGGTGCTTTTGCACATTCGAGTGTTTTTTTCGTGCGAGAACTTTTTTCCGATAGGTAAACAAATTGGTAAACTTTTCGGAGATCGCATCAAAGAATACTGGATTGAAAATCACAGCTCATTCCATCAAGAGGAGCCTATAGAACGGTAGCTAGAGATTGGCTGAGCTTGCTTTTAGCACGTAAGTACTGCGCCACCGGGACAAAAGAGGCCGGGATTCTCAATCCTCTATGGGCGAGAACCCCGTGCATTCGCATTGATTCTGGTTGAGTCCGGCTGTTTTTGCAGGGGCGGTCTTGATTTCAAAATACGAACATTGTTTCGCGATCGGCTTGAAAGGAGAAATCTCAGGCTCGGCCCGTCGTTTTTGAGGGTCCGGCCAGCGAGTTGCGCCCAGGTTCCGCAACCAATCCTCGCTTAATGGGTTGAAGACTGCTGATGAACAAGCTTCAGATTGTGGGCCGCTTAATCGCGGCAATTTTTGTCGTGGGTGCTGCTCCTCTTTCGGCGGACGTAACGATGCCTGGCATATTCGGCGATCACATGGTGCTGCAACAGGATGCCAAGCTGCCAGTCTGGGGCACCGCCCAAGCCGGGGAGAAAGTGACGGTCTCTGTAGGTAGTTCAATCGGTAATACGGTCGCCGACGCGGATGGTAACTGGATGGTGAAACTCGCGCCCTTACCTGTAGGAGCCGCGCCGTTGACCATGACGGTAGCCGGTAAGAATACGCTCAAATTTGAGGACGTCCTTGTCGGTGATGTCTGGGTATGCTCCGGACAATCCAACATGGGATTTTCGATGGCAGACGCCCACAACGCCACAACGGAATTACCCCAGGCCAATGACCCCCAACTGCGGTTCTACCGAGTCCCCAGTAAGGTCTCGTTGAAACCGCTCACCACTGTATCCGGAACGTGGGTGCTTTGCACGCCCGAGACCACGAAGGGATTCTCCGCTGTCGGTTATTTCTTTGGACGCGAATTGCGGACGCATCTGAACCGACCAATCGGCCTGATCGGCACCTATTGGGGCGGTACGGTCGCGCAGGCCTGGACCAGTCTCGACGCCCTGAAGAAAGATCCTGTATTGAAGCACTACGTCGATGCTCACGATAAAATCATGGCGGGCTATACCCCCCAGGCCGTCGCGGAATTTCAGCCCGCGCTGGCTGCCTACCAGGCGCAAAGAAACAAATGGGAGACCGAAGTCAACCTGCCGTTCAAGGACAAGCTGCGAGCCTGGAACGAGGCTGCGATGAAAGCGAAGGCCGATAATCAACCACTTCCTCCCAAGCCTGGGCCTATTCCTTTGGCTCCGAAGGCGGTCGTCGCTCCGGACGGTGGGCAAAACGCGCCGGCGAATCTGTTCAATGCAATGATTGCGCCGCTGATTCCCTACGCCATCAAGGGCGCGATCTGGTACCAGGGCGAAGGTAACGGCGGGCAACCGGTCGAGTATCGCTCGCTCTTTGGTGATATGATTACCGATTGGCGGCAACATTGGGGCCAAGGTGATTTTCCGTTCCTTTTCGTGCAGTTGGCCAAGTTCAAGGCTCCGAATCCCAATTGGGCGGAATTACGTAATTCCCAGCTCAAGACCCTCGAATTGCCCAATACCGGCATGGCTACCGCAATTGATATTGGCGACCTGAATGACATTCATCCCAAAGACAAAATAGACGTTGGCCAGCGTCTCGTCCTTGTGGCACGCCATGTGGCGTATGGAGAAAATCTGGTCTATTCAGGCCCTATTTTCGACAAAATCACCGTGACCGGCGACAAGATTCGAGTGAGTTTCACTCAACTGGGTGGCGGATTAATCATCGGTTCTGCGCCTTGGGCACCACCTGACGCGATTCCGATTCCCACCACCAGCCTGATCGGTTTTACTGTGGCGGGCACCGATAACAAATGGGTGCCTGCCGACGCGAAGATCGAGGGCGATTCCGTCGTGGTATCCAGTCCGCAGGTTCCTCAGCCTGTGGCGGCGCGATATGCTTTCGAGAGCGCGACCGGAAACCTCTATAACAAAGAGGGATTGCCCGCAATTCCCTTCCGCAGCGATCAAGGCGGGGAGGCCCAGCCTCCTCCCGCCCCCGTTCTTCCCACGGCGAAATAGAATTTTCGCGACAGGTTGGGGAATGTGTTGCGGTGATCATTTGCGCTAATTGTTGCGTGAGTTCAGGGGGGATTTTGTGAGGTGAAGAGATGGATTTTGACTACTTGGAGGGACGTTGATTCATCGTTAAAAAAGCCTTTAACGAAAGGCAAACGGAAGGAACAAAACTTCTCTCGCGACTTTTCGGACAAGGGAGTGTTTGGGATCGTGAAATCAACCCATGCAAACCTCTCCTTGGAAATTGTCAAAGATTGTACAGATGGCGCTTCTCGCCTGGCTGGCCATCCCGATCGCGGTGTCTCTGAAGGCCGATGATCCATCGGCCAATCCGAAAGCCAAGCCGTTCGATCATGGAGACGACGTCAATGAGGCGCTCTTCACGTACAAGAAGGACGTGACGGTGCCCTTGCATCCGCCGGAGAGGCCGCTGGCGAAGTTTGAACTGAAGGACAAGATGTATCACGGGGTGCTGCTCTATACGGACAACCAGGTGGCGTTCGAGAAATTCTATAAGCAGTATGTGGATCTGGTGGGGAAAAAGCCTTCGATGATCGGGACTTTCCATGCGCGATGGTCGAAGGGAGTTGAGCAGCCGGAGGAATTGTTTTTGCAGCGACTCAAGACCATCGATACGGTGCCGAATGTCTTGCCGTTCATGAAGATTTATACGTGCGACTGGGTGCCTTCAGGGCCTTTCATGAAGGCCGATGATATTTTGGCGGGGAAAGACGATGCGTATTTCATCCACATGGCGCAGATGTCGAAGGAATTTGGGAAACCATTCGTTCTAAGTATCAATCATGAGATGAACGGGGACTGGTTTCAGTACTCGGAAATATTCAAGCCGAGGAATTTTGGGCCAACCGACTGGACGGCTGAGAAGTTCGTCAAGGTTTGGCAGCGGATTTACAAGATATTCCAGGACAACGGCGCGGCGAATGTAGCGTTTGCGTGGTGTCCGGGAGTCCAGGGAAGGGCGTTCGACGTCAAGGACGCGCAGGGCAAGGTGATCAAGCATTACGACGCCATCAATGGTTACAAGGCGTACTATCCCGGGGATGCGTACGTCGACTGGGTGGGAGGAAGTTTCTACAATGACCTGAACCACTATGCGATCGACAATCTTGCCGCGGCTTATCCGAACAAACCTCTCATTCTGGCGGAATGGGGGACCGAGCCGCAGCGGGGACAATGGTACTCACCGAAACCGTATCCCGGAGACGCCCAGCATATGCAGATGACCTTCGATTTTTGTACGCAGCGTTATCCGAACATGAAGGCGATGACCTATTTCTATTGGGGCAAGAAGGTCAATATCGAACGGGTGCCGGAACAGGTGGATGTCTATCGCAAGGGGATTGCGAATCCGATTTTCAAAAGTAACGACTAAACCGATCCAAATTGGCGTCAGCTCTGGCCGATAGGGGCGATATTATCTCCTTACGGTGCTTTCGGCGATACTGCGTCGGGCAAGACGGACTCATCCAGGTTCTGGTTATTGACCACGGTGCCATTATCGAGCGGATTGATCTGTTCCTCGCGCAACTTCTTGAACAAAGCTAGTGAATCGGAAATCCCGCCATAGGTGAACCAGATGCCGATCATCACGGCCATGAAGACCGGAATGCAGATAACGGTGGCGAAGTAAAAATTGGACCAGCCTGCGATCGTCCAGCGCTGGAAATAATCCCACGTGAGGACAATCATGGTCACTGTCGTCCAAAAAAGCGTCCAGCCAAACAATCCTCCTGCGAGCCACTTGTCGCCGAGGGTGAAATTGGCGTCATAGCCGATGATCTTTCCCCAATTGATCTTCCTTCCCTTGGGTTGCGGTACTTGTTCGCCCACTTCGGCTGCGATGGTCGCATAAGCGCCGCGATGTAACATCCGGTCCATGTTGAAATCCTGTTTGCACGTCAGGAGCGAAATCATCACATAGGTTGTTGCCGAGACCAGCATCGTGAAGAACGCCATCTGGGTTGAATTATAGGATGCGATATAGAGACAGGCGTCTTTCATCCCGTTGCCAAGGTGAAGTACCCAGTCGGGTACGGGCCCCAGGTGGTTCATGTAAAACTCACGGGCCCAGGAACCGATATGCCGACCCGGCAATTGCTTCATCGCGATCCCCGTCAGGGAAAGAAAGGATCCCAGCAGCATCGCCGACCACGCTGCCGGCGCGGTCCCCTTTTTCCAGTAAAGGCCACCGATGGTTGCCGCACCCGCGCCGCTCATGAAAATGCTCTGCGTGATGCTCCACCACATCTGTACGTAATCGGCCAGGTTAAAAAGTGTACCGAGGAGAAAAGCAAACGATGCCACGCCGATAATGGAAAAACGCAGAAGCCAGATGTGCTGCATCGGCGTCAGCGGCTTTTTGCGGCGAGGCAGGACGACGTCCTGGATGAACAGGCTTCCCCATGAGTGAAGATGCGTCGAGTCGCCGCCAAAAATGCCCAACAGCAATGCGGCACAAAGGACACCCCTCAGGCCTTCCGGCAACATTTGCGTCACCGCGATGGGAATTTCCATTTGTTCCCGGGTCTGGGGGTTGGTGATTTGCGACTCCACGGCCATCACTGCGGCGTGATGATCCGGCTGATGCAGATAAGCCATGGCACAAAGCGCCAACAGGGCCACGACGGGGCCCTTGCCCATGGTGCGCCAGTTCCCGAGCAAGGTCCCCATCCGCCCCTCGTGCGCATTCAGCGGAGCCGACTGATACGAGCTCTGATTCTGCCAGGTCATCGTGCCGTAGTTCCAAAAAATCCAGGCCATGATCACATACCAGACGTTAAAATCCTTCAACCCGGTCGATTCCCAGGGATCTAGCAGCGATTGGTGCGGCGGGCGATCGCTCAAGGTCGCGACAATATCGGACCAATGGAACATGCTCAACAGGCCAAAGATGAGTACAAGATAGAAGAGCTGCGACAGGATCCCTTCGATGCAATTGGTCATCATAATCGTGATGAGCCCGCCCGCCGATGTGATGAAGACATTGATCGCCAGGAAGGTTGCCATCAGGGGAATAAAGGTCGGCACCGTGACGCCCAGCACATGTAGCTCCGATGGAAAGCCCAGGAAGTAAACCATGGCTCGCGCGCCGATGGCGGGAATGATTCCGAAATTCAGCAGCCCCGCGAAAAAGCCCAGGGTTCCGGTAAAAAGGCGAAAGCGTTTGCTGTAGCGAATTTCAAAAAACTGGCCGAGGGTCATCGCGCGTGTTTCGCGGTAGCGATAAATCACAAACCCCGCGATGGCGATGATCAGGGTAAAGGGCGCGAGGAACGATCCCCACCAGTTCAGCGTGAGTCCGGCGTGGGCCGTCACTTCCCATGACGCCACGAACACCACCACGCCAGCGGACATCTCATCCTTCGACACGGCCAGCAGATAGCGCCGGGCGACCCGTCCCGCCGACATGAAATCGGCCACGCTGCGCATATACTGCTGCGTGTAGATGCCAGCGGCCAGGACGATCCCCAGCGAAACCAAGATGATGATCCAGTCGATCGGTTGCATGGGAGATTCAGCGGGGAATGGGGATTAACCGTCCTGAAAAGCCGGTGGGCTTCTGGTCCAGGCGGTGAAATGGAGAAGTTCCTTTTGCGCCCGGCTTATTTCATGGAAAGTTCCTCATCGAAACAAATCGCGACTTTGCCGCATTTTCCTGAGGCCATGAGGGCATAGGCATCAGCAACCTTGTCGAGTGCGAAGCGATGCGTGACGAGTTCACTGGGATACAATTTCCAGCGGACGAGACGTTCGACCAGTTCCTGCATCCGCCAGATGGAAGTGACCCATGAGCCGTAGAGTGTCTTTTGATCGTGGATCATATCGGGGGAGGGATTGAACTCGATCTTGCCGCCTTCCCCGATGAGGGCGATGCGGCCCCACTTGCGGGTGGCCCGTATCGCCGTGGCCCGTGCTGCCGGATGGGCGGAGCAATCGACCGCCCGTTCTACGCCATGGCCTCCGGTCAGTTTTCGTATGTCTTCGACATTGTCGAGACCAGACTTGAGAACTTCATCGCAAAGACCTAAATCGCGGGCGAGGTGCAGGCGATCTTCAATCACGTCGATACCGATAATCTTGGAGGCGCCCAGCTTGCGGCACAACGCGGCCGTGGCCAGGCCGACTGGACCTAGACCGGTGATCAGCACCGAGTCATTCCCGCTGATGCCAATTTTTTCGAGTCCTTCGTAAACCGTGCCGAAACCGCAGGCGACCTGGGCGCCATCGGCATAGGAAAGTTCCTCGGGCAGGTGGACGAGGTCCTTTTCCTCGGCGAGGAGATAGGGTGCCATGCCCCCGTCGCGCTGCCAGCCGTAGGCACGACGGTACTTTTCGCTGGTGCAGGAGATCATGTAACCACGGCGGCAATCGTTGCAGATGCCGCACCCGGAGATGTGGTAAACGATGACGCGGTCGTTTTCCTTAAATTCACGGCAACCGGGGCCGACCTTGACGATCTGGCCAGCGGGTTCGTGGCCGGCAATCATGCCCGGCTGATAGCCTTCCGGGCCTTTGCCGAGGTGCTCGTGATAAATACAGCGGATATCGGAACCGCAGATGGTGGAGGCCTTCATCCGGATCAGGACTTCGCCGTGTCCCGGTGTCGGGACGGAAAAACACTCGAGCTTCGCGGTGCTATCGCCAGGAAGAATGGCGCCTTGCATCTGATTGGGGAAGGTGATGGTGGACATAAATTCGATGGAGATCAAGCCGGTGTAATGACGCCGTTGCTGTCCCAGAGATCTTCCCAGTTTTGATTTTCTTTCCAACAAAAGACCTGGCCCTTGATCAGGCGGCAATTGCGGTCGAGCTTGGCGATTTTCTCCATCTCCGTCGCGGTGAGCGGGGCCTGCACTACCGCGCGAAGGTTCGCGAGATAGTTGCGGCGTTTGGCCGAAAAGGGAATGGGGGTCTGTCCGCGCTGGACGGCCCACTTGAGACATATTTCCGCCGCATGAACGCCGCGGGCCTTGGCGATGTCCAGGACGACGGGATCCTCGATGGGCGAGGTGTCTTCCGGTGTGCGATCACGCTCAGGACGCCCCGGCGAACCGAGCGGACAGTAGCCAATCGGCTCAAGGCCTTGCTCCTTGACGTAAGCAAAAAGCTCGGGCTGCTGGAAATGGGGATGAAGCTCCATTTCGTTGCAGGTCGGACGAATCTGCGCATCGCGCAGGAGAAGCTTGAGTTTGGGAAGCGTCATGTTTGATGTCCCGATATGACGGACGAGTCCCTCGTCGACCAGCTTCTCCAACTGCCGCCATGTCTTCATGTAATTCTCATGAATGTAGGGCCTTGCATGGGGGTCATGGAAATTCACATCACAACCCGGCGGGTGAAAATTAGGAAAAGGCCAGTGGATCAGATAAAGATCGAGGTAGTCGAGCTGGAGATCCTTGAGCGATTTATGAAACGTGGGGACGACATCCTTCTCGGCATGCTTGTCATTCCACAACTTGGAAGTGATCCAGAGGT
>Ga0207695_10003085_pt1 | contig 23857 bp, 21 predicted proteins | sample KBSC54metaG_FD_184354 | JGI IMG/M metagenome (GOLD analysis project Ga0207695, IMG submission 184354) | Corn rhizosphere microbial communities from Kellogg Biological Station, Michigan, USA - KBS C5-4 metaG (SPAdes) (version 2) | ecosystem: Host-associated > Plants > Roots > Rhizosphere > Soil...
GCGCCCGGGGCTTGAGGCCAAAGTTCTGGAAACGGACTTTTGTACCTCGTCGCTCTGAATGGGGCCGGCATCGAACTTCGTTATATGGTACGCCGCAGGCTGGCGCTGCCGCGCTGGCCGGACGATGCCGAATAGATGCTTGGAAACATTCCCGCCAAAAGTTCCCGCTCGACCCTTGACAGTGGCTTGCTCATAGATGCCCCGGCGTGGACGGGACAGGCGCGGAGGGATCTACACGCGTCGAGCAGACACGGAAGGCATATCGAGCTTCATTACGTTCATGTAGAATTCAGCATCAACTCTCACCACTACGCCGAACACGGAATATCCGCATGAACGCCAAAGCTCTGACCGCATTCCTCTGTCTCACTTGGTTTTTCTGCCAGCCATTGCGGGCGGCGGAGACGCGGCCGAACATTGTTTTCATTCTCGCTGATGACATGGGGTATGGGGATCCGCATTGCTTCAACCCCGATTCGAAAATCCCGACCCCGAACATCGATCGGCTGGCGAGCCAGGGGATGCGGTTTACCGATGCGCATGCGGCGGGGGCGGTTTGTGTGCCGTCGCGGTACGCGCTGCTGACCGGGCGATATCCGTTTCGCAATCACGGCATCAAAAACCCCGCTAAGGGCGCATTGATCGAACCCGCCCGGCCAACCATCGCCACGGTGATGCGCGAGCGCGGGTATGCGACGGGGGCAATCGGCAAATGGCATCTGGGATTCGATGGCGGCGATCATTTTGACTCCGCCGGACCGTTGCGCGGCGGGCCGATCGATCATGGCTTCGATACTTTCTTCGGCCAGCACGCATCGCTGGATATCCCGCCTTACTTCTTCATCGATCAGGATCATTGCGTCGAGATTCCGACCGGCAGTATCGCCGGGCACAATTCGCCCGATTGGTCGCCTATCCAGGGTGCCTTCTGGCGAGCAGGAAAGATCGCTCCTTCGTTCAAGCACATTGATGTTCTGCCGACCTACACGCACAAGGCGGTTGAATATCTGGAGGCGCGAGGGAAAGCCGGGGCATCTGGGAAACCGTTTTTCTTTTACATCGCGTTCACCGCGCCGCATACGCCTTGGCTGCCGATGGAGCGATTCCGCGGCAAGAGCATGGGCGGACTCTATGGCGATTTTGTCGCGCAGGTGGATGATGCGGTCGGACAGGTATTGACGGCGATCGATCGCGCGGGGTTGGCGGACAATACCCTGGTGATCTTCACCAGCGATAACGGGCCGGTCTGGTATCCCGAAGATGTGAAAAAGTTCGGGCATTCGGCCGCGGGACCGTGGCGAGGCATGAAGGGTGATATTTGGGAAGCGGGGCATCGCATGCCATTCATCGCGCGCTGGCCCGGCAAGATCGCGGCGGGCAGCCAGAGCGATCAAACCACCTGCTTCACCGACATGATGGCGACGTTCGCCTCGGCATCCGGAAAACCGCTGGCGCCGGGCGTGGGAGAAGACAGTTATGATCTGCTGCCGCTGATGATGGGCCGGAAGATCACCGGCTCGCTTCGCGAGGCGACGGTGATGGAATCCTCGCAAGGCGTATTAGCAATTCGACAGGGAGACTGGAAACTGATTCCCCACTTGGGAAGCGGTGGTTTCACCAGGCCGGCGACCATCCGACCCAAACCTGGTGAGCCGATCGGACAGCTCTACAATCTGGCTGAGGATCCGGGGGAAATGAATAATCTTTACGATCGAAAGCCCGAGATCGTGCAGCGGCTGAAGGCGTTGTTGGAGAAGTACCAGCGCGAGCCGTCGGTGCGGCGGTGATCGTGCGGAGCCGACTAGCTTTCAACTTCGATGATGGCTGTCCCGTCTGCGCCTCTCGGAAGCGCACCGCAAGCGGTTGCGGCTAAACGGCAGAGGACGCAGTAGCGGCGGCATGGAGCAATTGGCTTCTTGCCGAGCGCGCCGGTTTGGCTATAAAACATCGCGCCGGTCGATCGGCTCGGCTTTTCCATCCAAATCGAGGTTCATATGAAACAGCTCAACATCGGCTTGATCGGTTATGGCTTCATGGGGCGCGCGCACTCGAACGGGTATCGGCGCGTGAATAACTTTTTCGATCTGCAATATCAGCCGGTGCTGAAGGCGGCGTGCGGACGAAATGCGGAGCAGGTGAAGGCGTTCGCGAGCAAATGGGGATATGAATCGACGGAGACCGATTGGCGGAAGCTGATTGAGCGCAAGGACATTGATGCGATCGACATCTGCACTCCGAACAACACGCACAAGGAGATTGCGCTGGCGGCAGCCAAGGCGGGCAAGATGATCCTGTGCGAGAAGCCGTTGTCGATGAACACGGCTGAAGGCGCGGAGATGGTCAAGGCGGTGGAGCAGGCGAAGGTGCCGAACATGGTTTGGTACAACTACCGGCGTGTGCCGGCGGTTACGCTGGCGAAGAAGCTCATCGAAGAGGGGAAGCTGGGGCGGATCTTCCATTATCGCGCCAAGTTTTTGCAGGATTGGACGATCAGTCCGGATCTGCCTCAGGGCGGGACGGCGCTTTGGCGGCTGGATGTTGCCGCGGCGGGCAGCGGGGTGACGGGCGATCTGCTGGCGCATTGCATCGACACCGCGATCTGGCTCAATGGTGATTTTGCCGATGTGTCGGCGATTACCGAGACATTCATCAAGGAGCGAAAGCATAACCTGACGGGCAAGGTTGAGAAGGTCGGCATTGATGATGCCTGCTCGTTCATCGGGCATTTTGAGAATGGGTCGCTGGCGAATTTCGAATCCACTCGATACGCGCGCGGGCACAAGGCGCTGTACACGTTTGAAATCAATGGCGAACATGCGTCCATCGCATGGGATCTTCATGACCTGCACCGGCTGCAATACTTCGAACATCGCGACGAAGGGCAGCTTCGCGGCTGGCGGTCGATTCATGTCAGCGATGGCGATCATCCGTATATGAAACATTGGTGGGTGCCGGGGTTGCAGATCGGGTATGAGCATTCCTTCGTGCATCAGGTGGCGGATTTCCTTGAAGGGCTCGCGACTGGGAAGCCGGCGCATCCGACCTTCCGCGATGCGCTGCACACGCAGGCGGTGTGCGATGCGGTTCTCAAGAGCGCGCAGACGGGGTGTGGGGAGAAGGTGCAAAAAGTTTAAGCGTCCGAATTCCCAAAATTCTGTATGGGTGTCTCGCTTTTCGCGCTTGGCTCCCCCCGGCAACCGTTGCCAATCGCTTCGCTTTGCGATAGGAAACTGATCGCGCAGGCTGGAATTGGAGCTGAAGGAAACCGATGACGCGCACCAACCCGACGACGCTGGCAGTGGCGGCTGATTATGCGGATGCGATGCTCGTGGCGCGGCGGGCAAAGAATGTGCTGTTCTGGCTGATCTTTGCCTGCCTGGTCGTGCAGCTCGCGATCTTTTTTATCACTCGCTATAGCTCGACGGTGCAGATTCGGCCAAGCGACGATTCGGCTGGCTCGCCGCGCATCGCGGCGTTTCTTGAATATTGCATCGATGTCACCAACTACGCTGGTGTGTTGCTGCCGATCATTCTGGCCACGGTTTTACTGGTGATCGTGAAGATCATGCTGGTGGGGCGGTTGATCGGCGTATCGCAGGTGACCTCGGCCTTCTGCTGGAGCATCGTGCTGATCTGCCTGCTGTTTCCGCTGCAGGCGCTGCTCAACACCAATACGATCCGAGCCTCGGCGGCAGTCTATTCAACATCAACTACGAAACCGGGAGTCAACGCCCAGGCGACGCCGGACGTGCGAATTCCCGGCGCGCTGTATACGTGGCCGGAACTGGTGCGCGATTACGACTTCCCGCGCGATCTCGATACCACACAATATAATGTCGGCTGGACGGAGTTCCTGAAGTGGGTGCGCTACGTGGCTTATCCGGTCGCGATGCTGCTGATTCTATTGGTCGTTCACGCGCGCAGCCGGCGCGGATTGCGCTTCGCATTAGGCGAAGCCGAAGTGGCAGAGCCGGTTAACCCCGCCGGTTAAGGCGACGCGCCAGAAGAAGCAGGGGATATTTTTAAATACATCGATTTCGGAAACACCGCATGGCCGACAAGGAAGAACGAGGCAATATCGCTGGCAACATCACGATCGAAGAGCCTTACACGCTCTGGGGTTCGATCGCGGGCGACGTGACGGCGGCCGCGGGATCAAAGTTCTACATGCGCGGCGCCATCTACGGCAGCTTGATCGTCAAGCGCGGCGGCCGCGTGCATGTTTACGGCAATATCAGCGGCGATATGACCGTCCATCCCAAGGCGAAAGTCATTCACAGCGGCGTTATCGGCGGCGACGTGACGAATCTCGGCGGCCGGTTGTATATCGATGCATCGGGACAAGTGGTCGGCCGCGTGAAGACGATGGCCGGCGAAACCACAATCGAGCCGCAGGCGCGTATAGGTCAGGAGGGGTGAAACCATGGGTCACCACATGAAAATGCGATTCTTATCACGTGCGATCATCGTGCTGCTGCTGGCTCTCTGCTGCGCGCCACTGGCGCGGGGCGAGGATCAATGGGTCACCTACGAGGGCAAGGACGGCCCGGGCAAAGGCAAGCATATTGTCTTTGTCACCGGCGATGACGAGTACCGATCCGAAGAGTCGATGCCGATGCTGGCCAAGATTCTCGCGGATCATCATGGCTTCACCTGCACGGTTCTCTTTGCCATCAATCCCAGGACCGGCGAAATCGATCCTTCGACGCCCAACAACATTCCAGGGCTGGAAGCGCTGGATCATGCCGATTTGATGGTGATGCTCATGCGCTTCCGCGATCTGCCCAAAGAGCAGTTTCAGCACATTCTCAATTACGCCAACAGCGGTAAGCCGATGATCGGCCTGCGCACCGCGACGCATTCGTTCCAGTTCCCGCGCAGCAGCGAGTTTGCGAAATGGAGCTGGAATTCATCGACCGGCGGATTTGGTCGAATGGTGCTGGGCGAAACGTGGATCAGCCACTACGGCGCCCACGAGCGCGAAAGCACGCGCGGCATCATCGCTCCGGGTCGCGAGAATGATCCGATCGTGCGCGGCGTGAAAAACATCTGGGCCGAGTCGGATGTTTACGGAATCAAAAAGCTGACCGGTGATTCGAAACCGCTGATTCTCGGCCAGCCGCTGGCAGGCATGCATCCAACCGATTCGCCCGTCGCCAGCAAAGCACCGGTTCCCGTTGCCTGGACCAAAACCTACACCGGCACCGAAGGTAAAGCCGCCCGCGTTTTCACGACAACGATGGGCCAGAGCGACGATTTCAAAAATGAAGGCGTTCGCCGGCTGGTGATCAACGCCTGCTACTGGGCGATGGGCATGGAAGACAAGATCGATCCCAACAGCAATGTCGAAATCGTTGGCACATTCAACCCCACGCAAATTGGCTTCAACAAATTCAAGCGCGGCGTGAAGCCAGCGGACTTCAAGCAATAAGAATCAAACGCCATCGACATTCCGCCGCAACGGGCGCCGATTGAGCTCTCGTGCCCGATCGGGCGACCCATGCGGCCCGCGCGGAACCGCCGGCTTGGGGACAGGCAGCGGTCTTTCGTAACGTGACGTGCGAACGTGATATTGATGCACCCAGGGAAAGTCGATGTGGTGCGTGCCTTCCAATAAGCCAAGCGTCCAGCAGAACCAGTGCATGAGGAAGACGCCGAGGATTCCTGCCGGCGCAACATATTGCGGTGCTAATCCCCACCAAGGCATCCAGGAAATCAGTGGCGGATACCAGACGATCGCCGTCACCATCACCGGCCAGAAATAGGGAACGATCGCCAGCGTCCAGGCGAGCACCGCAATCGCGTAGCCAGCGCCACAGGCCCAAATCACGCCCAGCACGCGCTTTGGGTGAAGGTTCACCAGCGAACCGCTGTTAGATGTTGTCAAGAAGACTGCCGGGAAGAAGAAGGTGGCGATCACCTCCATGCCGATGCTTACGCCGATGATCCAGTGATTGTGCCGGTTGATCATCAGAACCAGCCGGCCAGGCAAATAGCAGATCAGCAGCGCCAGCACTAGCGCGTAGAGAGGATGCCAGACGTCTTCACCCCAACGCATATCGCGAAAGGGGCGCGGCAATTCAGTGCGACCTTCCCGACCGATCTCATCAACGACGTTCCCCCAGTGGCTCAGCAACAGGGCGAGCATGCAGATGAGCATCGGCACGGCAAAAAGAAAATGCACCAACGCCGCCAGGTACATCAGGAACCCGAGAAAGATGTGCGCGCCGCCGATAAACGCCATCACCAGCATATTCATCGGGCGAAACAAATCGATGAGGACGTATCCGAGCCCGGCCCCTCGAGCCGATGCTCCTGTGGCATAAGTCAGCGCCGGGCGAGCCATCGGGATGGCCGCTTGGTCTACCGGCATCACTGCTGTGGAATTCTGGGATGTTTCGATCGGGCGGATGAGCTCGCCGGTTTCAGGGTCATACTTGGGTTTGCGCGACGCATCTGCCTCCTCCGCAATCTCGTAGGCTTCATTTTCGTCGACGACGGGGCCGCGATGATCGATCTGGTTTCCCGTCGGATCATAGCGCGAGTAAACATGCATCAGGTCCGAAAGAGTGTGCGGAGACGGGGGCGCAGCATCATTCATCTTAAAAGTGCCGTCTTCCGCGAGCTGCTCCAGATCGCTGAAGCTTGGAGCGTCATTGAGAATGCCGCAATGCGGGCATTGGATGGAGCTGCCGGCCTGGTCGTCGGCGGCTTCCAGCATTTGCTTGCAGTTTCGGCACGCAAACCGAATCATCTTTCAATCCTTTTATTCCATTGTAGCCATTGACCCGACCTGCCTAGAATGTCGGCTGAACCCGCCGAGTAGTGAAATCGGGAAAGGAAGTCGCTATGCGTACGTGCCTCATTGTGGCTATGGCCATCCTCTTTCTGGCCAAACCCGGCTTTGGGGAAGACATCAAGCCCGAGCAAATCAAGAAGATGTATGACGACGCGCTGGCCCAGCTCAAGGCGGCGCAGGATCGCAAGGCCGAGCTCTCGCGCGAGAACGAAGTGCTCAACGCCAAGCTTGCGGAGATGCAGAAGCAACTGGCCGAATCGCAGGACCAGGTGGTGTCGCTCAAGCGGGAGCTTGCCACCCACGATGACAAGACCTTCACCTTGCGCGCTTATCTGGCTGCTTGGGAGACCTTCCTTCACCATCATCCGGTTTTGCAGGCGCAATGGGACGCGTATGTCGGCCACAGCGTTTTGAATTGGCCGGCCGATCTGCCCGATCTTTTGAATCTCGACTGGCAGCCGGATTTGACGGAAATGGATTCGATTTCGGCGGCCAATGAGCCGCAGCAGGCAAGCTGGAAGGAAGAACGCGGCGCCGCACCCGACCCCGTTGGTCCGACCAATTGAAATATCTCGCGCGAGCGATTGGCTCATCAAGCATTAAGACGGCTTGATGTGCCGTCGTTTGCATACAAACCGGCAGTCAGTTCCATCTCAATCACCTCCGGCGGGCAAAACAGACGAATCGGCAGCCCTGTTGATCCCAATCCCCGGCTGACGACCAGCCACGTTCCATCGACATGATGGATTCCATGCGTCAGCCCGCGCGGAAGCGCATCGTGTTTGATGATTGGGATGCCGCCCGGCAGGCACACCTGCCCGCCATGCGTATGGCCGGCGAGAAACAGGTCGGGCTGTAAGCCGCGCGAATAGCGAAGATGATCGGGATAATGGGAGAGCAGGATTCGCGGCACCGCCTGGTCGCGCGGGGGGAAACTGCGGATCAAAGCCGCTTCCAGATCAAACCGCAGCCCGCCGGGTAATCCGATTAATTCGATTGGTGTCTGTCGCACATTGGCGAGAATGCGCTTGCCATCGATGAACGTGACTGGCGTGTCGCGCAGTTCGTACGCGACAACATAGTCGTCATGATTTCCAACGATGCCAAAGATCCCGTCGCGCGCCCGCAGGCCATTGAGGAACTTTCGAGCGAGCGGCAAAGCCGGATATGGATTGAGCTTGCTGTCCACATAATCGCCGGTGATCAGAATCAGATCGGGCGGATTGGTCGAAATCTTCTCCAGCAGCAGGTTCCACGCGCGCGAATACCACTTGCGGAAATGAAGATCGGAGATGTGCAAAACCCGCAGACCTTCCAGCGATGGCGGGAGATTGACGATCGGCAGGCGCACAGTTTTCCAAACGATCTGCCGGGGCGGGAAAAACTGAAGCCAATTCGTGGCCCATATTGCCCCATGCGGACGCAGAGTGATTTCATTGAACTCTGGAATTGTCGCGCGCGTCGCGACGGCCTGCTCGACGTGGCTTTGGGTCGGTTTATCGTTGACGGTTGTCACTTCTGTGAAGATCGCTGCTGAATTCCGCGGGCCGTTTCTAAAGCGGCCCATTGCTCATGTGCGGTGCGGACCCTACTTTGTGCGCCAGAATCAGGCAAGCTTGAATCTGAAGAACATGGCACACGACAAACGCAATCCGCCTCAGCCCGCCAAAGGACCCGCCACTGACTGGGGCGAAGCGGCTGAGTGGTATGACAAGCTCGTTGGCGAATCGGGAAGTGAATATCACCAGAAAATCGTGCTGCCTGGCGCGCTTCGTCTGCTTCAACCACGCGCCGGGCAGGATGCCATCGACATCGCCTGCGGCCAGGGCGTTCTGTGCCGATTGTTGCACGATGCCGGCATGAAAGTGACAGGCGTGGATGCCGCCCGGGAATTGATTGAAGCTGCGCGCCGGCGGGGGCCGGCCGACATCCGCTATCTCTGTGCCGATGCGCGCGAAATGGGATCGCTCCCGGCCAATTCGTTTGATGCGGCCGCCTGCATTTTGGCGATTCAGAACATCCACCCCATTGGCCCTGTTTTCGGCCATGTCTCTCGTCACTTGCGCATGGGCGGACGGTTTGTCATCGTGATGATGCACCCTGCCTTCCGCGGGCCGAAGGAAACAAGCTGGGGCTGGGATTTGAAATCGAAAGCGCAATACCGGCGGGTTGATCGTTATCTCGTTCCCCGCAAGATTCCCATCGTCATGCATCCCGGCAAAGACCCCGGCGGCTACACCTGGACTTTCCACAAGCCCATTGAGAGCTATGTCAAAGCCCTTTCGCATGCCGGTCTCCTGATCGACGCTTTGGAAGAATGGCCCAGCCACAAGACCAGCACCAGCGGGCCGAGAGCCCCAGCCGAGAATGTCGCGCGGAAGGAAATCCCGATGTTCTTGGCGATTCGCGCTTTAAAAATACGGGAGGGCGGTAGCGCGCCAAGCGACAAACTTGATGCGCCGTGAAGTCGGATCATTCCTTTGCGCCTATCGGCTGTGTCGCAGCGCCTGGACCTCCGACAAGCGATTTCAGCGCCGATGAAATCTGCACATCCTTCTGCTTCAACACATCCCAATCGACGGCCGGCGGAAGCTTTTGCGCGACAATCGTGCGCTGCTCCGGATGTCGAATGGCCCGCCTGTAGGCGAGCGTCATGGCAATCTTCGCCATCTGCTGAGCGTAAGCTCGTCGATCCAGCGCGCCCTCGTGCCGTTCGACGTTCAGCTGCTTACTCAATTCGCCAACATCCGGAAAATGAACAACGTGCGGCGGCAACGGTTGATTGATGTCCAACTGCCCGATCCGCAATTCCGGATGCGCAATGCCCTTCCTGTAAATCTCCAGCCGGGTGAGCGGACATGGCAGTGCCGGATCAATGTCGGCCACCACCCGGCTTTCCAGCTCTGTTTCCCCTGAGAGTTTAGATTTGGACGGCCCCATCGGAATGAGCTGCCGACGCTTCGACGCTTTTTCAATGACCGACGGCAGGTCAATCACGATTCGGTCGAATTCCGGCGCCTTGGCGCCGGCGATAAATCCAAATCCCAGGTTCAGCTTTTTTCCATTGTCAGCCAATACGAAGCTGGGCTGCCCGTCGAGCAGCGAAATGCCCTGGCCCGGCAGGTCGTAAATCAGCACGTGTCCATCTGCGACCAGCAGCAGGGGAGTCTCGTCGATTCCATCGCGAACGATCAGCGTGCAGCGATCAGGCTTGTCGATTATCAGCGACAGGTTGTAGAGCGGCTCATCTGGCGCGAAGGACATCCGAAGCGCCAGGCTCTGAATGCGCCCATCGATGCCTTTGATGACCGGAACCAGCGCCGCCGCTTCATCGGGCGTGCGAGCGGCCGGTTTGGGCTGCGCCGGTAATGGCGCGACAAATAGAGCGATTGTTGAGAATACGATGATTGCCTTGAACCTCATGGCCCTCTAGTCCTTCTGAGCTCCCGGAGTTTTCGTCGCTTGCCTGATCTCGGCCAGGCAGGTTTAGTCGCCCGGCTTGTCGGGCGCTTCGTCGTTCGCAACAGAAGCGCCCGACAATCCGGGCGGCTAAAGGAGTATGTCGTCCAGTGTGAGCCATTGTATTGGCAGATTGAAGTGGAAAAAAACGAGGCCCGCCGGTTGGCGAGCCTCGATTTCGAATCTTCAATTGTTGCAGAAGATCATGGCTTAGTAGCGTCCGCGGCCACCGCCGCCTCCGCCACCACCGTAGCCGCCACGGCCACCGCCGCCGCCGCCACCGCCGTAGCCGCCGCGGCCACCGCCGCCGCCGCCACCGAATCCGCCACGGCCACCACCGCCGCCGCCGCCACGAGGACGGTCTTCGCGAGGCTTGGCTTCATTGACGGTCAACGTGCGGCCGTCGTGCTGCTGGCCATTGAGGCCCGCAATCGCGGCTTGCGCCTCTTCGTCGGTGCCCATCTGCACGAATCCAAAGCCCTTACTGCGGCCCGTGTCGCGGTCAGAAATGACTTCCGCCGACTGCACGCTTCCGTGCGCCGCGAACAACTGTTCCAAATCCGAGCTCGTTGTGTTGTAGCTCAGATTACCTACGTATAACTTGCTGCCCATCTCGAGTTCTCCTGTGACTGGGCACATCCACCCGCGTTTTGCTTTCCGGGTGGGGCTGAAAGGGGCCGACGTTCCGGCCCGGAAGGTATCAGGCTCTGGAGCGCGGAAGCGAATCTGCAAAATAGCACACGTTACCGGGCCTCATTCGTCTGACGAACCAAGCGCACACGTTAACCGGGACTTGCTGTCACCGCCAGCGAGGAAAACCGGATTGTGGATTTTCTTTAAATACGGGGTGGTGCGAAAAGAGCCGAGGTTAGCCGCGACGCGAAGCGGAGCGCTTTCTCCACCTCGGGAAAGCGCTCCGCTTCGCGTCGCGGCTAAATTTGGCTAATCACGGGTAAATGAAGTGGGCAAGACCTTTGGTCTTGCCCATTTCATTTGGTTCACTTTTTCGACTGAATGTCAATTCAATGTGTCGTCGGCTCTCCGCTGGTCACGGTGGTGCCGGCATGTTCTTCGGAAAGGGGTTTACCGGTATAGGGGTCGAATTTCTGTTCGGCCTTCTGCTCGATGGGTTTGCCAGTGAAGGGATCGAACTTCGCATCATTGGGCAGGGCAGCCGATGGCTCCTGGCGGGGCAGGGCGGGGCGGTCTGCTTCATTCACCGCCGAATCGACATCATCCTCGATTCCCTTCAGCCCTTTCTTGAATTCGACAATTCCCTTACCCAAGCTCTTGCCCACTTCGGGCAGGCGCTTGCCGAAAAACAGCAAGCCGATCACGGCAATCACGATCCACTCCCCCATGCCGGGGAGCTGGAGGGCTAACGGGTGCAACGTCGTCATATCCGGTCCTTGTCAAAAAAGAGGCAACAACTACGTCCCATCATTTAGTTCGACGGCGAGCATGTGTTGTTCGCCATGATTCTTACTTCAGTGCAGCTTAACAATTATACCTTCGACTCTGCCGAACGTGAATTGGAACCTCGCAAAATGTCACGCAATGCCGTCATATCAGGCGGCAAAGGGGCCTGAAGCGTGATCGTTTCCAGCGTTCCCGGGTGCACAAACGTGATTTCGAACGCATGCAGAGCCTGCCGGGCAAAATTCAGCGATTCATGCTCGAAAACATGGCCACCATACATCGTATCACCCACCATCGGGTGGCCTCGGGCCGCCATATGGACGCGCAACTGGTGTGTCCTGCCGGTCTTGGGCGTCAGCTTCACCAGGGCAAAGCGCTGCGGCGGCGGGGGGTTTTTGCGGTCGGCCGGATGATCTCCCGTGTGTAAGCGAACCGCGGCGGGCGTCTCAAAGGTCTCCAAAACTTCGTATTTTGTCACCGCCGGGCGGCCCCCGTTCTCCACCTTCCGCACCGCCTGCTTTTCGCGAATGTAGCGGTCTTTTCCGATGGGCAGATCGATCACGTCGCCAAGCATCTCCGGCACGCCGTGAACGATGGCCATATAGGTCTTCTGGATCGTGCGATTCTCGAATTGCCGAGCGACGCGCCAATGGGCCTCATCACTCTTGGCCACCAGCATGATGCCAGTCGTGTTGCGGTCGAGCCGATGCAGAATGCCCGGCCGCCAGTTGCCATTCACCGTGCTCCAGTTGCGGCCGTAATGAACGAGACCATTCACGAGCGTTCCAGTCCACTTCCCACGTGCCGGGTGGACGATCAAATCGGCCTGCTTGTTGAGCGCTAGCAGATGATCGTCTTCATAAACGACATCAAGCGGAATATCCTCCGGCACCAGCTCGCTCACCGGCTTGGGCGGCGCTACCAGCTCGATTTCATCTTTTTCCTTGGGCTTATAGCTCGCTTTGACCTGCCGGCCGTTGACCTTCACCATGCCTTCGTCGATCAATCGCTGCACATTGTTGCGCGAGAGATAGGGAACGCGATCGACGAGATATTGATCGATCCGCCGGGTCAGTGTTTTGCTTAACTTGAAGTGATAATGCGCGACATCTCCCTCTTCCTCCGCAGCGATACCCTCGCTGTCGGGAAGCGCAATGACTTCATCTTCGGAGAATTCAGAACTCATCATTTCGGCGGGAGCACGTCAAATCCATGCCCGTACCATCGGCGAATTCTAGGGGACCAGAAGTAAACGAGCATGTACAACCCATAGATCAGGAAAATCGCCCAGATCAGGATGGCCGCTATGAAAGGAATGGCTGGGTAATAATCCCGCAAGTCCACCATCACTTGAGCCACGAGTCCAAGCGGCATCGCAGCATTTTACACAACGGGAAACATCAGCCGTTAGTGGAATTCTGATGTTCAGGGCTGAGACGCAGGTCGGGTCGTCGTAAGACCCGGCACCGTCGCGGGCAAAGTGGTTGGCGAGGTCATGGCAGGATTGGTCGCAGAAGATTCCGTGGTCGGCTGCGATGTCGCGCTTTCGTTCGTCGGTTCAGTTGTTGGCGTTCTTGACCCAAGCATCAGTGGCTTTTCCAGCGTCGCAAGCGCATCCAGCCGCTGGTGCGCCAGATCCTTGAACGGGCCGGGTGTATTCGGATTATCAATAATCGCCTGGTAACTCTGCTTGGCCTTGTCCCATTGTTGCTGATCTTCGGCGATCGCTCCTAACCCAAACCGCGCATTCCGCACGGCCGTTTCATTCTGATTAAGCGGGCTCTTGAGCACTTCGCTGTAAGCCTGCTCGGCGGTTCGGATCAAATCATCGTGGTTTTTGGATCCATTCAGGCTGGGACGTGTAGCCGACCCAGGAAGTGCAGGAATCATCGCCAGTGCCATATCCAGATCACCACGCACGACTTGAGCATCGGCTTTGACATTCGGATCGCCACTTTCCAGGGCAGCGGCGATCTGTTCGTTGGCCTGCTTCACAACGGTATCGCGAAAAGTAGCGATGGCATCACTGGAAGGCATATTCCAAGGCTGGGCCGACGCCACCCGCTCGATGCCGTGGCGAAGCTCGCTGAGCGACTGCCGGGCGTTGGAAAGGGCTTCACGGGATTTCACATCCTGCTCGGAGCGGCCACGGGTCCAGTTGAAGATCAGGACAATCGCCAGGGCACAGATCAAAACGACCAGCAGGATCCTCGACCCATACTCCCGCATGAAGCCCGGGAAGTCGGCCATGATGAGGGCCAGGTTGTTGGTCTTGAGGTCGTGCCGGCGTTCCGATTTCATAGGGAGGGGAAGTGTAATGAGGCATGGGGGGCAAAGCAATTGACGCAATTGGCCTCGATTGCTTCGATTTATCGGGCACTGAAATGGCCGGCGCAACCAACGGTTGAAGCAGGATTTCTTGACATCCGTAAGCCCCGATTTTATCCTGCCGGGCGAGTGATTCTCCCTCGCTGACAGCGATCCTGCGCATCGCGTTAGAATTTACACCCTTGGAGGCCAGCACCATGACGCGCTTCTCGCGGTTGCTTCCCTGTGTGGCCGTTGCCTGCTCGATGACCGTATCCAGCTTGATGGCGCAAAACGCGCCGGCGCCCGCTACCTCGGCGCCGGCAGCGACTCCCGCGCCTGCCACGCAACCGGCCGTTTCCATTCCTGAAAACCAGAACCTCCGCGACGATGTCGACGACTTCTGGCATTACGGAAAAGTCGCCCGCTACGACATGGCGACTGCTTTCGGCAATAAGCTGCTGAGCCGTCCTGAGCCTCCGCTGCAGATGCTGCAGATGTTCGAGACGACCGCTGCCGAGCATCAGGACAGTCTCGATGACTGGATGCTGCGCTGGCAGGGCAGCGACAATCCGCAGATGGCCGAGGTGGCCCGAAAAGTCGAAAAAGTGCTTGACGCCGGACGTCACGAACGCCGCGCCGAACCGAAGTTCATCGAGGCCAACATCAAGGGCCTGGCGGTCAGCGAGCGCGGGTACGCCAATCATCTGGCACAGCTTCGCGACAGCGGCGAACTGGCCGTTCCGATCATGATCGATGATCTGCGCGATGCCGGTCACGCAGAATATCGCGACGTCATCACGCGCGCCTTGAAAGATATGGGCCGCCAGGCGCTCAACCCGCTGCTGACGGCCACGGAAACCAAAGACAACGCGCTGCTGCTGACGATCATCAGTGTGCTCGGCGATGTCCGCTACGATGCGCCGATCCCATTCCTGGCGCGTATCAGTCAGGATCAATCGCGCCCGGCCGACACGCGCCAGGCCGCGATCAAGGCACTGCAGAAGATCGGCGCTTCGGTCAACGGGTCGGCCGTCAATGGAGCGACCGCGTCCGACTTGTTCTACCGGCTTGGCGAAAAAGTTTATTACAACAACTCGGACATCTCCGCCGATCCGCGCGGAGCGCTGGCTTACATCTGGTATTGGGACGATCAGAAGGGTCTCAATTACAAGAGCGTTCCGCCGCCCATCTTTGGCGATCTGATGGCGATGCGCTGCTGCCGAATTGCTTTGGAGCTTGGGCCCGGCAGTGGAGATTCGCTGGCGCTTTGGCTGGCGGCGAACAACAAGGCCGAAGTCGATCTGCCTGAGGGCGCGTCGGCGGTTGTCTTTGCCAAGGATCGTCCCAGCGCAAATTACTACAACGTCTACGCCGGCGCGCAATATCTCAACGCCGTCCTTTCGCGCAGCATGGCCGACCATAACTCGGCTGTCGCGCTGAAGGTGATCAAGTCGCTGGAGGAAATCGTCGGCCCGGGCCGGCAGGGCATGGGCCAGTCGGGCAATTCGCCGCTGGTTCAGGCGATGCAATATCCGGATCGATTGGTTCGATATGAAGCGGCGTTCGCATTGGCCAGCGGACAAGCCACGCAGCCCTTCCCGGGTCGCGAGCGCGTTGCCCCGCTGCTGGCTGAAGCGGTCGCGCAGACCGGCAGCGCCAATCTGCTGATCATCGCTCCTTCACAGGGCGACATCACCAAGCTCTCGCAGGAACTCAAAGGCTATGGCGTCGCTGGTGGTGAAAATGCCCAGGCGGCCATTGCAAATGCGTCTTCGCTGCCTTGGGTGGATGTGATCGTCATCAGCGAAAACCTCGGCGATGCACAGGTCAGCCAAGCCTACCAGCTTGCCGGCCAGTCGCCTCGCCTGGAGCGCGTGGGCAAGGTAATTCTGGCCAAGACGCAGGCCTCGCCCTGGTTCCAGCGGACGGTCAATGACCCGCTCACCGTGGTCACCGCTTCGACCGACACGGCAGGAATCCAGAAGGCCATCGAAGACGCTCGGCAGAAGGCCGGTGGCAACGGCCTCGACGAAAAGACCGCTACTTCCTATGCGATGCGCGCGGCGACGCTGCTGCAGCGGCTGGCCGAGGCGCGGACGCAGGTCTACGAGCTGGCCACGACTCGCACGCAGTTGCTCGCGTCGCTGAACGACAAGCGGCCGGAGATCGTCAAAGCGGTCGCCGATGCGTTGGCCTACATGGATTCCGATCAGATTCAGCCGTCGCTGCTGAGTCGCGGGCTTGACGATAAGACGCCGGACGATGAGAAGGTCGCTCTTCTGCAAAGCCTGGCGAAGAATGCCAAGTTCCATGGCAATCGCCTCGACGAGTCGCAGATTGGCGATTTGCAGAAGGCGGTCGAGTCGGCACAGAACCTTGAGGTGCGTACCGCCGCCGCCGAGGCCCGCGGTGCCTTGAACCTCCCGGCCGATCAGGCCAAGGCGCTGATCGTTAAGGAAGGCACGCCGTAATCACCCGCGACTCATCCAGGTGAAAACCCTTCGGGGCGGCGCGGTAAACGACCACGCCGCCCCGAATGATTTATGGAATTGCAATATTTGGATGTTGGTCACGCCGCATAAACATAATCGATTGGAAAACAGAGAGGATTAAGCAGCCAAGTTTAGCCGCGACGCGATAGCGGAGCGCTTCCTTGTAGCGCTCGGAGAAAGCGCTCCGCTATCGCGTCGCCGCTAAACCTAGCGGGCTATACCGTCTCGCAAAGGTCGTGGTTCCGCGCCTATCCTCAAGCTCATCGAAATGCTTCGATCGCAGCAACAATCTCGCGTACTGGAATATGCTCCACTCCCCAAGCTGGAGAACGGGCCGATCATGCGCGAGATTCTCTGGCTCGCCGGACCGGTCTTCCTAGAAAACCTGCTGCACACACTGGTGGGGATCAATGACACCTATCTCGCAAGCAGGCTCCCGCAGGGCGCTGCGCCCGCCATGGCGGCGATCGGGGCCATCAGCTACATCCTCTGGCTCATCGGGTTGATTGCCGGGGCGATCGGCACCGGCAGCACCGCCATCATCGCGCGGGCCAAGGGGGCGCGCCACCAGCGATTGGCCAACAGCGTCTGCGGACAATCCATCACCGCGGCGATTCTCTCAGGATCAGCAGTTGCCGCCGTCACAATTCTTTTTGCAGCGCCCCTGGCCGACATGACGCAGTTGCAGGGCGAGTCTTATTACTTCGCGCTCTATTACATCCGTGTGCTGGCGATCTGCGTGCCGTTTATGGTGCTGATGCTGTCGGCCAACGCCTGCCTGCGTGGCGCGGGCGATGCGATCACGCCCGCCATCGCGATGATCGTCGTGGATGGGGTCAACATCCTCTTCAGCTTCGCTTTGACCCGCGGATGGTTTGGATTGCCGGTCATGGGATTCCGCGGCATCGCCGTCGGAACGGTCATCGCCTATGTGGCGGGGGGCATGCTGCAATTCGGAGTGCTGGTCAGCGGGAAGGGCAGACTTCGTCTATACCTTCATCGCCTGCGCCCGCACTGGACGACGCTCAAGCGCGTCCTCCGCATCGGCATTCCCAGTGGCGCTGAAGGTTTGCTGACCTGGATCGCGCAATTCGCAATCGTCATCATCATCAACCGCCTCGATCCGACGAACATCATGCCTGCCGCCCATATCGTGACGGTCCGGCTGGAAAGCTTCAGCTTCATGACTGGCTTTGCCGTCGCCATCGCGGCAGCCACGGTCGTCGGCAAAAGCCTGGGCATGCGCGATCCGGCTCGGGCGGCGCGCGCTGCGCATTTGTCCTATTTCCTGGGCGGCGGCGCGATGACGATCGGTGGCATTCTTTTCATCCTCCTACGCCATCCGCTGAGCTATCTGCTGGCCGAGGACCCGCGCATCGCCAACCTGTCGGCAACTTGCCTATTGATTACCTCGTTTGCGCAGCCAGCCTTTGCCGCCTCGCTGGTCTATGGCGGCGCGCTGCGCGGCGCTGGCGACACATTCGTCGTGATGATCATCAACCTCGCCAGCATCATCGGCCTCCGCCTGACCGGCGTGCTGATCCTGACGCTCGTGTTTGGCTACGGCCTCGCCGCCGTCTGGATCATCCTCGCCAGCGAGCTGACGCTCCGCGGACTGTTCGTCTTCGCGCGATTCCTCCACGGCGGATGGAAAAAGGTAGAAGTGTGAAGAGCCAGTTGCTGGAACGCCGACGTGGACGTCAGCGTTCCCATGATTAGGGCTTCGTCGTCGGTCCCGTCGTTGGTGTGACCGATGGCAGCATCGGACCGGCGGGAAGCGTTGCCGGGCCTGCGGTTGGCGCGCCGGCGTTGGCCGGGAATTCAAGGTGGGGCATTTCCGGCAGTGTCAGCTTGATAGTCGGCGTCTTTTGAACTTCTTCCACGACCTTGTCGGTCAGATCGGCCGACGGATCGAAATAGGCAATCTGGTTGGGCGTGAAGATAGCCGTGCGGCCATTGGCATTAGCAACGCGCCGAATGACGGGGCCGATCGCTTCGCGATAGGCGTTCTGGATTTCCACATTATGCTGCCCGAGCACTTGTCGCGCGATGTTAGTGGCGGCCTGAGCATCGCCCTGCCAGACCTGGCCGGCGTGGAGCAACTCGTCGATCTGAGTTGCAGTCATGCCCATCTTTTCCATTTCCTGGCGCGAAACGGGTTTGGTGTTGAGCGTGTTGATCTGATCGGGCTTCAGATGCGCCTGGGCGGCAATGTCTTTCTTCGTCTGCTCGAAAGTAGCTTTGAAAGGAGCCAGATGGGCTTCGACCTGGGCGCGGGCATCATTCTCGGAAGCCTGCACGTTCTTCTGCACCTGGTCGCTCCAGCCCAGGGCGCGGGCGACCCGCTCGGGATCGACCACGCCAATCGTATTGGCGCTGCCACCGCTCTTGGCGACCGATGCGTTGTCGCGGTTGCATCCATACTGCATCGCAAACATCGCGACGACGATCAAAGCAGCAAGCTTCTTCAACGGAGCCTCCATCGTTGGGCAAAATAAGGGGTTTCGATTTACCCGATCCTCATGGTCAATGCAATTGGCTCTAAGCATAGAGCGATTCGCTTTCATGCGATCCCATGCGCCTGCTTGTAGAGATTCCAGGTCAGGTGAATTTGCCCCTGGTGATGAGCCTCGTGCCAGGCCAGCAGCATGATCGACTCGCCGATCGTTCGGCCGCTGGGAAGCTTGCGGTTCTGCTCTTCGTCGCTGAGCTGCGAGACATATTGCCGAAGGGCGGAAAAGTCGGTTTCCAGCGCGCCACGGATGGCCGAAAGCGTCGGAACATTCTGGTCACTGGGCGTGCTGCCGCCGCCGAATGCGGCAACGCGCGCCTCATCGCGCGGCTTGGCGCCTTTGAGGTTGACGTTGAGATATTTGTCGTGCGTTGCCGCGCAATGCATGGCTTGCCAGCCGATGTGCGCCCGGCCCGGACCGGGCCGCCAGGCAAGCACTTTGGACATATCCTGCCCGCTCTTTTCAATCGTTTCGAGCGTCCCGAGCAGACGATTACGGGAAAAATCGAGCACAGCCAGCAGCGTATTACGATCCATTCTAAAAACTCCTTCGCAATGAATAGGTAGAAGATTATACGCCAAGTCCGACGCCACGCGCACCAGTTCCTCTCAACCGCAAGCCAATCCGCGGGTATCGAAGATCGCCGGTCGCGCCACTCTTGCATCAACCGCGCGGCCCGTTTCCAATATCGCACTACCGAAGGAGGATCAATCATGAAAGCAAACGTCGCGGGCCTGACGCTCGCAATCGTCGCGCTGCTTTGCCTTGGCGCTTTGGCCGAAGATCGGCCCAACAACACGCCGCCGGAGGGCTTCACCAATCTTTTCAACGGCAAGGATCTCACCGGCTGGCGCGGGCGTCAGCAGGATCTGAGCCCTTACAAAGAAGCCGCCTTCTCCAAGGAAGACCACGAAGCCAAGCAGGCGCAATGGAATGCGGATTTCAAAAAGCATTGGCGCGTCGATGCTGAGAAGGGCGAGATCGTCAACGACGGCAAAGGCGTCTATTGCACCACCGACAAAGACTATGGCAACTTCGAGATGTACATCGACTGGCTGATGGTCAGCCACAACGGAGACTCCGGCGTCTACCTCCGCACTTATCCGCAAGTGCAGATCTGGGACCCCGATAACCCGCGCGAAGTGAAAAATGGCGCACCCAAAGGCTCCGGCGCACTGTGGAACAACAACCCAGACAACCCAGGCAAATGGCCGCTGGTGAAGGCGGATAAGCCGATCGGCGAATGGAACACCTTCCACATCAAGATGGTCGGCAACAAGGTTTGGGTCTGGTTCAACGACAAGCTGACCGTCGATGGACAGGTGCTCGATAACTATTTCGATCGCTCCAAACCCGTTTTACCGACCGGCCCGATAGAGCTTCAGACGCACGGGTCGGAGATGCACTTCCGCAATATTTACATCAAGGAATTACCCGCGGGTGAGGGTGCGCATGCGAGTGCGGTGAAGAGCACTTCGAAGAAGAATCACGGATGATAGTTGCGCTTCTGCGCAAGAACGTCCTGTTTGAAAAAGTTTAGCCGCTACCGCTTGCGGTGCGCGTCAAGCTCAAAGAAGCGCCCGACAAGCCGGGCGACTAAACAAAATCAGTTAAACCGCGAGTCGTTATCCCAGGAGTCCTTTTCGTGAGAGAGTTTAATTCCAATCGCTACGATCAGATGATATATCGCCGGTGTGGACGAAGCGGATTGATGCTGCCGGCGGTTTCGCTGGGAGCGTGGGAGACGTTCGGCGGCTACAAGGATCAGCAGGCCGCGCGCGACTGCATCTTCCGCGCGTTTGATCTGGGCATCACTCATTTCGATTTTGCCAACAACTACGGCAAGCCTCCGGGGAACGCGGAGAAGATCTGCGGCGAAATTCTCAAGGAACTGCCGCGCGATGAAATCATTCTCTCCAGCAAGGCCGGCTATCGGATGTGGCCGGGGCCGTATGGCGAATGGGGATCGCGGAAATATCTGATCGCCAGTTGCGATCAGTCGCTCAAACGGATGGGCGTGGAGTATTTTGACATCTTCTATTCGCATCGACCCGATCTCGATACGCCTCTGGAAGAAACGCTCGGCGCGCTCAACACGCTCGTGCAGCAAGGCAAGGCGCTCTATGCCGGCGTGAGCAGCTATACCGGCGCGCAATTCTCCGATTCGGTTCGCACAGTCCAACAGCATGACTGGGCGCCGATCACGATCCATCAGCCCTATTACAATTTGCTTGGGCGCACGATCGAATGGGATTTGCTTCCGCAAACGGAGCGCTACGGCACCGGCGTCATTGCCTTCTGCCCATTGGCGTCGGGACTTCTCACCGACAAGTTTCTCAATGGCGAAGTCGATCCCACCAGCCGGGCCGCGACCATCTGGCCACGGGAATGGGTGCGGTCGCACAGTGTCGAGCAGCGCCGGCGCATCCTGTCTGGCCTGAATGACATCGCCAAAGCACGCGGCCAGACGCTCGCGCAAATGGCGATCGCCTGGATCCTGCGTTTCCCCGGCATCACCAGTGCCCTGGCCGGCGCATCCCGAGTCGAGCAGGTCGAGCAAAACGTGGCGGCCCTGAAGAATCTGGAGTTCAGCGCCGAAGAATTGAAAAAGATAGATGCCTTGACATTCGAACGCGCTTAGCTCCCCACGCTCATCGCATCCGGCCGCTCCGCGGATGCGGGTTTCGGCTTGGGCGACGCGGGGGGACTGGTCTGCAGATCAACCATTTCGCGATAGCGCCCGCTGGCGGCCATCAAATCTTCATGACGGCCTTGCTCGGCGATGCGGCCATTGACCAGAACGATGATCCGATCCGCATGCGCGATCGTGCTGAGGCGATGGGCGATCACAAAGCTCGTCCGGCCCGCCATGAGTGTTTGCAGGCTTCCCTGAATCAGGCGCTCCGATTCCGTATCGAGATTGCTCGTCGCTTCATCGAGGATGAGGATCCGCGGATCGGCAAGGATCGCGCGGGCGATCGTGAGGCGCTGGCGCTGTCCTCCTGAGAGCTTGACGCCGCGCTCACCGATGAGCGTGTCGTAGCCATTGGCGAGCTTCTCGATGAATTCATGGGCGTTCGCCTGCTTCGCGGCCCAGGCGATTTCCTCCGGCGTCGCGCCGCGCCGGCCGTAGGCGATGTTCTGGGCGATGGTGCCGTCGAAGAGAAACGTATCCTGCTCGACGATGCCCAGCAGCCGGCGATAGCTCTCGGCGGTAATGTCGCGCAAGTCCACTCCGTCCAGCCGTACCGCGCCCTGCGTCGGGTCATAGAAGCGCGCAATGAGATTGCAGAGCGTTGTCTTGCCCGCGCCGCTGGGGCCAACCAGCGCGATCATCTCGCCGGGCAGCACGTCCAGATTGATCTCATGCAGCACGGGCGAGCTTGAGCCGCTGTATGCGAAGGTCACATCCTTCAGTGTAATGCGTCCCGTTACCTGCTGCCGCTCAATCGCAATCGCCCCGGGCTTAGCCGGCATTTCAAGCGGCTCGGCCAGCAAATCCAACACGCGATCGAGGCCGGATAAACTGTTCTGCAATGCAGTCGCACTGCTGGCCAGCGTTGCGATCGGCCCAAGCAGAGCAGTCAGGTAGGCCAAGAACATCACCAGATCGCCAACCGTCAACGCCTTTTGCGGAGCCAGCAATCCTGCATGGACCTTATCCATATCCGAAAGCACGCGCATCCCGCCGAAGTAAAGTAGCAGGGCGGTCGCCACCGGGATGAAAATCGACCAGGCCAGATCGATCCCGCGCATCCACCACCAGGCGAAGATTTCCTGGCGGGCCATGAGATGGCCATTGCGGGTGAAGACGCCGGCCTCGGAAGTCTGTCTTGAGAATGAGCGAACAACGCGCATGCCGCCGAAGGCTTCAGTTGCATGGGCATCCATGTTCTGGCGGGTCGAGCGGATATCGCGATGGATGGGCCGGATGCGCCCAATCCAGGTCTTGTGCGTCAGCCAGACGGTGGGAAACAGCAGCAATGACCCCATCAGCAGCCGCCAGTCCACAAATGCGAGAATTACCAGGCTGCCCAGAAGCTGGACGATCGCCCGCCAGGGGTTATAGAGCATCGAGAAAATCAAATCGGCCACACCACCCGCGTCTTCGCGCAGGATTGATGTGACGCCGCCCGATTTGAGCTCATAGACGCGATGCAATGGAAGCCGCACCGCATGATCGAAAACTTTCTTGCGCACGCCAACCTGCACGCGCTTGGTCATGCGCGTCGCCTGCCAGCGACTCCAGAGCCCGAACGCTTCCGATGCGATCGCCAATAGCACCATCGCGATCGCCACGTACGTCAACAGCGCCCGCCGATTGGACGGCAGATGAATCCAGTGCGGCAGCTTGGTCGGCAGCGGATTGTCGCGAAGCACGTTGTCGAAAACGATCTTGGTTCCATACAACGGCACGAGGCCGATGAGCGTGGAGATGGCCAGTGCGATCAGCGCGACGCCCAGCATCCCGCGATATTCGCGAATGAGTCCCCAGAACTGGATCAGCAGCTTGAAGAATGTCCGCGATCGCTTGTGCTTTTTGCGATGATCGTCGCCATGGGCCGGTATCGACGCATCGGCACTGCGCGTGTCGCGGTCCTTGACTCGGGCCTTGAGCCGCGCGCGGTAATCCCGATAGCGCCTTCGACTTGAGCGTAGCGGAAGTGGCATGGCCATATCATAGGCGGGGTTGTGCGGGGAGAAATGAGTCGAGGGCTGTCCCCGGGGAGCAATTTGCTATCGGGGTAGGGAAGGCCGATTGAGTTCGGCCTCCCCTCCCGCCAAACCGGACGGGCGAATTTCTCGCATCCGGCTTTCCAGTCAGTGGGCCATCTTCATGGATTGGCGAGCCGCGCGATGAGCAC
>Ga0207695_10003086_pt1 | contig 23848 bp, 22 predicted proteins | sample KBSC54metaG_FD_184354 | JGI IMG/M metagenome (GOLD analysis project Ga0207695, IMG submission 184354) | Corn rhizosphere microbial communities from Kellogg Biological Station, Michigan, USA - KBS C5-4 metaG (SPAdes) (version 2) | ecosystem: Host-associated > Plants > Roots > Rhizosphere > Soil...
GCGTGACCGCGCAGCCCTTCACGATCGTCGTCTCGAGATGGAACATCAGGCTGTTCAGGTCGACCGGCACGATCGACGTCGTGCGGATCGTCGCGAGCGTCTTGCCGTCGCCGAACCAGCGCGAGCTGTAGTCCCAGCCGCTTTCGGCGCCTGCGCGCAGGTCGCGGTACACGTCGTTCGCCGGACGGCCGGGCGCAGACTTCGCGGTCGTCACGTCCTCGAGATACGACTCGTCGCGCGGCGTGTCGCTCGCGTCCCAGTAGCGGTTCAGCACCGCGCCGTCGGGCATCGCGACCACGTTGCGCGCGGCCTGCCCGCGCGGCGTCGTGGTTTCGCCCTGCATCCAGTACGCATGCTCCTTGCGCAGTTGGGGCAGGTATTTCTGGTAGACCTTGTCGCCTTCGGCCTGCGCGGCGAGCGTGACCATGTACGCGAAGAACGGCGGCTGCGAACGGCTCGCGTAGTACGTGCGGTTGCCGTTCGGGATGTGCCCGATCGTGTCGATCAGATGCGCGAAGTTGTCGAGCATGTCGTCGACGAGATCCTCCCGCCCCGACACCTGCAGCCCGAGCATCGTGAAATAGGTATCCCAGTAGTAGCCTTCGCGGAAACGGCCGCCCGGCACGACGTACGGCTTCGGCATCGGAATCAGCGAACTGTATTGCGGCACCGTGACGCTCGTGCGCGTGAGCTGCGGCCACAGCCAGTCGATGTGCTGGCGCAGCGTCTGGTTCGGTGGCGGCGTCACGCCGCCTTCCGGGGGCGGCGTGAAATGCTGGCCGACGAAGGTCTTCAGCGAGAAGCCCGGCTGCGATTTCTGTTGCTGATACAACTGCACGATCGTCGCGGGATCGGTATCGGGCGTCGCGTCGACGAAGGTCTTCTGGTCGGGATAGATCTGTGCGGTCTGCACCGCGACGAACAGGTCGCCGTAGAGCTGGCTCGGCGGCGGCAGCAGCGTGCCCGACGCGGGGACGCCAATCGCGGCCGCGGTCGGCACGGCCGACTGGCTGGCCGCCTGAGCGGCGGCCTGGTTCGCATTGTCGGCCTGCGCGGCGCAGCCGGCGACGGCGAGATACGCGACGGCCAGTGCGGCGGCCCAGCGCAGACGCGGCGCGGGCGGCGCATGACGCGGTGCATGATGACGCGAGAAGCGACGTGAGAAGCGAGATGCAATCGATGCGGCACGACGTGACGTCATGGCGTGTCCCCTCCTTTCGATGGTGAGTGGCCCGGCACGAGGTCTCGTTCGCGCGCGCGCTCGTCTCGATGGCCCTCGATCGATGCGCGTCATAGGTTGTGTTGCGAGTGGGTCCGACTGTCGCATAAAACGTGCACCGCACGCAAGTTTCGCGGTCGCAGCGACAGGTCGATGTCATGTGTCGTGTCATGCGCCGCAGCCGGCGCGGCGGTCGTCTCTTCTTTCGCGCGCGGAAGCAGGAACGACTGTTGCAACATGCGGAACAAGTGTTGTCGCGCGTGACGCATCGACAACAATATGGGCATAATGGCGTCTTTACCGCGCGCCCAGCCCATGTCGCCCGTCTTTCTAGCACCGCTCATCGTTGCCTGTGCGTTGTTCATGGAAAGCGTCGACGCGAACATCATCGTCACCGCGCTGCCCGCGATGGCGAGGGACTTCGGGCACAACCCCGTCACGCTGAACGTTGCGATCACGGCCTACGTGGTCGGGCTCGGCGTGTTCATCCCGATCTGCGGCTGGCTCGCCGACCGCTTCGGCGCACGCTCCGTCTTCCGCACCGCGATCGGCATCTTCGTCGTCGGCTCGCTGATGTGCGCGGCCTCCAGTTCCCTCGGCGTGCTCACGTTCGCGCGCTTCATACAAGGCGTCGGCGGCGCGATGATGGTGCCCGTCGGCCGCATCATCATCTTCCGCGCGGTGCCGCGCTCGGATCTCGTGCGCGCGATGAACTACCTCGCGATTCCCGCACTGTTCGGGCCCACGGTCGGGCCGCTCGTCGGCGGCTTCATCACGACCTACCTGCACTGGCGGATGATCTTCTTCATCAACGTGCCGATCGGCATCTACGGGATCTATCTCGCGAGCAAGCACATCGCGAACACGCACGAGCCCGATCCGGGCCCGCTCGACTGGTTCGGCTTCCTGCTGTCGGCAAGCGGCGCCGCATTGCTGCTGATGGGCCTCACGCTGCTCGACGGCTCGCTCACCTCGCGCTCGAACGCGATCGTGATGTGCGTGGCCGGCACCGTGCTGCTCGCGCTCTACGTGCCGTACGCGCGCCGCAAGGAGCGCCCGGTGCTCGACCTCAGTTTCCTGAAGATCCCGACCTACCACGCGAGCGTTGTCGGCGGGTCGCTGTTCCGCATCGGCCTTGGCGCGGTGCCGTTCCTGCTGCCGCTCGCGCTGCAGGAAGGGCTCGGCATGAGCGCGTTCCATTCGGGGCTCATCACGTGCGCGTCCGCGCTCGGCGGCGCGATGAGCCGTTCGACGGCCACGCATACGCTGCGCCGTTTCGGCTTTCGCACGGTGCTGATCTACAACGCGGCATTCGCTGGGCTCGCGATCGCCGCGTACGGCGTGTTCCATCCCGGCATGGCGACCTGGGCGATCTGGCTGATCGTGCTCGTCGGCGGCATCTTCCCCGCGCTGCAGTTCACGAGCCTGAACTCGATGATCTACGCGGACATCTCGCCGCGCGACGCGGGGCGCGCCACGAGCCTCGGCAGCGTGGTGCAGCAGATGTCGCTCGGGCTCGGCGTGACGGTGGCCGGTATCGTGCTGCACGTGTCGCACTGGCTGCAGGGCCACCAGACGATGGTGTGGTCGGATTTCTGGCCCGCGTTCGTCGTGGTCGGGCTGTGCTCGTTCGCGTCGATTCCGATCACGCGGCGGCTGCCGCCCGGCGCCGGCGACGAAGTCGCGCGCGGCAAGCGGCAATAAGCGGCAAGCATTTCGGTTCGCCGCGTTGCGGCGCGGCAAAACACGACGACCTGTCCCGCGCGCTGCGGCCGGGGGAAACGCGTGCCGCGGCATGACACGTCGCGCGACAGCCGGCGAAAACCGAAAAAACAAAAAAATCAGCGGACATCCACACGGGGCCGGTGCTCAGCCGCATGGATGTCCGCTCAGGGCTCCGGGTCTCCCGATGGGGGTCGAGAATCCCGGATTCGCTTCCTGCGTGCCATGGACATATGTGCGTCGGAAGCGGAATCGTTGCGCGCACTTGTCGTCGCGCCATGCTCTGCACTATAGGGAAACTTGCGAAACGCATCTGTCAAGCATTGTCAGACGCGTTGCATCGGTGCGTCGCACACGCGCGCCGCTTTCGCGCTAAAGTGATCGCCGACCGCCACCCTCATCCGCCATTCCGATGCTTACGCTCTCGCCCGCCGCCGCCCGCGCGCTGCATCTCGCCGCACAAGGTCTGCTGACGCCGCCCCGCCGCAAGGCGACCAAGGCCGACGTGCTCGACACGATCCGCCGGATGGCGCAGTTGCAGATCGACACCATTCACGTCGTCGCGCGCAGCCCGTATCTCGTGCTGTTCAGCCGTCTCGGCGATTTCTCGCCGCAGTGGCTCGACGAACATCTCGCCGAGGCACGCCTGTTCGAATACTGGTCGCACGAAGCGTGTTTCCTGCCGATCGAGCAGTTCGGCCTGATGCGCTACAAGATGCTCGATCCGTCGGGGATGGGCTGGAAATACGCGGCCGAGTGGCACGCGCAGAATCGCGACGAGATCGAGCGGCTGCTCGCGCGGATTCGCGACGACGGCCCGGTGCGATCGGCCGATTTCGTCCGCGAAGATGGCGTGAAGGGCAACGGCTGGTGGGACCGCAAGCCCGAGAAGCGCCACCTGGAAGTGCTGTTCACGACGGGCGACCTGATGGTGTCGGAACGCCGCAATTTCCAGCGCGTGTACGACGTGCGCGAACGCGTGCTGCCCGGCTGGGACGACACGCGCGACCTGCCGCCGCGCGAAGCCGTGCTGCCCGCGCTGCTCGACTACACGTGCCGCGCGCTCGGCGTCGTGCGCGCGGACTGGGTGGCCGACTACTATCGGCTGCCGCGCCGTTCGTATCGCGAGGAGCTGGAACGGCTCGCGGATGCGGGCGACCTGATTCCGGTGCAGATCGACGACTGGAAGGAGCCGGCCTATGTGCATCGCTCGCTCGACGCATTGCTGCCGGCCGCCGCGGCCGACACGCTGCGCTCGACGGTCACGACGCTGCTGTCGCCATTCGACCCCGTCGTATGGGACCGGCGGCGAGCGTCGACGCTGTTCGGTTTCGACTACACGATCGAGTGCTATACGCCCGGGCACAAGCGGCGCTACGGCTATTTCTGCCTGCCCGTGCTGCATCGCGGCCGGCTGGTCGGCCGCGTCGACGCGAAAGCGCACCGCACGCTCGGCACGTTCGAACTGAAGGCCGTGCATGTCGAGCCGGGCGTGCGGGTCGGCACGGGGCTCGCGGCCGACGTCGCGAAGGCCGTGAAGAAGCTCGCGGCGTGGCACGGCACGCCGGAGGTCGCGGTCGCGCACGCGCCGCCGGCCCTCGTGCAGGCATTTGCGCACACCTGACGCCGCGTGCCGCCGGCACGCTAGCCGAGCATGTGCATGCCGGCGTCGATATAGTGCGTGCCGCCCGTGATCGCCCTTGCACCGTCGCTCGCAAGGAACGCGCAGAACGCGCCGACGTCGTCGATGTCCAGCGCGTGATGCAGCGGCGCCCGGCGCGCGGTGTCGTCGAGCAGCCGGTCGAAGTCCGGCAGGCCCGATGCCGCGCGCGTCGGCAGCACGCCCGGCGAAATCGCGTTGACGCGAATGCCGCTGCCGCCGAGTTCGGCCGCCAGGTACCGCACGCTCGATTCGAGCGCGGCCTTGACCGGCCCCATCATCCCGTAGTTCGCGACGACCTGCTCCGCGCCGAGATAGCTCATCGCCATCAGGCTCCCGCCCTGCGTCATCAGCGGCTCGGCGAGCCGCGCCATCCGGATGAACGAATGGCACGAGGTATCCATCGCCAACGAGAAGCCTTCCGGCGAGCTGTCGACGACGCGGCCGTGCAGATCGGCCTTCGGTGCATACGCAACCGAATGCAGCACGAAATCGATCGCGCCCCATTGCACCGCGATCGCGTCGAACACCGCCGCCATCTGGTCGGGCCGCCCGACGTCGAGCGGCATCCGGATCGGCGCGTCGAGTTGCGCGAACAGCGGCTCGACGTGCGGCAAGGTCTTCTCCGACTGCCAGGTCACCGCGAGCGTGGCACCCGCCCGGCAAAACGCACGCGCGCATCCCCACGCGATGCTCTGCTCGTTCGCAATGCCGACGACGAGCCCCCGCTTGTGTCGCAACGTCATGCCGCCCCCTGTCGATCCGCGCCGGCCTAGCGCTGCGCCGCGATCCATCGCGCGATGTCCGGCCACACCGCCTTCAGCGTGCGCGACCCCATGAACAGGCCGATATGGCCGCCCGGCACGAGCCGGCTCTCGATCCGCGACGCGGGCGTCCCGAGACGGTCGCGCGCCCCGAACACCTGCTCCGGCGTCGTGATGTCGTCGGCCTCGCCCGCGAGCAGATAGGCCGGGCACGCGACATCCTTCAGGTCGAGCGTGCGCCCGAGCGCAACGAACGTGCCTTTCGCGAGCCGGTTCTCCTTGAAGATCTGCACGATCGCCTGCAGGTACCAGCGTCCCGGCAGGTCGATCGGGCTTTCGTACCAGTTCGCGAACACCTCGCGCTTGCGCAGGTATTCGGGATCGTCGAGATGCTCGTACAGGTCGACGTGCTCTGCAAGATAGTGCTGGTCGGGATGCATGTTCTTCCAGCCGCGCAGCATGAAGCGCCCGCGCATCAGCCCGCCGCCCATCGCCACGAGCTCCTCGTAGAACGACGTCGGATACGTGTGCACCATCCGCTTGATCGGGCCGTCGCCCGCGTCGGTGTCGATCGGCGAGCCCGCCAGCACGAGGCTCGCAACCTTGTGCGGGAAACGCGCCGCATACATCGCGGACATCCAGCCGCCCTGGCACAGCCCGACGAGATTCACGCGGCCGCCGAGCTCGTCGACGCACACGTTCAGCTCGGCCAGATACTGGTCGATTTCGAGGTCCTTCATGTCCTCGGTGGCCGAGCGCCAGTCGGTCAGGTACAGACGCGTCACGCCGTGCTCGCGCAGCGTCTGCATCAGGCTCTGCCCCGGCTGGTAGTCGGCGATCATCGCGCTGTGCCCCGCGTACGGCGCATCGACGATCGTCGGCAGCCCGTGCGCCGGCGCGACCGAATAATCGCGAAACGTCATCGTCCGCAGTTCCAGCAACGGCCGGTTCGTCGATGCCAGCGCCGGATGCACTTCGAAATGCAGCTTCTCCTCTTCCGCGAGGAAGCGGAGATTGCGCGCGGCGATCTCGGAACCGGCCGCGAACATCGCCGTGGCGGCGGCCATCGGCCAGAACATCGGCAGCGCGGGGGCGCTGACGGCAGGGGAAGACGTGTCGCGTGCTGTCATCGAAGGTTTCACCGGGTCGGATACGGCGTGGAAGGGATCGCGTCGTCCAGCACGCGGCGCGTGTGCCGCGCGATCATCAGGTTCTCGTCGGTCGGGATCACGCGCACCGTCACGCGCGACGCGTCACTCGAAATCACCGGCAGGCCGGCGGCGTTCGCCGCGTCGTCGAGCGCGATGCCGAGCCACGCCGCGCGGCTGCAGATCCGTTCACGCACGCGCGGCGCGTGCTCGCCGATGCCGGCGGTGAACACGAGCGTGTCGAGACCGCCGAGCACGCCGGCCAGCGCGGCGAGTTCGCGAGCCGCGCGGTACGCGAACAGCTCGACTGCATGCGCGGCCGACGGCGCGTCGCTCGCGAGCAGCGTGCGCATGTCGCTCGACACGCCGGACACGCCGAGCAAGCCCGATTCCGTATAGATCAGATGCTCGACCTCGTCGAGCGACCGGCCCTCGTGACGCTGCAGGTACAGGATCACGCCCGGGTCCAGCGCGCCCGTGCGCGTGCCCATCGGCAGCCCGTCCACGGCCGTGAACCCCATCGTCGTCGCCACGCTGCGGCCGTTCGCGAGCGCGCACAGGCTCGCGCCGTTGCCGAGGTGCGCGACGACGGTCCGGCGCTGCGCCCACGACGGATCGAGCCCCGCGAGTGCCGTCGTAATGTATTCGTACGACAGCCCGTGGAAACCGTAGCGCACGATCCCCTGCTCGGTCAGCGCGCGCGGCAACGCGAACTCCCGTTCGAGCGCCGGCATCGTCGAATGGAACGCCGTGTCGAAACACGCGACCTGCGGCAGGTTCGGCGCGACCGCGGCGACCGCGCGGATCGCGTCGACGTGATGCGGCTGGTGCAGCGGCGCGAGCGGCGAAAGCGACGCTATTGCATCGAGCACGCGCGTGTCGATCCGCACCGGCGCGGTGAAATACGGGCCTCCGTGCACGACCCGGTGCCCGACGCCGTCGAACGCGGCCTCCCGCCCGACGTGAGCCGCGAACCACGCGTGCAGCGCTTCGATCGCGCCTTGGTGCCCCGGTCGCGCGACGGGGCTGTCGGCGAGCGTCGCGCCGTGCGCGTCGGCCACGCACAGACGCGGGGCGCCATGCAGGTTCTCGACCTGCCCGTGCAGGCCCGCATCGAGCGAGCGATCCTCGCGCGTGTCGTAGACCGAGAACTTGAGGCTCGACGAGCCGGCATTGAGTACCAGTACGGGATGTCGCATCGCGCCCCCGTCAGCGTGCGTCGGCCGCAGCGGCCGGCGCGGCCGCGAGCGCCGCCGTCGTGCGCGCCGCCTCCGCGACGAGCGCCGCGATCGCGCAGCTCGCCAGGCGCGTGCGTTCGCTGTCGGCGCGACTCGTCAGGATCACCGGCACGCGCGCGCCGAGCACGATGCCGGCCGCATCGGCGTTCGCCAGGAACGTCAGCTCCTTCGCGAGCATGTTGCCCGCCTCGAGGTCGGGCGCGAGAAGGATGTCCGCATCGCCCGCGACCGCCGAACCGAGATGCTTGAGCCGCGCGGCTTCGGGGCTGATCGCGTTGTCGAGCGCGAGCGGCCCGTCGAGCAGCGCGCCGGTGATCTGGCCGCGCTCGGCCATCTTGCACAGCGCGGCCGCGTCGAGCGTCGACGGCAGCTTCGAGCTGACCGTCTCGATCGCCGACAGGATCGCGACCTTCGGCTGACCGATGCCGAGCGCGTGCGCGAGATCGATCGCGTTTTGCACGATGTCGGCCTTCTGCTCGAGCGTCGGACGGATGTTGACCGCCGCGTCGGTGATGAACAACGGCTTGTGGTAAGTCGGCACGTCCATGATGAACACGTGGCTCAGGCGCCGCCCGGTGCGCAGCCCCGTATCGGCGCGCACCACTTCCTCCAGCAACTCGTCGGTGTGCAGGCTGCCCTTCATCAGCGCCTGCGCGTCGCCCGAGCACACCAGCTCGACGGCACGCGCGGCCGACGCGTGGCTGTGCGGCGCATCGACGAGCCGGTAGCCGGACAGGTCGACGCCGAGCGTCGCGGCAAGCGCCGTGATGCGCGCCGTCGGTCCAACCAGGATGGGCACGACGATACCGGCCCGAGCGGCGGCGACGGCCGCGCGCAGCGATACCTCGTCGCAAGGATGCGCGACCGCGACCGTCACCGGGCGTAGCGAGCGGCAACGCGCAATCAGCGCGTCGTACTTCTGGTGCTGGCGGAAATCGGTCATCGAATACCCCTTCGCGAGGATCACGTAAACGGATTCTGGTGCGAGACCGGGCGAAATCGTTTGACCCTCGTCAATCGTTTCAGGTGAAGTCCCGATAGCATGAAACCACACGATGACATCCGGATGGCCGCGGCGCCCCCCTGACATGCACATACGCGAAATCCGCTCGAAGATCGCCAGTACGTCGTCCACGCGCACGATCACCAAGGCGATGGAAATGATGGCGCGCACCAAGATGGCGAACGCGCAGCGACGCGCCCGCGAGTTCCGCCCGTATGCGGCGCGCATCGGGGCGATGGCCGCACGCGTGCTGCGCGACCGGCCCGACCACGTGTCGGCGCTGATGGCGCGACGCGACCCCGTACGCCGCGTCGGCCTGATCGTCGTCAGCACCGATCGCGGGCTGTGCGGCCCGCTCAATGCGCGGTTGCTCGTTGCATGCGTGGATGCGCTCGAACGCTGGGACCGGGCCGGCGTCGCGTGCGAACTGAGCGTGATCGGTGCGCGCGGCATTGCGCCGCTGATGCGCCACGGCGCGACCATCACGGCGCGCGCGAGCGGCCTGGCCGCCGAGCCGCACTTCGACCAGTTGCTCGGCGCGCTGCTCGTGCCGCTGACCGCGTTCGTCAACGGCGAGCTCGACGAAGTGCACGTCGCCTACAACCGGCTGACGAGCCCGCTCGCGTACGAGCCGCGTATCGACGCGATGCTGCCGATCGCCGGACTCGACACCGGCGCGCCGACCGACGGCGCGGCGGCATCCGACTATCTTTACGAGCCCGCGCCCAAACCGGTCGTGGACACGTTGCTGCTGCGCTACGTCGAGGCAACGCTCTATCAGGCGGTCGTCGAGAACTATGCGTGCGAACAATGCGCGCGGATGTTCAGCATGCAGACCGCGACGGACAACGCCGACCGCGTGCTGCGCGAACTGCGGCACCTGTACCAGAAGACGCGACAGGCGCAGATCACCACCGAGCTGTGCGAAATCGTCGCCGGCGCGGCGGCAGTCTGAAGGGGGCGCGCATGACGACGTCGATGAGGCTCGACATCCTGAGCGTGGAAGCGGTGCTGTATGCCGGCGACGCGCATTTCGTCGTCGTCCCGGGCGAAAGCGGGGAACTAGGGATCTATCCGCACCACGCGCCGCTGCTCACGCGGATCCGGCCCGGCGTCGTGACGCTCGTCGACGCGCCGACCGGCGAGCATCGCCGCCTCCTCGTCGCGGGCGGCGTGCTGGAGGTCGGCCGCGACGGCGTGACGCTGATCGCCGATCACGCGCTGCGTACGCCCGAACTCGACGATCTGCGCGCACGCGAAGCACGGCATGCGGCCGACGACTGGCGCCGGCGCTACGCGCACGAAAACCGGCGCGCGTTCGATTTCGCGTCGGCCCGCGCGGAACTGATGGATGAAATCCGGCGCTTCTTCACGATGGCGCTGCGGCAACAGGCGCCGCACGACAAGCCGGGCGGAGCCGGCTAGACGCCGGCTCCGGTGCCGCCCGCTCAGTCGCGCAGCTTGCGAAAACGCGGCGTGCCGTCTTCGAGGTTGCCGTTGAACATCGCTTCCGGCCGCACCCAAAGGCCGCGCGCGTGCGGCCAAAGATGCTCGTACACAACCACCGATTCCTCGGTTTCGGAATGGCGGGCGACGCCGATGTAGCGGTACAGCCCGCCCTTGTAGTGGCGATGCGTCGCGAGCTGTTCGGCTTCCTGTTCGGTCATGATGGGCTTCTCTTCGGCAAAAACGGAAAGCGCGTATTGTATGCGCTGCGCCGCGCGTCAGCGTTTCGTATAGATGTCGGGACGGCGGATCTCCATCAGCCGCTCGGGATTCGCGGACGGCCCGAAGCCGACCGGCCGGTACAGCTCGTGCGCGTCGGTCGTCACGAGCATGATGCGGCGCAGGCGCTGCACCATCTCCTGCGCGAATACGTGATCGATCAGCGCGCGGCCGTAGCCGTTGCCGCGTTCGGCCGGCAGCACGAACACGTCGCACAGGTACGCGAACGTCGCGTGATCGGTGACGAGCCGCGCGAACCCGACGAGCCGGTCGCCGACATACGCACCGAAACACAGCGAACCCTCGATCGCACGCTCGACCACGTCGCGCGGAATGCCCTGCGACCAGTACGCATCGCGATGCAGGAAGTCGAAGATCGCGTCGATGTCGAGTTCGCGCTTGTCGGTGGAAAATCTCAGCGTAGCGGAAGTGGCAGCGGGCACGTCTGTTCTCCGGTGGGGGGCGGAAGGCGGAGCATCGACGATACCGCGCTGTGGGGCGGGCTACAAGCGGGCACTACCACGCCGCTGCTGCACGACAGGTGAGTCCTCTTGCCGGACGGCAACGCACGCGTATCGGGCAAAATGCGCGTGCTCGCCGCCGGATATCGGCCCACCGCGACAGCTCGCCGCATTCGCCCGCTTACCCGCGCGCGCATTTCGGCGGATGATGTAGCCCGCTCGATCAATCCGCCACCTCGCCACATGCCCTACCGCCTCATCGCCTTCGACTTCGACGGCACGCTCGCCGATTCGCTCGACAGTTTTCTCGCCGCGCTGTCGGAAGCTTCGCGCCTGCACGGCTTTCGCGACGCGACGCCCGAGCTGCGCCCGGCACTGCGCGGCATGTCGGCGCGCGACATCATCCGTGCGCTCGACGTGCCGATGTGGAAAGTGCCGCGTGTGACGATCGACATGCGCCGCCTGATGAAGCCGCGCATCGCGCAAGTGATGCTGTTCCCCGGCGTCGACGACACGTTCGACGCGCTCGCCGCGCGCGGCATCCGCATTGCGATCGCCACGTCGAATACCGAGGACATCGTGCGCGACCGGCTCGGCCCGCGTGCCAGCGGCCGCGTCGACACCTTCGCGTGCGGCATTCCGCTGTTCGGCAAGGCACGTCGCCTGCGCGCGCTCGTTCGCGAGGCCGGCGTGCGCGCCGACGAAGTGCTGTACGTCGGCGACGAAATCCGCGATGCCGACGCGGCACGACGCGCGCACATCGCATTCCAGGGTGTCGCGTGGGGCTACACCGCACCCGACGCGTTGCAGGCGCATTGCGCGACGCCGTTGCTGCCGCGCCTCGATGCACTGCTCGATCGCGTGTGACGCATTCAAGCGCATCGCACGCGCAAGTCGTCACGTCGCTCGGCGCGCACGACACGGTAACGGCAGCACGACGATGAAATGCAGATGACACGCACGTGCATCCCGCACGCCGCACACGCGCAAAAATTGCCGCCGCCACGCGTGCACCAGGTACGCAATACCGGCACGCACACCTGCTCATCGATGCGTCTTACCAACCGTTACACAAACCACAGCGCGGTTGCACCTGCTACCCGACCGCTCTCCTAGAATCATTCGGGCCGGGACACACTTCGACCGGCGCCGCGGCAGAGCGGCGGTCGAATCCGGCCCGGGCGCGCCCGGTCTCTCGCACAGCTACGGATCACGTCATCCGTTTTTTAACCAGAGCCCCGATCGAAAGGAGGTCCCATGAACCGCTTTCCCCACATCTCGCGCCTTGCCTTGTCTGCCGCTGGCCTGCTTCTCGTCGCCGTGACGGCGACCGCGCAAACCGCGCAACCGGCACCCGCAGCGCCCGCCGCGCCGGCCGCTGCCGCGACGCGCATTCACGAAGCCGACCAGGCCTTCATCACGGACGGCACGAAGACCGTGTCGACACAGCACGACGCGGCACGCATCGCCGATGCGCGCACGTCGGACAGCCAGGTCAAGGCCTTCGCGCAACGCGTGTCGGCCGACGATGAAAAGATCATCCAGGCGATGCGCGCCGCAAGCCCGCGCGGCGTCGACGTGCCGGCCAACGACCCCGACACGACCGTGCTGAACAGCATCAAGAGCCTGCGCGGCGCCGAGTTCGACAAGGCGTATATCGAGCAGGTCGCGCTCGCCGGCCAGCAGAAGACGATCTCGGCTTTCCAGGCCGAAATCGCATCGGGCCGCGACACGAAGCTGAAGGAAGTCGCACGCCAGTCGCTGCCGATTCTGCAGAAGCACTACGCGGACGCGCAGAAACTCGCGGAGCGTCACCACCTCGCATCGGCGCAGTAACGTGCAGCGCCGCGCGTCGTGCGCGGCGCACCGCTTCCCCTGTCGTCGCGCAGCCGCATCCCCTGCCGGCTGCGCGATGCACATCTGATCGGCCGACCCGCGAATACGCGCGCCGCACGTCACGCGTCATGCGTTACGTCGCGAGCTTCGCCGTCAACCGCGCACGCACGTCCGGCCATTCTTCGTCGATGATGCTGAAGCGCACCGAATTGCGCTTGCGGCCGTCCGGCATGATCCGTTCGTGACGCACGATCCCTTCCTGCTTCGCGCCGAGCCGCAGAATCGCCGCGCGCGATTTCTCGTTCAGCTCGTCGGTCGTGAACTGCACGCGCACGCAGTGCAGCGTGTCGAACGCATAGGCCAGCAACAGCCACTTCGCTTCGGTATTCGCGCGCGTGCGCTGCGCCGATTCGCTCAGCCACGTATGGCCGATCTCGAGCTTGCGATTCTCGCGATCGATCTTCCAGAAGCGCGTGCTGCCGATCACGCGGCCCGATGCGCGATCGACGATCGCAAACGGCATCACGGTGCCGGCCGCGCGCCCCTGCAATGCCGTGTCGAGATACGCGTCGATCGTCTCCGCGCCCGGCACGACCGTGACCTTCAGGTTCCACAACTGGCCGTCCGCGGCGGCATCGAGCAGCGCCTGCCGGGCCGACGCTTCAAGCGGCCGCAGTTCGACGCGCTCGCCGATGAGGGTCGGTGGTTCGATGGAAGACGATGCGGCGGTCATGACGGAGTTCCGAAAAGTTGGGACGATAGCGGCAAAAAACGCCCATCATACGGCGCTGTTTAACCGAGGTGCGCGGCCAGCCGGCGACGGATCGCTTTCGCCTCGCCGCGCAACGCATTGGCAAACGCATCGACGAGCAGGTTCTTCGGCCGGTGCTCGGGCACGATCATGCTGACCCGATACGGGAACGACCGCGTGAGCGGCCGCACGTGCAGGTCGCGGCCGACGAAATCGAGCGCGGTCAGCGGATTGACGATCGCGGCGCCGAGCCCCTGCCGCACGAACGCGCACACCGACACGGCCGACGGCGTGTCGACCACCGAGCGCGGCGCGACGCCCAGCTGAGCAAACGCCTCGTCGATCAGAATGCGATACGGATCGTTCAGCGACAGGCTCACGAACGGCCGATCGGCGAGATCCAGCAGATCGATCGCGTCCTGCGCGAGCAGCGGATGGCCGTCGGGCAGCACGCATACTTCGTCGACTTCGAGCAGCGGCGTAAGCACGGTGCCGGCCGGCGCGACGTCGTGCTCGGTCAGCCCGAGGTCGTACCGCTGCGCGGTCAGCCACTCCTCGAGCACCGGCGATTCCTGCGTCGCGACCGACACGCTGACGCCCGCGTGGGCCGCGTGAAAGCGCCGGCACGCGCCGGGCAGGATCGCGTGCGAGAACGCCGGCAGCGCGATCACCGAAAGCTGCCCGTCGCGAAACTCGCGCAGGCGCGCAGCCGTCGCCGCGACGCGCTCGAGCCCCACATACGCAAGCCGCACGTCGTCGAACAGCGTGAGCGCGGCCATCGTCGGCCGCAACCGGCCGTGCGCGCGCTCGAACAGCGCGAAGCCGACGACCTGCTCCATCCGCGCGAGCTCGCGGCTGATCGTCGGTTGCGACGTATAGAGCATCTCGGCCGCGCGCGTCGTGCTGCCGGTGACCATCAGCGCGCGAAAGACCTCGATATGGCGGTGCGTGAGCATGGTCTTCTATATCAGAAATGAATCGAATGTCGAATAACAAGCATTTTACTGTATAGATGAACAGGCGCATCATTCACGCTATCCGTTCATTCGACACGATTCATCCGCCATGTCCCTCGATTCCCGCCAGCTCGCGACGCTCGCGCAGCAATACGGCACCCCGCTGTGGGTGTACGACGCCGACGTCATCCGCGACCGCATCGCCCAACTGCGCCAGTTCGACGTGATCCGCTACGCGCAGAAGGCGAATTCGAACGTCCATATCCTGAAGCTGATGCGCGACGAAGGCGCGTGCGTCGATGCCGTGTCGCTCGGCGAGATCGAGCGCAGCCTCGCGGCCGGGTTCAGTCCGGCCGGCGAGCCGGAAGGCGTCGTGTTCACGGCCGACCTGATCGACCGCCCGACGCTCGCGGCCGTGCTGAAGCACGGCGTGACCGTGAACGCGGGTTCGCTCGACATGCTCGCACGCATCGGCGAGCACGCGCCGGGCCACCGCGTGTGGCTGCGCGTCAACCCCGGTTTCGGGCACGGCCACAGCAACAAGACCAACACCGGCGGCCCGCAGAGCAAGCACGGCATCTGGATCGACGACGTGCCGCGCGCGATCGAAATCGTGCGCCAGTACGGGCTCAAGCTCGTCGGCATCCACATGCACATCGGCTCGGGCGTCGACTACGGCCACCTGTCGCAGGTGTGCGATGCGATGGTCGACCTCGTCACGTCGCTCGGCCATGACATCGACGCGATCTCGGCCGGCGGCGGCCTGTCGATTCCGTATCGCGACGGCGAGCCGCGCGTCGACGTCGGTCACTACTTCAGCCAGTGGGACGCCGCGCGCAAGCGGATCGAACGGCACCTCGGCCACCCGGTGCGCATCGAGATCGAACCGGGCCGCTTCCTCGTCGCCGAAGCCGGCACGCTCGTCACCGAAGTGCAGGCCGTCAACCGCCGGCCGAAACACGATTTCGTGCTGATCGATGCGGGCTTCAACGACCTGATGCGCCCGTCGATGTACGGCAGCTACCACGCGGTGTCCGTGCACACGCACGACGGCGCGCTGCCGGCCGGCCGGCCGCTCGTCGACCTCGCGATCGCGGGGCCGCTGTGCGAATCGGGCGACGTGTTCACGCAGGATGCGGGCGGCGTGGTCACGCACCGCAAGCTGGCGCAGCCGCAGATCGGCGACCTGCTGTTCCTGCACGACGCGGGCGCGTACGGCGCGTCGATGTCCTCGAACTACAACAGCCGGCCGCTCGCGCCGGAAGTGCTCGTCGATCGCGGCGCGCCGCGGCTGATCCGCCGCCGGCAGACGATCGACGAATTGCTCGCGCTCGAGACGTTCGAGTAACGCGCTTTCGGCGTGACGAAGGCCAACGGCCAGGCTTGCCGCTACCGGCAGCCTGGCCGTTTTGCTTTTCGGCATGCCGCCGGTTCGCGCGGTCGCGGCCCGGAGCAACCGCTCGGCCGCACCGCAGCAGCGTCACCCCGCGCGCTGCACGGGCGCCATTTTCGAGAAGTACTTCGCACCGGCCACGCAGCCGACCACGACGACCGTCACGACGACCATCGACGGCGGCACCGTCTCGTGCAGCAGCCCGGCGGCCAGCAGGAAGCCGAAGAACGGCTGCAGCAGCTGCAACTGGCCGACGCCCGCGATCCCGCCGAGCGCGAGCCCGCGATACCAGAACACGAAGCCGATCAGCATGCTGAACAGCGACACGTACGCGAGCCCCCACAGTGCGGCGGCATCGACACCGTCGAACGACGCGGGCCACGTAAGCCACATGAGCGGCAGCATCAGCGGCAGCGACAGCACGAGCGCCCACGAGATCACCTGCCAGCCGCCGAGATCGCGCGACAGGCGCGCGCCTTCCGCGTAGCCGAGCCCGCACGCGACGATCGCGGCCAGCATCAGCGCATCGCCGACCACCGACGCCTGGCCGCCGTTGCGCAGCGCAAACGCAGCCACCGCGCCGCTGCCGACGATCGAGAAGATCCAGAACGGCAGCCGCGGCCGTTCGCCGCCGCGCCACACGCCGAACAGCGCGGTCGCGAGCGGCAGCAACCCGACGAACACGATCGCGTGCGCGGACGTCACGTGCTTCAGCGCAAGCGCCGTCAGCAACGGGAAACCAACCACGACCCCGAGCGCGACGATCGCCAGCGACACGGTCTCGGCCCGCGTCGGCCGCTTCTGCTTCAGCACGACGAGCAGCAGCAGGCCGAGCGCGCCGGCGATCGTCGCGCGCGCGAACGTGAGGAACAGCGGGTCGAGCCCCTGCACCGCGACACGCGTCGCAGGCAGCGAGCCACTGAAGATGATCACGCCCAGCAGGCCGCTGAGCCATCCGTCGGTCGTCTTTTGCACGGCAAATCCTGAACGGGGAAAGGTGGATGACCGATGATCCGCCGCCCGCGGAAAACGCGTAAGCTACACCCCAATACAATCCGGACAAACTGTACTGAACAACTGGCCGTACAGTTCATTCTTCGCCATGAGCCATACCGCCCCGATTCCCGTTCCGCCCGCGCCGTCGCGCACGCGCGTCGAAACCGTGATGGATACGTTGCGCGCGCGGATCGCGAGCCGCGCTCTGATGCCCGGTGCGCGCGTGCCGTCGATCCGGATGATGGCCGACGCGCTCGGCGTGTCGAAATCGACGGTCGTCGATGCATACGAGCGGCTCGCGAGCGAAGGCGTGCTCGTCGCGCGGCGCGGCTCGGGCTTTTACGTGTCGGGCCACGCGCCGCCGCTCGCGCTCGCCGATCTCGGCCCGCGCCTCGACCGCGAACTCGATCCGCTGTGGCTGTCGCGCCAGTCGCTCGAGGCGGCGCCGACGACCGTGAAGCCCGGCTGCGGCTGGCTGCCGTCGTCGTGGCTGCCCGACGAGAGCCTGCGCCGCGCGCTGCGCGCCGTGTCGCGCGACGAATCCGACGCGCTGACCGACTACGCGACGCCGCTCGGCCTGCCCGCGCTGCGCCAGCAGCTCGCGTGGCGGCTCGCGCAGCACGGCGTCCACGCGGAACCCGCGCAGATCATGCTGACCGACGGCGGCACGCACGCGCTCGACCTCGTATGTCGCCTGCTGCTGGAGCCGGGCGACACGGTCGTGCTCGACGATCCGTGCTACTTCAACTTCCAGGCGCTGCTGCGCGCGCATCGCGCGCGGATCGTCAGCGTCCCGTACACGCCGAACGGGCCCGATCTCGCGCGCTTCGAACAGGTACTCGCCGAGCACCGGCCGCGCCTGTACATCACCAACGCGGCGCTGCACAACCCGACCGGCGCGACGCTCGCGCCGCCCGTCGCGCACCGGCTGCTGACGCTCGCGGCCGAGCACGACCTGCTGATCGTCGAGGACGACATCTTCGCGGATTTCGAGAGCACGCCCGCGCCGCGACTCGCGGCGTTCGACGGGCTGTCGCGCGTCGTGTCGATCGGCAGCTTCTCGAAGACGCTGTCGGCCGCGATCCGCTGCGGCTACGTCGCCGCACGCCCGGAATGGATCGAGGCGCTCGTCGACCTGAAGCTCGCGACGTCGTTCGGCAACGCGCAGATCGGCGCGAACGTCGTGCACCGGCTGCTCGTCGACGGCACGTACCGGCGCCATCTCGACAGCCTGCGCGCGCGTCTCGCGGACGCGATGGGCGAGACGATCCGGCGCCTCGCGCGCGCGGGGCTCGGGATCTGGACGGAACCGCGCGGCGGCCTGTTCGTATGGGCGCAACTGCCCGACGGGCTCGATGCCGCACGCGTCGCGCGCCACGCGCTGGACCGCGACGTCGTGCTGGCGCCCGGCAACGTGTTCAGCGCATCGCGCAGCGCGACGTCGTACCTGCGCTTCAACGTGTCGCGCTGCAAGGGGCCGGCGGTGTTCGATGCGCTTGCGCGGGCGATGGAGGCGGCAAGCGCGGCGGAGCGCATGGGTGCGCGGGACGATGCGGACGGGCGCGTGCTGGCCGGTGAGCCGTGAGAACGGGCGGAGGTGCAAACGGTAATCGAATGGTTCCGTAATCAGCTGTTTCCTTCACCCGCGGCGTCATCTTTCGCGCTCGTGGTCGATGGGTCGCAAAATCGTACTCATCCCATAGACGAGCGCGCTCCCGACAACCGATAGTTTCCCAACTTTTTTACCGGGATCTATCGAGCCAATGAACGGGATTTTGAATTCACACGACGCTGCCGAAGACGACGAATGGGTTTTCGTTGGCACCGCCTACACGAACACGACGCCAGGATCCGTTCATGTTATCGACCTCGACCTGACACCGATCTGCGAGAATATGTCGAACAAGGCATTCCGGAAACTGATCGTGCAGTTGCGTGACGCGGCGATTTCGTTGATTCAGGATCGGATTCACGGTATTGCACATTGGGAGCAAGGAGAACAGAAACGCGTTCAGACCTGGTTCGGACGATCCGATGACGCAATTCGACACCACCTGCAAACCGGGTTGCCGAAGCTTCTGCGCGTCATGCAGGAATTGAAACCGGAAAATGTCATCCGATGGGACGCGCAGAAACAGCGAAACATCACGTGTACCGTATTTCCCGACAACGGAATCACCGATGCCGCTGTATGCAAACCCGATTCGGACAAGAGAGTCATTGCAATCTATCCACACTTCTGCACGCTTCCCGACGCTCGACTCTCTTCCAATTGCAAGTTGAAGGTCCTGATTCACGAGTGTACGCACTACGTCGATACCTTCGACTCGAATGACGAGATCTACGGATTCGGGACCGGCCTCAAATACTGGGCGCGAGATCATCGGGATCTGGCGATCAATAACGCCGACAGCCTCGCTTGTTATATTTCATTCTTTGACGACAGGGTCCTGTGGTGAGATCTCTCGCGCATCTGACGAGCATCGCGCTCGGGTTATGCCTGGCGTTTTCGCCGCCGCTCTCGGCATGTACCGTTTCCGAAGACATGCTGGACAGTGTCCCGCTCAACTCTTCCGACATCCCGAATGAGGATCGAGTCAAGATCGCGGACATGGTTATCCGTGCCCGTCAGTGGCCTGATGCGGACATTCGCGGCATCATCTCTGCCGGTGCGTATATCGGTGAAAAGGACCCACAAGTGCTTGCGCTGCGTCGAGCGGCCAGTCTGAGGGAATACCTCGTCCAGCTCGGCATCAAGGACGAGAACATATGGTCGGACACGCACATGATCTCGAAACCGTATCCGAAAGACAGCGCCGGCTACGAGGGTTATCTTCAGATCGGACTGACCCTGGTTCCGCTGTGCACGGACGGATGCCGGCATCTTTGCGACGATCCTCGCATCACACCGACATCCAGAGCCATCCGTTGACAGCGATCTCCTTTCGACGAAGCCGCCATCGAACATCGCTGGCGGCGGGGTGACGCGAACGTCGCGCGTCACTCCGCGCCTCCCCTCACACCTCCCCCGCGTGCGCCCTCGCCCGCACCTCCGCAAGCGTCGTATCGACCAGCAACCGCCCCGTATCGAACACCGTCTCGAGCGCCTCGTCCCATTCGCCTTCCAGCGTACGATCGTCCCATGCAACAGGCAACGTCACCGTCCGATACTCGCCGGTACGGCGATTGCGCAGCAGCGTGAGCCGCCCCTTCTTCGAGCGCTTGCCCTGATCGGTGACCGGATCCTTGCGGACGTCGTGCCACACGCCATCGCGCCGGATCGCCGAGCACTTCATCGCAAAGCGCTGCGTATCGCGGTTCACCTGCTGCAGCAACGCGCCGCCCATGCCGAACACGACATTGCCGGCCGCATAACCCGCGTCGTCGAGCGCGGAAAGAATCGCGTCGATCGACAGCTCGTCGACACCGTCGCCCTGGATCACGCGCACGCGGTTCAGCACGCGCCGCCCCTTGCCGTTCAAGGTCGAGCCGAACGACACGTCGAGCGCGCGCACGGTCTGCATCACGATCTTCACGGGGTCGCCCGAATCGGGTCGCACGACGAGCGTCGCGCCGGAATCGATCACGGCCTGCCTCAGTTCGCCGCCCCACAGATCGAGCGCGGCGAACAGATCGTAGGAGTCCGACACGACCGACACGATCGCGCCGGGCAGCCCGAAGCGGCGGATCATGTTCCGGTACGCATCGGCCTCGCCTTCTTTCCCCCACGACGTGATCGTGCTGTGCTCGGCCGCCGGCACCGAGTATGCAGCCATCGGCTCGCGATAAAAACGGTTCGCGGCCAGCACGCCAAGCACCGTGTCCGAGCCCATGAAGTTCACGAGGTGCGCCGCGCCGCCGATCGCGGCCGACTCCGCGCTCGACACGCCGCGCGCGCCGAAGTCGTGCAGCTTGAACGGCAGTTGCGCGAGATCGTCGTCGGTCCTTTCGAGGAAACGGCGGATCGTCTGCCGCAGGTGCCAGCTTCGCGTCGCGACCGTCACCGGATACCAGACGCGCAACAGCATCGTCTCGAGATACGATGCGAGCCAGAACACCTGCGGATCGTCGCATTCGACGGTCATCAGCACGTTGTGCACCGGCACGACCGAACCCTCCGGCACCGCGCGGATCTTCACGGGCAGATAGCCGTCGTAGCGTTCGACGATGTAGCGCCACCCTGCTTCGTTGAACGGCACGCCGTGCACCGTGAAGAAATCGCGCGCGTCGTCGATCATCGCGTGCGTGACCGGCTTGCACAGATATTCCTTCAACAGCATCTGCAGGCCGAAGAACAGCGTGCGGTCGTAGCGGCCGCCGCGCGATTCGACGTACGAGAACATCGCCGACGCGTCGGGCGGATATTGCAGGAAGTGGGAAGCCTTGTACGAATCCGTGTCGAGGATCGGATTGGCGAGAACCGCGGCAAAGCCGCCGGGATCGTTTTGCATGGCTAGAGCTCCTCTAGTGTCGTGAGTTGCAAATTCGTTTCATTAATCGGTTTTGCTGCCAGCAGTGACGAAGTGCTGCTTGAAGAGACGTTCGGATTCGCGCAAACCGTCGTCAGTGAGGATCACCGATTTCGTCTTGTTGATGGGATCGCCGATGAGACCGCGCTCATGGAGTCGGTTGAGTGCGTCCCAATCGAAGCTCTTCCAGGCGCGGTTGCGGTCATGCAAGGTCAAATAGAGGAGCGCGAGGACGGTATCGTCAATCGCAGCTGTGTCGATGTTCATGGCGTTCATCCCGATATCGTTTAGACCCGTGCGCAAAACCGTTCGAGGCTCGCGAGAATTTCATCGGCCGACTTGCTCCAGGCGAACGGCCGAGGATTCGCGTTATAGACGTCGAGGTAATGTCGGATTGCCTCTTCAAGTTGCCGTGTCGAGCGATGCGTGCCACGTCGAATGTACTTCTCGGTCAACGTGGCAAACCAACGTTCCACCTGATTGAGCCACGATGCAGACGTTGGGGTGAAGTGAACCTGGAAGCGCGGATGTCGAGCAAACCAGTTTTTGATCGAAGGCGTCTTATGCGTGCCGTAGTTATCCATCACCAGATGCACGTCCAGATCAGCGGGCACGTTGGCATCGATCGTGCGCAGGAACTGCAGGAATTCACTACTGCGATGGCGACGATGCAATTCACCGATGACTTCGCCCGTGGCAATATCCAGCGCGGCAAACAAGGTGGTGGTGCCGTGGCGCATGTAGTCGTGGGTACGACGCTCGGGAATGCCGGGCGCCAACGGCAGTATGGGCTGCGTACGGTCCAACGCCTGGATCTGGCTCTTCTCGTCGACACACAGCACCATCGCCTTGAGTGGCGGATCGAGATACAGGCCGACGATGTCGCGAACCTTGTCGACGAACAGCGGATCGCTCGAGAGTTTGAAGGTTTCCTGCCGATGCGGTTGCAGGCCGAAGGCTCGCCAGATTCGCGACACTGCCGTCTGCGAAAGGCTCATCTCCCGGGCCATCGTGCGCGTACTCCAGTGTGTCGCGCCCTTGGGTATGGACTCCAACGTCTTCGCAATCACGGCATCGACACGTGCGTCGTCGATCGATCTGGGTGCACCCGGACGCGGCGCATCGAGCAGACCGTCCAGACGATGCATCACGTAGCGCCCACGCCACTTCGAGACGGTCTGTTGAGTGATCCGCAGTTTCGCCGCGACCGTCTTGTTGTCGATGCCGTCGGCACAGGCCAGCACGATCCGCGCTCGCAATGCCAACGCCTGCGCCGTCTTACGTCGCATCGTCAGGGCCGTGAGTTGATCGCGCTCAGATTCGCTCAACACAAGTTCTGCTTTCGGTCGTCCGCCCATCGCCGCCTCGTCGTGTTCGTGCATTCACCAAACACTACTACAGGCGGCAATTTATTCAACGAATTTATAACTCACAACACTAGGCCGTTGAAGTGCCGCCGCGTCTGTCGCGGCGGACCGGAATGCGGGGACTCAGCGGGTCACAGCTTCCCCAGGAAGTGATACGCGATGTCGAAGTGATCCTCGAACATCACGTTGCGCATCTGCGCGAATTCGTTGAGCGGCACCCAGCGCGCCTTGTCGGCGTCGTCGCTGCCCTTCACGCGCGGCAGCTCGCCGGTCGGGAAGTTGAACAGGCACGCGTGCGTGATCGTGCGGCCGCGCAGCGAGCGGGACGGGTGATCGAACACCTGCCGATCCTTGATCGAGCCGCGCAGCACGGGCTCCGGCAGCTTCAGGCCGGTTTCCTCGCGCAGCTCGCGAATGCACGCCGCATCGAGCCGCTCGTCCTGGTTCACGAACCCGCCCGGCAGCGCCCACAGGCCGCGGCCCGGTTCGCTGCGGCGGCGCACGAGCAGGATATGGCCCGAGTGCACGACCACCGCGTCGACCGTCACGAACGTGACGGGATACGGCGCGGCCGCCCATGCCTTGCGATACGCGGCGATGAATTCGGCTTCCGACTTCAGTTGCGCGAATTCCGGCTGCGTGCGAAAACGCTCGAGCCAGCCGAACACGGGTTCCGGCACGGCCCACTGCACGAAGCTGTTGGTGCGTTCTGCGAAATACTGATCGCGGATCTCGGTGGCGGAAATGTCTTCGGTCGCATCGACGTCGACGAGCTCCCATTGCGGGAACATCCGCAGGTAATACGACGTGGCGTCCTTCTCGTGGCCAATCAGCCCGACCTTGCGTTGCGCGATGCTGCCGAGTGCGTCGGCCACGGCATCCTGCACCCAGCGCACCCAGTCGCCGTCGTTGTACGTCGAATCCTGCACGGGCGCGATCGTCACGCGCTCGCGCTCGGACGCGTCGAACAGCGAAGCCAGCATCTGGCGGCGCTCGTCGAACGAGAACGGATCCTTGATGGTGCGGGGCTTGTCGGTCGACCCGATCAGCACGCACACGCGCTCGGCCCGGCTCAGTGCCGACTTCAGCACGTTCAGGTGACCACGATGCGGAGGCTGGAAACGACCAATGAAAACGAGC
>Ga0207695_10003088_pt1 | contig 23842 bp, 22 predicted proteins | sample KBSC54metaG_FD_184354 | JGI IMG/M metagenome (GOLD analysis project Ga0207695, IMG submission 184354) | Corn rhizosphere microbial communities from Kellogg Biological Station, Michigan, USA - KBS C5-4 metaG (SPAdes) (version 2) | ecosystem: Host-associated > Plants > Roots > Rhizosphere > Soil...
CGGTTTCCATTGCCCGGAGGGTCGCCGCCTGAAGGCGCGCCTGGAACGCGCGGCGGTTCGGGAGGTGGGTAAGCGAGTCGTGCTCGCTCGCCCATTTGAGCTGGTTCGTGTGCTCGAGCTCGGCAGTGATGTCGCGCGAGATTGAAAGCATTCCGCGGATGCTTCCATCATCCTCAAGCATCGGTGTGACCACCACATCCCACCATTTCGGCGGACTGACCGAGCCCTGGTAACGCATCCGCACTGTCTCGCCGGCGGCGGCGCGGGTTAGAGTGTCTTTGGCTAAATCCCAGTTGGGGCTGGCCCAAATCTCGCTCCAGTGCCTGCCGCGAATTCCGTCAAGCGAACCGATTCTGAAAGAACGCAGCGCCCGCCGGTTGGCAAATTCGACCCGCCCATCGTGAGTGAAGAGAATGATGCAATCGGTGCTGGTTTCGAGGATGTTCCGGTGCAGACGTTCGCTTTTCCGAAGCGCGTATTCCGCGTCGGCCCTGATCTGCCGGATCTGATGCCGGCGGAAGAGCAGGAGAGAGGCGATCAGAACCAGCCACGCGAGAGCGACCCCGGCGAACCAGGTAGCATCGCTGATTCTTTGCCCCGCCAAAGTGACATGCTCGATATCGAAACTCTGCTCACCGGGCACGCTGTCAGGCCCGGTGACCAGTTGGATTGCGAGAACATTATTGAACGATGGACGCGCGAGTTCCGGGTAAGCTTTGGTCCGTTCTTTCCACCATGAGGTGGTGGTGAAATCCTCGAGCCGCACCGCAATCGTCTGTCGCCCCGGGTGAATTGGATACACCACCTCATCGGCCTGATCGTCCATTTGAGCGAGTTGCGCGTACCGCGGATCATGATTGCGCAAATCGATGCGAACGAGCTTTGCGGCGCCAGCGTAGTTGATCGTCAGCTTGATCGATTGGAATTTCGAGAGATCGATGCCCTTTTTCGATCCAGTAGTGTCGAAACTGATTCCAAAGCCGCAATAGGGCCACTGGAAACCTGGATGAAGTTCACAGGTGAATGCAAGCGGTCGACCGGGATCGCTCGTGGCCGTCGAGTGTCCGCCATCTGGATGGTCATCATAGGCGTAGCTGTAGAACAGGTGGGCCTGGTCTAACGGCCCGAATTCCAGTGTCTGCTTCGTTAGTGGTTCGCGATAGGCAATCGCAACCACCGTCAATGCGATCGCGAGCGCGATGATCGCTTCGATCGAAAGCGCGTGCAGGAGCGCGCTGCGGACGCTCTTGCCAGCCGGAGCAGGAGATGTAGCGTTCACGATTGCACAGCCTTCACGCGCGCCTGTACGCGCGCGGCGCGGAACGGTCTGTGAAGCTTTGAAGCAAGCAGAACGGCACGGATCTGGACCCCCAATGGTCCATCTTCGTCCGTAAGGCGTTAAGAGCCTATTACCATTCACGTTAAAACGAGCCGTTAACGACGAATTTTCGTCGACTTGGGTAAACGGAAAGTTCCTCGTTTGAAGGCCCGCGTTCGAAACGCTACATCAACGTTATGTACACCACTGAGCTTCAGAAAACCGCGAAAATCGAGAGCGTGGACGATCCGAAGCTGGTTGAGGCGTTCGAGGCCAGGGTCGCGGCCGATGAGTTCATTGAGCCCAAGGACTGGATGCCCGAGGCGTATCGGCGAACATTAACGCGACAGATTTCGCAGCATGCGCACAGCGAGATCGTCGGCATGCTGCCGGAGGGGAACTGGATCACGCGAGCCCCGACTCTGCGGCGCAAGGCGATCCTGCTGGCCAAGGTGCAGGATGAGGGCGGGCATGGGCTTTACCTCTATTGTGCCGCGGAGACTCTCGGCACGAGCCGGGAGGAGATGATCGAGGCGCTCCATTCAGGCAAAGCGAAGTATTCGACCATCTTCAATTATCCGACTCTGACTTGGGCGGACATCGGCGCGATCGGCTGGCTGGTCGATGGAGCGGCGATCATGAACCAGGTGCCGCTGCAGCGGACCAGCTATGGACCATACGCCCGCGCCATGGTGCGGATCTGCAAGGAAGAGAGCTTCCATCAGCGTCAGGGCTACGAGATTATGATCGCGATGGCGAAGGGCACGCCGGAGCAGAAAAGAATGGCGCAGGATGCGCTCGACCGCTGGTGGTGGCCGAGCCTGATGATGTTCGGACCGCCCGATGCCGACAGCCCGAACACCGCTCAGTCGATGCGCTGGCGGATCAAGCGCGAGACCAATGACGAGCTCCGGCAGAAATTCGTCGATATCAGCGTGCCTCAGGCGGAGTATCTTGGGCTGACCATCCCCGACCCCGACCTCAAGTGGAATGAGGAGAAGGGCGGCTACGACTTCGGGGCAATCGATTGGGAGGAATTCTACGCCGTGGTGCGCGGAGAGGGCCCGGTGGCGAAGGAGCGGATGGAGGCCAGGCACAAGGCCTGGGATGACGGCGCCTGGGTCCGCGAAGCCGCTGCCGCGCACGAGGCGAAGCGCAAGCAAAGGATGGCGGCTTGAAACAATTTGCGCTCACCCAGAGCCTGTCAAAGGGTCAGCGCTCGCATTTCGACAAGCTCAATGTGAGCGCATTTTTGAAGGGAAAAAGGATTGTCGTCTGACTGGCCGCTCTGGGAAGTTTTCGTCCGAACCAAGGGCGGCCTTTCGCATCGTCACGTTGGCAGCGTTCATGCGCCGGACGCGGAGCTGGCGCTCGCTCATGCGCGCGATACCTATACCCGGCGGCAGGAGGGGGTGAGCCTGTGGGTGGTGCCGTCGAGAGAAATCGTCGCCAGCGATCCTGATAAAGCGGGCGAGTTGTTCGATCCGGCCGACAGCAAGATTTACCGCCACCCCACCTTCTACGACATCCCCGACGAGGTGAAGCATATATGAGCAACGGCTGGCACCTGGCGCAGGTGAATATCGGCAGGATGGTAGGGCCGAAGGGCGATCCGCGGGTGCAGCCGTTCTTCGATGCTCTGGATGAGATCAACGCGCTGGCTGAAATCAGCCCCGGCTTCGTGTGGAGACTAACCGGAGAGGGCAACAACGCCACCGACATCCTGCCGACAGCCGATCCCTTGCTTCTGATCAACATGTCGGTCTGGAAAAACGCTGAGTCGCTGTTCCAGTTCGTCTATCGGAGCGCGCACACGCCGGTCATGGTCCGCCGGCGCGAGTTTTTCGAGCGGTTCGAAGGATCGTATCAGGCTTTGTGGTGGATCGAGGCGGGTACCGCCCCCACGATCAATGATTCGCTTTCCCGGCTCTGGCACCTTGACCGCTTCGGCCCGACCGCCCATGCCTTCACCTTCAAAAAGCGCTTCCCCCCGCCAGGCGTGAGCGTCGGCCCGGTGGACATGAATCCCGAGCCCTATTGCGTCGGCTGGGCGTGAGCGACGCCCGCAGCGATTACCTGCTGGCCCTCGGCGACGATGCGCTGATTCTTGGGCAGCGGCTCAGCGAATGGTGCGGGCACGCGCCGGCGCTGGAGGTGGATCTCAGCCTCGCGAACATCGCGCTCGACCTGATCGGACAGGCGACCACGCTGCTGGGCGAGGTTGGCGATGCCGACGAGCTGGCGTTCCGGCGTGATGTGCTGGATTTCAGGAACTGTCTTCTCGTCGAACAGCCGAATGGCGATTTCGCGCGAACGATTGCGCGGCAGCTGCTCTACTCGACCTGGCAGCACATATTGCTTCAGCGGCTAACCGGCTCCTCTGATCAGTTCCTGCGCGAATTCGCGGCCAAGGCGGTGAAGGAAGTCGCCTATCACCGCGAACTCGCATCCGAATGGACGGTGCGGCTCGGCGCCGGCACGGAAGAGAGCGGGCGGCGGATGGCGGAGGGACTCGACTGGTGCTGGCGCTTCATCCCCGAGCTGTTCGAGGTTGACGAGGCGCTGGGGCAACTGATCGGCGACGGTGTCGCGCCCGATCCGCGCGGATTCGAGGCGGAGTATCGCGAAGGGCTGGCCGCAGTGCTGGCGGAAGCAAAGGTGGGCCTGCCCGCCGACCAGCGCCCGATCATCGGCGGCCGTCGCGGCCATCACAGCGAGCATTTGGGCCACATCCTCGCGCCGATGCAGTATCTGCAGCGCACCTACCCGGACGCCGTATGGTGACAACCTCGCCGTTCGTCCCGAGCGTAGTCGAGGGACGTGTCTCGACTTCGCTCGACACGAACGGCAGTCTGCTCGAGTGAGCGCCCATTTCTATCCATTGCGTGTGGCTGAAGTCATGCCGGAAACGGCGGAGGCGAATTCCATCCGCTTCGAAATTCCGCCGGAGCATCGCGAGGCTTTCGCCTTTCGAGCCGGCCAGCATCTGACGCTTCGTGCGGTCATCCGCGGCGAGGAGGTGCGGCGCAATTATTCGCTGTGCACCGCGCCGGACGAGCAGGACTGGATGGTGACGGTCAAACGGATCGGCGGCGGCGTCTTTTCAAACTGGGCCGGCGACAAGCTCAAGGCGGGTGACGTGATTGACGTCATGCCGCCGCACGGATCGTTCACCACCGATTTCGATCCCCGGCGCAAGCGGCACCTGGTCGGGATTGCCGGCGGATCGGGGATTACGCCGGTGATGTCGCTGCTTCGGAGCACACTGAAATACGAACCCGAAAGCCGGTTCACCTTGCTCTACGGCAATCGGGATTCCACTTCGATCATCTTCCTCGACGTGCTGGCAGCGCTGAAGGACAAACATCTCAGCCGCTTTGATCTCTATCACTTCCTTGATGCCGAGGAGGGCGATGTCGAGCTGTTCAACGGAATGCTCGACCGCGGCCGCCTCGAAACGGCGATCCCGTTGCTCGTGCCCGACGCGGCGGAAGTCGACGGCTGGTTCATCTGCGGCCCCAGTCCGATGATGGACGCCGCCGAAGGGGCCTTGCTCGATGGCGGGATTGCCAGGGAGCGGATCCACATCGAGCGCTTCACCGCCGATCGTCCGGCAGGCGCGGTCGTGCGGGAGATGTCGGAGCTTCAGACGAAGGCGGCGGGCGTCACCGTTTCCGTCACCCTCGACGGCCGAACCCGAAAAGTGCCGTTCACGGAGGGGAATATCCTCGACAGCGCCCGTGCCGGCGGGCTTCCGGCGCCGTTCGCGTGCAAGGCCGGGGTTTGCGCGACCTGCCGGGCCAAGGTGACCAGGGGCAAAGTCGAAATGGCCGCCTGCTACGGTCTCACCGAGGAGGAAGTCGCCGACGGTTATGTGCTCACCTGCCAGTCCGTGCCGATCGGCGGCGATGTGGCGGTGGATTATGATGCGTAACTTGCGCTAGAGGCGCCGCCATGCTCACCGAAACAACCACTCAGCCCCGGGCGAAGGGGCTCGCCGACCTTCCCGCCGTCCAGACGGATTCGCTGCTGCAGCTGATTGCGCTGTGCAATGCCGATCCGCGGCCACACAAGATCGACGTCGGCGTGGGCGTTTATCGCGATTCCGTCGGTCGCACGCCGGTGCTTCACGTGATCAAGGACGCCGAAGCGATCCTGCTGAAGACGCAGGAGACCAAGGGCTATCTCGGGATGACCGGCGACAAGCGTTACACCGAACTGCTTCGTCCCATCGTTCTCGGCCGGCATGCGGAGGACGAGCGGATTGCCGGTGTGCAGACTCCCGGCGGATGCGGTGCGCTTTGCCTCGGATTCGGCCTTATCGCACGGGCGAATCCGGATGCCCGCGTGCTGATCGGAGGGCCGACCTGGCCGAACCATCCGCCGATCGTGCGGAGCGTCGGGCTGCAAATCGTCGATTATCCCTATTACGAGCGCGGTCAGGCGACGATCCGGTTCGAGGACATGATCGAGGCGCTTGGGAACGGGCGGCCGGGCGATATCGCGCTGCTGCACGGCTGCTGCCACAATCCGACCGGCGCCGATCTCGACGACCAGCAGTGGGCGAAGGTGACCGAGGTCGTCGCCGAGCGCGGCCTGATCCCGTTCGTTGACCTCGCCTACCAGGGCTTCGGACGCGGGCTGGACGAGGATGCTTCGGGGTTGTGGCGGCTGCTGGACGTCTGCGACGAAGTGCTGGTCGCGCAGAGCTGCGACAAGAATTTCGCCGTTTATCGGGACCGCGTCGGCAACCTGTTCGTGAAGACCGGCTCGAAGGAGGCGACGGCAACGGCGATGGCGCATGTGATGCAGAGCGCCCGCGAAATGTGGTCGATGCCTCCCGATCACGGCGCCGCCGCGGTTCGGATCGTTCTCGATACGCCCGAACTGGCGGGGCGGTGGCATGTGGAGCTCGCAGGGATGCGCGACCGGATCAATTCGGTCCGGCAGCGGATCGCCTCGGCCGACCCGCGGCTCAGCTTCATCGGACGGCAGTTCGGGATGTTCTCGATGCTTCCGCTATCGAAGGAACAGGTAGTCGAGCTTCGCGAGAAGCACGCAATCTACATGGCGGAAAGCGGGCGATTCAACGTGGTCGGCCTCTCGGACGACCAGGTCGATCCGTTTGTGGAGGCCGTGCTACACGTGATGAATGGCTGACGCCGATACGAGTCGTTTTGCCGCTGCCGGCGTAGATTGGCGGCGGGTTGCAAGGCTGGTTCTCACCTCGCGCGAGATGGACCGGATCGAGGAGGAAGAACTCGTTCCGGCGAGGAAGGTGCTCTACCAATTCTCGGCGCGCGGCCATGATATGGCGCAGGTGCTCCTCGGGCTTCAGCTGAAGGACGGTGATGGCGCGTTCGGTTACTACCGGTCGAGGCCGTTGCTTCTGGCGCTTGGAGTACCGCCTGCGGATGCGCTGGCCTCCGGTATGGGTCACGCGGGGGGCTATTCGGACGGGCGCGATATCGGCGTCGTGTTCAATTATCCCAATCCCGGCGGAGCGCACGCGCTGCCGATGTGCGGCGGAGTCGGCGCGCAATATACGCCAGCCGCGGGCTGGGCGCAGGCGATCCGCTACAAGCAGCATGTCCTCAAAGAGGGCGATCTGGACTCGATCGCGCTGGTGCTCGGCGGCGACGCGAGCGTCGCCACCGGCGGATTCTGGTCGGCGCTGACGATCGCGACGACGCAGCAGCTGCCGTTGCTCTTCTACATCGAGGACAATGGCTACGGCATCTCCGTTCCCTCGCATTATCAGACGCCAGGCGGCGATATCGCGGCAAACTTGGCCAGCTTCTCTGGCTTGAGCATTTTCGACGGCGACGGGACCGACCCGGCCTCAGCGGCGCTGCTGGTCGACCAGGCGGTGTCGCATGTGCGGCGGCATCGCACGCCCGCGCTGCTTCGGCTGACGGTTCCGCGGCTCGAAGGGCACAGCGCGCAGGACACCGAAGCTTACCGAACCCAAGAGGAGGTCGAGGCGGAACGCGCGCGCGATCCGCTGCCGCGGCTGAAGGCGCATTGCGGGCTTTCCGACGCCGAATGGCTGGCGATCGAGCGCGAGGTGGCCGCAGAGATTGCCGCCGATGTTGCCGAAGCCGAGGCGAGGGGGGTTACCGCCGCCGAAAGCGTCGCGGAGGGCGTCTATTTCGAAGGCAAGATGCAGAAGGTCGGCGGCCTGTGGAACAGCGGCTACACGCCGCCGCCCTCGACCGACGAGCCGAAGCCAGAAGGCCAGCGGATTAACATGGTGACGGCCATCCGCCGGACTCTGGAGCAGGAGCTTAGCTGCAACCCGCGCCTCCTTCTGTTCGGCGAGGACATCGGACCGAAGGGCGGGGCTCACGCCGTCACGCTCGGGCTTCAGGACAAATTCGGGCACGAGCGCGTGTTCGACACGTCGCTGAACGAGGAGGGGATTATCGGTCGGGCGGTCGGAATGGCGCTCGCCGAACTGATGCCAGTCCCGGAAATCCAGTTCCGCAAATATGCCGAGCCGGCGACCGAGCAGATCCACGATTGCGGGACCATGCGGTGGCGGACTCACAACCGGTTCGCGGCACCGATGGTGCTGCGCATTCCGGGCGGATTCCTGCGCTGCGGCGACCCATGGCACAGCATGACGAACGAGATCGAGTTCGTTCACAATCCAGGCTGGCGAGTGGCTGTTCCGTCCAATGCCGAGGATGCTGTCGGGCTGCTGCGCGCGAGCCTGCGCAGCAACGACCCGGTGATCTTCTTCGAGCATCGCGCGATGTACGACGATGCCTGGGCGCGACGCCCGTGGCCGGGAGACGAGTATGTGCTGCCGTTCGGGCGGGCGAAGAAGACGCGGCAGGGGGACAGGATCACGATCGTCACCTGGGGCGCGATGGTCCTGCGCTGCGAGGCTGCGGCGGAAGGAATCAGCGCCGATGTGATCGACCTCCGCACGCTGCAGCCGTGGGATCGCGAGACGGTGCTGGAGAGCGTCCGCCGAACTCGCCGCTGCCTGATCGTCCACGAGGATTTGCGGACCGGCGGGTTCGGCGCTGAGATTGCGGCGGTGGTCGCCGACGAGGCTTTCCTCGATCTCGATGCCCCGGTCGCCAGGGTGACGATGCCCGACATCCCCAGCCCGCACCACCCGAAACTCCTTGAATGTGCGGTGCCGTCGGTCGAGCGGATCAGGGCCGAGATCGACCGGCTGGTGGGGTTCTGACGTGATCGACATCGTCGTTCCCGACGAGCAGGAGGGCACGAAAGCGGTCGTTCGCGCCTGGCTGAAACAGGTCGGCGATGCGGTCGCGGAGCACGACCCGCTGGTCGAGATCGAGACCGACAAGGTCACGCAGGAAGTGCCGGCGCCAGCTGCCGGCATTCTGGCTGAAATCCTGCTCGACAGCGATGCCGAAGCGGAGCCCGGCGCGGTGCTTGGGCGGATTTCTACCGAATATTCCGTGCGCCCTGAGCGCAGGCCGCAGGCCGAAGTCGAAGGGCGGATTGCACCAGCGTTGGAAGATCGCCCTTCGACTTCGCTCAGGACGAGCGATGCTGGTGCGAAGCAGGAGGTTGAAACCCGGCTCTCTCCGGCAGTCCGGCAGGCGCTACAGCAGTACGGATTCGACGCCTTGAAGCTCACTGGCACCGGCCGTGACGGACGCATCACCCGCGAGGACGTGGATCGGGCAATCGCGAAGGGTTCCGGATCGGCTGAGCCGCCGGTCGATCGGATGCGGCAGACCATTGCCGAGAACATGGTCCGGGCAGTCAACGAAGCGCCGCATGTCACCGCCGTCTTCGAAGCGGATTTCTCTGCCGTCGCGGCGCACAAGGCGGCGATGGCCGATCGCGGGGTGAAGCTCAGCTACACCGCCTACATCGTCAAGGCCGCGGCCGAGGCGATGGCGGCGGCGCCTCAGATCAACGGCCGCTGGGATAAAGGCCGAGTGGCGATCTCGCCGACAATCGACATCGGCGTCGGCACCGCCCTTGGTGAAAAAGGATTGGTGGCTCCAGTCATCCGCGACGCCGGCTCACCGTCGCTCGAGCAAATTGGCCAGAAGCTCGACGAGCTCACGGCCAAGGCTCGCGAAGGCAGGCTCGACCGCTCCGAAGTCTCCGGCGGGAGCTTCACCATCTCCAATCACGGCGTTTCGGGATCGCTGCTTGCTGCTCCCATCATCCTCCACAACGGCCAGGCCGCTATCCTGGGCATCGGCAAGCTTCAGAAGCGCGCCGTGGTGCGCGAAATCGAGGGCGAAGACACGCTCGTCATCCGCCCCATGGCCTATGTGACACTGACCATCGATCACCGCGTCGTCGACGCGCATCAAACCAATGCGTGGCTGACGCGTTTCGTCGAGATACTGGAGAGCTGGCCGACTGCTTGAGATCGCTAGCTCCCACTTCGACGGAAGGGGAGAATGGCGGAACAGCGGAACGGAAACAGCGACGAAGCGACATTCATCCGGCGGGTGCTGATCGTCATCGCGCTCGTCGCCGGTGCGTTGATCCTTTGGCAGCTTCGGTACGTCCTCGTCCTGCTGTTCGGAACGGTGCTCATCGCCACAATCATCCGCGCGATTGCCGATCCGGTATCGAAGCATCTGCGGCTGCCGGAAGGCATTTCCGTCGCCCTTTCGGTGCTGGTGATTGTGGGGCTGGTCGGCGGGACGATCTGGCTGGTGAACGCACAGATCAGCGCCCAGTCGCAACACCTTGCCGACGCTATTCCGAAAGCAATCGCGATGGTCGACAATTGGCTGTCCGGGTTCGGTTTGGGTCACCCACTTCAGAGCTGGCTCAGCCGGATCCATTCCGGCAACAGCACCATCATCTCTAATTTCGGCGGATGGCTTTCTTCGCTCACATTTGGGATCACCAGTATCCTGATTCTGATTTTCGGCGGAATTTTTCTCGCATCTCAGCCGCGATTTTATGGGATCGGCGCGATCAAGCTCGTTCCCACCGAAAAGCGCAGCCTGATCGCCGAAGCGATGATGGATTCGGAAAATGCACTGCGGCTTTGGCTGAAGGGCCAAGTCATCGCGATGATCGTGATCGGCGTGCTCACCTGGATCGGTTTCCTTATCATCGGCGTGCAGTCGGCAATGGTGCTCGCGATTATTGCCGGCGTGCTGGAATTCATCCCCTATGCCGGCCCGATCGCCTCGGCGGTACCGGCAGTTCTCGTTGCGCTGGTCCAGTCACCCGAACTCGCGGCATGGACAGTGGTCATGTACGTCATTGTGCACCATGTGGAGGCGTACGTGTTGCAGCCGCTGGTGCAGCAATATGCAGTCGAAGTACCGGCGGTCGTGATGCTCTTCTCGCTGCTCGCGTTCGGGATGCTGTTCGGCCTCATCGGCGTGCTGTTTGCAGCGCCAATGGCGGTGGTCGCTTATGTGATGGTCAAACGGCTGTACGTGGTGGAGGCGCTACAGACGCCGACGCCGATCCCGGGTGAAAAGAAGGATTAGCTCTTCATCTTGTCCTGCGCGGCGAAGGCGATCCTGAGCGCTTCCGAAAGACTCTTCACGCCGAGCTTGGTCATGAGATTCGCACGATGGATTTCGACGGTGCGCGGGCTGATTCCGAGATCGTAGGCGATGGTTTTGTTCGGCAGGCCCTGGGCCAGGCCGTCCAGCACCTCGCGCTCGCGCGGCGTGAGGCCGTTCAAGCGAACCTCGGCGTCGTTCGCTCGTTCGCGCGTCTCGGATGAGCGGTTGAGCCTGCTGAAAGCCTGATCGATTGCCCCGAGCAGAACTGCTTTCTCGAACGGCTTCTCGATGAAATCGACAGCGCCCGCCTTCATCGCCTGCACCGCAAGCGTGACATCGCCGTGGCCGGTCATGATGACCACCGGGAGGCCAACGCCGCGCTCCTTCAGCGCTTGCTGCACTTCGAGCCCATCCATCCCGGGCATTCGGATGTCGAGGAGGACGCAGCCGGGGTCGAGCGAAGCGGCGGCTTTGAGCAAGCGGTCGCCGGATTCATAGGTCTGCACGCGAAAACCGGAGGTCTTCAGCATGAACCCCGCCGAACGGCGGATCGCTTCATCATCGTCGACCAGATGCACCAGGCGTTCGTCGCTCATTCTTCGGCTCCGCTGGTTGGAAGAGTGAATCGGAAAATAGTGCCACCGCTATCGCGCTCTTCGAACCAGATACGCCCGCCATGGGCTTCGACGATGCTTCGACAGATCGACAAGCCGATGCCCATCCCATTTTCCTTCGAAGTAACGAAAGGCTGGAACAGCTGTTCGGCGACGCTGTCGCTGATCCCGCTTCCGGTATCCTCGATAGTCACCATCACCATCTCTTCGTCGGCATCATCGGTTCGGATCGTCAGGCGCCGCTCATCCGCGCCGATCATCGCGTCCATCGCATTGCGGATGAGGTTCACCATCACCTGCTGGATCTCGATGCGATCGATGAATACCTCGCGCGCACGGGCGCGGAGTTCCACCCGGACGTCGATGTCGTGTTCGCGAGAGCCGACCAGGGCGAGGGCGTTCGCCTCGGTGATCAGCTTGGACAGGCTCTCCAGGTGGCGCTCGTTATGTCCGTGCGACATGAAATCGCGAAGGCGGCGGACGATTTGGCCGGCGCGGACCGCCTGTTGTGCGGCGTCATCCAGGGCCTCCCGGATCATGTCGAGGGTCTCGCTGTCGGGATCGCCCTTCAGGAGATCGCGCGCGCTTTCGCAGTAATTGGCGACTGCTGTCAGAGGCTGATTGAGCTCGTGCGCTAGCGCGGAGGCCAGCGTCCCCATCTCGCTGACGCGACCGACATGAGCGAGTTCCGACTGCAACTCATGGAGCCGAAGCTGTGCTTGCTGGCGTTCGGTGACATCGCGGATGAAGCCGGTGAAGATCCGCTGTCCTTCGGCGAACGCCTCGCCGACGGCGAGCTCGATCGGGAAGGTCGATCCATCGCGGCGGAGCGCCGTGGTTATCCGGCCGATTCCAATGATTTTGCGGCGGCCGGTTTCGATATAATTGCGGAGATAACCGTCATGCTCCTCGCGAAGCGGCGAGGGCATCAGCACCTTTACGTTCTGGCCAAGAACTTCGGCTTCGGAATAACCGAACATCGCCTCGGCGGCGGCGCTGAACGACAGAATCGTGCCCACTTCGTCGATGACGATCATCGCATCGGGGACAGTCGCAAGGATTGACCGCAAGTGAGCGGCGTTCACCGGCGGGCCGGCAACGGATGACGCAGTACCGTCCATCGGGGGCAATGATAGCGGAAGGCGCATCGAAAGCTAACTAGGGCAAGCAAGTTTCGGGGCCGATCAGGGAAGTTACTTATCAACGCGCGCAAGGTGGGCGCTTACATAGCGTCCATGATCGAGAGGCTCCCACCGACCGAAAGCGACGACACATCCGATCTGGCCGAGCGACTTTCCAACTATCGCTCGCGCGTGGTTCGGGAAGGCCGGAAAGTCGCGCTCGAAAAGATCGATCGTGCAATTGAAGAGGCGCGGGACCGACAAAGGTCAAGCGCTAGATCTCCATCACGACGTAAGGCTTGCCGAAGAGCGGCCTGAGCACGAACTGCGCGACATTGTAGACCGGCGTTCCGCGCATCGTCTTGCCTTCGTAGCTCCCATGATGGGCGTGGCCGTGGAACACCGCGGCAATGTTATCGAAGCGATCGAGTGCGTCGGCGAGCCGGGCGGAGCCGAGATATTGGAAGATCTCGATCGGCTCGCCCTCCAGGGTTTCGATCACCGGCGAATAATGAAGGACCGCGACAATCTTCTCGGTCCTGAGCGACCGCAGCGCATTTTCGAGCTTTCGGGCTTCATTGTTGGTCTCGTTGACGAAGGCCTTGATCATCGGTTCGCCGAAGGGTGCGAGCTCACCGCGGCCAAAACCACCGAGGAAGCCCTTCACGCCCGCGAAGCCGACGCCGTCGATCTCGTGCGCCTGCTCGTCGAGGAGGATCATCCCGCCGTCGCGAAGGATCCGGCAGATTTCTTCCGGCTGCCCGCATTCGTAATCGTGATTGCCGAGCACTCCGAGCACCGGGACAGTGCAAAGGCGGATATCTTCGGCAAGGATCTCCGCCTCCTTCGTTTTGCCGAAATTGGTGAGGTCCCCGCACAGCAGGATGACATCGGCCTCAGCCGACATTTCCGCGAACAGGCGCCGGTAGGGCGCGGTCGAATCTTCGGTGACGTGCAGGTCGCCGATCGCTGCGATCTTCACTCTTTCGCCTCGCTGTGTTCGGGATATTGTTCTTCGAGATTGCCGGTCGGCTCGGAAAAGCCCCAGTCTGCGACATCCGTGCAATAATCGCGTGGGCTGAAGATCCGGCCTCGGCAGACCTTCATTCCGGGCGCCGGGATGCTGTTCTGCACTCCGATGCGGTTCAGAAGCTCATCGAGCAGCCATTGTGGCACGGAATCCCGCTCGCTGGGATAGATGTAGCGGAAGTTGAGGAGGTGGATGAGGAGGACCTCCCAATGCAACTCCATGTGGTTGAGAAGCCGCCGCCAATCGATCTCCTCGTGCCGCTTGAGGATCATGTGCGCGACGTCGGCGCCGTCGTACCGGTGTCGGTCCTGCACAAACATCTTCGACCAGACGAATTCGGTGGGGGGCACCAGGTGGACTTCGCTTCCGAAAATCTTCGTTCGCGGTGCGTTGGCGAACCAGTCCTCGGTTACGTGCGTGGAGACGGTCGGCATGTTGAAGATCACGTCGACGAAGATGTCGCCGCGCGTGATCCGGGCCAGCCAGCGATCGTCGACGATCTCGACGTCGTAGTCATGCTCCTTGAAATAGGAGAGGATCTTCAGGCAGTCGCCCGCGGTCGAGAACACATCGACGTCCTTGGTCGGGCGGACGATTCCGGTGTAGGCGGCAAGCGCGTAGCTGCCGGAAAGAAGGAACGGAATTTCCGACTTCGCCAGGAGCTCGACCACCTCCGTATAGAATTCTTCGCGCTCCGGCGGCGGCTGGTAGAGCGATTTTTCAAGCGTCGTCCGGTGTTTCATCCGCCCGCGTGAACGGCGGGTGCAAGCAGGCGGTTCCCGGTAGAGCTTACGGTCGGCGCTCAGCCGTTCGTGTCGGAATTATCCGCCGCCGCAGATTTGGCAGCGAGCAGCGTAGCGCGCATTTTCTCCGTTCGGGCGGCACGATCCGCCATCGACATCCAGGCTTCTTCGGACCTCAGGCAGCGATCGCGGACATTGTCCAGGGTAGCGGCATCGGCCTGCTCGCGGGCCTCGGCGGCGCGAGCGAGAAAAACTTCCCGGTCCGTCATTCGACTTCCTTCGTTTCAAAAAGAGCGGGCGCGATATCTCGCGCCCGCCGCTTCCGGTTCATGCAGGCTGGATATTGACGGCGCTCATCTTGCCGCGCTGGTCCTGCTGAAGATCGTAGGTGACCTTCTGGTCCTTCACGAGGCTGCGCATGCCCGAGCGCTCGACTGCACTGATGTGCACGAAGGCATCATTGCCTCCGTCTTCGGGCTGGATGAAGCCATAGCCTTTGGTTTCGTTGAAAAATTTCACAGTGCCGACAGTCATTGAATTCACATTCCTTCTGGGAGGGACCGCCAATCGGTCCTCCGGCGCTAGGAGAGGCTAAAAAGAAGGAATGAGGAGCCGCAAAGCGCCCTAAAGACCGTCAGTTTGCGACTAGTAGCAGAGGCCATGTAGGCGAATACTGCGGGAATTGTAAGTGCTGGCCCCAAGACCATTGCCCCCCAGCCACAAATACAGCATCAAATTTGTACAAGAATTGCGGGAGGGGGATTGAATGAAGCGCCGGACATTTCTGGGAACGAGTGCAGGTGCGGGTGTAGCGGCGGCAATTGCCGATGCCGGGTTTCCGCTATCCTTCGCCAGAGCAGCGGAAATGTCGCCGGAAACTCCGCACGTTGCGCCGGTGGCGTCGACCGCGACAGGTGTCGGCGACCGGCTGTCGATGGATTGGGGCTGGAAGTTTCATCGCGGCGACATCGAGATTCCGCTGCCGAAGACCGGCGAGACTTACGGATGGACCAAAGCCGGTGCGGCGTCGGGACCGGCGGGCATCAAATATGACGACAGCGCCTGGCGCATTGTCGATCTGCCGCATGATTTTGTCGTGGAGACGCCGTTCGATCCGAACGCCAACGGCGACCAGGGATATCATCCCAAGGACATCGCCTGGTACCGCAAGAGCTTCAACCTGCCCGAAAGCGACCACGGCAAATATCTCGAGCTTCAGCTCGACGGGATGGCCACTCTCGCGACCGTCTGGTTCAACGGCAATATCGTCCGCCACAACTGGAGCGGATACGACAGCGCCTATATCGACCTGACGCCGTTCGCGCATTTCGGCGACGAGCCCAACGTCATTGCTATCCGCGTCGATTCCAGCGTGCCGCAGGGCTGGTGGTACGAAGGCGGCGGAATTTACCGGCACACATGGCTGGTGAAGCGCAATCCGGTGCAGCTCATCACCGACGGGGTTTACGCACACCCGCGCAAGCAGGCCGACGGACGCTGGCTGATTCCGGTCGAGGCGACGCTGAACAACATCGGCGAAAAGCCGGTGGCAGTACAGGTCCGTTCATCGGTCATCGGCCCGAGCGGGCATTCGATTGCCGAGGGTGCCGCGTCGGTGACAGTGAACCCTCTCGAGAATGCAGTCGCGAGCTATCCCATTACCGTCGATCACCCGCGCCTCTGGTCGCTGGAGGATCCCACCCTGTACGAGGTCCGCACATCGGTACTGCTCGACGGCCAGGAGGTGGACCGGCTTTCGACCTCAGCGGGCTTCCGGACCATCCGCTTTGACAAAGATCAGGGATTCTTCCTCAACGACAAGCACGTGAAGATCCAGGGGACTTGCAATCACCAGGATCATGCCGGGATCGGGACCGCGCTTCCCACATCGATCATCGAGTTCCGCCTGCGCAAGCTGAAGGAACTCGGCTGCAATGCGCTCCGGATGTCGCATAATGCGCCGACGCGCGAGCTGCTCGATATCGCCGACCGTCTCGGGATGATGGTGATGGACGAGAACCGGCTGTTCGACCCGGCTCCCGATTATCTCCGGATGCTGCAGTGGATGGTGCGCCGTGATCGTAATCACCCCAGCATCATCCTGTGGTCGATCTTCAACGAAGAGCCGATGCAGAGCACGCCCGAGGGCTATGAGATGGCCCGGCGCATGGTCGAAGCGGTTAAGGAATTGGACGATACGCGCCCTGTCACCGCGGCGATGAATGGCGGCATGGATGTGCCGGTGAGTGTCGCCGATGCGGTTGACGTGGTTGGCTTCAACTACAGCATCCCGCTCTACGATAAATATCACGCAGCTCATCCGAACAAGCCGCTGACCAGCAGCGAGGACAGCTCGTCGGTGATGACACGCGGTGAATATGTGCGCGACGACGCTCGCCACGTGCTCGACGAATATGACGACAACCCGCCGGATTGGGCCAACACCAACCGTGTCGCGTGGAAGGCAATCGCGACCCGCCCGTTCATGGCCGGCTGTTTCGTCTGGACCGGATTCGATTATCGCGGGGAGCCGACTCCGTTCAGGTGGCCGACGATCAGCTCCAATTTCGGGATCATGGATACCTGCGGCTTTCCCAAGAGCGCCTATTACATCCGCCAGTCGCAATGGGTTCAGGACCGGCCGGTGCTGTGGTTCGTCCCGCACTGGAACTGGGCGGGCAAGGAAGGCCAGCCGATCAAGGTCATGGCGATGACGAATGCGGAGACGATCGAGCTTCGCCTCAACGGCCGCTCGCTGGGCGAGCAGAACGCTGATCATTTCGAGATGAACTTCTGGCAGGTGCCGTTCCAGCCGGGGCGGCTGGAGGCGGTGGCGAGGACTGGCGGACGCGTCGTGGCGACCTATGCCGCGGAGACGACCGGCGCGCCGGTAACGCTTCGTTTGACTCCGGATCGTGCCGCGCTCGATGGGGATGGGTGGGATGCTGTACCCGTGACTGTCGAAGCGCTGGACTCAAAGGGCCGCCACGTTCCGACGGCCAACCTGCCGGTGCAATTCCAGGTGGCCGGAGGAAAGGTCATCGGCGTCGGTAACGGCGATCCCAATTGCCACGAGCCGGACAAGGCGATGAGCCGAAGTCTCTATAATGGATACGCGCAGGTGATCGTGCAGTCGGAACGCGGCGGGGCAGGGACTCTGCTGCTCAAGGCGACGTCGCCCGGGCTGAGGGCGGCTGCAACGACTTTGAAGGTTCGTTCCGTTCCTCCAGTACCAGCGGTGGCATGACTATGACGATGTTCCCAATCCTGCTGATCCTGCATTTCCTGGGCCTCGTCGCCGGTTTCGGCGGAGGAATTGGGCTTTCCCAAGTTGGTCCAAGGCTGGCGAATGCCAATGAGGGCGAGCTGCCGTTGCTGTGGAAGCTGGAGCGGTCCTTCAATCGCATCTCCTTGATCGGACTTGCGCTGTTGCTGATTACCGGCCCAGTAATGCTTTGGGAGCGCTTTGGCGGTGCTGGGGGCCTGCCGTTCTGGTTCACCCTGAAGATGACCTTCGTTGCTGTCGCAGTGATTGCGATGGCCGTAAATCAGATCGCCAAGCGGCAATTCGAGTCAGGCCGGACCGGAGCCCTCAAATTGACCCTCATAACCGGTCCAATCACCGGCATTTCGGTGCTGCTCGCGGTGATCTTCGCCGTCTTGGCATTCCAATAGCTACGGGTCGCGAGCCTCAGACGATCTGCGAATAGACCGAATAACGTTCCCAGCTGTCGTTGATCGGCCGGAAATTGACCGCGGTGCCGTTGACGCTTGCGGTGAATTGCAGTGGCTTCCCGCTCACTGGCGCCAGTTGCTCGGGCAGGCTTCGCGAGAGCGGCGGCGGGAGTGCCGGAACGCTGGCGAGCTTCTCCGGCATCGGCCCATGCTCGTGCATCAAATCTTCCGGGATCGCGATCATCGGCAGCTGTTGCGCGAGCACGACGGGCCCATAGACTAGCGCGGCGACGTTCGGTCGATCCGCGAACGACTCCCAATGCGCCTGCATCGGCATGCTCAGCTGGACCTTGTCCCCGGTGCGCCAGACGCGGCGGATGTCGAGATAGTTGCCCGGTTCCGCGATGGCGTCGACGGGGTGGCCGTTCACTGTCACCGCGGCATTGCTCGTCCAGCCGGGGATGCGAAGACGCATCGTCCAGGGGTCAGCGCCGCTCGCCTCGACAGTGAGGGTCGTGCGCGGCTCGTCGGGGAAGCGGGTCTCCTGGCGCAAGCGGACGCCGCGGTCGCTCCAGTCCAGCTCGGACGGGATGAACAGGTTGACCCAGGCGCCATCGGTGTCATGCGCGTAGATCATGCGGTTGAAGCTGGCGTAATCCTCAAGCGCGGTGCCGTTGCAGCACCAGAAAGTCGTGTCCTCGGTGCCCCAGGTCTTCCACGCGCCCGGCGCGAGCGACAGGAAGTAGCTGGTGTGCCCGGTTTCGGGATGGATTTCGCCGAGTCGGTGGTTGAGCAAAGCGCGCTCGTAATAGTCGGCGACTGCGGCATCGGGGCGGTGGGTGAAATGCGCAGTGCCGAGCTTCAGCATGTTGTAGGAGCAGCAGCATTCCTGGTGATCTTGCCCATTCTCCCACTCGACGGCGAGCCGGTTGGGCTCGGTCAGCCAATGTTCGTTGTTGCTTGATCCACCGGTGGCATAGGTGCGGACCCCGGTGACGGTCTGCCAAAAGAAGCGTGAGACGTTGGCGAAACGGTCGTCGCCGGTCAGTGCGTAACGCCGGGCGGCGCCGATCACCTGCGGCACGTGGGTGTTCATGTGCAGCCCCCGAAGCTCGTCCTTCTGCGCCGCCAGCGGATCGAAGACGCGCTTCTTCGTGAAGCGATCGCCCACCGCGAGCCAGCGCGGGTTGCCGGTGATGGCTGTGAGCCGGTAGAAGGCGTCGTTCATCCCGCCGAACTCAACCTCCAAAATCTTCTGCATCGCCGCGTCGTCGCGATTGGCGGTCCACCAGTCGGCCCAGCGGCCGATTCCCTCGGCGATGTCGAGAGCCTGCGGGTTCCCGGCAAGCTCATGCATGTCGAGCAGCCCGGCGAAGATCTTGTGGATGGTATAAAAGGGCGCCCACACGTCCGTTCCAGCGGCGAGGCGATCGAAGAAACTGCGCGGGAAGGCGCTGAGATAGCCATCGTCGCCCAGCTTCTTCTGGCATTCGGCGAGACCTGTCACGGCGTGGTTCGCACGGTCGCGAACCCTGGCGTCGCCTGTGGCCGCGAAGCTGATTGCCGACCCTGAAAGATAGTGACCCATGAAATGCCCCCGTAGCTCGCAATCGGGGGCCTCCCAGCCGCCGAGCGGCTTTGCGGAACTCGGCAGACTAGCGTTTAGCCGGAAGGTGTGGAGCAGGCGGTCAGGATCGATCCGCGACAGGTAAGCCGCGTTTAGCCGCTGGGCCTGAAGGAACGGGCTTTCGAGGAGAGTGACCTGGCGGGAGGGGAAGAGGAGCGCGCGCGGAGCGACGGGAGAGATTGCGGGCGGCGCGATGCTTTCGAACACAGGTGGAGTCTCGACGTTGTTCCACTTCGCCCAACTCTTGGTCGAAGCCGCGAGCGCAAGCGGCGACGCGGCCGCCCAACGTGTGAAGCTGCGCCGCGAAATCGGCGTATTGAGCATCAATCCCCTCCCTCAAGCGAATTGTCTGAGTAAAAGGATCGGCGCGCCGGAGCAATGACTTATGGCGCACCCGACAGGATTCGAACCTGTGGCCTCTGCCTTCGGAGGGCAGCGCTCTATCCAGCTGAGCTACGGGTGCGTGCGGCGCGGCTTAGATGGCGACAGCTCTTGCCGCAACCCGCGTCCTCACCCTTAATGGTATTCCGAAGAAACGCCGTTCAGTCGTTGTTCGCGTTGCCGACGGCCGACGCCGGTTCGGGATTCGTTGTCATGCCAGTGGTGAGAGCGTTGATCAGCCCTGCGTCCTTCACGGCGCCGGTGTTGCGGTCGAGGATGGAACCGGTATCCCACCACATAGGAACGATGCCGCGCGTGACTGCCGCGTACGTGTTATATTGCGCCCAATAGTTGGTGTAGGTTTCGTTGCCTTGGCCCGGGCCCGAGTCTTTCGGATAAGAGCCAAATTCCCCCATGATCACCGGCACACCCTTGTTAACGAAGTCCGTCATCGCTTTGTCAAATTCCTGACGCGTATAGCCTTCATTGCCCCACGTCTCGACCGCCGAAAGGTCGGTCGCGAGCGCACCCCACTGCCAAATGGTCGTATTGTTGCTGTTGATTGTGAAGTCGAACGGACTGTACCAGTGCATTTCGATCATCATGCGGTTCGCGACCGAATCAGAAGGAAGCGTAGTTTCGCCGCAAGTGTCCGGCCCATAGTCAATGTTGGTGGAGTAGAGCTGCACGACCAGGGTCCGTGACGCGTTGTTCCCGCCGGTGGCTCGGACGGCGTCGACAAACGTCTGGTTAAAGCCCTTCTGAACCGTACAATTTTCTTGGGTGGGCGTGGTGTAGGTGTTCGGCATGGCAATTTCATTCGTGCCGGCGAACAGCAAGTGATTGTCGTAGTCCTTGAATTCGTTAGCAATCTGCGTCCAGAAGCTCTTAAGTCTCGCATCCGCCGCGGCTTGATGTGCGGTGTCGGGTATCAGCCATACTCCATCGTGATGCACATTGAGGATCACGTATAGGCCAGCATTCCGCGCGTAATCGACCACCTGCTTGACCCGGGCCAGCCAGAAGGGGGCAATGGTGTTGTTGCTGTCGGCGTATTGATACCATGTGACTGGGATGCGGACGCTCTTGAAGCCCGCAGCGGCATAGGCGTTGAAAATGGCCTGATTTGCGGGGGGATTGCCCCAGACGGTCTCTTTCGAATCCGAATAGGGCATGGTGTCCCATGTATCGACTGCATCGAGCGTGTTTCCGAGATTGATCCCAGGCGCCATTTCCTGGACGACTTGGGCAGGTGTGCCGAGAGATGGGAGGCTCGCGGGCGTCGGAGTGGGGGTGGGTGTCGGTGTCGGTGTCGGAGTCGGCGAACCTGAAAATCCGCCGCCACCGCCGCCACCGCCACAGGCGCTCAGGCTTAAAGCCACAGCGGCAGTCAGTGTCACGCGCCCACACACTCGTACCCCGAAAACCATCGAATGCCCCTCGCAGCAATCGCCGTATGCACCGGCGGCAGAATGAAACTCTATTGCGCTAATAAAAGAAGAGCCTGAGGGCAATACTGATAATATTATTTGGCTCTCTATGATTGCTTAGGGCTCGGGTCCAAGGAATCGCTGCAGCCGGGTGCGCAGCAGGTCACGCGCCGAACCGACGATCATCCCGACGTGGCCTGCCGCAACCGTGACGGTCTCGCCGAATCGCGGTGCGGCAGCCGTGGGGATGATCCGGTCATGTGCGGCGGCGATGTTGAGCAAGGGGCAATCGAGCTCGGCGGTGATCACCTTGCCGCCAATCTCCCATTGATTGTTTTCCGGCATCTGTCGTCCGAACAGGTCTTCGATCAGTTCACGCGCAGCCGGACAGGGCAGGGGCTCTCCCTCGTTCGCCCAGTCCTCCAGTTTGACAAACCGCCGTGCCTTGCCGCTGTCGCCATCGGTGTTGGCGAAGGTCGCGAATTTCGAGACTGTGCGCTGCGGATCCAGCGACCAGAAGGCGGCTTGTAAAACTTCCATCGGTAGCGCGCCGAGCCGCTCGGCGGCGGGTTTCGCACCTTGCCAGAGCCGCAGCAGAGACTCGCGCGATCTCTGCGGATACTTGGAAAAGCGCCAAGGCGCAGCGATCGTGACGACCCGTTCTGCCTGCACGAGATTGGCCGCAGCGACGGCCATCGCGCCCCCAAGACAATAACCGATGAGCACGGGCGGTCGCTGCAGCTCGCGAATAACGGGGACTAGCAATTCCATCACATGACCACCGATATCGAGTTCGCTGCGGTCGCTGGCCATCCCCCAATCGAGAAGAAGCGCGTGGTGTCCCATCGCCGCGACTGCGTCCGCCAGCGACACATTTGCGTCGAGATCGAGAATCTCAGGCGGGTTGATCAGTGAAGGCACCAAAAGTGCAGGCGGACCGTCTCCGCCGCAGTCGCGAACAGTTGCGCCTCTGGTCTGCGCAATGACCGGCCGTTCGCGCACGACCTTAAGTCTTTCCGCCTGCTGGTACTTCCTCAGTCCGCGCAATGCGTCGGCGGCAAGCTCCGGCTCGCGTTCCGACACCCTCCGGACAAGTTCGAGGAACAGCGGAAGCGGCCGCGGTGCGCGGTTTTGTTGCACTGCATTATCGCTCTCTGATATGCCGCCGCTCTGTCTGGAGCTTGCCATGTCCAATTCTTCGCCAAAGGTGACGATCAAGAAGTACGCCAACCGGCGGCTTTATGACACTGAAAGCTCCGCCTACATCACACTCGACCGGCTCGCAGAGATGGTCCGTGAGGGTCGCGAGTTCGAAGTCGTCGATGCACGCACCGGCGAGGACATTACCCGGCAGGTGCTGACCCAGATCATCGTCGAAGAGGAATCGCGTGGGTCGACCATGCTTCCGGTCGGATTCCTCAAGCAACTGATCGGCCTCTACGGCAATTCAATGCAGGGCGTCGTGCCGCAATATCTCGAAGCGGCGATGGATGCGTTCAAGCGAAACCAGAAAGCGATGAGCGAGGCTTTCGGCGGCAACATCTTTGCCGATATGGCCAAGCGCAACATGGAGATGTTTCAGAACACCGCACAGGCGTTCGCCGCCGCCCCGAAGAAGGAAACATCCGCTTCGGAGAGCGAAGTCGACGAGCTTCGAAGCGAGCTCGCCAAGCTCCAGGAAAAAGTCGACCGCCTGACCAAATGAAGTTCCGTCATTTTTGCGCAGCAACAACTGCGCTCCTTCTTGCGACCGCCACAACCGCCCAGACCTCTGCGCCTGCCGCGGTCGATCTGGATGCGGTGCAGGCGACGGTGGGAAACTGGTCTTACCGTGCGATCACTGGCGGAAGCGAAGCCGATTTTGTCGATAGCGGCGGCCATGTGCGCCTCACGGTGCGCTGCAACCGTGTGAACAGGGCGGTCAGCATCGTCCGCACCGGCATGACGGCTGCCGCGCCTTACCTGACAGTGACCACGACCTATGGTGCGAGAAACCTCGCAGCGAGCTTCGCCGCGGGCAATTTGACCGCCGCGGTCGCCGCCAACGATCCGCTGCTCGACGACATCGCCTTCACCCGAGGCAAATGGGCGATAGCGAACGCGGGCGTCGGTGCGCTGGTCGTGCCGAGCTGGGCAGAAGCGCCGCGGGTTTTCGAGGATTGCCGAAGCTAGCCGACGGCGCGAAGTCGCAGATGATTGCCGAAACAAAATCGCATTACAAGACTTGTAGTTGGCGGTCTGCCGATTCATGTTCGTTACGGCTTCAACGCAGCGAAAGGAGGTGATCCGATGTCTCATGGTTCAGCAGGGAGGTCGGAAAGGGTGTTCGTCGGCCCTAGGCGCTGGACGGACGGCCAAATCACTTCCGGCCGCTGACCATGTTCGAGGGGATCGCTGCATCGCGCGGTGGTCCCCTTT
>Ga0207695_10003090_pt1 | contig 23836 bp, 18 predicted proteins | sample KBSC54metaG_FD_184354 | JGI IMG/M metagenome (GOLD analysis project Ga0207695, IMG submission 184354) | Corn rhizosphere microbial communities from Kellogg Biological Station, Michigan, USA - KBS C5-4 metaG (SPAdes) (version 2) | ecosystem: Host-associated > Plants > Roots > Rhizosphere > Soil...
TGTATTTGAAGATGGCGAAGCCGGAACAATATCTGCTGAAGCCGCAGGTATGAAATGGGTGAGAGTAGATAGGCTATAATCTAATCCAGTACGCTCCTGAAAGCGTCCAGATATTTATCAATATAAAATTGCTTCGAAGCGGTTTTGTACTGCATAATAAACCGCGGATGCTCCAGCGGAACGATCTTACCGAATAATTGGTGCTCATCGTTTAGTTTCTTCAGGAATTTTTCGTTTTTGCCTGTTCCGAAACAAAAGCAAGTATCTGTTTTAATGCCTAAATCAATCTGTTTCCGGATATTTTCTATCATAAAGTCCAGAACGGCTTCAGTCAATTCTTTGCTATCGTAGTAATTGTAGTTGGTCTCTTTTCCTTTGCTGTCTATAGAGGTAAATCCCAGCGGGCAAGGCGAATTGATGTAGAAGTCTTTATAAAAAGTCTCAGGACCGCCGTAAGCGTTGATCATCTCATAAATAAATACTGAGGATGGTTCGTGCGACATTTTACCTGTGTAGGATATATGGCATTCGCTTATCAAACGCTTGGGGTCAGTAAAGGGAATACCTGTTAAGCCGGCACCAAACCTGCCCGGATTGATACCGAGGATGATGTGCCGTTTGTTGTTGTCGTTATAATATTTATGGTAAAAAGCTTCAACAATCCCCATCACATTGTCATGTTCCCTGAAGGGGTTCATAATACGGATGCCATTGGGAAGAGGATCACCGGTATAGGTTAGTTCGCGGTTGAATTGGATAACACGATCAGCAAAATTCATGCGATCAATTTACCAATTGCTTTTTAAACTGGTTAGGACTCACCCCGGTTTCTTTTTTGAATAGCCTCGAAAAATAGGGTAGGTTCTCAAATCCAAGCGCATAAGCTATTTCAGAAACATTCTGCTTTTCGCCTATTAATAGATTCTTTGCCTCATTAACAAGAAAGATATGGATCAGTTCGATAGCGGTTTTACCTGTTTCCTGTTTTAGTAAATCACTAAGGTATCTTGTCGATAAGTTCAATTCAGATGCCATTGCATTTACAGTAGGTAAGCCTTTGGTTTGTAATAAGCCTTTACCAAAATAAGCGGATAAAGTATTATTGAACCTGGACACTGTTTTGCCCGACAACTCGGACCGATTGATAAATTGGCGCTTATAAAAACGCTGTGAGTATTTAAGCATTGAATCCAGGTGGGAAAGGATGATTTCACGACTATATTCGTCGGTATTATTTTGATATTCAGCGTCGATCTTGAAAAAGAGGTCCCATATGATCTGCTCTTCTTTTGGTGAAAGGTGCAACGCTTCGTTAGCCTCATAATCAAAGAAACCATACTTCTGAATTTCGTCATGCAGTACAGATCCATTCAGAAAGTCTTCATGGATAAACATGATAAATGCATCTTCATCAAATTCTAAATTTTTAAACTCAATGATCTGCCTTGGCTTCACAAATATCATGCTGCCGTTTTCATGGTCATACTTAGTGCGACCATACATAATCACACCCGCTTTGAGTTTTTTAAAACCGATCATGTAAAAATCAGATGTAAACTCCCTGTCGCCCAAGCCACATGTTTGTGTACACCTGTAAACACTTATCAACGGGTTTTCAGGCGGTGGGAAACCGTTGAAGCGGTGCATATCGGCTAAATTTTTAAAGTGCTGCATGTTAATATAAATTAAACAAATCTACACTGAAACACAGTGTAGATTTGTCAATATAAAACCATTAAATGGATTATTTGCCGTGAGCTGCTGTTGAAACTTCATTCCATTCATCCCACTCAGCAAAACGATTGCTATAAACCTGTTTTAAGAATGGATATGCTACTTTACCCAGGAATAAACGCAACGGCGGATTTTCACTATCAACTAGTTTTAATACAACATCTGTGGTTGCTTCAGGAATACCAAAGGCATCATCTGTTAAGCCTTCCTGGAAAGCAGCTTTCACCTGGTCGTATTCAGGCATGCTCTGGGTATGGAAGGCCGATGCACCTGCCCAGTCGGTACTGAAACCATTTGGCTCGATCAAGCTAACGTTGATACCAAAACCTTTTACTTCGGAAGCTAAAGTTTCACTTAAACCTTCCACGGCAAATTTTGATGCATTATAAAGACCCAGTACCGGTAATGTAACCAAACCCAGTATGCTCGATAATTGAATGATATGTCCGTGACCTTGCTCGCGCATTACAGGCAGTACAGCCTGTGAGAGCCATAATAAACCGAAAAAGTTGGTTTCCATCTGATCGCGGGCTTCCTTTTCAGAAGTTTCTTCGATACTGCCGAATAAACCGTAACCAGCGTTGTTGATCAACACATCAATGCTTCCAAAATGTTGTTTTGCTTTTTGTATAGCTGCAAAATCAGCCTCACGGTCGTTTACATCCAGTTGAAGTGGTAATATGTTATTGCCATATTGGTTTACTAAATCATTCAAAGAGTTCAAATCACGTGCGGTAGCTACTACTTTATCGCCTCTTTTTAAAAATGCTTCTGCCCAGATCTTTCCAAATCCTCTTGAAGCGCCTGTTATAAAAATTGTCTTTGCCATTGTTTTTATCTTTTATTTGATAAGTCAAAGTTAGATGGCCGGCTGCAGACGGATTTATACAGAAGTAAGGAAGAATGATACATTTTTACCGTATCCTTCATTACATTTGAGCCATGCCGGTTATTCCTATACATCAGCTCCAGGAACGTGTTGACTCGGGACTCGAAATTGAGTTTTTTGATCCGGGCAGTAAGCCTAAAGAAGACGAGCCACGTGACGCGCATCGTGACGATCATTACATTTTCTTTGTATTGACTGATGGTTCAGCAACACTGATGATCGATTTCCAAACCCTCAAATTTAAGGAAAGGACGCTTTATTATATCCTGCCAGGACAAGTACATCATCGGATCACCAATGAAGCAGCAGGCGGCTGGTTCCTGGCAGTTGATACTGGGCTGCTCACTATCGATCAAAGAAATATACTTGAAAAGGGACTGAATTTACAGCAGCCAATACGGTTGAATGAGGAAGAAGTAAAGCAATACCACTCGCTGCTTACCCTGGTGTTGCAAAAATATGAAGAGTCGAAAGGGAGCCCTTTCGCCCGACCAGTAATGTATTCATTGCTTCAAGCCTTTACAGGGATGGTAGCATCAAGTTATTGCAGCGCAACTTCTACAGAAAACAAACCATCGCGTAAGGCACAATTGACCCGGGAATTTAGAAAAGAATTAGCGTCGGAATATAGAACTATCAAAAGCCCCGCAGTTTATGCAGATAGGTTGAATGTTTCTTTATCCTATTTAAATGAATCGCTTAAAAAAGTAACGGGCTTCCCTGTTAGCTACTGGATAATTCACGAAGTAATGCTGGAAGCTAAACGACTGCTCTATTACAGCCAGCTAACTGTTAAAGAGATCGCTTTTGAAGTAGGGTATGAAGATCATGCTTATTTTTCGCGGCTGTTTAGGAAGACTACAGGAGTAACCCCACTGGCATTTCGTCAACACTACCGCGAATAGTCCTATTTTTACCGTAATGACTCCATTGTTTTAGGTGTATTATCACACTTTCTTTGTATTCATAAAAACTGAATACATCGAAATGTCTACTATACAAAAATTGAAAAACAAAGCCGGCCGTCTTATTGAAGACCGCTTTTTGCAAACCGGAACTATTTTAGAAGTGCGCCCCTGGGAAGCCTCATCCATGATCGAGATCGATCTCCACCTGCCGTCCGCAGATATAGCCGGCTGGACAGCCGTTCCCTATATCAAAATTAAAGTAGCCGACCTTACTTACCGCGATTACACGCCTTCGCGCTGGGACGCCGAAACATCGACCTGTTCGTTATTTATTGATGCCAGGCATAACGGCCCGGGTAGTAGCTGGGCCAAAACGCTGAGAAAAGGAGATTCAATAAGCTATTTAAAGATTCGAAGTACAGAACATAGCCCTTCGGCGACATCCGCAATAATAGCTTTAGGTGATGAAAGCAGTTTAGGACATTTGCTGGCATTAGAGCAAATGACGATGCCCTCAGGGCGGTTTTCAGCAGCTATCCTGATGGATAATGAGCAACAGCGTAAATTACTACCCGAGTATTTTCCATTAAATATTCAAGCAATGCCACGCAAAGATCAGCACGGCCATCATACCTTAATGAACTGGCTTATTGATAAATATCTCACCATAGATAATACCCTGTTTTATGTCGCAGGAAATAACACGTTTGTCGATAAATTGAGAAAGGCGCTGCAGCAATACGGCTGTGAGAAGAAGCAGCTTTTTGTGCAAGGGTTCTGGTCTTAAGTCACTTATTTAAAACATATTATCAATAGCAATTGAATCAATAATTCAATTGCTATTGATTTTTGTAATAAGTAACAATATTATGGCTTCTAATCTTATTATAATACGTTAACAGAATTGTTACCTGAATCAAAATATGTTTTTGCCATTTTTGCAAAACACATCTGGCCTGATATGGTATTAGTGATATTGTGAATGTAATCTTTTGATTATTATAATATTATTACTTTTATCAATACATATTTTATGAGAATTAATTCTGTAAAATAGCCGGTGGGTTTTTAAATATGAAAAAGTTCACTTTCAACAAGAACCGGACCCGATTGCTATTATTCACACTGGTTTTATCTTTTAGCGCAGCTATATCCAATGCGCAACAGACAACAACCAGCCCAATAGCCCCGCCAGTAACCGCTCCGGATACAACCAAAACCAATTTACTAGCGCCGGTAATAGTGAAGGACAGTACGGGTACAGGAGCAGAATCCCTCACACTGAGGCAATGTATTGACTACGCCATGCAGCATCAGCCGGGCATCAACAAAGCATTGATCAATGTTGATGTCGCTAAAACTACCAACGCCATTAGCTTGTCGGGTTGGCTACCGCAAGTTAATGCACAGGGAACATTGAATCATTATATTCAAACATCTTCCAGCGGGTCCTCGGGAGCTATAAGCAGTTCAGGCAGTTCGGTTAACCGGAATACATTTATCCCTGGGGTTTCGGTTTCACAGGCCATATTTAGTCCGAGTCTGTTATATGCTGCAAGGAGTGCGAACTTATATATCAAACAAGCTCAACAAGTCACCGATAGTACCAAAATATTCCTGGTTTCGTCGGTAAGCAAATCGTTTTATAATGTGCTATTGACGTTGGAGCAGATCAACGTTTTAAAAGAAGACACTGCTCGCCTTGGTAAAAGTGTTCGTGATGCTTATCATCAATATAAAGGTGGTATAGTTGACGAGACGGATTATGAAGAAGCAACTATCACGCTCAATAATTCGATGGCGCAATTGAAACAGGCCAACGAGAATGTAATACCTCAATACGCAGCGTTAAAACAATTGATGGGTTATCCGCCGCAGAAGCAATTCAATGTAAGTTTTGATACTACCGAAATGGAGCAAAATATCCATATCGATACTTTGCAGCAGTTGCAATATGAAAAACGCATTGAATATCAGCAGGTAAAAACGGCGCATGATCTGCAGGATGAAACCATTCATTATTATAAATATTCATTCCTGCCTACGCTTTCAGCCTTTTATAATTATAACCTGGCTTTTCAGAATAGCCAGTTCTCCGATCTGTTCAACAAATCGTATCCAAACCAGCTGGTAGGCGTATCTTTCAGCATTCCGATCTTTACCGGTTTTTATCGTACCAATAACCTGAAAAAAGCCCGGTTGGAGCAGAAAATAATCGATTGGAATACAGTCGATCTGAAATCGCAGATATATAAAGAGTACGCCACTGCTTTAGGTAATTACAAAGGTAATTTCTATAACCTCCAGCTATTACAAAAGAATGTAAACATGGCGCGCCGTGTTTATTTTGTGGTAACGCTTCAATATAAACAGGGTATCGTTCCTTACCTGAATGTGATCACTGCTGAATCGAATTTAATATCATCAGAAATAAGTTATTTAAATGCTTTGTTCCAGGTAATGTCTAATAAGATCGACCTGCAAAAAGCAATGGGAAATATTACATACTAATGCATTACAACCAACCCCTCTCCATGAATAGAGTATTGTTAAGCACAATTCTTGTCAGCTGCCTTATTTTGGGCGCTTGTAAAAAGAAACAACCCCCGCAGAATACCGAGGTGCCTGTTAATTTATTGAAACTTGAACCCAGGGCTGTGTTGTATTACGATAAATATCCTGCAACTACCCGTGCATTAAACCAGGTGAATTTATTATCGCAGGTATCAGGCGCAGTTACCGGTATATTTTTTACAGAGGGCACCAAGGTGCAAAAAGGGCAAAAACTGTATGAGATTGATGAGCGTATATACAAGGCAGCTTATGACCAGGCTTTGGCCAACTTAGATGTATCTAAAAGCGGCCTGGTTCAAGCGCAGCAGGATGCCGACCGTTATGAATATCTTAATAAATACAATGCGGTAGCCAAACAACAGTATGACCACGCTGTGGTTGCCCTCGCACAGGCAAAGAGCACTGTACAGGCATCGCAGCAGATGGTAAAATCGGCCAAAACTAACTTGTCTTATTCAATAGTTTACGCACCATTTACCGGAACAATTGGTATAAGCCAGGTGAGGAAGGGCGAAGTTGTTACACCTATGGTAACCACACTCGATACCTTGTCTACTGATGACCCGATGGCGGTTGACTTTATCATCAACGAGAAAAACCTGCCAATGTTCGAGAAGTTGCAGCGGGAAAAAGTAAAAGTCGACTCTCTTTTCACCCTTTTGCTGCCGGATAATTCGCTTTACGATCATTTAGGCAAACTTTCTATTATAGACCGGGCTGTTGATCCGCAAACGGGTTCTATTCGCATAAGACTGGTTTTTGATAACCCAAAATTTGCTTTAAGGGCGGGCATGAGTTGTGTAGTGCGTGTACATAACCAGGATGTTGGGCCGCAATTGGTGGTTCCAAACAAAGCTGTTATTGAGCAAATGGGCGAGTATTTTGTATATGTCGCAAAAGATACTTTGATAAAAGTAAGTGCCGACAGCCTGAAGAAAATGGATCAAAAGGCCGCTGCAGATGCAAATAAACCAAAATTGATCGCTGTACAGAAAAAGGTTAAAACCGGACAGGTAATAGGGCCTAATATTGTTATTAAAAGCGGTATTGAGGCTGGTGACAGAATAGTAGTAGATGGTTTACAATCATTGCACGATGGCGCTCCAATTACAACTGCAAATAAAGTAGGCCCGGGCGGAGGCAAACGAGGCAGGTGACCCCAGGTTTTGAAGTCCGGCTTAAATCCGGGACATCAGATTCCATACTTTAGATTTTAAAAAGAATGATTGCTAATACCTTTATAAAACGGCCAGTAACTGCGATAGTGATTTCTATTGTATTGGTAATTACCGGTACAGTTAGTATTTTATTATTGCCTATTGACCAATATCCTGACATTACCCCACCAGTGGTACAGGTGAACGGGCAGTTTATTGGTGCCGATGCCCAAACAGTAGAACAAACATGCAGAGCAATAGCACCAACAATGGCGCTATGCAACTTAATGTAACTTTCAAAATCGGCACCAATATAGATGTAGCTGCGCTTGATGTACAAAACCGCGTAAGTATCGCCACGCCACTATTGCCGACAGCTGCCAGTCGTTTGGGCCTAACAGTACGCGCTGTTAACCCCAGTATGCTGATGATGGTTGCTATATATGCGCCTAAAGATTCGCACAATATCACTTTCCTTGATAACTATACTAATATTTTCGTGCAGGATGCGCTGTTACGTGTGCCGGGGGTAGGAACAATAAGCCGCTTCACGGACGATTTTAGTATGCGTATTTGGATGAATCCGCAAAAGATGGCTGCTCACAGCATCGTGCCGCAGGATATTATCAGCGCGCTTACTGCGCAGAACGTGCAGGTGGCTGCCGGTACTGCGGGTTTGCCGCCGCAAGCACCAACGCAAACCTATGAGCTTGGTATTTTGGTGAACGGGCGTTTAAGTACTGTTCCTGAATTTGAAAACATTATTGTAAAAAATAACCCTTCAAAAGGCGAATTGGTTTACCTGAAGGACGTTGCCCGCGTAGAATTGGGTAAATTTACTTTTTCGAGTAATTCATTTGTTGACGGTCATAGGGCGTCATATCTCCAGATATATCAGGCACCGGGTAGTAACGCCCTTGAAACTGCTAATGGCGTTTATGCGGAACTTGCCAAGCTGAAGCAAACTTTCCCTACAGATGTAGCTTACAGCGTTCCGTTTGAATCGGTAACCGTAGTAAAGGTGTCTATGACTGATGTGGTTTACACGTTATTAATGACGCTTGGCCTGGTGGCGATTGTGGTTTTCCTATTCCTTCAAACCTTCAGATCCACACTTATTCCTATCCTCGCTATACCTGTATCTATTTTCGGCACATTCTGCTTTTTCATCCCGCTTGGCTTTACCATTAATACGCTGACCATGTTCGGCTTCGTGCTGGCCATTGGTATTGTGGTGGATGATGCCATCATCGTGGTAGAAGCTGTACAGCATTATATCGACCATGATAAAATGTCGCCTAAGGAAGCCACTTACCAGGCGATGAAGGATATTTCGGCGCCGGTTGTAGCCATCGCGCTCATTCTTGCCGCCGTATTCGTACCGGTTGGGTTCATTCCTGGCATTGTGGGCAGGCTGTATCAGCAGTTTGCGATAACTATTGCGATCTCGGTAATTATCTCAGCTTTCATAGCACTTTCTTTAACACCTGCATTGTGTACCATGTTGCTGAAACCAACAGACGAAAGCGCAAAAAATAAAGGGCTTACCAAATGGTTCACCAAATTCAATAACTGGTTCGACAGGGTAACCGCAAAGTACACAGAAGGCGTGCGCCAAAGTATAAAAGGAGCACGGTATATCGTTATTTTGTTGATCTGTGTTTGTATCGGTGCTATTTTTCTGTTCAAAGAGAAGCCAACCGGCTTTATTCCTTCAGAAGACGATGGCAATTTATACGTAACATACCAGTTGCCGCCGGCATCGTCGACAGCCCAATCGGTAGATATCATGTCCAAGCTGATGAAGGTAGTTGCCAGTACCCCCGGTGTTGGTCACTATGCTGCGCTGTCGGGTCTTAACGTGGTAACTAACGCTACTAATTCAAATAATGGTACTATTTACGTTCAGTTAAAGCCATGGGATGAGCGCTCAGGCGATGATCAGAAGGTGCCGGGTATTATTAAGGTAATGCAAAAACGTATTGAAGATGCCGGTGTTACCAATGCATCGGTTCAGGTAATTCAGCCTTCACCGCTTCCGGGTGTTGGTTCGACGGTAGGTTTCAGTATGCAGATAGAACAGCGGAGCACTAACGATAACCTGCAGGATTTTGAGCGGGTTGTTAATCGCTTTGTCGACTCTGCCAATAAAAACCCGGCAATCACTAAAGCTTTTAGCTTTTACACCGCCCACACACCTAATGTAAGCCTGACAGTCGACCGGGAAAAATGTGAGAAGATGGGTGTAAATATATCTGATGTATTTACAACAATAGAAGCTTTTACCGGCAGTTTGTATATCAATGACTTTACCACCTATAATCGTACTTTCCACGTAGTAGTGCAGGCCGATACCGTTTACAGGGCGTTAATGTCTGATGTGGAGAAGTACTATGTACGTAACTCCGGTGGTAAAATGGTGCCTTTAGGTTCGCTTATTAGTTTTAAGCCTGTCGAGGCGGCCCCACTGATATCGCATTTTAATATTTTCCGCTCGGCTGAGATAGACGGTTCATCTCCACCAGGTGTCAGTTCGACCGATGCACTCGAGGCGTTACAGAAATTGGCTGCAAAACAATTGCCACAAGGGTACACCTATGAATTTTCGGGGTTAAGTTATGAAGAGTTGAAAGCCGGGTCTGTAACTATGTACATATTCGCGTTCTCTATCACCTTCGTCTTCCTGTTCCTGGCGGCGCTTTATGAAAGCTGGTCGGTTCCGTTTTCCGTATTGCTTGCGGTGCCGATAGGGGCTTTTGGAGCTATTTTAGCTTTGTATTTGGTGCCTTCCCTTACCGACAACGTATACGCTCAAATTGGTTTAATTACCCTGATAGGCCTGGCAGCCAAGAATGCCATCCTGATCGTGGAATTTGCCAAAGTCCGGGTCGATCGTGGCGAAGATCTGCTTGCTTCGACCCTGGAAGCCGTGAGCCTTCGTTTACGCCCGATCATCATGACTTCCCTGGCTTTTATATTGGGTGTACTCCCGTTGGTTTTTGCAAGTGGTGCGGGGGCAATAGCACGGCGTACAATTGGTTTGACCGTGTTGGGTGGTATGTTTGCAGCATCTACAATTGCCATTTTTGTTGTTCCTGTATTGTTCGTATTGATAACCCGTGCGGCTTATGGTAAGGAGAAATTAGAATACCTGAAAGCGCACCATAAGGATCTGATGGAAAAAGCGAAAAAGGTGGAAGCACAAAATATCGATCCGGAGCTTGAATTTGAGTTACAGAAATCACGCGAACTGCATAAACCAGCATAATAATGATTGCTAATACTTTCATAAAACGGCCGGTAACAGCTATCGTCATTTCGATTGTTTTGATGATATCAGGGATAATATGCATTTTCAACCTGGCTGTTGATCAGTACCCCAATATTTCGCCGCCTAGCGTAAGCGTAAATGCCAGCTATACGGGCGCCGACGCCCAAACTGTTGAACAAACCACTGCTATTCCTATCGAGGAGCAGGTAAATGGTACTCCTGGCATGGAATACATGCAAAGCAGCAGTAGCAACAGTGGCGGCATGAACCTACGGGTGACCTTTGATGTTGGCACAAACCCCCAGATCGCCGCGCTTAACGTGCAAAACCGTGTGGGTATTGCTGCCCCTCTTTTGCCGACTGTAGTAAGTAAGCTGGGTGCTACCGTACGTGCCAGTAATCCAGACCAGTTGATGCTGGTGGCTGTTTACTCGCCGAAAAAGACACATAACATCACTTTTCTCGATAACTATACCAATACATTTATCCAGGATGCGATATTACGTGTACCGGGGGTAGGCGATGTGTCGGCCCGTACTGACCAGTTCGCAATGCGTATATGGCTCGATCCTGATAAGATGGCTTCGTATAACCTGATGCCATCTGACATAACTACCGCACTTAGCGGGCAAAACGTATATGTTGCTGCCGGATCCATAGGCGCGCCACCGCAAAATCCAAAGCAAGCCTTTGAAACTGGCATATTGGTGAATAGTATGCTCAGTAAGCCAGAGCAATATGAGAAGCTGATTGTAAGGGCCATTCCCGGAACAGATAAAATGATCTACCTGAAAGATATTGGCCGTGTTGAGCTTGCCAAATTCACTTACTCAGGTGGTTCTTTTGTCGATGGTAATCGTTGTTCGCTGTTAATGATATTCCAATCACCTGGTAGCAATGCACTCCAAACAGCTGATAACGTTTATGCGAAATTGGCAGAGCTGAAAAAATCATTTCCGTCGGATGTCGAGTACGTTGTTCCCTTTGAGTCCGTGACAATTATACAAGTATCTATGGACGAGGTTATAGGTACATTGGTTAAAGCCCTGATATTAGTTGCTGCGGTGGTATTCCTTTTTCTGCAAAACTGGCGATCTACTATTATACCCATACTGGCTATCCCAGTATCCATTTTGTCTACTTTCTGCTTTTTCATCCCTTTAGGGTTTACCATCAATACGCTCACCATGTTTGGGTTTGTGCTGGCTATCGGGATAGTGGTAGATGACGCCATCATTGTGGTGGAAGCAGTGCAGCATTACATCGACGAGCAGCACATGTCGCCTAAAGAAGCTACTTACCAGGCGATGAAAGAAATTTCAGCACCTGTTATTGCGATAGCACTCATTTTGGCTTCGGTATTTGTTCCGGTTGGATTTATCCCCGGCATTGTTGGCCGGCTTTATCAACAATTTGCTATCACTATTGCTATATCGGTAATTTTTTCAGCCTTTACAGCACTTTCGTTGACACCAGCCCTTTGTACGCTATTGCTGAGGCCCTCACATCACGGCGAAAATCCGACGACTTGGGCCGGTAAATTTTTTGCCTGGTTCGACCGCGTTTTCTTTGACCGTTTTAATCGGATATTCGATAAACTGAACGGCAAATATGCCAACGGCGTTAGACGAAGTATAAAAGGGGCCAAATACATCATTATTCTGCTGGTTTGTATTTGTGTGGGCGCCTGGTTATTATTCAGAAGTAAGCCTTCAGGATTTGTGCCTTCGGAAGATGGCGGCCGCTTGTTTGTAACCTATACCATGCCTGATGCATCATCAACCACAGCCTCCAACCAGGTACTGGCAAAGCTGATGAAGATAGTGGGTTCAACACCGGGTATAATGCACTTCGTGGGTTCATCGGGCTTCAATATACTTGGCGGTGGCGGTAATAACAGCGGCACCATGTTTTGTATGCTAACCCCTTGGGATCAGCGCACAACCCCGCAAACCTCAGTGCAGGGCATCATGGACAATATTAGAAAGCGGGTAGCAAAGGCCGGTATAAAAAATGCCACTGTTGTTGCCATTCAACCACCACCGATAAGGGGTATCGGGATAGCTGCTGGTTTTTCGATGCAGATAGAACAGGGAAACTCAACGGATGATATTCACGCATTTGAAAAAAATGTCCAGAAGTTTGTCGCTGCTGCCAAGAAAATGCCGGCCACTTCAACCGCATTTTGCTCTTTCACGGCTCATACACCAAGTTATACCGTTACTGTCGACCGAGAAAAATGTCAAAAGCTTGGCGTAAACATCTCCGATGTGTTTTCTACTATGCAGGCCTTTATGGGCAGCTTATTTGTAAATAACTTTACGCTATACAATCGAACCTATCATGCCGTTATTGAAGCTGACACCGCGTATCGTGCACTGATCAGCAATATTAACAGGTATTATGTGCGTAACCAAAGCGGAAAAATGCTACCGTTAAGCACCCTGATAAATTATAAGGAAGATGCAACAGCAACATCCATATCTCACTTTAACATATTCCGGTCGGCGGAAGTAGATGGCTCTATTCCGCCGGGGTATAGCAGTGGCCAGTCGCTAGAGGCGCTTAAGCAAGTTGCGGCCAAAGTACTGCCCCGTGGTTACACCTATGAATTTTCCGGGCTGAGTTACCAGGAGATCAAGGCGGGGAATATTACTATCTATATATTCCTTTTCTCTATCATCTTTGTGTTTCTCTTTCTTGCAGCATTATATGAAAGCTGGTCGGTGCCATTTTCTGTAATGCTGGCAGTACCTATAAGCGCATTCGGGGCGATAGTAGCCTTGTGGATGGCCCCAACCATTACCAATAACGTATATGCCCAGATTGGTCTCATTACATTGATTGGTTTGTCTGCGAAAAACGCCATTCTTATCGTTGAATTTGCCAAATTGCGGGTTGACCGGGGAGAACCATTGTTACAGTCGACCATCGAAGCGGTACGCCTGCGTTTCCGCCCGATCATTATGACATCTATGTCTTTCATCTTCGGTGTGTTGCCGCTGGTATTTGCCACAGGTGCCGGAGCAGAGTCAAGGAATACCATTGGTATTGCCGTTTTGGGCGGAATGATAGCCTCATCAACTATTTCTATTTTCATTGTCCCGGTATTATTTGTGCTGTTCACCCGCTTCTCCTACGGTAAAAAACAGCTTCAATGGCTTCAGGATCACCACGAAGAGTTGCTGGAAAAGGCAAGAAGGGTTGAGGAAAGTAACATTGACGCCGAACTTGAATACGACATTGCAGAATCCCGCGCCGCAAATGCAGCGAGTAGGGCTGAGCATGAAAATAGAAAGAATGAAGGAAAAGGGTAGTTAATCCTTAGTTTTTGTTCCGGGAACAATGTCGATCAGCCAGATGCTAAGCGCAGAAACAATTATGGACGGGAATATCAATCTGAATAATTCAAATATTCCGTGTCCATAAATTTCTCCGCTGAATAGCAAATAATAAAATAATACCGGAAAACATATGGGGAAGGCAAATAATAAGATTATTGCCTTCTTTTTATTTTCGGTGATATCCAGGTTGATAACAATAAGAGCAGTAAGTGCTACAGTAATAAAATAAGCTATTGATGGACATAATTGGATATTATATCGCTCTAATATATCCTGGGCAGTTTTTGCAGTCGATGCTGATCTAAAATCCTTAGTGACCATCCATACTAATACAGAAACAGGAGTGGAGCATAGAAAAGTAAATAACCATACCGTCAAGCCATAAATAATTGAATCTTTTACTGTTTGTGATACTACTTTTGGTGATACTGTCGCAGATAAATTTGGCTGGTACAACCCGATAAATAAAATTGTACTAACGGCATGTGCTAACGCCAATAGATAACCACCGCCATAACTTTGTAGCGCACTGATCGAATTCATCACCAACATCGCTGTGAATGGTACAAATAAACCTGCGATTAAGAGATTTCGCTTGATAGACGCAGAATTAATTGATAATCGTATCGTAGCTAATAATCCTAAAGCCACCCACACAGATATCAAAAATGTATAGGGTACGACATAAGTGGTTACTAAAGTGCCTGCAGCCTCAGGAAAATGGAACCCTAAAAATATAGTTAGTAATAGGAGATAAATAACAGGAGTGAATAATAAACCAGAAAGCCAGACTTCAACTGTATACTTTATTCCCTGCATTTAAGAGTTTTTTCACAGCTAATATAATGCTTTGGCTGCAAATGAAATCAACAGTTATCAGGCGTAAGCGATATCGTCGAATACATCCTTCATGATCGGTTTGGATATAAAGGTTGTAACGAAGGGATAAAGTTTTGAGCGGTTAATATCTGCAGGATTAATAGAGGAGCTTACAATATAGACCTTGATATTTTTCTCAAGTGATTTATATAGTTTCTGAAACCTGTTGAGAAAGTCCCAGCCATCAAACGAGGGCATATATAAGTCAAGGAAAATATAATCAGGTAAAGATTGGGCGTCCAGTTTCTTTTCTTCAAGATAGTCTAATATTACCTCTCCGTCAAACGAATAAGTGGCGTCTTTAGATAGCTCAGTATTCTTGATGGTCATTTGAACTATTTTGTGAAAAACAGGTTCGTCATCAATAAGCACAAGCTTGCTCATAAGGATTGGGTTTTAGTATAAATTAATAGGTAACAAGTCTAATTAAAATAACTACGATACTAAAGTACCTATTTAATAATCAATAAGTTAGTTTAACATATAACAATCTTGATACAATCGTTATGTGTTTCAAAGTTATTAATTTTTGAAATTAATGCTGTTATTTTTTAACTAAAAAGATAATTTTTCAGACTTTCACACCATTTTCATACTAACCGGATCCCAATGAATAACCTTATTCTGGAAATAGCTCTCGTTGCAGGCAAGGGCAGGCGCGGCTGCCCTGAAACCAAATTCGGCATCTTCAACTACTGGTTTTCCTGTCCGCATCGACTCAAAGAAATTAGCAAAATGTTCGTTTGAAGCATTGTATCCGTCAGGTGCCATAAAGGTTATTGGGTCAAACTTTTTACGTTGCTGGTCCGCCGATGAATACTTTTTATTATAATCATCCATCAAGGCTTTCTGCATAGATGTCGGATAAGTAAAAAACGAATCCCATCCATCGATGCCAGGCGCCACCGGCAATTTGTTTTGCTGAATGGTAAATCCATCGCCCTCACCAGAAAGATCGATCACACCTTCCGAGCCGATTACTTTGGTAGAAGTGCGTTCGCCTTCGCCGCTGACAAAATTAACCTGGAGTGATACCTGGAAAGCAGGATGCTCTGGCGTATCGGGATAGTGAATTACAGCAGTCATCACATCGGGGACATTACGACCGTCCTTCCAATAATCGAGATCCGCTACTGAGAATATTTTTGTTGGGCCTTTTGAGTTTGTCAGGAAGTTGATCCCTGTTAATAGATGTACAAATAGGTCACCCGCAACCCCCGTTCCATATTCCCTGTAATTTCTCCATCTGAAAAAGCGGTTACTATCATAAGCATGCTTAACCTTTTCAGTACCTTGAAACACATCCCAATCCACGGTTTTAGGAGATGCATCCAGTGGTATTGTATATTGCCACGCTCCTAAAGCACTTTGTCTATTAAAAGAAGCTTGTATGGTATTTATTTCCCCGATAGTGCCAGCCTGCAACATCTCTTTAGCTTTTTGAAAGGATACACTACTAATTCGCTGACTGCCGACCTGGAAAACGGCTTTCGTCTGTTTCTGAACCGCTATTTCTTCAAGACCTTCGCTAATATAATGCACCATCGGCTTTTCGCTATAAACCGCTTTGCCTTTGTGCATAGCGTCTATTGCAATCCGGCTGTGCCAGTTATCACTTGTAGCGATGATCACGGCATCGATATCTTTTCTGTCTAAAATTGCATGATGATCATTTGTTGTAAATATGTTTTGCCCGAAAACTTCTTTAGCTCTATCCAATCGTCCTTTATACAGATCGCAGCATCCTACCAGTTCAACACCTTGTGAGTGAAGAGCAGCATTGGTATCATTAAAACCCATAATGCCCATCCCGATAGTAGCAATCCGTATTTTATCATTGGCTGAAATACGTTTTTCGGCTTGAAGGATTCTTCTTTCATGTTCCTCTTGTGCGGCTAATGAAGTAAGTCCTGCGGATGTTAGAATGATAGTACTGCCTAATTGCTTGATAAACTTTCTGCGATCAGATGACATGGCGTTATATTTAAGTAATTAATAATTGGTTATTTAAGCCGGAGAGAGCTTCCGTTACGCAAGATAATAAAAGATAAATAACTGTATACAGCACATTAAAAATTTAAATAAATGGGTTAAATCATTATTTTCATGCACCAATTTAATCCTATGGAAAGACGTCATTTTATAAAACTATCCGCATTAACATCTGCATCTATATTATTTAGCAGATTAACTTCTTTAGCTTCAGATAATTCTTCAGTGATAAATCCTCCGGATGAGGTGTGGGCAAAATCTGGAGAACAATGGTTTAAGCTCGCTCGTCATTCAGCATTATCCTATACGCAAGGATCTATCCTGGTAGTGATGAAACATGTGGGAAATGCATTGACAGTTGAGGCTCAGTCACCTGGCATGCCGCTGAATGCCGTTAAGTTGAAATGGAAACATCATACCGGTAACAGCACAAAGGTTTTGGGTGATCACTACGAACGCTCTTATGGCGATCTGGCCTGGAGAGGTATAGACGCAGCAAATAAAAATCCATGGTATGTTTTGCTGAATGATGGCAAAGACACGGCTTGTTTTGGTGTCAAGACGGGTTGCAATTCGATTTGCTGGTGGAATGCAGGCCCCGAAACACTTGAGCTGACCATGGATACCCAATCCGGCGGTGTGGGTGTGCAATTAGGAGATAGAGCATTGCATGCTGCTGAAATAGTCACAACGAAAAGTAAGGAAGGCGAAACGCCTTTTGCAACTGCAAAGCGCTTTTGCCATTTGATGTGTCCAAAACCACGTTTGCCTAAACAGCCGGTTTATGGTATTAACGATTGGTATTTTGCTTATGGTAACAATTCGGCCGCACTGATCAAACAAATAACATCTTTGATGGTCGACCTTGCAACTGATACGGATAATCGGCCGTTCTCGGTAATTGATGCGGGCTGGGCTACCTACTCACCGTTATTGCCGGGTGATGGAGGTTTTATGGATGATTTCTCCAAGCCTAACGATAAGTTTAAGGACATGCACCAGATGGCCCTGGATATCGAAAAACTGGGTATGCAGCCTGGCTTGTGGACAAGATTCCTTTGTGCCAGCTATAAGGATAAAGCCAGTTTGCTGCTGCCAAAAATTCCGGGACGCGATGATCCGAAAGCTCCGATATTAGATCCTACTATCGATGACAACCTTGCGCGGATAAAACGTAATATCACCATATATAAAGAATGGGGTTATAAACTCGTTAAGCACGATTATACTACCTATGATATTATGGGTAAATGGGGGATGGATATGAAAGCTAACTTGACAACTCCCGGTTGGCGTTTTCACGACAATACGCATACGACCGCAGAGATCATCAATAAACTATACCGGGTAATCCGCGAAACATCCGGCAATATGTATATTATAGGATGCAATACCATGAGCCATTTGTCGGCCGGCGTATTTGAGCTGAACCGCATTGGTGATGATACCAGCGGTAAAGAATGGGACCGTACGCGCAAAATGGGTGTAAATACATTAGGTTTCCGCGCAGCACAACACAATGCCTTCTATGCGACAGATGGGGATTGCGTTGGTTTAACTAAAGATATCTCCTGGAGCCGAAACAAACAATGGATGCAACTGGTGGCCGAAAGCGGAACACCGTTCTTCATATCACCCCAGCCTGAGGCGTTAGGACAGGAACAAAAAGTTTATATTAAAGAATGCTTTACTAAAGCAGCCAAAGTACAACCCACAGGCGAACCATTGGACTGGATGACCAACTCACAGCCTGCGAAATGGAAACTGGATGGAAGGGATGTCACATTTGATTGGAGTTGATGGATAAGCAATCCCATCGCAAAATCATCCACATCGACATGGATGCTTTTTATGCTTCTGTAGAGCAACGGGATAACCCGGAGCTGAGAGGCAAGGCGATAGCTGTGGGAGGTTCGCCGGAAGGCAGGGGTGGTGTGGTTGCTACCGCAAGTTATGAGGCAAGGAAGTTTGGCGTGCGATCGGCGATGCCATCAAAAAAGGCACTGCAGCTATGCCCGCACATTATTTTTATCAGGCCGAGGTTTGCTGCATATAAAGAGGTATCGCAAAAGATAAGGGAAATATTCAGGCGGTATACTGACCTGATCGAACCATTATCACTGGATGAGGCTTACTTAGATGTAACTGAAGACAAACAAAATATCGGTTCAGCAATAGATGTTGCCAGGTTAATTAAGCAAGCCATTAAAGATGAATTGCAACTGACAGCATCAGCCGGAGTGTCCATTAATAAGTTTGTAGCCAAAATTGCCTCTGATATGAATAAGCCGGACGGACTGACTTTTATAGGACCATCATCTGTCGAATCCTTTATGGAAAAGCTTCCGGTAGAGAAATTCTTTGGAGTGGGGAAGGTCACTGCTGATAAAATGAGGGGGATGGGCTTATTTACGGGAGTAGACCTGAAGAAGCTTACAGAAGAGGAAATGACGAGGCATTTCGGCAAAGCGGGCAGATTTTATTACCAGATAGTAAGAGGAATCGATAATCGTGAAGTACAACCGAACCGCGAAACAAAGTCAATAGGAGCAGAGGATACATTTGCCTATGATCTAACCGAGGTCAATGAGATGAATGCCGAATTGGATAAACTGGCGCAAACGGTTGCCAACCGTGTGCAGAGTTACCAGTTAAAAGGACGAACCATCACCCTAAAAATAAAATACAATGATTTCAGACAGATCACCCGCAATTACTCGGTCACTGAGCCAGTAAATGATTTTATTACTATAGCCGATGCTGCTAAAAGACTCTTACTTGCTACTGAGCCTGAAGATAAGAAGATCAGGTTATTAGGCGTTACTTTATCCAATTTTGGTGAGATAACTCAAAAACACAAAAGCCCGGATAACCCGGAGCAGTTGGAATTATTTTAGTGTACAGGAAACACCTAAAAGCCAGAATTATCATTTAAAAACAGCGAAAAAATAACCTATTCACAGTTTTTTAAATTGTATAAAACAAATTTTTTTTTGGATTGTAACGAATCTTTTATATTTTCACCAGCATAATAACCTAGTATTAAACCAACTTCTTGAAGAAATTAGTCGCCATATTGCTCTTAAGCATGCACCTGTTTTACTTGGGTGGCTATATGCTGGCGTTTCAATATTTCATGAATAGGTCTGATGATCAGATAGTTAGTCAGTTGTATAGCAATGGGACTAATTCATCAAAACTGATCAAATTAAAAATTCCGGTTCACATGCCAACTTTGGATGACTGGACCGATTATGCCAACATCCAGGGACAGGTTCAGGTAAAAGATGCGTACTATAACTACGTTAAACTGAAAATGACCAAGGATACTTTGTATTTGATCTGTTTACCGAATACTGTTAAGGCAAATCTTGCAAAGGCGAACGTTATCCTGACCAAAAATCTGAACGACATTCCCCTGAGTAAAAAAAGCCCTGGCAATTCATCAACTAAAAAAGCTGAATCTACTTCGTCATATGATCATTTTTACCAGATCGTAAAGTGTGACTATGCTCCTTTAGCACAATTAATTAAAACAAGCCCACGTTCAGAAACAATACATCTGAGCAACCCCTACATTGAATCTCCTGGCAAACCGCCAAATACTGCCTGCTAAGCAGCTTGCTTATTTCCCTCGTATTTGAGTTTATCACGTATTTTGACAGGATTTATCATGATTTCATGCGAATGAATCATATAAACGCTTATAAACCTTCTTGAAAACTCTATCCGGGAGATGATCTAAAGCTTCGCTTTCCCTTTTGCGCGTTGTGTATGCATCGCGCGGTCCTGCATCGCCTGTTAGCTTATTAATCAATTAAAACTATCGATAAATCAATTATGATGAAACCTTTACTCAAGCATTTTTATAAATGCATCGCCATTGCAGCTTGCGTGTGCGCTTCGGTCCAGCATGCATCGGCACAAATGGAGAATGACGGGATCATGATCCCTAAAAATTACATCTGTGCCGGACCAATGTTCGGTACATCCAGCTGGACAAACTATTGGGAAGGCACCTACAAACGAAACAATGGAAATATTGGAAAAGTAACTACCAATATGTATTCCTTTATGGCTACTTATGGTATTACTAACGATCTGATAGTAACAGCTGGGGTACCTTATATTACCAGCAAAGCTTCAGCCGGAACTTTGCATGAGCAAAAAGGGATTCAGGATCTTTCAGTTAACCTGAAATGGAGAGCTTACAAACTTAAAACAGAGAAAGGTACTTTATCATTGTTCGCGAGTTTGACAGGCTCAATTCCATTAACTGATTACGAAGCCGATTTTCTTCCGCTGGCTTTGGGCGCGCACAGTAAAGACTTTACAGCGAGAGCGGTAATCGATTACAGCTATGGTAAAGCGTTCGTTACAGGATCGGGTGCATATATGACAAGAAGCAATATCACTATTGATCGCAGCTCATACTATACAACCGAACTGATCTACAGTAACCAGGTGGAATTGCCGAAAATGTCCAATTATAACTTCAGGGCAGGTTACCGCAGCAAATACCTGATTGTTGAAGGTATCGCCGATATCAGCACTTCACTTGGTGGCTTTGATATCCGCAAAAATGATATGCCTTTCCCAAGCAACCGCATGAATATGACCAGCGTTGGCGGGAACGTAAGATACCGTTTGAAATCATTCTACGGCCTTGAATTTGAAGCCGGAGATGAATACGTGGTAAAGGGTAGAAATGTAGGCCAAAGTAATATGTTCCATGGTGGACTTACTTACATATTCGGTCTAACAAAAAAGAAAACGGTTCAGGATAAAGACAGCTTTAAAAACTAATGACGATGAAAAGAATTATACAAAATATAACAACAGCTCTTTCAATTGCGGTGATCGCTTCTTCGCTTTCATCATGCAGAAAGGAAGTTATCAGTAAGGTTAATCAGTATCCATCACTGGCTCCTGCAAATCTCGATCTAAATGCAGATACCTGGAAACCTGTTTTGGTTACCGACCCAACTGTATTTACAGTAGCTGCACCGGATGCAACAACCTCTCCGGCTTACATAGCCGATCTGAATGAGATAAAAGGATATCAGCGCAGTTTGACGGATGATCAGCGTGCCGTTATCAAATATTGGAGCGCCGGTGCCGTTTTAAGATGGAACGAGATCATGCGCGACCTGGTAGCAAAACACAATGTTCCGCCATATCAAAATCCTGACGGTACTTATCCTGCGCCAAGTTCTACTAATCCGTTTAATTATCCGGAATTTCCGTTTTCAAATCCGCCGTATGCTGCACGTGCTTATGCATATTTAAGTGCTGCTGAGTATGATGCATTAATTGTGGCCTATCATTATAAAAATCAATACAACAGGCCCGCACCATATAAAAATGATGCAACCATACAGGCATTGATACCTACATCCGACCTGCCATCTTACCCAAGTGAAGATGCAGTGGTTGCAGGTGCTGCGGTGCAGATCATGAAGATGATGTTCCCGACTGAAATAGATTATATCGAGCAAAAAGCGGAAGAAGAGAAACAATACCGAATTATGGCAGGCGCAAATACACGTGGTGAGTTAAATGCAGGGGAAGCACTTGGCATACAGGTTGCAAATGTATTTACTGCAAGGGCGCGCACTGATAAGGCGGGCACAGCTGGTGGTAATAAAACTCTTTGGGCAAATTTGGCAACTCAAACTACCGCCAAGGGCGAAACCGCTTGGGTAAGCCTTGAAACTCCAAAAAGGCCACCGATGCTGCCTCTATTTAATAAGGTAAGTCCTTTCTTGTTTGATACGCTGACCGTGGTTGCTTTAAGACCAGGACCTCCTCATTCTACAGGTTCAGCAGAATTTGCAGCAGATCAGAAAGAAGTATTGTACTATAGCCAGCATGCAACGCGCGCTAATGAAGCATTGGTTGCATTTTGGGCAGATGGTGTGGCTACCTATACTCCGGCAGGTCATTGGAATGCTATTGCTGCTGATGAATTTGTAAAACAGCACTATAGCGAAGTACGCTGGGCCAGGAATTTTGCGTTGCTGAACATGGCTGAGATGGATGCTGCTATTGTGTGCTGGGATACCAAATATGCTTATTTCAATCCGCGCCCTTCACAAGTGAACAATGTGGTTAAAACACTGACAGGCGTACCAAACTTCCCGTCATATACCTCAGGTCACTCAAACTTCAGTTCTGCTGCTGCAACTGTATTAACTTATTTGTTGCCGGATAGAGGTACGAAATTTACAGATATGGCACAACAGGCATCACTTTCAAGACTTGTGGGAGCGATCCACACCCGCCAGGATATTGAAGTGGGACAAACAACAGGTAAAGCGGTAGGCCAGTATGCTGTTCAAAGAGGCCAATCAGATGGTGCAGGCATAGGTAATTAATGCGTTCAGTAAATGAAGTATCTGTTTAAAATATCACTTGTTTTACTTTTTGTTGTTGCGGTGGTTTCTTGCCATCACACGCAAAGCGGCCCTATCGACGATGCAGCGGTGCTGCATGAAAACGAGGCCCAGCTAACGAATGTGATCATTTATGATGTGTTCACCCCTCCGGTGGCGGCCCGCATTTATGGCTATACCTCGCTGGCGGCGTATGAAGCTATGCGTTATGCAGATCCGAAATATAATTCGATCACGGCGCAGCTCAGAGGTTTCGGAGCGCCTCCGGAACCTGAATCAGGCAAGAAGTATAACTATACTTTGGCCGCAACTAAAGCATTCTTTACCGTGGCCCATAAAGTGACCTTTTCTATCGATACCCTGAAAAAGTATGAGGATAAGGTGTATGGCCGCTTCAAAGACAACCTGGATGAAGAAACTTATAACCGCTCAGTAGAGTTCGGCGAAAAAGTAGGTACGATGATCCTGAAAAGGGCCAATGTAGATCATTACCCGCAAACCCGGGGTAAACCAAAATACCTGGGCAGTGATGACCCTGGCAAATGGAGACCAACCCCACCGGATTATATGGATGGGGTAGAATACTGCTGGGGAGAGATGCATACTTTGCTGCTCGACTCATCAGGGATGTTCCCACCGCCGCCACCACCGGCTTACAGTGCTGACAGGAACAGTGCTTTCTATACACAGGCA
>Ga0207695_10003096_pt1 | contig 23815 bp, 26 predicted proteins | sample KBSC54metaG_FD_184354 | JGI IMG/M metagenome (GOLD analysis project Ga0207695, IMG submission 184354) | Corn rhizosphere microbial communities from Kellogg Biological Station, Michigan, USA - KBS C5-4 metaG (SPAdes) (version 2) | ecosystem: Host-associated > Plants > Roots > Rhizosphere > Soil...
CGCTCGGCATCGCGACCAGCGCCACGCACCTCACGGGCGTGCGCTTCCTCGCCCCTGCCGTGCCCCCGCTTGCGCCGAAGAAGGGCTCGCTCGCGCACCTCGTGTGCGTGCAGCTCCAGGCCTATCTCGAGGACCCGGCCTTCGAGTTCGACCTTCCCCTCGCGCTCTGCGGCACGCGCCATCGCCTCGCGGTGTGGGAGGCGATGCAGCGCATTCCCACGGGACGCACGCGCACCTACGGCGAGCTTGCGCAGGAGCTCCGGTCGTCCGCGCGCGCCGTGGGCGGCGCGTGCGGCGCGAATCCCGTGCCGGTCGTGGTGCCTTGCCATCGCGTCATCGCGGCGGGCCGCGCCATCGGCGGCTTCATGGGCGCCAAGTCGGAGGGATTCGAGCTCGGCATCAAGCGCTGGCTCCTGGAGCATGAAGGCGCTCTCTGAGCAGAACGCCCGCGCGCTCGATCGCTTCTGCGACGGCCTGTGGCTCGCCGACGGCCTCGCGCGGAACACGCTCGCGAGCTACCGCCGCGATCTCGCCGCCTTCGCCGCGTGGCTCGAGGAGGCGCGCGGCCGAGCGCTCCTCGAGGCCGCGCCGGACGACCTCCATCGCCACCTCGCCTGGTGCGTCGAGTCGCGGCGTGCGAGCCCGCGGAGCACCGGCCGCCTCGTCTCGTCGCTCAGGCGGTTCTACGCGTTCGCCACGCGCGAAGGCCTGCGACCGGACGATCCCGCCGCCCACCTCGAGAGCCCGAAGCTTCCGCGCTCGCTCCCGAAGTCGCTCTCCGAAGCCGAGGTCGAGGCGCTCCTCGCCGCGCCGGACGTCTCGACCCCCGCGGGGATTCGCGACCGGGCCATGCTGGAGACCCTCTACGCGAGCGGGCTTCGCGTCTCGGAGCTCGTGGGCCTCAAGCCCGCGCAGGTGAGCCTCGACATGGGCGTGGTCCGCGTGATGGGCAAGGGATCGAAGGAGCGCTTGACGCCGCTGGGCGAGGAGGCGGTCGAGTGGATCCAGCGCTACATCCGGCAGGGGCGGCCCGCGCTCCTCGCGGGGCGCAAATCCGACGCCCTCTTCGTCACCGCGCGCGACGGGGCCATGTCGCGCCAGGCGTTCTGGGGGCTCGTGAAGCGGCATGCCGCGGCGGCGGGCATCGGCCGCGCGATCTCGCCGCACACGCTGCGCCACGCGTTCGCCACGCACCTCATCAACCACGGCGCGGACCTGCGCGTGGTCCAGCTCCTCCTCGGGCACGCCGACATCTCGACCACGCAGATCTACACGCACGTGGCGCGCGAGCGGCTGAAGGCCCTCCACGCGAAGCACCATCCGCGGGGATGATCGACTACGCGCAGCTCTCGCCCTGGCTTTTCCTCGTGGCGCCCCTCGCGGTGATCCTGGGCTACACGGTGTTCGGCCTGAGCGGCTTCGGGTCCACGGCGATCACCGTGCCGATCCTCGCGCACTACCTGCCCGTCTCGTACCTGGTCCCGCTGATGGCGCTCCTCGATTGCGCCGTCTCGAGCTTCGTCGGCGGGACCAACCGCGAGCATGTCGCGAAGGCGGAGCTCAAGTGGCTGATCCCGGTGATGCTGGGCGGCTTCGCGATCGGCGCGACGGCGCTCGTGAAGGTGCCGGACGAGTACCTGCGCATCGCGCTGGGCGTCTTCGCGATCGCGATCGGCGGCTACAGCATCGCGAACCCCGCCGTGCACCGGCGCATCTCGCGGCTCTGGGTGATCCCGGTGGGGCTCGTGGGCGGCGCGGTCGCCACCGTGTTCGGCGCGGGCGGGCCCATCTACGCGACCTACCTCTCCGCGCGGCTGGGCGACAAGAGCCAGGTGCGGGCGACCACGTCGGCGTTGATCTCGATCTCCGCCTTCAGCCGCGCGGTGATCTACGCGGTGAGCGGGCTCCTCCTCCACGCCGCGGTGGGCCTGGGAGCGCTCGTGCTGGCGCCCTTCGTCTGGGCGGGCCTGGCACTCGGGACGCGCATCCACGTGGGGCTCTCGCAGGAGCAGATGCGCCGCGTGGTGGGCGCCCTCCTCGTCTTCACGGGCCTCACGCTCCTCTGGCGGCTCGTGCTCCGCCTCGTCGTTCCGTGAAGGGCGCGGCGACCCCCGCGACCGAGCTCCTCGCGCGGGAAGGCGTGGACTATACCGAGCACCATTACGAATACGTGGAGCACGGCGGAACCTCCGTTTCCTCCGGCGCGCTGGGCGTCCCGGAGCACCACGTCGTGAAGACGCTCGTGATGGAGACGGACCGGGGCGATCCGTTGATCGTCCTCATGCACGGCGACCGCAAGGTCTCCACGAAGGAGCTCGCCCGGCGCACGGGGGCGAAGCGGATCTTCCCGTGCAAGCCGGAAGCGGCCCAGCGGCACTCCGGCTACCTCGTGGGCGGCACCTCGCCCTTCGGCACGCGCAAGCGCATGCCGGTGTACCTCGAGCGCTCCGTATTGGATCTCCCGCGGATCTACATCAACGGCGGGCGCCGCGGCTACCTCCTCGGCATGGATCCGGCGGAGCTCACGCGCGTCCTCTCGCCCGTCCTTGTTGACGTGGCGCTGGAGGAGTAATCTCGCCGCGCGAGCCGCGACGCTTCTCGCGGCCGGAATCCCGGGAGAAGCCATGAGCGCGACGCAGACCGAATGGACGACGCCGCAGCCGGACGGCCTCACGCTGGTGGTTCCGTCGCGTACGCTCGCGGCGGGCGAGGGGTGGACGTGGATCGCGAGCGGCTGGCGGCTCTTCACTCGCGCCCCGCTCATGTGGATCCTCTCCATGCTGATCGTCTTCGTGGCCGCGGTGGTGATGAACTTCATCCCCGTGATCGGCGGCCTCGTGTTCCAGGTGCTGAACGCGGTGATCGCGGCGGGCTTCGTCGTCGCGTGCCGCTCGCTCGAGCAGGGCGGCGAGTTCGAGCTGGAGCACCTCTTCGCGGGGTTCCGGATCCGCTTCGGGAACCTCGTCGTCGTGGGCCTCCTCTTCCTCGCGGGCTCGATCGCGATCTTCCTCGTGTTCGCGGCCTTCCTGGGCTTCACCCTCCTGGGAGCCATCCTCACCGGCGACTCGCACCAGATCGCCGCGACGGTGATGAAGTCGTTCTTCGGCCTCGCACTGGGCGGGCTCGTGGCGCTGGCGCTCTGGATGCCGCTCGTCGCGGCGTTCTGGTTCGCGCCGGCGCTCGTGGTGATGAACGACGTGCGGCCGGTCGAGGCGATGAAGCAGAGCTTCGTCGCCTCGTTCCGGAACTTCGTGCCGTTCCTGGTCTACGGCGTCGTCATGCTGGTCTTCGCGGTGCTGGCCGCGATCCCGCTGGGGCTGGGCTTCCTCGTCTGGATGCCGCTCGCGATCGCCTCGACGTACGCGGCCTATCGCGCGATCTTCACGGAGGACCGCGCCGCCGCGGCCCCCGCGGCGACGCTCGCCTAGATGAGGCGGCCCAGGAGCGTGAGGGCCGCCGAGAGGAGCACCGTCGTGGTGATCGGCAGGTAGATCCTGCGGCCCCGCCAGCGCAGGGTGACGTCGCCCGGAAGCCGGCCCAGCCCATGCCGCGTGAGCCACGGCGTCGCGGCGCCGATCGCGAAGAGACCCACCCCGATCACGAGGAGCCACTTCAGCACGGCTTCATTCCGGGTCGCGCCGGCGCTCGAGCGTCACGCCCACCTTGCGGACGTTTCTCACGTGGCCGAGCTTCGCGACCGACAGGCGCACCCACGGCGCCTTGAACTCGCCCACCACGATCGCGCACACGTGCTCCGCGAGCGCCTCGAGGAGCTTGAACCGGCGCTCCGAGAGCTCGGAGCGCACGCGCTCGATCACCTCGCCGTAGTTCACCGTGTCGTAGATGTCGTCGGTGAGCCCGACCTCGTTGCCCGGGATGCCGATCTCGATCTCCATCTCGAGCGTCTGCGCGCGCTGCTTCTCCCACTCGTAGATCCCCACCCAGGCGTCCACGCGGAAGTCGCGGATGAAGATCGTGTCCATGGCGCTACGGACTCGGCGTATGTTCTGCCTGGGGCGGGCAGTGGCGCAGGGCCGACGCGAAGATGCGGACGCTTCGGGACACGGTGATGGAGGCCATGGGCGCGTATTGTAGAGTATGGCCATGACGGCGTTCCTGTGCGCGCTGGGCGGCTACCTCGCGGGCTCGATCCCGTTCGCGGTCCTGGTGAGCCGTGCCATGGGGCTCCCGGACCCGCGCAGCTACGGCTCGGGCAACATCGGCGCGACCAACGTGCTGCGCTCGGGAAACCGGACGGCGGCGCTCCTCACGCTCGCCGGCGACGCGATGAAGGGATGGGCGGCCGTGCTCGCCGCGCGCGCGCTGGGGCTCGATGCCGCGATGCTCGCGATCACCGGGTTCGCGGCGTTCGCCGGGCACGTCTTTCCCGTGTGGCTGCGCTTCCGGGGAGGCAAGGGGGTGGCGACCGCGGCGGGCGTCCTCATCGCCCTCGACTGGCGCCTGGGCCTCGCGGTCCTCGCCGCCTGGCTCGTGGTGGTCGCGATCACCCGCTACTCGTCCCTCGCCGCGCTCGTGGCGGCGCTCGCGGCGCCCGCCGCGGCCTGGTGGCTGGAGGGCGCCGGCCCCATCCTCGCGGCGGTCGCGGCGATGGCGGCGCTGGTCTTGCTCCGGCACCGCGCCAACATCGCGAAGCTCGCCCGGGGCGAGGAGAGCCGGATCGGGGAAAAGAAGGCGGCGCGGGCGCCGCCCTGAGCGACTAGAATGGGCGCGCCCATGAGCGACGACGACGATCTCGACCTCGATTTCACCAAGCCCGCGAAGAAGCCGGCGCCCCCGCCGCCCCCGGAGCGCGTAAGGGAGGCGAAGAAGGAGGCGGCCGCGAGCGCTCCGGAGCTCGCGCGCACCGGTTTCTACGTCGCGATGGCCCGCCGTCCCGGCGAGAAGATCGTGCCGCGGAACGGCAGCCGCCACGGGATCCTCGTGATCGACGACGACTCGGACCTCGTGAAGCTCGTGACGGAGGTGCTCTCCAAGGCGGGCTTCCTCACCCGCTCCGCCCGCAACCGGACGGAGATCAACGCCGAGTTCAACCGGACGCCGCTGCCGGATCTCATCCTCCTCGACGTGACGCTCCCGGACAGCGACGGCTTCTCGATCCTCGAGCGCATCCGCGGGAACCAGAAGATCACGAACATGCCGGTGATCATGATGACGGGCAAGTCGGGCGTGACCGACATCGCGCGCGGCCTGTCGCTGGGCGCCGATGGCTACGTGACCAAGCCCTTCAAGATCAGCGGCCTCGTCGCCGCGATCAACACCGTCCTCGCGATGGACTAGCGAGCGTCCGGGCGGCCCCGGCGCCGCGGCGGGTGGCGCCACCAGGTCGCGGCCACCAGCGCGGCGAAGGCGACGTAGGTCACGGTGAAGAAAGCCGGCGGCAGGTCCCAGAAGAGCCACGCGTGGATCGTCCGCGCGATGAAGCTCTCGTCCACGCGCACGCCGCGGAGCGCATCCTCCCAGATCGTGAGCGGGCACGCATAGCCCAGCAGCGATTCGAGCGCCACGAAGGCGATGGCGGCCAGGTGCAGCCCGCGGAACCAGGGATCGTAGGCGAAGGCGCGCCGCGCCGCGATGCCGGCCCAGATGGCGGCGAAGCCGCCCACGACGAAGAGCACGAACGCGGCGTGGATCGCGAGGATCGCGTCCGCGAGTGCCGTTCCGCTCACTCGGCCGCGTGCTCCCGGGCCGCGACGCGCGCGGGAAGGCCGGCGCCGGGCTTCGGATAGGGGTAGAGCGTGTTGAGGGCGGAGGTGGCGCCGTTCGCCTGCACGATGCGGCAGTGCTCGCGGCGCAGGAGGCGCGGGTGGGCCACGCCGCACGAGTGCGCGATCATCTCGATGTCGCGGTTCATGCCCATCGCGTAGTTCGCGACGCGCAGGTACTTCTCCTCCACGACGAGGCCGCGCTGCAGCCGCGGGTTGTGGGTCGTGATGCCCGTGGGGCACGTATTCGTGTGGCAGCGCAGCGCCTGGATGCAGCCCAGCGCGAACATGAAGCCGCGCGCGGTGTTCACGAAGTCCGCGCCCACGCACAGGGCCCAGGCGGCGCGCGCGGAGGTGACGAGCTTCCCGGAGGCGACGAGCCGGATCCTGTCCTTCAACCCGGACTCGTAGAGCACGTCCGCCGCGCGCGGGAGCGCCTCCTCGATCGAGAGGCTCATGTGGTCGAAGAGCGCCTGGGGCGCGGCACCGCTTCCGCCCTCGCCGCCGTCGATCACGAGGAAATCCGGGGCGTACTCGAGCCCGCGGCGGAGCACGTTCTCCGCGATGTCGTTCAGGAACCACCAGCCGCCGATCGCCGTCTTGATGCCGACGGGCCGCCCGGTGAGCGCGCGGATGGAGGCGACCTGGTCGAGGAGCTCCGTCGTGTTCGCGGCGTCGCGATGGCGGTTGGGGCTGATGGAATCCTGGCCGGCGGGAATGCCGCGGATCGCGGCGATCTCCGGGGTCACCTTTCCCCCCGGCAGCACGCCGCCCTTGCCGGGCTTCGCCCCCTGGGAGAGCTTGATCTCGAAGGCCTTCACGCGCCCGGCGAGCTCCTTCGCACGCTCCGGCGAGAATTTTCCGTCGGCGTCGCGGATGCCGTACTTCGCGGTGCCGATCTGCATGATCACGTCGCAGCCGCCCTCCAGGTGCCAGGGCGCGAGCCCGCCCTCGCCGGTGTCGAGCCAGCAGCCGGCGAGCGCGGCGCCGCGGGAGAGCGCCCGCACCGCGGGCTTGGAGATCGCGCCGAAGCTCATGCCGCTCACGTTCACGAGCGAGCGCGCGAGGAACGGCCGCTCGCACCAGCCTTCGCCCACGACGATCGGCGGCGTCGCCTGCTTCTCCCACTCCTGCACCGGGAAGGCCGCGTTCACGAAGAGGATCGCGCCGGGCGCCTTCATGTCGTAGGTCGACCCGAAGCCGATGAGCCCGCCGCCGTCCTCCTGCTTGGCGACGCGGTACACCCAGGCGCGGGTCGCGCGGTTGAACGGCATCTCGTCGCGGTCGCCCGCGAAGAAGTACTGGCGGAAGTACTCGCCCTGGCGCTCGAAGAAGTAGCGCAGGCGCCCGATCACGGGGTAGTTGCGCAGCACCGCGTGCTTCTTCTGGGTCACGTCCTCGATGAACCAGAAGATGACGAGTCCCGCCACGACGAGGGCGAGGAGCGTTCCCGCGCCGACCGAGAGGATGCCCAGCGCTTGCGACATGGGGATGTTTCCCTTCGCATCCCGGGACGCGAGATGCCGCGCCCAGTATAGCGGGGGCGGCGCGGAATTGCGCCTATCGAAACGCCGCTCCGGCCGGGGGCTCGCCGAGAAGGTTTTTCCGCAGGAAAGCGACCCGCGCGTAGAAGAGGAAGTCCGCGTTCGCCCGGCGGGCGAACCCGTGTCCCTCGTCGGAGGCGAGCAGGAACCACACCGGCGTGCCGCGGCTCCTCAGGGCCGCCACGAGCGCCTCCGCCTCGCTCGCCGGCACGCGCGGATCGTTGGCGCCCTGGGCCACGAGGAGGGGCTTGGTGATCCGGTCCGGGTGGGCGAGCGGGGAGATCGATTCGAGGAACGCGCGGGCCGCGGGATCGCGCTCGTCGCCGTATTCGGCGCGGCGCAAGTCGCGGCGATAGCTCTCGGTGCGCTCGAGGAAGGTCACGAAGCGCGCGATGCCGACCACGCTCTCGGCGGCCGCGATCCGGTCCGCGTAGCGCTCCGCGCACGCGAGGGCCAGGAACGCGCCGTAGCTGGCGCCCGCGACCGCGACGCGCTTCGGATCCAGGTCCGGCTGCGAGGCGATCCAGTCGAGGAGCGCGCCGATGTCCTCGATGGCGCCCACGCGCCGCGGCCCGTCGTCCAGCCGGAGGAACGACTTGCCGAAGCCGGAGGAGCCGCGGACGTTCGGGTACACGATCGCGATCCCCATCTCGTTCACGAGGTGGTTGTTGCGGCCGATGAAGCCGGGGCGCGCCTGGGACTCGGGCCCGCCATGGATCGAGATGAGGACGGGACGCTTCCCCGCGAAGCGCGGCGGCGGCAGGTAGAGGAGCCCGGGGATCTCGCGCCCGTCGAAGCTCTTCCAGCGGAAGGTCCGCGGCTCCGGGAAGGCGCTCGTGTTGATCGAGCGGCTGTTCCCGTTGGTCCAGCGCGCGAGCTGGTTCTTCGCGACGTCGTAGGAGAAGACGTCGCCCGCGGAGCGGGCGGACGAGATCTGGAAGCCGACCTCCTGCGAATGCGGCCGCCAGCGCAGCCCGCGGATCACGCCCGCCAAGAGCGGCGGGCGCGGCAGCTCCTTCAGCGTCTTCAAGTCGATGAAGCGCAGCACGTCCGCGCCGTCCTCGTTGGTCGTGAACGCGATCCGCTTCGCGGCGTACGAGACGTCGAAATCGTCCACATCGTGGGCGATGTGTCCGGTGAGGACGCGCTCGCGCCCGCCGGCGACGGGCAGGAGCACGAGCTCGCGGAACTCCGAGCCGCGGTCGCTCGTCGCGAAGAGCGCTCGCCCGTCGCTCGTGAACTGCGGCTTCGCGTAGGCCACCGGGTCGCCTTTCGGCCCGGGCCGCGTCACGCGCCTGCGCCTGCCGGTCGCGAGGTCGAGCACCCAGAGGGAGCTTTCGTTCGCGGAGACGTACTGCACGAACGCGAGGCGCTTGCCGTCTTCCGAGAAGCGCAGGTCCGACCAGCCTCCGCCCTCCAGCCGGGCGACGATCCGGTCCGACGCGGGCCGGCGGGGATCCGCGACGTGGAGCGCCGTGCGCGCGTGGCGCTCCGCGCCGTTCCGGTCGATCGACTGGGCCGCGTACGCGAGGCGGTCGCCCTTGCGGTCCCACGCGACGTCGCTCACGCGCTCGCCCTCGCGGCTCACCGCCGTCACGGCGCCGGTGGCGACGTCCTGGAGGTAGAGCCGATAGACCTCGTTGCCGCCTTCGGCCCGCGTGAAGACGAACGCATCGCCCTTGTCCGGCGAATACGCGGCGTAGGCGACCGGCTCGTCGAAGTCTGTCGCGGGGACGGGGGCCACGCCCGGCTCCGCCACGCGCTCCACCTGCGCCGTCTCGTGCAGGCGCCCGCGGACGAGCATCTCGCGGCGCAGCGGATGCCACGAGAGGAGCGCGTGCGGCCGGAATTCCGCGTACGGCGCGAGCTCGTCCGCGATCTTCGCCGGAATCGGCGGCACGCCCTCGAGCTTGAGGCCCGGAGGTGGCGCGACCGCGGGCTCCCCGGCATGGGCGAGCGCCGCGGCGGCGACGAGCAGCGCGGCGAGCCGCCTCAACCCGGATCCCGGCCCGTCGCGACCGGCCGCGCGGGGTCGGCGCACCACTCGCTCCACGACCCCGGATAGAGCCGCGCATCGCCCAGCCCCGCCAGTGCCAGCGCGAAGAGGTTGTGGCAGGCGGTGACGCCGGAGCCGCACATGTGCACGGACTTCCCCGCGGGCGCGGCGGCCAGCGCCGCGGCCCATTCCTCGCGCAACGCCGCCGCCTCCTTGAAGCGGCCATCGGGGGCCAGGTTCTGCTGCCAGAACCGGTTCACCGCGCCGGGCACGTGTCCCGCGACGGGATCGAGCGGCTCCTGCTCTCCCGCGTAGCGGGCGGGGGCGCGCGCGTCGACCAGGCGCACGTCCGGGTCTTTCCGGAAACGCTCGACGAAGGCCGCATCGACGGTGGCGCCCAGGCGCGGCCGCGGCGCGAACGATCCGGGACGCGCGGGCGGCGTATCGCGCGAGACGGGCCGGCCCTCGCGGAGCCATAGCGGCCACCCCCCGTCCAGGAGCGCCACCCGTTCGTGGCCCAGCCAGCGGAGCATCCACCACAGGCGCACGGCGAAGCTCCCACCCATCGCGTCGTAGGCCACGACCTGCGTTCCCGGCCCCACGCCGCAGCGCGCGACGCGTTGCGCGAACGCCTGGACATCGGGAAGCGGATGCCGCCCGTTGCGGCCGGTCTTCGGTCCCGAGAGATCTTCGTCCGTGTGCAGGAAATACGCGCCGGGAATGTGTCCCGCGGCGTAGGCCTTCCGCCCCGCCTGCGGGTCGGCCAGCTCGTGGCGCACGTCGAAGGCGACCCACGCGGGGTCGTCCAGGTGCCGCGCCAATTCTTCCGTCGCGACCAGCATCTTTTCCATTGTCAGCTCTCGAATCCCGCTTCCTCGACCTCGTCCTTGCGCTCGGCGCGCATCGCCATGATGCCGCTCGCGACGATCACGAGCATCCCGGCCCATTCGAGCGGCGCCATGCGTTCGCGCCAGACGAGCCACGTCGCGAGCGCCCCGAAGACGAGCGTCGAGTAGGAGAGCGAGCCCACGGCGAGGGTGTTGCCGGTGCGATACGCGCGCGTCATGGCGAGCTGCGCGAGGGTCCCGCAGAGCCCCACGCCGGCGAGGATCCAGATGTTCTCCGCGGTGACGGGATGGAAGGTCGAGGTCGCGAGCTGCCAGCTCGCGCACATGACCGAAGCCACGAGGCCGAACCAGAAGACCACGCGCCAGTCCGGCTCGCCCAGGCGCCCGAGCGTGCGCACGCTGAGATACGCCCACGAGGAGAAGATGCCCGAGAAGAGGCCGATCAGGGCGGCGGCCTCCTTGCCTTCCTGGAACGTGGGCCGCAGGAGGAGCGCCACGCCGGCGAATCCCACCACGATCGCGGCGACGAGCCGCCCGGAGAAGCGCTCGCCCAGGAGGACCACCGTCCCGATCGCGAGGAAGAGGGGCGACGTGTAGTTGAGCGTCTGCGCGGTCGCGAGCGGCAGCACCGTGATCGCGTAGAAGTACCCGATGAGCGAGATCGAGCCCACGACGGCCCGCAGGAGGTGCATGCCGAAGTAGCGCGTGGCGAGCGTCCCGCGGCCGCGGCGCACGGCGAGGAGGCCCAGCATCGCGACGAAGGTCACGAGCGAGCGGTAGAACGCGAGCTCCGCCGCGCCGAAGTGCGCCGCCCCCAGCTTCACGAAGACGCCCATCGTCGCGAAGAGAAAGCCCGCGACGAGCATCCAGGACGAGGTCATCGGCTCCAGCGCAAAAAGGCCGATTATAGTCCGCGCGCCGCCCTCCTCACGCGCTCGCCTGCGCGCCGTTCGCGGGGACGCGCCGCAGGTCCTGCGCGACCCGCCCGCCCTGCAGCACGATCACGCGCTCGGCCGAGGCGATCGTCTCCGGCCGGTGCGCGATGATGATCCGCGTGAGCCGCAGCGAGCGCACCGCGTCGTTCACCGCGCGCTCCTTCTGCACGTCGAGGGCGCTCGTCGCCTCGTCCAGGAAGAGGATGCGCGGCTGCTTGTAGAGCGCGCGGGCGAGGAGGATCCGCTGCTTCTGCCCGCCCGAGAGCGCCGCGCCCATGTCGCCGATCAGGGTGTTGTAGCCCATCGGCATCGCGGCGATGTCGTCGTGCACGCTCGCCATCCGCGCATGGCGCTCGACCAGGGCCGGATCGGCGGCGGGGTCGAAGAAGCTGATGTTGTCCGCGATGGAGCCCGCGAAGAGCTGGTCGTCCTGCATCACCGTCCCCACGAGCTTCCGGTAGCGGTCGATGCCGAGCTTCTGGATGTCGATCCCGCCCGCGAGGATCTTGCCGTCCGTGGGCGCGAGGAGCCCCAGCATCAGCTTCACGAGCGTGGTCTTGCCCCCGCCCGAGGCGCCCACGACGGCCACGCACTCCCCGGGCGCCACCGTGAACGAGCAGTTGAGGAGCACGAGCGGCTCCGTGTCCGAGTAGCGGAACGAGGCGCCGCGCACCTCGAGGGAGGGCTCGATGTCGTCCACCGGCGCCGCGGGCGATTCCGGCTCCGGCGCGGCGAGCACGATGTCCGCGAGGCGCTCGGCCTGCAGTCCCAGCATGCGCAGCTCGATCAGCTTGTCCACGAGCCCCGCCACGCGCGAGGAGAACTGGTCCTTGTACGACATGAACGCGAAGAGCATGCCCACCGAGAAGGCGCCGTCCAGCACGAGGAGGCATCCCAGCCACACGATAGCGACCCGCTCCACGCCGAAGACGAGCGCGTTGGCACCCCGGAAGCCGAGCCCCAGCTTCTGGGTCGCGACGTCCTGGTTCACCGCGTCGACCACCAGGTTCAGCCACCGCGCGCGGCGCTCGCCCTCGCGGCCGAAGAGCTTGATCGACTGCACGCCGCGCACGGTCTCGAGGAAGTGGCTCTGCTGGCGCGCGGTGTGCACGATGTGCTCCTCGGTCGCCCGGCGCAGCGGATCGTAGAACGCCCAGCGGAGCACCCCGTAGGCGGCGACCGCCGCGACCGCGAGGCCGGCGAGGGGCGCGCTGTACACCACCATCATCGCGAAGGTCGCGGCGGCCATCGCGCCGTCGATGATCGCCTCCACGAAGCTCGACGTGAGTGTCCGCTGGATCGCGGTGACGGCGCCGAAGCGGGAGACCACGTCGCCCAGGTGGCGCTTCTCGAACCAGCTCACGGGAAGGCGCAGCAGGTGCGAGAAGACGTTCGCGAGCCACTGGAGGTTCAAGGTCGTCCCGAGGTAGAGCACGACCCACGAGCGCAGCGTCGTGAGCGCGACCTGCACCACGGCCAAGAGGAGGAAGCCCAGCCCCAGCACCGTGAGGAGGTCCCGGTCGGCCGACACCACGGCCCCGTCGATGGCCCACTGCATGTAGAAGGGCGCCACGATCGAAAGCGCCTGGAGCGCGAGGGCGAGGAGGAGGACCTGCACCAGCGAGCGCTTGAGTCCCACCACGCGTCCCATGAGGTCACGCGGGCGGATGCGGCGGCGCTCGTCGCGCGCGCGGAAGCGCGCCGTGGGCGCCAGCTCCAGCGCGATGCCGGTGAAGTGGCGCGAGATCTCCGCGAGCGGGAGCCGCCGCGCACCGCGGGCGGGATCGTGGATCAACGCGCCCCGCGCGTCCGCCGACGCGAGGACCACGAAGTGGTTCAGGTCCCAGTGCAGGATGCACGGCGCGCGGAGCTTCGGGAGCTCCTCCAGCTCGAGCTTGAGCGGGCGGGGCGCCAGGTCCAGGCGCTCGGCCGCCTGCATGAGGAAGGCGAGCGTGGCGCCCTTGAGCGACACGGTGAAGCGCCGGCGCAGTCCCGCCAGGTCCACGCGATGGCCGTGGAAGCACGCGACCATGCCCAGGCTCGCGAGCCCGCATTCGGCGGCCTCGGTCTGCAGGAACACGGGCAGGCGCGCTCGCGCGCCGAATCGCAGCTCGGAGAGCATCTCCACCTAGGCCCTCCCGGCGAGCCCCAGCAGCGGCTCGAAGATCCACTCGATCAAGCGCCGCCGGTCGAGGAGGATGTCGGCCTCGACCTGCATCCCGGCGCGCAGCTCCTCCGGGCGGCCATAGGCGAGGATCGATTGCGATTCGAGCGCGGCCTTGATGCGGTAGAGCGGCTCGCGGCTTCCGTCCGGCGGCACGAAGCCCAGCTCTCCGGCGGCCATGGGATTCCTCGCGACCGCCAGCACGCGCGCGCGGTGGCTCCCGAATTTCTGGTGGGGGTAGGCGAGGTAGCGGACGAGGATCTCCTGGCCCGGGCGCACGAAGCCGATCGAGCGCGACGGCGCGAAGAGATGCACCTCGAGCCGCGAGCGCTCCGGGATCAGCGTCGCGAGCGGCATGCCGGGGACGACCATCTGCCCCGGCTCGACCAGCACGGTGCCGACGGTGCCCGCCGCCGGCGCGACGATCGCGGCGCGGTACTGCAGCGCGTGCTCGAGGCGCTCCTGCTCGACGGAGGCGGCCTGCAGGTCGATCGCCGCGAGCTGCGCGCGACCGCGCTCCGCCGCCGCGGCGCCCTCGAGCCGCGCGCCCACGAGGTCGCGCTCGAGGGCCAGGCGCGAGCGGCGAAGCGCACCCAGGCGCGATTGCTGCTCCATCGCCCCGTCGCGCTCGCGGTCGAGCGCCGATCGGGAAACGAAGCCCGTTCCCGCGAGCTCCGCGGCGCGCCCCACGGCCCGGGAGGAAAGCGCGGAGCGCTCGACCTGCGTCGTGATCTCGAGGTCGAGCTGTGCGAGCTCGCGCTCGAGCCCCGCCGCGCGCCGGTCGAGCGCGTCGCGCTCCGTGCGCACCGCGGCCGCGGTCGCCGTGCGCTCGCGCCCGAGCGCTTCCCGCCGCTCGAGGAGGCGCGCGTCCACGCCGCTCCCGATGTCCTCGCGCGCCGCGCTCTCCCGGCCGTCGCCCAGCGTGAGGAGCGGCGCGTCGCGTTCCACCGTGTCGCCTTCGGATACGCGGACCGTCTCCACGTATCCGGACTGCTGCGCGAGGATGCGGACCACGCCCATCTCCGGCGCGACCACGCCCGCCACCCGTGCCTTGCGCGTGTACTGGGCCGCGGCGAAGAAGGCGGCGAGCGCCACCGCCATCGCGAGCGCGCAGCCGGTGAGGAAAGCGAAGGAGAGCGGCCGGATGAGGACGATCTTCCCCAGCCACTCGTTCTGCGCGTGGGCGCGCACCTGCGCCCGGAAGAGTCCCGCGCCCATTGTCCGCTCGAGGCTTCAGGAAGCGGGTCGGAAGCGGCGCCAGAAGAGGAAGGCGAGCGGGAAGAACGCCGCGGTGAGCGCGATCTCCGGGATCCACGCGGAAAGGGACAGCGCCTGTTCCCTCGTCTTCTGCAGGAAGAGCAGCGCAAGCCCGAAAGGTCCGTTCACCAGGTTACAAACGGAATGGAGGAGCGTTCCGGGCCAGAGGCTTCCGAAGCGCAGGTAGGCCAGGCAGAAGAAGATGCCACCCGCAGTAGCGAACACGATTCCATGCCCATGCACCGCGCCAAAGGCGACGGAGGACATCGCGATACCGGGCCAGAGTCCCCACCGGTGCATCCAGAGGTTCAGCAGGTAGCCGCGGAAGACGAGCTCCTCGGCGACCGGAGCGATGAATGCGACTGATAGCAGCACGAAGAGGCCGGCCATGCCCATCGGCGGCGCCGGATGGTCGGCGTACCCGTACGTCGCGATGAGCGAGGGATCCCAGTGCATGAGCGGGAAGACCAGCAGCAGGCGGTGGGCCCCGAACGTCCACGCCGTGACGACGCTTGCGAAGAGCAGCACGTCGAGCACCTCCATCGGCGCTCGCCGCCGTGCGTAGAGCGCCGGCAGGGACCGCCGAAGCTCCGGAACCGCGACCGTGAATGCCGCGACGAGGGCTGCCGTGAGCCCCTGCATCACGAGCATCTTCCAGGCCGTCCGGACATCGGCCTGCATTCCCTGCGTGAGCTTGACGCTGGCGACGGCCATGGAGACGAAGACCAGGCCGTAGAGCACGAGGATGTGCCAACCGCGCACCGTGCCGGCGACCAGGCCGGAAGGGGGCGCCATCTTCTGCAGCGGGAGGATCGAATTCATGGGTTCGGGTCGGGACGGGTCCCGACCCGTGGGCTCAGAACGACTTGGCGACCGTCTCGATCACGTGCGACGTGGCGTCGACAACGCCGTCGTACGTGTTGATGAGCGCGTCACCGACCGAGTTGGCGGTGGTGCTGAAGCCGATCTCGTTCGACGACACGGTGAGGGTCGTGGTGCAAGTGCCGTCCCCGCCCGCGACCTGCTCGATGTCGCCCGCGGTGAGCGCGGCGCCCGGATTCGCTGCCTGCTTCTCTTCCATGCTGAAGGTTCCTTTCGGTTGCGAGGATGCTAGTACGCCTGGTGGCTCGGGTCGATGCCCGGATACTGCGGGTATGTCGGCGTGGGGCCGAGGGGCGGCACGAGCTCCCCGCCTTCGTAGGGGCCCGGCGCCACGTCGCCGCCGGAAACCTTCGGCACGTCCTTCTCTTCGAGCTGCTTCATGACTGCTCTCCTTCGTGTTCGGTTGCTGGAGGGTTCGGCTTCCGGGCAAGCAACCTGGGAGGCCCGGAATTCACGTTCGATGCTCAGCGCGGCTCCCCGCGCGGATCGGCCGCGACGAGGTGCGCGTAGTCGACCGGATCCGGGCGCGGCTCGGCCGCCGCGCGGTAGGTGACCTCGTCCAGCGCGGCCGTGCCCGGAACGCCGCCCGCGATTCGCAACACTTCCTCGACACTCAGCTCCTTCATCGCGCGCTCCCGGGGATCGGGCCGCACGGAATCCCGGAGGGAATGCGGCGTGGCGGCCGTGGACGAATGCTAGGAGCGAGCGGTGCCGCGCGCACGCGAGAATCGCGATCGCATGGATGGGATTTCGAGCGGCCCGGGCGGCCGCGCGACGCTAACGTCGCCGCTTTCCCATGCCGCCGCCCGACATCCCCGCCCGCTATCGCCTGTCGCTTCACCAAGTGGACGGCGGCTACGTCGCGCGCATGCCCGATCTCCCGGGCTGCTTCGCGCACGGCCGATCCGAGGTCGAGGCCGTGGAGAACGCGCGCGCGGCCCTGCGCGCATGGCTCGGCGTCTCGAGGCGCGTGGACGAGGCCCCGGCGCTGGTGGAGCTCCACGTCGCGCCTTGAGCCCGGCCTTGGCGGGGGGTCAGACACGCCCGGCGGAAGGTTGTGTACTCTTGAGGGGCCGCTCCAATCCCCCGCGCGAACCGCCCAGGCTGCCCCGGCAGCAGACAGGAGATATCGACGTGGCGAAATACTCCACCGAGAACATCCATACCGTGGCCCTGGTCGGCCACGGCGGGGCCGGGAAGACGACGCTCACCGAGGCCCTGCTGTGGAAGGCCGGGGCCATCGGTGCCATGGGCAGCACGGAACGCGGCAATACCGTGTGCGATTTCGACCCCCTCGAGAAGCAGTACGGCCACTCCCTCAACGCCTCCCTTGTAAATTTTCCCTACAAGGGCATCCATATCCACCTGGTCGATACGCCCGGCATGCCGGACTTCGCCGGTCAGTCGATCGCGGCGCTCGCGGCCGTCGACCTGGCGGTCATCGTCATCAACGCGCAGACCGGCATCGAGCTCAACACCTCCCGGATGATGCGGGCCGCCGGGCGGCGCAACCTCGACCGGATGATCCTCATCAACAAGATCGACGCGGAGAACGTGGACCTTCCCGGCCTCCTCGCGCGCATCCAGGAAGTCTTCGGCAAGGAGTGCCTGCCCATCAACCTGCCGGCGCACGGCGGGAAGGACGTGGTCGACTGCTTCTTCACCCCGGACGGGGACGCGGACTTCTCCTCGGTCGAGGCCGCGCACTCGGCGTTGATCGACCAGGTGGTCGAGGTGGACGAGGACCTGATGGCGCTCTACCTCGAGCAGGGGGAGGAGCTCGCCCCGGGCGAGCTCCATGCGCCGTTCGAGAAGGCGTTGCGCGACGGCCATCTCGTCCCGGTGTGCTTCGCGTCGGCCAAGACGGGCGCGGGCGTGGCCGAGTTCCTGGAGATCCTCGCGCGCCTGGCGCCCAACGCGACGGAAGGCAACCGCCCGCAGTTCGTCCGCTCGCCCACGACCGAAGGCGAGGAGTTCCATTCGGAGCCGGATCCTTCGAAGCACGTCCTCGCGCACGTCTTCAAGGTCATCATGGATCCGTACGTGGGCAAGGTCGGCGTCTTCCGCGTGCACCAGGGCACGGTGAGGAAGGACACGCAGCTCTACATCGGCGACGGCAAGAAGCCCTTCAAGGCCGGGCACCTCTTCCAGCTGCAGGGCAAGGAATACGTGGAGGTGGACGAGCTCGTGCCCGGCGACATCGGCGCGGTCGCGAAGGTGGAGGACATCGAGTTCAACGCGGTGCTCCACGACTCGCACGACGAGGACCACATTCGCCTCCGGTCGCTCGAGTTCCCGACGCCGATGCACTCGATCGCGGTCGAGACCAAGAAGAAGGGCGACGAGCAGCGCCTCTTCGAGGTGCTCCACAAGCTCGAGGTCGAGGATCCGTGCCTGTGGATCGAGCGCCACCCCACCACGCACGAGACCGTGATCCGCGGCCTGGGCGACCTCCACATGCGCACCAAGCTGGAGAAGATGCAGTCGCAGTACAAGCTGGAGGTCGCGACCAAGCCGCCGAAGATCCCGTACCGCGAGACGGTCACCAGGAAGGCGGAGGGGCACTGCCGGCACAAGAAGCAGACGGGCGGCGCGGGACAGTTCGGGGAGGTGTTCCTGCGGATCGAGCCGCTCGCGCGCGGGACGGGCTTCCAGTTCGCGAGCGAGGTGAAGGGCGGCGTCATCCCGACGGTCTTCATTCCCGCGGTCGAGAAGGGGGTGCGCAACGCGCTGGACCACGGCGTGATCGCGGGCTACCCCGTCGAGGACATCCGCGTGGTGGTCTACGACGGGAAGAGCCACGACGTCGACTCCAAGGAGATCGCCTTCATCACCGCCGGGCGCAAAGCCGTGGTCGACGCGATCCTCAAGGCCGCGCCGATCATCCTCGAGCCCATCGTGAACGTCGAGATCACGGCGCCGGACCGGTTCGTGGGCGACCTCACCGCGGACGTCTCCGGCAAGCGGGGCCACGTCACGGGCACGGAATCCACCGGCGGGGAGCTCATGTCGATCCGCGGCGTGGTTCCGCTTTCCGAAATCTCGGACTACCAGTCGCGGCTTCGCTCGGTCACCGGCGGCCAGGGCGCCTTCACGCTGGAGTTCAGCCACTACGCCGCCGTCCCTCCGCAGACGCAGCAGCAGCTCGCCTCCCAGTTCAAGCTCGAGCGCGAAGAGGACTGACTGCAAGTTCGATGCCGGGGCCGCCCCGGAAGGGTGCCGGAAAATCGCGATTTCCCGTTGACTTCGCGCGCGCGCCGGAGCATTTTTGGCGCCGTAGCGCACGCGGCATTCCCCCGGGGCACGACGAGAAGAACGAGGGTCCGATGATCGTCATTCGCGACCAGCAGCTGAAGCTATTGGTGCTCGCGCAGTTGGTCCGCGAGCTGCACCAGGCGGCCGAGGACAAGACGCCGCCGCCCGCGGGCTTCACGGAGCGGCAGGCCGAGGAGCTGCGTGCGCTCTCCACGGCGGAGCTCGTGAAGCTCTCGGAGATGACGGAGCCGCGGGTCGCGGTGCAGATCGACGCGGGGTCGCTGGAGCATGGCCTGAGGCAGGTCGACTACCTCAACAAGCGCTCGCGGCAGCTCGAGTTCTTCATCCGCCACGGCGCGACGTCGAACATGCTCACGAAGCTCTTCCGCATCTCGTCGGCGGACGTGACCCTCAAGCGCCGGCTCTTCTCGGGCACGAGCTCGTCGCTGCGCCGCCCCGCCATGCCCCCGCACGCGGTGCGCGAGCGGATCCAGGCCCGCTGGTTCGAGATCCGCAAGGGAAAGGAGCGCGAGCCCATCCGCGCCGAGGACTACGAGGAGCTGCACGCCGATTTCGCGCAGCACACGTTCGCCACGCTCTGGGCGGTGGTGCACGAGTTCGACGAGGATTAGAGGAGGAGGAGAAGGCCCGAGAAGAAAAAGGGAAACGGGGCGGCTCGGGCCGCCCCGTTTCGCGTGGCGCGCGCCTCAGACGTGCCGGCCGATCTCCCGCTGGATGAACTCGTGGAAGTGGACCATGCCTTCCTCGAGCGGAAGCTGGTAGGGACCGTGCTCCTCGCGTCCCTCCGCGAGGAGCGCGCGGCGGCCTTCCGTGATCCGCGTGCAGATCTCCTCGTCCTCCACCGCGGTCTCGTGGTAGGCCTTCTGCTGCGCCCGGGTGAATTCCGGCTCGAAGAGCGCGATCTCCTCCGGGTAGTGGAACTCCACCACGTTCGTGCACTTGTCCGGCCCGCGCGGGTAGAGCGAAGAGACCACCAGCACGTGCGGGTACCACTCGACCATCACGTTCGGGTAGTACGTGAGCCAGATCGCGCCGTGCGGGGGCGGCTCGCCGTTGCGGTACCTGAGCACCTGCTCGTGCCACATGCGGTAGACGTCCGAGCCCGGCTTGCCGAGCGCGCGGTTGACTCCCACGGTCTGCACGCTGAACCAGTCGCCGTATTGCCAGGCGAGGTCGTCGCAGGTGACGAAGTGGCCGAGCCCGGGATGGAACGGCGCCACGTGGTAGTCCTCGAGGTAGACCTCGATGAACGTCTTCCAGTTGAAGTCGTACTCGGCCACCTCGACCTTCTCGAGCACGTAGCCCTCGAAGTCGAGCTCCTTCGCGACGCCCAGGTTCGCGAGGTCGCGCGCGACCTCGCGCTTGCCGTTGAAGAGGAGCCCGTTCCACTTCTGCAGCGGCTGGACGGGGAGGTCCAGCCCGGGATGCTCGCGGAACGAGGGGGCGCCCAGGTGCTTGCCGCAGCCGTCGTAGGCCCAGCGGTGGATGGGGCAGGTGATCGTGCCGCCGGGGAGCGCCCCGTGGCCCGTGAGCATCAGGGCCTGGCGATGCCGGCAGACGTTGGAGACCAGGTCGTGGCGGCCGCCGTTGTTCACGATCGCCCACGCGCCGCCGGAGCGCCAGTCGAGGACGCGGTAGGTTCCCGGCTCGGGCGCCATGCCGGCGTGGCCGACGTAGCCCGCCCCGCGCTCGAAGAGTCGCCTCTGCTCGATTTCCGCCACCCTCGGGTCGAAGTACCACGAGAGGGGCAGGTGGGGGGACGACCGGGTGAGGGCCTTCTGGCTAGCGAGATCCGTCATTATCCGCACCTCCAGGCAGCGAAGATGAAAACAACGCGGGCTAATCGAGTCAGCTAGCTTTTAACTCTGCAGCCTCCGTCCCGACAGACGCACAACAGCAATCGGGTATTTTGAGGCGGCTTGCCTTGTATTTCAAGGCCTTCTTGCGAAATCGAAGGGGGGCCGATCGGGCCCCCGGCCGGCCGCGCGGGTTATCATGGAGCGCTTTCGGACCGAAGAGATGCCCCCTCCCGACCCGTCGAAGACCCCCCCGGCCACGCAGGGCCTCACGTTCGAGCAGGCGCTCGCCGAGCTGGAATCGCTCGTCGCCCGCATGGAGGACGGCAAGCTCCCGCTCGAGGAGTCCCTCGCGGCCTACCAGCGCGGAGCGGAGCTGATCCGCCACTGCGAGTCGAAGCTCACGGACGCGCAGGCGCGCATCGCGATCCTCGACGGCGAGACGCTGCGCGAGTTCGATCCCGGGACGAAGTGAGCCTCGCCCCGGATTTCCAGGACTGGTCGCGCGAGGTCGCCGGCCGCGTGGAGGCGGCGCTCGAGCGCCTGCTCCCGTCGCCCCGCGTCGCGCCCGGCCGGCTGCACGACGCGATGCGCTACTCGACGCTGGGCGGCGGGAAGCGCGTGCGGGCGATGCTCGTCTTCGCCGCGGGCGAGGTCTCCGGGGCGGACCCCGAGCGCCTCGACGTGGCGGCCTCCGCGGTCGAGATGATCCACGCGTACTCCCTCATCCACGACGACCTTCCATGCATGGACGACGACGTCCTGCGGCGCGGGAAGCCCACGTGCCACGTGGAGTTCGACGAGGCGACCGCGCTCCTCGCGGGAGACGCCCTGCAAAGCCTCGCGTTCCAGCTCCTCGCCGAGCATCGCCTCGCCGCGGCCGCCGAAGGGCAGCTGCGCATGATCCAGCTCTTCGCCGCCGCCTGCGGCTCGCGCGGGATGGCGGGAGGCCAGGCGATCGACCTCGACTCCACCGGGAAGGGCCTCACGCTCCCCGAGCTGGAGCGCATGCACATCCTCAAGACCGGCGCGCTCATCCGCGCCTCCGTGCTCCTGGGCGGCCATTGCGGCGGCCTCGCGGCGCCGGAGCTCGAGCACCTCGACCGCTACGCGAAGAACGTGGGGCTCGCCTTCCAGGTGGTGGACGACATCCTGGACGAGGAAGGCAGTGCCGCCACCCTCGGAAAGACCGCGGGGAAGGACCGGGCGGCCGGGAAGACCACGTACACCACGCTGATGGAGCTCGCGGACGCCAGGCGCTTCGCGCGCGAGCTCCTCGATCGGGCGACCGGCGCGCTCGACGCCTTCGGCGACCGCGCGGGGCGCCTGCGCGAGATCGCCGGGTTCATCGTGCATCGCGAGCGCTAGGCGTTGCCCGGGGGCTCCGGGATTCCCGGCCTCCGGGGGCGCTAGAATGGGTGTCTTCATGGGCACGTCCTTTCCCCTCCTCGAGTCGATCGACGATCCGGCGCAGCTGCGGCGGCTCGAGCGGCGCGACCTGGTACGGCTCGCCTCGGAGCTCCGGGCGTTCATCCTCGAGTCGGTTTCCGCGACCGGTGGGCACCTCTCGGCCAACCTGGGCACGGTGGAGCTCACCATCGCGCTCCACTACGTCTTCCGCACGCCCGAGGACCGCCTCATCTGGGACGTGGGCCACCAGACCTACGGGCACAAGATCCTCACGGGGCGGCGCGAGGGCATGCGCCGGCTGCGCCAGAAGGGCGGGATCGGGGGCTTCCCGCGGCGGGAGGAAAGCCCCTACGACGCCTTCGGCACCGCCCACTCGTCCACCTCGATCTCGGCCGCGATCGGCATGGCGGTCGCGGCCCAGCGCCTGGGGATCGACCGCCGCGTGGTGGCGGTGATCGGCGACGGGGCGATGACGGGCGGGATGGCCTTCGAGGCGTTGAACAACGCGAAGCAGAGCGGCGCCAACGTGATCGTGGTCCTGAACGACAACGACATGTCGATCTCGGAGAACGTGGGCGCCCTCAACAACTACCTCGCGAAGCTCATGTCCGGGCGCTTCTACGCGGCAACGCGCGGAGTCGCCGAGAAGATGCTCTCCGCGGCCCCGGCGATGAAGGAGCTCGCGAAGCGCTTCGAGGAGCACGCGAAGGGCATGCTCACGCCCTCGACGCTCTTCGAGGAGTTCGGCTTCAACTACACGGGCCCGATCGACGGCCACAACCTGGACGTCCTCGTCGATACGCTCCAGAACGTGAAGCGGCTCGAGGGCCCGCAGTTCCTGCACGTCGTGACGCGCAAGGGCCACGGCTACAAGCTCGCGGAGGACGACCCGATCGCCTACCACGGCCCGGGAAAGTTCGATCCGGGCATCGGCATCGTGAAGCCCAAGCCCGCCGGGGACGCGCGCCCGCGGCCCACCTACACGCAGGTCTTCGGCGACTGGCTCTGCGACATGGCCCGCGCGGATCCGCGCCTCATGGCGATCACGCCCGCGATGCGGGAAGGCTCGGGGCTCGTGCGCTTCTCGCAGGAATTCCCGGACCGCTATTTCGACGTGGGCATCGCCGAGCAGCACGCGGTCACGTTCGCGGCGGGGATGGCGGTCGAGGGGCTGAAGCCCGTGGTCGCGATCTACTCCACGTTCCTGCAGCGCGCCTACGACCAGCTGATCCACGACGTGGCGCTGCAGGGCCTGCCCGTGGTCTTCGCGCTCGACCGCGCGGGGCTCGTGGGCGCGGACGGGCCCACCCACCACGGCGCGTTCGATTTCTCGTACCTGCGCTGCATCCCGAACCTCACGGTGATGGCGCCCGCGGACGAGGACGAATGCCGGCAGATGCTCTACACCGGCTTCACGCTCCCCACGCCCTCGGCGATCCGCTATCCGCGCGGGGCGGGCCCCGGCGCCGCCGTGCGCGCCGAGATGACGGCCCTTCCCGTGGGAAAGGGCGACGTCCGCCGCGAGGGCAAGCGCATCGCGATCCTCGCCTTCGGCTCCATGGTGAAGCCGGCGCTCGACGCGGGCGCCGAGCTGAACGCCACCGTCGTCAACATGCGGTTCGTGAAGCCGCTCGACCGCGATCTCGTCTTCCGGATGGCGACCACGCACGAGCTCGTCGTCACGGTCGAGGAGAACGCCGCGGCGGGCGGCGCGGGCTCGGCGGTGGAGGAGGCGATGGCGGAGGACGGCCTCGCGGTCCCGGTCCTTCGGCTGGGGCTTCCGGACCGCTTCGTCGAGCACGGCGACCACGCGCAGCTCCTCGCCGACTGCGGCCTCGATGCCGCGGGAATCGCGGGCGCCGTCCGCGCGCGGCTCGACCGGTCCGGGCGGCGCCCGGGAATGGCGGCCTGAAAGGGGGCGGCATGCGCATCCCGATGATCCTCGCGACGGTCCTCCTCGCGGCTTCCGCCGCGGCGGCGGACC
>Ga0207695_10003099_pt1 | contig 23798 bp, 22 predicted proteins | sample KBSC54metaG_FD_184354 | JGI IMG/M metagenome (GOLD analysis project Ga0207695, IMG submission 184354) | Corn rhizosphere microbial communities from Kellogg Biological Station, Michigan, USA - KBS C5-4 metaG (SPAdes) (version 2) | ecosystem: Host-associated > Plants > Roots > Rhizosphere > Soil...
TGCACCGACGTCGCGGGATCGATCAGCCCTTCCTTCACGGCCTTGTAGAACATCGTGCCGTGATTGAGGCTGTCCGGATCGTCGTCGGCCCACGTATCGCAGTGCGCGTCGAAATGGATCAGCGACAGCGGCTTGCCGTAGCGCTCCGCGTGCGCGACCAGCAGCGGATACGTGATGTAGTGGTCGCCGCCGAGCGTCAGCATCTTCGCGCCCGAGCGCAGGATCGTGCGCGCATGCTCGACGATCGCGGGCTTGATCGACAGCGGGTTGTGCGCATCGAACCAGCAGTCGCCGTAGTCGACGGCCGCGAGATCCTCGAACGGATCGAAGCCCCACGGATACGGATTGAGCTCCGCGAGCTGCACGCTCGCCGCACGGATCGCGGCCGGCCCGAGCCGCGCGCCCGAGCGATAGGTGGTCGCGAGGTCGAGCGGCACGCCGGAAATCGCAACGTCGACGCCGTCGAGCGTGCGCGAATAGTTGCGGCGCATGAACGACAGCACGCCCGCATAGGTGTTTTCGATCGAGGAGCCGTACGGCGTCGTGCGACGGATCGCGCCGTCGCCATGGAGAAGTTCGGTCATGGTCGGACCTGTTTTCATGGGGGCCGGCTCGGCCTCGCGTTGCATGGGCGCGCGGGCCGGGCACGGCGTGGATTCATCGGGCACGCACCGGCTTGCGCGTCCAGTCGCGCGGCCGGGCGGGACAACGACAACGGCAATGTCGCGGCGATCATAGCAAGCCGAATTGGAGCCGTTGCCCCGGTTCAGCAGGGGCAACGCGTTGAAAAAATCCGGCGGCAACGCCCGCGCATCGTCACCCGGCAGCACCGGATCGCGGCGGCGGCGGGCACACACCTGCACGTGTCATCCCGACCGCGTCCTAGAAGGATTCGCCGGTTTTCGCACGCCCTTTCTTCCGGATAATGGCCGCAGCCGCGCCGACGACGACGCGCCGTCCACCGCAGACAACAACAAACCGGAGACACCCGCCTTGCTCGCCACGCTTCCCGCCACCTATCGCCGGCTCTGGCCGCTCGCCGTCGCCGCCGCGCTGCTGTACGGACTGTCGCTCGCCGCCGCGCCCTATCCGGGCCAGGCCGCCGCGAAAGCCGCGATGGGCATCCTGCTGCTCGCGGCGGGCAGCACCTGCGGCGCGCCGCGCGAACGCGCGTGGCTGTGCGCGGCGCTCGCGACGGCCGTGCTCGGCGACGTGCTGCTCGCGCTGCCCGACTGGCCGCTGTCGTTCGTCCTCGGCCTCGGCGCGTTCCTGCTCACGCACCTGTGCTATTGCGCGATCTTCCTGCGCTGGCGCGCGCGGCCGCACGGCTGGCGCATCGCCGCGCTGGTCGGGCTGTGGATCGCCGCGCCCGCGTTCTACCTCGCCTTCTTCCCGCACCTCGGCGAGCTGCTGGCGCCGGTCGCCGTCTACATGCTCGTGCTGTGTGCGATGGCGAGCTTCGCGCTCGCCGCCCGCACGCACGGCCCACTGGTGGCCGTCGGCAGCCTGGTCTTCGTCGGCTCCGATACGCTGATCGGCGTCGGCCGCTTCCTCGGCGGTTTTCCGGGCATCGACTATCTGATCTGGGGCCTCTACGCGCTCGCGCAGGTCACGATCGTGGCCGGGGTTTTCCATGAGACGGCCGCCCGATCGATCCGCCCCTGATTCCGTTTCAAACAGACCGCCGCACGCCGGCGGTCTCGTCTCCGCCCCGCTCCGCCCGTGTCGACAAGCCTTTCCGCGTATCCCGCATTGCGAAAAATGTGCTGTTCCAAACCCCGCTCAGCCTTTTCCCGCCTGGTTTCCGGCCCTTAGAGCGCCGCTTCTAGCCTCTTGCGGTTTCCGGGCTCACCCACTATCGTTACATCAACCAATGTAACATTAAAAAATGAGCCAAATCGGAGACACCCGGATGAATGCTCGCACGTTGCCTTTCGGTCCGCCCGGCCACGACGGCCTGGACGAAACCATCGACATCGCCATCATCGGCACCGGCTTCGCCGGTCTCGGGATGGCGATCCGCCTGCGGCAGACTGGCGTGACCGACTTCGTCGTCCTCGAGAAGGCCGCGTCGGTCGGCGGCACGTGGCGCGACAATCACTACCCCGGGTGTGCATGCGACGTGCAATCGCACGTCTATTCGTTCTCGTTCGCGCCGAACCCGCGCTGGACGCGCATGTTCGCGCCGCAGCCGGAAATCCGCGCGTATCTGGAAGACTGCGTGCAGCGCTTCGGGATCGGCCCGCACCTGCGCATGAACCACGAGCTGCAGCGCGCCGAGTACGACGAGGCCGCGCAGCGCTGGCGCCTCACGTTCGCGAACGGCAAGCGGCTGTCCGCGCGCGTGCTGGTGTCGGGGATGGGCGGCCTGTCGCGCGCCGCGCTGCCGGCGATTCCCGGCGTCGAGAATTTCCGGGGCCGCGCGTTCCATTCGCAGCAGTGGGATCACGACTACGCGCTCGAAGGCAAGCGCGTCGCGGTGATCGGCACCGGCGCGAGCGCGATCCAGTTCGTGCCGCAGATCGCGCCGCGCGTGAAGGCGCTCGCGCTGTTCCAGCGCACGCCGCCGTGGATCATGCCGAAGCCCGACCGCAACCTGACCGGGTTCGAGAAATGGCTGTTCCGCACGCTGCCGTTCACGCAGAAGGTGGTGCGCAGCGGCATCTACTGGATGCTCGAATCGCGCGTGCTCGGCTTCGCGATCCATCCGTCGCTGATGAAGAACGTGCAGAAGCTCGCGCTGCGCCACATCCGCAAGCAGATTCCCGATCCGGAGCTGCGCAAGACCGTCACGCCGAACTACACGCTCGGCTGCAAGCGCGTGCTGATCTCGAACGACTACTACCCGGCGCTGTCGCGCAAGAACGTCGACGTGATCACGACCGGCATCGACCATATCGAAGCCGACGCGGTCGTGACGACCGACGGCCGCCGCCATGAAGTCGACTGCCTGATCTACGGCACCGGCTTCCAGGTCGCCGATCCGTATCCGCGCGGCGCGATCGTCGGCCGCGGCGGCCTCGACATCGTCGACGCATGGCGCGACGGTGCGCATGCGTATCTCGGCTCGACGCTGCCCGGCTACCCGAACTTCTTCATGATCGTCGGCCCGAACACGGGCCTCGGCCACAACTCGATGGTGTTCATGATCGAGTCGCAGATCGAATACATCCTCGGCGCGCTGCAGGCGATGCGCCGCGAGCGCGCGGATGCGATCGAGGTGCGCCCGCTCGTCGAAGCTCGGTTCAACAGCGACCTTCAAGGCAAGCTGAAGAAGGCGATCTGGTCGACGGGCGGCTGCAAGAGCTGGTATCTCGATCCGCGCACGGGCAAGAACACGACGCTGTGGCCGGGCTTCACGTGGCGCTTCCGCCAGGTAACCGCGCGCTTCTCGATCGCCGATTACCACGCGTATCGCGCACCGCACGACACGATCGCGCGGCCGATCGCCGCGCCCGCCGCTTCCGCCTCCACTTCCGCCGAAGCGGCCTGAGCCAGACAAGGAGCCAACGACATGAGAGATTTCTCCAACAAGGTCGCCGCGATCACGGGTGCCGGCTCGGGCATGGGCCGCTCGCTCGCGATCCAGCTCGCGCAGGCCGGCTGCCATGTGTCGCTCGCCGACAAGAACGGCGTCGGCCTCGCCGAAACCGAACGGATCGTCCGCGCGATCGCGCCGAACGTGCGCGTGTCGACGCGCGTGCTCGACGTCGGCGAGCGCGACGCGATGTTCGCGTGGGCCGATGACACCGCGAACGAACACGGCAAGGTCAACCTGATCTTCAACAACGCGGGCGTCGCGCTGTCGAGCACGATCGAAGGGATGGACTACAGCGATCTCGAGTGGATCGTGAACATCAATTTCTGGGGTGTCGTGCACGGCACGAAGGCGTTCCTGCCGCACCTGAAGGCATCCGGCGACGGCCACGTGATCAACACGTCGAGTCTCTTCGGGATCTTCGCGCAACCGGGCATGAGCGGCTACAACGCGACCAAGTTCGCGGTGCGCGGCTTCACCGAATCGCTGCGCCAGGAGCTCGACATGATGAAGTGCGGCGTGTCGGCAACCTGCGTGCACCCGGGCGGCATCCGCACGAACATCGCGCAGGCCAGCCGCGTGTCGAAGAACATGGTCGGCTTCATGGTCGCGAGCGAGCAGCAAGGCAGGGACACGTTCGAGAAGTTCTTCATCACGACCGCCGACGACGCCGCGCGCACGATCCTCGCCGGCGTGCGCCGGAACAAGCGCCGCGTGCTGATCGGCCGCGATGCGAAGGCCGGGGACTGGATGGCGCGCATCCTGCCGTCCGCGTATCAGGCGCTCGTCGTGCTGGCAACGCGCCGCGAGGCCGCGAGGGCCCGCCGCGACGCCGCCCGCGGCACGCCGGCGCCCGCACCGCTGCACGCCACCTACAACAACGCAGGTAATCAGGGAGGAGAACAATCATGACGACCCCGAACATGATGCCCGTGCGGCGCGACATCCGTTTCGCGCTGCCGCCCGAACGCGCGCGCGACTGGCACGTGCAGGGCGTGCCGGTCACGCACTTCATGAACGCACTGTCGCTACTGTTTCCGGCCGGCGAACGCTTCTTCATGGACTCGGTGCGCAACTACCGCGACCGGATCGAGGATCCCGAGCTGAAAAAGCAGGTGCTCGGCTTCATCGGCCAGGAAGCGATGCACACGCGCGAGCACATCGAATACAACGACCTGCTGCAGGCGTCGGGTCTGCCCGCGCACAAGCTCGACAAGCGCCTGTGGACGATCCTCGGCTGGTTCAAGAAGGTGCTGCCGCATTCGATGCAGCTCGCGATCACGATCGCTCTCGAGCACTACACGGCGATCCTCGCGAACCAGCTGCTGTCGGGCCACGAGCACCGGATCGACGGCTCGGTCGAAGGCTACCAGCAGATGTGGATGTGGCATGCGATGGAGGAAACCGAGCACAAGGCGGTGTCGTACGACGTATGGAACACCGTGATGAAGCCGGGCCTCGGCAGCTACCTGCTGCGCACGGGCACGATGCTGACGACGACCGTGTTCTTCTGGGCGATCGTGTTCGACTTCCACGTGCGCCTGATGCGCGCGCACCGTCGCGAGCACGGCAGGTTCGGCGGCATGTGGCGCCTCGTGAAGTACCTGTACGGCCCGAAGCACGGCGTGTTCCCGAACATCGCGCGCGAATGGCTCGATTACTTCCGCCCGGGCTTCCACCCGTGGGACCACGACAACCACCAGTACCTGCAGGGGCTCGACACGCTGCTCGCGAACATCGACGCGACCAACGCGCGCTACGCAACGCAGGCCGCCCCGCGTCGCGTGCCGCTGCACCCGGTTCCGCAGGCATGACGCGATGGCGCGCGCGCACGAGATGCTGACCGTCCAGTCCGGCGACGTGAAACTCGCCGTCTATGTAAGCGGATCGCGCCGCGCGCCGCCGCTGATCCTCGTGCACGGCTACCCGGATTCGGCGGCCGTATGGGCGCCGATCCGCGCTCGGCTCGCGAAGCGCTACCGCGTGATCGCGTACGACGTGCGCGGCGCCGGCGCGTCCGATGCGCCGCGCCGCCGTGCCGACTACACGCTCGCGCGGCTCGCCGACGACCTGAAGGCGGTGGCCGACGCGACCTGCGGCGGCCGGCCGTTCCACCTCGTCGGCCACGACTGGGGCTCGATCCAGTGCTGGGAGGCCGTGACCGACCCCGCGTTCCGTGGCCGGATCGCGTCGTACACGTCGATCTCGGGCCCGTGCCTCGATCACGTGTTCCGCGCGAAGCTGCGGCTCGAGCAGAGCCTGAAGTCGTGGTACATCGCATTCTTCCATCTGCCGCTCGTGCCGTCGCTGGTATGGCGGCTCGGCGGCGCGGCGCTGTGGCCTCGCTGGTTGCAGCTCACCGAACGCGTGCGCGCCGAGCGCGACCCCGTGCAACTGAAGAATGCGCTGAACGGCCTGCAACTTTACCGTGCGAACTTCCTCGCGCGGGCACGCAAGCCGCGCGAACGGTATGCGCAGGCGCCCGTGCAGATTCTGGTGCCCGTGCGCGACCGCTACGTGACGCCCGAAATGTCGGTCGACCTCGACCGCTGGCTAGGCAACCACGTGCGCGAGGAAATCGACGGCACGCACTGGATCGTGCTGCGCCACCCGGACATGATCGCGTCGCGGATCGACCGCTTCGCGTCCGCGCACGAGCGGCCGGCGGTCACGAACGCCGCGGTTCAGCGCACCGCCGGCGTCGGCAGGCGCCTGAACAGCGTCTCGTAGTCGACGACGAGCCCGTCGTCGTCGATGTCCATCTCGGCCGTGAAATTCCGGAAGATGCCTTCATAGCGATAGCGCCGGCCCGGCTCGATGCACGCGTAGGCCTGCTTGACCGGCGTGACCTTCAGGTCCGGCGTCGAGATATACGCGACGTCGATCGGCCGCCGCTCGCCGCGCGCGAGCCCGAGGCGCCCGATCGGCAGCGAATTCGTGAACGGCGTCGCCGCGATGTCGATGTCGACGCAGCCGTCGAGCTCCGGCAGCGCACGGCCCGCTCCGTCGTGCCAGTGGCCTGCGCCGTCGCCGCGCAGTTCGAGCGTGCCGCCGCCCATCACCTTGAGCACCGCATACGTCACACGCCAGTGCGAATCGCACTCGACGCGATACGCGAGCCCGTATGCGCGGCCGTACCGCTGGCCGACCACCGCGCTTTCGACGACGATCCCGCCGCCGCTCCGGTCGAACGTCAGATGTTCGGCCCCGTCGCCCTCGAGCGACGCCCAACGCACTTCGCGCATCCTTCCGCCTCCGGGTTTACTCAATGCGGGGCATCGTCACACAAATCCCGCAACGAAAATGCCAGCAGATGCCCAAATTCGCTACCAAAACAGATAACACGCGCGAAAACGCTAATGTAGCCCCGGTCAAACATGGCCCACTCCCCGATCCGGGGCATCAACCACAAATCCCGACTATCCAGGATTCCCTATTCCGGTGCATGACATTGTGTCCTATGCTCGCGGCTCGTCCTGTCCCGCCGCCACCATGCCTACCGCCCGCCCCGCCTCGCCGTCGATCGACCTGCGCATCCTGCTGCGCGGCATCGGGCAGATCGTGCTGCAGGCGAATGCGCTCACCGGCGCGCTGCTGCTCGCCGCGCTGGCGTTGACCGACGTGCGGCTCGCGTGCGCGGCGCTGGTCGGCTCGGCCGCCGCGAGCATGACCGCCGTGCTCACGGGCGCCGAGCGGCGCGACGTCGAACTGGGGCTGCACGGCTTCAATGGCGCGCTCGCCGCGCTGATCGCCGTGCTGTTCACGCCTCGTCCGCTCGCCGAGCTCGCGCTGGTGCCGCTGGTCGCCATCGGCGCGGCGCTCGTGCAACGCGCGATGCGCGCGCTGCTCGCCCGCTGGCGGCAGTGCCCGTATTCGAGCCCGTGCCTCGCCGTTACCGCGCTGTGGCTGCCGTTTGTTGCACTGCCGCATGCGAGCGGCGCAACGGCTGGCGCGACACTGACACCTTCTTCCATCGCCGACGCGCTGCTCTCGGGCGTCGCGCAGACCACCTTCGCGCAAGGCGCGTGGGCCGGCGCGCTGATCGTCGCCGGCATCGCCGCCGCGTCGCGTCGCGCGGCCGCGTTCGCGCTGGGCGGCGCCATCGTGTCAACCGTGCTGCTGCTCGCGCTCGGCGCGAACGGCACGTCGTTCGCCGACGGCCTGCTCGGCTTCAACGGCGCGCTCGCCGCGCTCGCGTTGGCGCCGCGCGGCCCGCGCGCGGCATTCGCGGCCGCCGCGCTCGCCGCACTGATCCAGTGGCTCGCGACATGCGCGGGCATCCCCGCGTTCACGGCCCCATTCGTGCTCGCGTCGTGGGTCACGGTGGCTGTCGCGCGCCGCTTCACCCTCGGAGAACCCGATGTCGTCATTCGCACACCGTCCTGATGCCGTGAAACCCGGCGGCCCGATCTCGGACGCAGAACGCCGGCTGCGCGTCGATCTCGCCGCCGCGTATCGGCTCGTCGCGCTGAATGGCTGGGACGACCTGATCTACACGCATCTTTCCGCGACCGTGCCCGGCGAGCCCGGCCATTTCCTGATCAACCCGTTCGGCCTCGCGTTCGACGAGGTCCGCGCATCGAACCTCGTGAAGATCGACCTGACCGGCAACCGGATCGGCGACAGCGAACACGCGGTCAACGTGACGGGCTTCGCGCTGCATGCGGCCGTGCATGCCGCGCGCGCCGACGCCGTGTGCGTGATGCATCTGCACAATACGGCCGGCATTGCCGTGTCGATCCAGCGCGACGGGCTGTTGCCCGCATCGCAGCACGCGCTGCGCTTTCATGGCGACCTCGCGTACCACGACTACGAGGCGCTCGCGTTCTCGCCGGCCGAAGGCGCGCGGCTGACCGCGAGCCTCGGCGCGAAATCCGCGATGCTGCTGCGCAATCACGGCACGCTGACGGTCGGCCGCACCGTTGCCGAAGCCTATGTGCTGATGGATACGCTGATCAAGGCGTGCGACATCCAGGTGCGCGCGCAGGCGGGCGGCGGGCCGCTCGTGCTGCCCGCCCCGGCCGTCGCCGACCGCACCGCCGAACAACTGCGCGGCGGCGGCGCGATCGAAGGCGAACTGGAATGGCCGGCGCTGCTGCGCCGGCTCGACCGGATCGATCCGTCGTATCGCGACTGACGCCGCAACCATCGCCGCAACCGCGGCCGAATCGTTCAAACCCAACCGGAGCACCTGTCATGCCGACTTTCAATATCCAGCTGTTCGAAGGCCGCACCGTCGACCAGAAGCGCGAATTCGTCGAAGCGATCACGCGCGTCACGTGCGAGACGCTCGGCTGCGCGCCGGGCTCGGTCGACATCATCCTGACCGACGTGAAGAAGGAAAACTGGGCGACGGCCGGGAAGCTGTGGAGCGACGAGGGCTGACAGGCGTATCGCAGTCCCTACGGAACCCGCCGGGCAAAATGAGCTCGAACCAAGCCGGAGCCTGAACGGCCGCGCCGCGACGTCGCAGCGCTCGAAGGAGATCGCATGATCGAGAACACACGAATCGCCTCGGCGTTGAACGAGATGATCCTGTCCATGGGTGCGGAACTGGATCGATCGCTTCAGCAAGTCAAGGAAACCTGCCCCGAACACGAGTTCGCGACCTATCGCGAATTCGTCTCATCCTTGCTCACCACGATGCTGGTCGACTTCATGAATCCACTCTATGCACGGCACCCCGATCTGAAGCCCGAGCGGCTCGACTAGCGCGCGTTCGCGCCGTCCCCCGGCTCCGCCGTTGTGCGCCCGCACATCGCTTTGTCACGCAATCGGCGCATAATGCCGGACAGACGCAGCAGCCAATGGCCACCCGGGAGACCGCCATGGAAGCGAAGAACGAGGAAGTCGTCGCACACCTGCTCTCCGACGTCGTCGAATTCGCGCGCGAGCGCCTGCCCGAAGCCACGTTCCGGATCGTCGAACCTTTCCTGCGTCATTACTACGATTTCGTCGACGCCGACGATCTCCAGAACCGCAGCATCGCCGACCTGTACGGCGCCGCGATGGCGCACTGGCAGACCGCCCAGAAATACGTGCCGGGCAGCGAACGGCTGCGCGTATACAACCCGATCCTCGAACAGCACGGCTGGCATTCCGACCACACGGTCATCGAGATCGTCAACGACGACATGCCGTTCCTCGTCGACTCGGTGACGATGGCCGTCAACCGCCTCGGGCTCGCGCAGCATTCGGCGCTGCACCCCGTGTTCCGCATCTGGCGCGGCGCCAACGGCGGCATCGAGCGCGTCGACGCAGGCGGCGCGACGTCCGGCGACGGCCAGTCGCAACTCGCGTCGTTCATCCATTTCGAAGTCGATCGCTGCGGCGACGCCGCGCTGCTCGACACGCTGCGCGAGGACATCGCGCGCGTGCTCGGCGACGTGCGCGCATCGGTCGAGGACTGGCCGAAGATCGTCGACATCGTGCGCGCGACGATCAAGGACATGAAGGCGCGCGAATCGACCGCGGAAGACATCGAGGCTCGCGCGTTCCTCGAATGGATGGCCGCCGATCACTTCACGTTCCTCGGCCAGCGCGACTACGCGCTGGTGTCGGACGGCACCGGCTTCGGCCTGCGCGGCATCGAGGGCACGGGCCTCGGTATCCTGCGCGAATCGCTGCGCGCGTCGGGCGCGTCGGACGTGACGCCGCTGCCGAAGGCGGCCGCCGACATCATCACCGGCTCCTGGCCGATCTTCCTGACCAAGGCGAATTCGCGGGCAACCGTGCACCGGCCCGGCTATCTCGACTACGTGGGCGTGAAGCTCGTCGGCGCCGACGGCAAAATCACCGGCGAGCGTCGCTTCATCGGGCTCTACACGTCGACAGCGTATTTCGGTTCGTATGCCGAAATTCCGATCGTGCGCCGCAAGTGCGCGAACATCGTGCGGCGCGCGGGCTTCCTGCCGAAGGGGCATCTCGGCAAGACGCTCGTGACGGTGCTCGAAACCTATCCGCGCGACGAGCTGTTCCAGGCCGACGAGGACCAGCTCTACGACATCGCGCTCGGCATCCTGCGGCTGCAGGAACACCAGCGCACGCGCCTGTTCGTGCGCCGCGACCGGTTCGACCGCTTCGTGTCGTGCCTGGTGTTCGTGCCGCGCGACAAGTACAACACCGACCTGCGCCGGCGCATCGCGAAGCTGCTCGTCGACGCGTACAACGGCGTGAACGTCGAATTCACGCCGCTGCTGTCGGAATCGGCGATCGCGCGCATTCATTTCGTCGTGCATGCGGAGCCGGGCACGATGCCCGACGTCGACACGCGCGAGCTCGAGACGCGGCTCGTACAGGTGGCGCGCCGCTGGCAGGACGATCTCGCCGACGCACTGCTCGACGCGTTCGGCGAAGAGCAAGGCAACCGCCTGCTGCAACGCTATGCCGATTCGTTCCCGGCCGGCTATCGCGACGACTATCCGGCGCGCACGGCCGTGCGCGACATCGAGCTGATCGAGCGCGTGAAGGATTCGGGCCAACTCGCGATGAACCTGTACCGGCCGATCGAGGCCGGGGCGCGCGCGTTCCGCTTCAAGGTCTATCGCACGGGCGACCCGATCGCGCTGTCGCGCAGCCTGCCGATGCTCGAGCATCTCGGCGTGCGCGTCGACGAGGAGCGGCCGTACCGGATCCAGACGCAGGACACCGCGCACGCATGGATACACGACTTCGGTCTCGAACTCGCCGACGATACCGAGTTCGACATCGAGCGCGTGAAAGGCCTGTTCGAGGATGCGTTCGACCGGATCTGGAGCGGCCGGATCGAGAACGACGATTTCAACCGCCTCGTGCTGCGCGCGCACCTGAGCGCGCGCGAAGTGACGATCCTGCGCGCGTATGCGAAATACCTGCGGCAGGTCGGCTCGACGTTCAGCGACGCGTATATCGAACGCGCGCTGACCGGCAATCCGGCGATCGCGCGCCAGTTCGTCGAGCTGTTCCTGCTGCGCTTCGACCCGCGCACCGGCGACACGCGCGACGTGCAGGCCGAACGGCTGCTGAAGGCGATCGAAGCTGCGCTCGACCAGGTGCCTAACCTCGACGAGGACCGCATCCTGCGCCAGTTCCTCGGAGTGATCAACGCGACCGAGCGCACCAACTACTTCCTGCTCGACGCGAACGGCGAATCGAAACCCTACCTGTCGTTCAAGTTCAATCCGGCGAAAGTGCCGGGCCTGCCCGAACCGAAGCCGATGTTCGAGATCTGGGTGTATTCGCCGCGCGTCGAAGGCGTGCATCTGCGCGGCGGCCGCGTCGCGCGGGGCGGGCTGCGCTGGTCGGATCGCCGCGAGGATTTCCGCACCGAGGTGCTCGGGCTGATGAAGGCGCAGATGGTGAAGAACGTCGTGATCGTGCCGGTCGGCTCGAAAGGTGGCTTCGTCGTCAAGAACCCGCCGCCGCCGAGCGATCGCGAAGCGTGGATGCGCGAAGGCATCGCGTGCTACCAGACGTTCCTGCGCGGCCTGCTCGACCTGACCGACAACCTGGTCGGCAACGCGATCGTGCCGCCGCCCGACGTCGTGCGCCACGACCCGGACGATCCGTATCTGGTCGTCGCCGCCGACAAGGGCACGGCCACCTTCTCCGACTACGCGAACGCGATCTCGCACGAATACGGCTTCTGGCTCGACGACGCGTTCGCGTCCGGCGGCTCGGTCGGCTACGACCACAAGAAGATGGCGATCACCGCGCGCGGCGCGTGGGAATCGGTGAAGCGGCACTTCCGCGAGATGGGCATCGATACGCAGACGACCGACTTCACGGTAGTCGGCGTCGGCGACATGTCGGGCGACGTGTTCGGCAACGGAATGCTGCTGTCGCCGCATATCCGGCTCGTCGCCGCGTTCGATCACCGGCACGTGTTCCTCGACCCGAACCCCGATCCGGCGGTCAGCTTCGCGGAGCGCCAGCGGATGTTCGCGCTCGAACGGTCGAGCTGGGCCGACTACGACCCGGCCGCGATTTCGACGGGCGGCGGCGTCTACCCGCGCACCGCGAAGACGATCCCGCTGTCGCCGGCCGTGCAGGCCGCGCTCGGCATCGACGCGCACGCGCTGCCGCCGACCGAGCTGATCCGCGCGATCCTGCAGGCGCCGGTCGACCTGCTGTACAACGGCGGCATCGGCACCTACGTGAAGGCCGCGCGCGAAACCCACCTGCAGGTCGGCGACCGCGCGAACGACGCGGTGCGCGTGAACGGCGCGGACCTGCGCTGCAAGGTGGTCGGCGAAGGCGGCAACCTCGGCTGCACGCAGTTCGGCCGCATCGAGTTCGCGCAGCGCGGCGGCCGCATCAACACCGATGCGATCGACAACTCGGCCGGCGTCGATTGTTCGGATCACGAAGTCAACATCAAGATCCTGCTCGGGCTCGTCGTCTCCGACGGCGAGATGACCGGGAAGCAGCGCAACGCGCTGCTCGCGGAGATGACCGACGAAGTCGGGCTGCTCGTGCTGCGCGACAACTACTACCAGACGCAGGCGCTGTCGATCGCGGGCCGCTACGGCGTCGAGCAGCTCGACGCCGAGGCGCGCCTGATGCGCTGGCTCGAACGCGCGGGCCGCCTGAACCGCGTGATCGAATTCCTGCCGACCGACGACGAAGTCGCCGAACGGCAAGCCGCGAAGCTCGGCCTCACGTCGCCGGAGCGCGCGGTGCTGCTCGCGTACAGCAAGATGTGGCTCTACGACGCGCTGCTCGAATCCGACGTGCCCGAGGATCCGCTGGTCGCAGCGATGCTCGTCGACTACTTCCCCAAGCCGCTGCAGCAGCGCTTCAGCGAGCCGATGCGCCGCCATCCGCTGCGCCGCGAGATTCTCGCGACACACCTGACCAATGCGCTCGTCAATCGCGTCGGCTGCGCGTTCGTGCATCGGCTGATGGAGGAAACCGATGCGAAGCCCGGCGATATCGTGCGCGCGTGCATCATGGCGCGCGACGTGTTCGACCTCGATGCGGTATGGCGCGACATCGACGCGCTCGACAACCGCGTCGCCGACGACGTGCAGGCGCGCATGTTCGTCGACGTCGCGCGGCTGCTGGAGCGCGCCGCGCTGTGGTTCCTGCGTCATTTGCAGTCCGGCGCGGTGGCCGACGGCGGCGTTAGCGATCTGATCGCGCGCTGCCGCGACGCGGCGCAGCGGCTCGCACCGCAACTGCCGTCGCTGCTGCCGGCCGACGCGCTCGATGCGCTGTCCGAGCGGCAGCGCGTGCTCGTTGAAGCCGGCGTCGACAGCGCGCTCGCGGTGCGCGTCGCGAGCGGCGACATCTCGGCCGCGCTGCTCGACATCGCCGAAGTGGCCGCGACCTGCAACCGCAGCCTCGAACTCGTCGCGGGCGTCTATTTCTCGCTCGGCACGCTGCTCAATTACGGATGGATCGGCGAACGCGCGGCGACGCTGCCGACGCCCACGCACTGGGACATGCTCGCACGCGCGGCCGCGCTCGCGGAAGTCGCGCGGCTGAAGCGCACGCTCGCAACGAGCGCGCTCGCGGAATCGCCGGATTCGACCACACCGGAGACGATCGTCGGCGCGTGGCGCGAGCGCCGTGACGCCGCGCTCGCGCGCTACGAGCACCTGCTCGCGGACCTGCGCGCGTCGGGCGGCGCCAGCCTCGCGGTACTGCTCGTGATCGTGCGGGAGATGGCCGTGCTCGAACGCGCGTGACGGTTCGGGCAGGGTCAGACCGTCGCGACCAGCAGCTCTTCCGCGTTGTTCGGCGGCCGCAGGCCATCCGCGCGATCGGCGAAATAGCGACGCGTCAGTTCAGCGGCCGATACGTGCGCGGCAGCCGCGAAGCCGGCCTCCAGCGCGAGCGCCTGGAGCTGCGCCGGCATGAAGAAGCTGATGAACGGCGTGCCGCTCGCGCGCGCGCCCTTCGCGGCCATTTCGAGCCCCGGGCGCACGTCCGGATCCGCGTTCTCCAGCGGCAGCAGGAACGTCATCGCGAGCGTCGAGCCCGGCGCGAGCGACGCGACTTCGCGCAGCGCGGCCGCGTTCGCTTCGCGCGTCAGGTACATGCTGACGCCGGTGGACACCACGACCGCCGGCTGGCCGGCATCGAAGCCCGCGCCGACGAGTGCGGCACGCCACGACTGTTTCGCCTCGAAGTCGACCGGCACGAAACGCAGCCAGTCGGGCACGCCGAAACCAAGCTCGACCAGGCGGCGTTGCTTCCATGCCTGCGGCGCCGGCGGGTCGACTTCGAAGACGGTCACGCGCGACGCCATGTCGGGCCGGCGCTGCACGAAACTGTCGAGGCCCGCGCCGAGGATCACGTACTGGCTCACGCCGCGCGCGGCCTGCTCGGCCACGAGATCCTCGATGAAACGCGCCCGCGCGACGATCGACGCGCGGAACGGCCGAGTGAACTGCGGATCCATGTCGCCGCGCTGCTGCCAGCCCGGCGCCGGCGCGAGCAGTCGAAGCCCGACTTCGTCGGCGAGCACGTGCGGCGGCGCGTCGAGTTCGACGTGCAGCGCGCGCCACAGCGCGACGCGCGCGGCGGTGCTGTCGGGGGCGTCTTCGCGGGTATCGGTCATGGCGGCCTCACGCGCCCTGCTTGCCCGGCGCCTGCAGCCGCCACACGCGGCCGTCCGGGTCGCGCACGGTCATGTCGCGCGTGCCCCAGTGCGTGTCCTCGAACGGCGTGACGACATCGACGATCGGCTGCGGCCGCACCGCCTGCTCGTCCGGCACCTTGAGCACGACCTGCATGTCCGGCGCCTCGCCCGGCGGCACTTCGGCGATGAACAGAAAAGGACCGTCGCCGCTGCGTAGCCGGCCCGAGTTGTGATCGGTTTCGAATTCCAGCGTGAAGCCCAGCGCCTGGAAGAATTTCGCCGACTTGCCCCAGTTGTGCGTCGTCAGGTACACGGCTTCGATTCGCTCGGATGACATGTCAATCCTCCTTGGTGGACGGCCCCGCGCCCGGCGGCGGCGCGGCCAGGTATGCGCGCAACGCGTCGGCCACCAGCGCGGACAGCGATTGCTCCGTTTCGATGGCGCGATGCTTGACCTGCCGGATCAGGCCAAGCGGCAGGTACACGTTGAATTGCTTCACTTCTTCGTCGGTCATGAAGGCTAGTATGCTAGCAATCTAGCAAAAGTCAACTGCGGGCGATGCCAAGGGATGTCTCGGTCGGGCGCGGCCAGCGTGCGGGCCGCCTTCGGATAGCGTGCGTTCGCGCGTCTACTTCGCAGCGCGCGCCGCCAGCCGCGCAAACAGCGCGTCGAGATCGAACCCTGCCGTATCGATGCCGATCGTGTCGCGCAGGCACGCGCCCCACGCGGCCGCGTCGTCGAACGTGACGGTGCGTCCGGCCCCCGCCGCGTCGCGCAGCGTCAGCGCGGTGTTGAGCAGCGCCGCGCGGCCGTCCGGCAGCACGCGGCATGCGATCAGGTCGTTCACGAAGATCGATTCCGGATACGTCGACGTGAACCAGTTCGCGGCGTCGTAATCGATCCACTCGGCCGGCTTCAGCGAGAAACGGTAAGTGGTCTGCCAGCCGTCGGGGATCTCGAACTGCATGTCGAATTCGCCGTCGACCGGCGCGTCGATCACGCGAAACGCGCCATGCGGCGTCAGTTGCCGCTCGCCCGGCACGAAGCGCAGCGGCGCGGTCAGCGTCGCGCTGCCGAAGCCGATGTCCGCGAGCCAGACCGCATCGTCGAGATCGATGCGCAGCAGCATGTGCGTCTGCGCGGTGACGATCTCGGGCGGCCGCATCCAGCGCACGCGCGCGATCAGCGGCGTCACGCGAAAACCGATCGTCGTGAGCGCGGTATGGAACAGCTTGTTGAGTTCGAAGCAGTAGCCGCCGCGGCGGCGCCCGATCACCTTGTCGACGATCGCGGGCAGGTCGAGCGCGACGCGCGCGCCGGTCAGCGGATTGAGGTTTTCGAACGGAATCGCCTGCGGGTGCAGCAGATGCAGCCGGCGCAGCACGTCGAGCGTCGGCTCGGCCGGGCCGTCGTAGCCGATGCGGGAGAAATAGCGCGAGAGGTCGAACGAGTCAGTCATGAACCTGCACCGGTAAAAGGGACACGCCACGATAGCATCGCGCGAAATCCCCATGTTGTGCGGGGCGATTGTCCGTCGTCACGCGCGATGCCGGCACCGCACCGCGCGCAGCCCCGCGCAACGTTACGGCAGCAGCTTCAGCGCGGACGACGCGACCGACGGCACCGAAATGCCCTGGCTCGTCGCGAACTGCACGGCCTGGCTGAGCGTCGCCGCGAGCGACTGCAACTGGCCCGGCGCGCTTTGCGCGATATACGACGCGGCCTGCATGTTCTGCGGATTCAGGCCCGACTGCAGCAGCGACGCGGCACTGGTCGAACCGAGATTGCCGAGCCCCGACTGCAGTTGCGAATACTGCGTGAGCCCCTGGCCGAGCGACGCGAGGCCGTTGCTGAACGCCTGCTTGTCGATCGGGCCGTGCGACGCGCCGCCGCTCGCGAAAGCCTGGCCGAGCGCCTGCGACACCGACTGCTGCGCGCCGCCCATCTGCGACAGCGCGGCCGGCGTCAGCGCGTTGCCGCCGGCCAGCTGGCTCGCGGCCTGCTGCGCCTGCCCGGCCGCGCCGGTCAGCCCCATCGCCGATGCGAGCGTCGACTGGCCGGACAACACCTGCTGGTTCGCACCGACATACGCCTGCAGCAGTTGCGCGATGCCGCCCTGCGCGGGCGCCGCCTGTTGCTGGCCGCCGCCGAGCAGCGACGCGCCGAGCGACTGCAGATCGAGCTGCGCGTGCGCGGCGCCGCTCACCAGGATGCCGAATGCGATGCCTGCCGAGGCCAGATGCCTGCCCGTCGCGCGAATGTGCTTCATGTGTTTCCCTCGTGCCGGAATGATTGAGGCCGATATTGTCGAAGCGCGTCGCGCGCCGCCGCAACGACTGAAACACATCGAAACGAAATCACGTCGCGCGGCCGCTTGCAATTCCGCGACCGACGGACACGGTCGAGCGGATTCGTCCGCGGTTGATGCGCGATATCACGCCTGTGCCGGAATTCGTTCTCCGGTTGCATGAATGACGGCGGGTTTCGGGTTCTGCGAGCGGAACCGCAAAACGTATCGCGGCCAGGAAACGCGTTCTCGCGGGCGTGCCGAGTGCTGAGTGCCGACAAACATCGCGTTCGGGGATCGAAGCAAAACGGGCGGCTCGCCGCCACCCGTTTCGTCACCCTGCTACCCGTTACCGGGTGCCGGCCGGCCGCAACCTTACGCAGCCATCCACGCCGGCAGCCGCCGGCCGACCCGGTCGGCCGCCTGCTCGTAGCCGCGCGCGAGCTGCAGCACGGCGAGATCGGCGCGCGGGCGCCCGATCAACTGCATCCCCATCGGCAGCCCCGCGTCGTTGAAACCGACCGGCACGTTGATCACCGGGCAGCCGGCCAGCGTCCACGGTACGACCGTTTCCATCCAGCGGTGATAGGTATCCATCGCGCGGCCCGCGATTTCCTTCGGCCAGCGCTGGTCGACGTCGAACGGGAACACCTGCGCGGTCGGCGCCGCGATGAAGTCGTAGCGGTCGAAGAAGCTCAGCACGGCCTGGTGCCACGCGGTGCGCTCGACGCTCGCATCGAACACGGCCGCGCCCTGCATCGCGAGCAGCCCTTCGACCTCGTAGATCGCCTCGGGCTTCAGCAGCGCGCGGCGCGCCGGATCGCGATAGTGCGCGAGCAGCCCGCCGCCGGACAGCAGGTGCCGATGCACGAGCCACAGGCGCCAGATCCGGTCGGGCGCGAATGCCGGCAGCGCGGCATCGACGTCGCAGCCGATCTCGCGCAGCGTTGCCAGCCCCTGTTCGCATTGCGCGAGCACGCCGGCCTCGGTCGCGAGATAACCGTTCCAGTCGCCGACCCACGCGATGCGCTTGCCGCGCAGGTCCGCGTCGAGCGGCTGCGCGAACACGGCCGGATCTTCCGCGCGCGACAGCGGATCGTTGCGGTCGTAGCCGGCCTGGATCGCGAACAGCTGCGCGACGTCGCCAACCGTGCGGCCCATCGGCCCTTCGATGCCGAGCTGCTGCATGAACACGTCGACGGCCGGCCAGCGCGGTACGCGCCCCTGCGACGGGCGAAAGCCGTAGATGTTGCAGAACGCGGCCGGATTGCGCAGCGAGCCGCCGAAATCGCTGCCGTCCGCCACCGGCAGCATCCGCGACGCGAGCGCCGCCGCCGTGCCGCCGCTGCTGCCGCCCGCGCTCTTCGTCAGGTCGTACGGATTGCGCGTCGCACCATAAACCTCGTTGAACGTGTGCGAACCGAGCCCGAACTCCGGCGTATTGGTCTTGCCGATGAAAATCGCGCCGGCCGCGCGCATCCGCGCGACGCCGACGGAATCGGCCTGCGGCACGTTCTCGCGGAAGATCGGCGAGCCGTAGGTGGTCCGCAACCCCTTCGTCATCGCCAGATCCTTCGGCGCCTGCGGCATCCCGTGCATCCAGCCTTGGTACTCGCCGCGCGCCAGCGCGGCATCCTTTTCCGCGGCTTCGGCGAGCAGCGCATCGCGCTCGCGCAGCGCGACGATCGCATTGACCGCGCCGTTCACGCGCTCGACGTGGTCGAGATACGCGCGCATCGTCTCGACGCACGAAACCGCCTTGCCGCGGATCGCCGACGCGAGCTCGCCGGCCGACAGGCGCACGATCGGGTCGACGGGGATGGAGGCGGGAGCGAGAAGCTGCGGGGCGCCGTGCGGCATGCGAGGTCTCCTGAAATCGGAATGGAATGGCAGGCCGCGTGGCGGCGGCGGTCGCCCCCGAACCGGCCGGGAGGGGCCGCGCCGCGGCCGATGCTCTCTACTCTACGCGCCGCCGATTCGGCGACCTCCGATATTTTCCGTCGCGATTTATTGCGGATCCGACTAAATCGGGGCAACGCGTACCGGGCCGCCCGCGCCGGCCCGATCGATGAAATCGTTTATGCGCATAAACTAAAATTTCTTATATTTCTAATAGGCGCGATACGAGACGGCGCGCGTTAACGACATTTTTACGCGGTCGCCCGATCTCTTTAGATGGTTCGTTCCGGCGGCGCGCTACGCTGGAAGCATCTCGTTCCCTGGACATCGTCCATGCTCAAGCTGCTGGTTCCGGTCGGTCACTCGCCCCGCTCGCTGCAGGCGGTTCGCCACGCGATATTCCTGTATCGCGAGCGGTGCGCGTCGGAGATCGTGCTGATCAACGTTCAGGCGCCGCTCGAATCGACGCGGCTCGAGGCCTATCACCCGCTGTCGCGGCTGCGCTCGATCGAGGAGAAGTTCGCGTCCGACGATCTGGCCGTGGCGGAGCGGATTCTGCGGGAAGCCGGCGTCAAGTACAGCGTCGTGTTGAAGGTCGGCCCGGTGGCCGATACGATCGCGGCCGTGGCGGCCGAGACCGGATGCGACGAGATCGTGGTCGTCGCGCCGCGGCACGATCCGCTCCATGCGCTGATGTCGGTGTTTCGCCGCAGCGTGATGGGCCGGCTGGTGCGGATTTCGAATGTGCCGGTGACGGCCGTGCAATGACGGGAATGATGCGTGTGGCCAGCCTCGAGACTGGCCACGGGCCAGCACCGGCGACGGACGAATGAGCGGTGCAGTACGTGTTACGTGTGCGCGTTGCGCGCCGTACGCGTACCGCCCGTCACGAAGCGCTTATTTGATGACCTTGCGCCAGAACACGAAATAGGCGGCCGCCGAAGACGCTACCAGCAGGATTGCCCACATCGGAGCGAGACTGATCAGCACGGAAGAGACGTTAAGCATTTGGATTCCTCACTATTTCGACAGCGATGTTCAACATGCACCTGCTTGCCGGAACCGATGCATTCATCCGTCATCGCATTCCGTCAAATCATGCATTCATGCTATCGCTTTGAGCGGCAGCGCGACCGCCCCCTCCCGCCCGTACCCTGACATTCGTCAAACTCGCGCGAATCACACGCCTGTCGCGCTGAAATCCGTCGCGCGATTGCCGCGCTGCATGCCTATCCTCGTCTCCGGCCGCCAGCCTGAAAGCCCCTTCCTTTTGCACGCGAAACCACGAAGAACGTGACGGAATCACGCCGCCCCGCCACCGATTCAGCAGACGTTTACCGGGGGAAGCCCCAAGTGCTTCGCCGAACGTGTCCGCGTTACGCTTGAACGACGAGGAGACGCACCATGAGACGAGTCGTACATATCGCTGTTTTCGCGCTGCTGGCGTATCTCATTGCCGATCGCGCGATCCTGCATGCGCAGGGCCGCGACGCCAGCCCGCTTGCATGCGAACAGGGCGCCGCGCAAGTGAAGGCCGACGCGCTCGGCCGCGGCTTCGGCGAGGCGGCCGCCGGCAGCCAGAGCGAGGCATTCATGTCGGGTTGCCTCGTGACCGGGCGAGGCAACCGGGACGTCGCGATGGCGAACCGTTGACGCGAATCCGGTGACGTTCAGGTCGCATTCGAGTCAATTCCCGCTGTTTACCGTCATTTTCCCGATCGATGTCGCGACGGACGTCACGCTCCGGACGCCGTTTACGCCGAACGTCTGCTCGTGGCCTGTGTCGTCGCGGGGAAGACGCATCGACATCTGGGCCATCGGGCCGTCCTTGCCGTAAGCGGCGACGCCGCTTCATCTACAACAACAGTCAATCAAAAGATGAGTCATCCCAACACCGATTTGATCCAGCGTTTTTACACGGCCTTTCAGCAGCGCGACATCGACGCGATGCTCGTCTGCTATGCCGATGACATCGTCTTCAGCGATCCTGCGTTCGGCGAGTTGCGCGGCGAGCTCGCGCGCGACATGTGGCGCATGCTGGTGGCGCGTGCGCAGGAATTTTCGTTGACGTTCGGCGAGGTCGACGCGGACGAACAAACCGGGCGCGCGCAGTGGGTCGCGCACTACCGGTTCACCGCGACCGGCCGCATGGTGGTCAACCGGATCGACGCGCGTTTCCGGTTCCGCGACGGGCTCATCGCCGAGCATCGCGACAGTTTCGACCTGTGGCGCTGGGCGCGTCAGGCGCTTGGGCTGAAGGGCGCCCTGCTCGGCTGGACGCCGTTCGTGCAACGCGCGATCCGCGCGCAGGCGCGGAAGAATCTCGACGCGTATCGGGCAAAGCGCAGATAGGACGCGCGCCGCTACTATTTCATCGTGGCGTTGGCGTGTGTACCGCTTCTTGCGTGCTTGTGCAGATATGTGCGGCACCTGAAACCAGAATCGAGCGCAAGGGCTTCTCTAGCTGGGGCGTGTAGTCGTCCGGCGCGGCTTCGCACGGCCCGCTTCTGTTCCACATAACGAAAGCGAACCCCGAAGAGACCGACCTGGCGTCAACGGACGCCCCCAAACCGCAGCCGAGCAGCCAGCCGCTAATCGCCTCCCCCCTGCCGGCTACCGCCAGAACCACACGGAATACCTTGCCCGCAAAGGCGCTCGGGCCGCCCACCGGCGCACGCACGGAAACGCCGACTCCCCCGCTCCGCCACGCTCCCGCGCGTCTTGCCCATCAACTCTTATATAAGACATAAGACATTTGACGTTGGAGTTCATTGAGATTAGAATCCCGCTCAAAGCAGTGCCTGGAACAGCCCCGGAGTGCCGGAAAGGCCTTCCCCTCAAACGCCATATCAGCAGGTCTCCCCATGCTTGAAAACTTTCGTGCTCACGTGGCCGCCCGCGCCGCGCTCGGTATTCCTCCCCTGCCGCTGACGGCTCAGCAAACCGCCGAACTGGTGGAACTGCTGACGAACCCGCCCGCCGGCGAAGAGCAGACGCTGCTCGAACTGATCACCTACCGCGTGCCGGCCGGCGTCGACGAAGCCGCCCGCGTGAAGGCCGGCTTCCTGGCCGCCGTGGCCAAGGGCGAGACCGCCTGCCCGCTGATCTCGCGCGAGCGCGCCACCGAACTGCTCGGCACGATGCTGGGCGGCTACAACATCCAGCCGCTGATCGAACTGCTGTCCGACGACGCAGTCGCGGCCGTGGCCGCCGACGCGCTGAAGAAAACCCTGCTGATGTTCGACCAGTTCCATGACGTGAAGGAACTCGCCGACAAGGGCAACGCGCACGCGAAGGCCGTGCTGCAAAGCTGGGCCGACGCCGAATGGTTCACGAGCCGTCCGGAAGTGCCGCAAAGCCTGACCGTCACCGTCTTCAAGGTGACGGGCGAAACCAACACCGACGACCTGTCGCCGGCGCCGGACGCCACCACCCGCCCGGACATCCCGATGCACGCGCTGGCGATGCTGAAGAACGCACGCCCGGGCATCACGCCGGAAGAAGACGGCAAGCGCGGCCCGGTCAAGTTCATCGAGTCGCTGAAGGAAAAGGGTCACCTGGTCGCGTACGTGGGCGACGTGGTCGGCACCGGCTCCTCGCGCAAGTCGGCCACCAACTCGGTGCTGTGGTTCACCGGCGAAGACATCCCGTTCGTTCCGAACAAGCGCTTCGGCGGCGTGTGCCTCGGCGGCAAGATCGCCCCGATCTTCTACAACACGATGGAAGATGCAGGCGCGCTGCCGATCGAACTCGACGTGTCGCAGATGGAAATGGGCGACGTGGTCGAACTGCGCCCCTATGAAGGCAAGGCACTGAAGAACGGCGAAGTGATCGCCGAATTCCAGGTCAAGTCCGACGTGCTGTTCGACGAAGTGCGCGCCGGCGGCCGCATTCCGCTGATCATCGGCCGTGGGCTGACCGCGAAGGCACGCGAAGCGCTGGGCCTCGCGCCGTCGACGCTGTTCCGCCTGCCGCACCAGCCGGCCGACAGCGGCAAGGGCTTCTCGCTCGCGCAGAAGATGGTCGGCCGCGCATGCGGTTTGCCGGAAGGCCAGGGCGTCCGTCCGGGCACGTACTGCGAACCGAAGATGACCTCGGTCGGCTCGCAGGACACCACGGGCCCGATGACCCGCGACGAGCTGAAGGATCTGGCATGCCTCGGCTTCTCGGCCGACCTCGTGATGCAGTCGTTCTGCCACACCGCCGCTTATCCGAAGCCGGTCGACGTGAAGACGCACCAGACGCTGCCGAACTTCATCAGCACGCGCGGCGGCATCGCGCTGCGCCCGGGCGACGGCGTGATCCACTCGTGGCTGAACCGCATGTTGCTGCCCGACACCGTCGGCACCGGCGGCGATTCGCACACGCGCTTCCCGATCGGCATCAGCTTCCCGGCAGGCTCGGGCCTGGTCGCATTCGCGGCCGCCACCGGCACGATGCCGCTGGACATGCCGGAATCGGTGCTGGTCCGCTTCAAGGGCAAGATGCAGCCGGGCGTCACGCTGCG
>Ga0207695_10003101_pt1 | contig 23791 bp, 18 predicted proteins | sample KBSC54metaG_FD_184354 | JGI IMG/M metagenome (GOLD analysis project Ga0207695, IMG submission 184354) | Corn rhizosphere microbial communities from Kellogg Biological Station, Michigan, USA - KBS C5-4 metaG (SPAdes) (version 2) | ecosystem: Host-associated > Plants > Roots > Rhizosphere > Soil...
GAATCTGGTTTATTCGATACAGCAGGAATCATGAAACACCCGGTTTCAACACCAACCCGTCGCGACCTGGCCCGCTGGCTCGCCGCGCTCGCAATGCCGGTGGAGTCCTTTGCCGCGGGCGACACGCTGACTCTCTCGGGCGGCGGAATCGCCGCATCGTGGCGAGTATCGGGCGGCCGTTTGCAGGCGGTTTCGCTGCTGAACAAGCCGCTTCCGCCCGACGTCTTTCAGATCGCGCTGGCCGGCGGCCGGACGTTGAAGAGCAGCGAACTGAAGCTCGAAGCGACACCCAGCGTCACGCGAGTCGCTGCCGATCAGCATTCTGTCTGCCGCGCAGGCAGGCGCACCGGCCGGCAGATCGCCGCGACCTTTCGCGACGCCGAAACGGGCGCCGCATTCGCCTGGCGCGCCATCCTGCTCGACGGCACGCGCTACCTGCGCTACGAGCTGACGCTCACCGCGGGAGCCAGCGATTTGCCGGTCCGCGACATCGTGCTCTGGGATTTCGACCTGCCCGGCGCGGCCGTAGTCGGCAAAGTCAAAGGATCGCCCGCGGTGGCCGGCACGCAGTACGCCGCCTTCGAACATCCGCTTTCGACCACGACCGTCGCTGGAGCGCGCGTCCGCTGCTCGCTCGCGCGGCAGTTGCCGATTCGCGCCGGACAATCGTTCGCCTGTTCCGCGGTCGCCGGCAAAACGGTCGACGCCCAGTTGCGCCGCGGATTTTTGGAGTACGTGGAGGACCAGCGCGCGCACCCGTATCGCACCTTCCTTCACTACAACACCTGGTACGACATCGGCTATTTTTCCAAGTACGACGAAGCGGCGGCGCTGGACCGAGTCAACGCGTTCGGCCGCGAGCTCGCGCAGAAGCGCGGCGTCACTCTCGATTCCTACCTGTTCGACGACGGTTGGGACGATCCCGCCAGCCTCTGGAACTTCCACTCTGGATTCCCGCAGGGCTTCACGAATGTCGCCAAAGCGGCCGCGCAGTACCACGCCGGCATCGGCGTCTGGATGTCGCCGTGGGGTGGCTACGGCAAGCCGAAACAGGACCGCGTCCGCCTGGGTCGCGAGCAGGGCTTCGAAATTCAGGACAACGGTTTCGCGCTGTCGGGGCCCAAATACTACGGCCGCTTCCGCGACGCGTGCCATCGCATGATCGCGGACTTCGGCGTCAATCAGTTCAAGTTCGACGGCACGGGCAATGCCAACCGCGTGAGTCCGGGAAGCCAGTTCGATAGCGATTTCGACGCGGCCATCCACCTGATCGGCGACCTGCGCCAGCAGCGGCCTGACTTGTACGTAAACCTGACGACGGGCACGTACCCGTCGCCCTTCTGGCTGCGGTATGCCGATTCGATCTGGCGCGGCGGCGAGGATCACGATTTCGCCGGGGTCGGCTCGTGGCGGCAGAAGTGGATCACGTATCGCGACGCCGATACATATAAGAATGTCGTGACGGCCGGTCCGCTGTTCCCCATCAATTCGCTGATGCTCCACGGCATGATTTACGCGGCGAAGGCCAAGAATCTGAATACCGACCCGGACGGCGATTTCCGGAGCGAGATCCGCGATTATTTCGGCACCGGCACGCAGTTGCAGGAGATGTACATCTCGCCCGATCTGCTGAGCGCCCAGAACTGGGACGACCTGGCGGAGGCGGCCCGTTGGTCGCGCGGCAACGCGGCGACGCTCGTGGACACGCACTGGATCGGCGGCGACCCGGCCAGGCTGGAACCCTACGGGTGGGCGTCGTGGTCGGCCGAAAAGGGGATCGTCACGTTGCGCAATCCCAGCGATAAGGCGCAGAGTTTCTCGCTCGACGTGCAGAAGGCGCTGGAACTGCCGGCCAAAGCGCCCCACCAGTTCCGCGCGACCAGTCCGTGGAAAGAGCCCGCGCGCGACGCGGTCACGCTGCAGGCGGGGACAGCCCACGAAGTCCGCATGGCGCCGTTCGAGGTGATCACGCTCGAGTTGCGAAGTTAGCCAACCGCTCCGTTACCGTCGCGGCTCTGATCGGAGCCGCGCGCGTGAGCAAGCGATCGGCTATATCCGGGATGCCATCCTGCCCCACAACGTTACCCAAAGTTCGCAGCCGAAAACGGACGAATCGTGCCACACTATTTGTTCCGTTGTATGAAGGTCCTCCTCGGTCTCCTATTACTCCTCATGCCAAGTCCGGCCAGCGCCGCCGGACGCCGCACCCTGAATCGCCACGTCCCCGCCCCCGTTGCCGCGGGTAGGGCCGTCCGAACCGGCAGGCTCGCCGCCGGCGATCAGCTCGATCTCGCCATCGGCCTCCCGTTGCGCAATCGGAACGACCTTGAGGCGTTGATCAAGCGCCTGAGCGATCCGGCCAGCGCCGACTATCGCCATTACCTCTCGCCGCAGGAGTTCACCGACCGCTTTGGCCCCACCGAGGACGACTATCGCAAGGTTACCGAGTTCGCTCAGTCCAGCGGACTGACCGTGATCGCCACCACGCCAAATCGCATGCTGCTTGATGTTCGCGGGACCGTCGCCGACCTCGAGCGCGCCTTCCAGTTCACCCTGCGCACGTATCGCGACCCCATCGCCGCGCGCACGTTCCATGCGCCCGACGCCGAGCCCTCCGTGCCTGCCGACCTGCCGATTCTCGACGTCATCGGCCTGAACGATTATGCGCCGCCCCGTCCCATGAATCTGCAGATTCACAAGCTCGACGACATCGTCCCGAACGTCACCGGGTCCGGCCCCAACGGCCTGTTCATGGGCTCAGACTATCGCGCGGCGTACGCCCCCGGCATCTCTCTGGACGGCGCCGGCCAGACCATCGGGATTCTCGAATTCGGCCCCTACTTCCCCGACGACGTGACGCTCTACAAAAAGGCCGCGGGACTCCCCGACGTCACGATCACAAACGTCCTGCTCGACGGCGTCACCGGCATCGCGCCGCCGGGCAACGACGATGGCGAAGAGGCCCTGGACATCCAGATCGCGATGTCCATGGCGCCCGGCATCTCGCAGATCATCGTCTACCAGGGGAACAGTCCGGCCAACATATTTAATCGCATGGCCACCGACAATCTGGCGCGCCAGCTCAGCTGCTCGTGGGGCTTCTCCCCGGCGCCCGCGACCATGGACCAGATCTTCCTGCAATTCGCGGCGCAGGGTCAGACGATGTTCGTGTCGTCCGGCGATAGCGGCGCGTACATTGCGTCGGACCGGATCTTTGCGCCCGCGGACAATCCGAACATCACCAGCGTCGGCGGCACTTCGCTCACCACGAAGGGCGCGGGCGGCCCGTGGCTCGGCGAGACCACGTGGAGCGGCAGCGGCGGCGGCATTAGCAACACGTACGCGATTCCGGACTGGCAGCAGTCCCTCTCCATGACCGCGAACGGCGGGTCCACCGCGCGACGCAATTTTCCCGACGTCGCCATGCTGGCCGATACCACGATGTTTCTTATCTATAAGAACGGCCTGACGGGAAGGGTGGGCGGCACCAGCGCGTCCGCGCCGATGTGGGCCGGATACATGGCGCTGATCAATCAGCAGGCCGAGATGAACGGCACGCCGCCCGTGGGATTCCTGAACTCCACGCTGGCGAACATCGGCGGCGGCGCGCGCTACTCGACGGATTTCCACGACATCACGGTGGGGGCCAACACCAACAGCAAGAGTCCGAGTCTTTTCCAGGCGACCGCGGGCTACGACCTGGCGACGGGATGGGGATCGCCGAACGGGCAGGGACTCATCGACGAACTGTCGGTGCCCGTGCCCGGCGCCGCGCCGTCGTTCCATCTGGCGGTGGCGCCTTACGGCCTGAGCGTAATCCAGGGCAAGACGGTCGACGCGGCCCTCAACGTTGCGGCTTACAACGGCTTCAGCGGCGCAGTGAACCTGAGCGTCACGGGGTTGCCCACCGGCGTGACCGCAAGTTTCTCGCCCACCACGATTAGTAGCACCGGCACGGTGACGATCTCGGCATCGGGCACCGCGGCCAAAGGCACATATCCCGTCACCATCCGAGGCACGTCGGATGGCAAGACCCAAACCGTGGGCGTGAATCTGACGGTGATCGTGCCCGACTTCAGCCTCTCGGCATCGCCGCTCGTGCTCACGTTGTCGCCGGGCAGCAGCAGTCAATCGACCATCGGGATCGTCACTACCGGAGGCTTCGGCGGTGACGTGAGCGTTACGCTATCGAACTTGCCCGCGGGCGTGCAGTCATCCGTGACCGGCAACATCGTGCGCCTGACAGCAACCGGCCAGGTCTCGCCCGGCCGGTACGCGGTCGTCGTGAACGGCGCTTCCGGCAGCCTGCGCCACAGTGTGATTGTGGGGCTGCTGATCTCCGCATCGCTGCCCGCGCCCGTGCCCGTCGATCTTTCGGGCTGGTATGACTACATCGGCATCACCAGCGACGGAACTCCCGCGCCCAACTCGGCCTACTCGGCGAAGCTGCTGGGCACATCGCAGCTCGCCGATGGCGTGCCGTTCTTCTTCGGACCGCCCGACGCCTGGAATGACCTCAGCACCGCCGGCACGACTATTCCTCTGCCCGGCGGCAAGTTCGGTTCGCTGCAACTGCTCGCGACCGGCGAGGGCGGCGCGCAGCAGTCGCAGCGGTTCACCGTCCGCTATACCGACGGCACCAGCGACGCTTTCACGCAGAGCTTCAGCGATTGGTTCAACCCGCAGAATTTCGATGGTGAGTCGGCGGCGTTCAGTTTCCCGTATCGCAATACGGCGGGCGGCACGCGCGACAATCGCACTTTCAATCTTTACCAGTACAGCTTCGCGCTGAAGAGCGCGAAGACGGTGGCCAGTGTCACGGTGCCCAGCACGTCGGGCGTACATGTGCTGGCGATGACGCTCGTGCCGGCGTCCTTCACTGGGCTGTCCGATTACTCGTTGTCGTCCGCGGCGGGGAGTCTCGTGGTGCCGCAGGGGCGGTCGGCGGCGACAGTGATCGGCATCGCGCCGTCGGGCAGCTTCAACGATACGGTCAGTTTCACCGCGACGGGATTGCCCACGGGCGTGACCGCGAGCTTCACCGCAGGCAGCGACGCAAGCAGCGCCTCGCTGAGTCTGACGGCCGGCCGCAACGCGCCCCTGGGCTCGGCGACCGTGATCATCACGGGCAATGGCGGCGGCATCGTCCACAGCTTCACGGTGAGCGTCAGCGTGGTGGAAGTCGCCGCGAATACCGTGAGCACCGACATGGCTTCGGCATTCAACATCAGCGCGTTTTATACCGATGGGACCACGTTCCCCGCGAGCGGCGGAATCGACGGCATCGGCTACGCCTATCCGGCCAGTTTCCTGGGCGGCAGCCAGGTGTGGAGCGGCAGCACGTTCACGTTGGGTCCGGCGAATGCGGCGAATGCGGTGACGGGCCAGACGGTCAAATTGCCGGCCGGCTCCTTCGCGCGAATCGATATGCTCGCCACCGCCGTGCAGGGCAACCAAGCTGGGCAGAAATTCATCGTCAACTATAGCGATGGGACCAGCAGCACGTTCACGCAGGGTCTCAGCGATTGGTTCACGCCGCAAAACTATCCCGGCGAATCGATCGCTGTGGCGATGCCGTACCGCGTCACGAGTTCTGGAACGAAGGACGGCCGCACCTTCAATCTGTACGGCTATTCGTTCGTGCTGAGCAGCGGCAAAACCGCGACCAGCCTGGTGTTGCCGGCCAACGCGAGTGTCGTCGTATTCGCGGTCACGATGGTGCCCACCGCTGCCGCCAGCGCGGTGCGAATCACGAACGTTGTGAACGGTGCGACCTTCCAGCCGGGTATCGCGCCGGGCGCATGGATCACCATCACGGGGACCAATCTCGCGGCAACTTCGCGCTCCTGGGCCGGCGACGATTTCGTGGGCGCCACGCTGCCTTCGCAACTCGACGGTGTCAGCGTGACGATCGGCGGATATCAGGCGGCGATCTCGTACATCAGTCCGACGCAAATTAATCTGCAGGTCCCGGTGGAGATTCCGCAGGCATCCTCTATCGCGCTGCAGGTGAACACGCCGCAGGGTTCGGCATCGATGTCGGTGCAGGTGGCGGCGACCTCGCCCGGCCTGTTCTCGCTGGACGGAAAGTACGCCGTCGGGCAGCATACGGATTACAACCTGGTGGCCGCATCGGGCCGCTTCCCAGGATCCTCGCCGGCGCATCCCGGCGAGACGATTACGCTATACGGCACGGGCTTCGGTCCTACCGATCCGCCCGTACCCGGACGGCAGATTCCATCGCAGCCCTCACCGATGGTCACGCTGCCCGTGTTCCGGATCGGCAATCAACCGGCGGCGGTCAGTTTCGCGGGCATCATCGGTGCGGGACTCTGTCAGTTCAACGTGACGATCCCCGCCGGCCTGCCGAGCGGCGATGCGCTCGTGGTGGCAACGTCGGCAGGAGCATCCTCGCAATCGGGCCTGTACCTGACGATTCAGTAACACCGGCGGTCTTTGCCGCCGGTTCCCGAGCAGCGCTCGGGTTTGTTATCTGTGTTCATCTGTGGCCATCGACTGCCGCGCCGCGCGCAATCCGCCCGCGCGCAGAATCCCGGGGACGAAAAAGTTGTCCACGAGATTTTCGTCCGTGAAGCCCGCGAGGTTCGCCTGCAATTTCACCCGCACGGGCGCGACCGCCGCGGCGAAGTGGCACCACAGCGCCGCCTTGCCGAGTCCGGCCAACTCGATATTCGGCTGATGCATCCAAGCGAGCGCGGTCAGGATATCCTGCACGCGATTCGCGTCGTCGCTCTTGTTGAACGTGAGGAACATCTTCACCGAGCGATCGCGAGGCGCCACCGCCGACCCCGTCTGAAATGCGTCGATGAACAGCACCGCGCGCCCGGACTTCACCAGCGCGGCCGCCGCGGGATCCTTGCGCGCCGCTTCCGCGCCGTCGGGGTGCACCACGAGCGCGGGCGGATTGGTCCCCGCTACCCAGATCGCCGGAATGCGGTCGCCCTTGCCCGGACGGCCCAACACGATGCGTTCCCCGTCGCCCTGCTTCACCACGTTCGCCGGCCACTCCGCCGCCAGCACCGCCGTCAGCCGTTGGCGCGCATCGCCGGTCTGCGCCGCGGACATCCGCTTCCACTCGTCGAAGAGCTGCTCGAAGGAAATGGCATTGTCGGGCAGTTTGCGATTGTGCAGCGCCAGCATGTCCTGCAGTTTCTCGACGCGGATATTGCGCTCCTTCAACTTGGCGGCATCGTTCTCGCCGAGCACGTGCTTGCCGAAAAACGCGTAGACCGCCTCACGATTCACCTTGTTGTAATTGTGCGGCGCGTCCTGATAGAACATCTCGACATTGCCGCCCTTGCCGTACAGATCGTAAATCGCGCGGACGGCCGGATACTCCTCGGCCTTCATGTTGCGCGTCCAGTCACCGGTGGACGCGGTCATGATCATGGGCCGCGGCGCCATCATCGCGGCGATGTCCACGTTGTTCGTGTCCAGCCGCAGCCCCGGCGCATTCTCGCAGATCCCGCCGCCCTGCATGATCAGCGACACCATATTCGCGGGCGCGGAAAAGCGGATGCGATCGTCCACTGCCGCCACCATAAACGTCTGCGTGCCGCCGCCCGACGCGCCCGTCGCCCCGATCATTTTCGGATTCACGCCCGGCAGTTTCTCCACGAAGTCGATAGCGCGAATCGCGTCCCAAAGCTGCAGTCCGAGAGAAGTGAACGCCCACATCTGTTCAACCGGCTTATCGCCGAAATCGTGCGGCGTCTGGATGGTGTCGTTGTAGCCCACCATGTCGAACGAGAACACCACGTACCCCTGCCGCGCCAGATTGATGCAGCGCGCGGGCACGGACGCGAGGTCGGTATTCTCCAGGCGGCCGTAATTCCAGTGGCCGTGCGGGCTGATGATCGCCGGGAAACCTCCGGCCGGCGCGGGCTTCAGCGGACGATACAGGTTGCCGCCGAGATAGAATCCCGGGAGCGGCTCGATGAGCACCTTCTCGATCGAGTAATCGCGACTCTCGATGCGGCCGAAGATCTGCGGGTGCAGGTCGTTCTTGGGGAGCATCGGCAGCAGCCCGGCCGCCGAAAGTATCTGCGTCCGCAGCGCCTGTTTGCGGGCTTCCCATTCGGCCAGCGTCTTGTACGTGCGCGGCACGAAATGCGTGTCGGTATTCGGCGTTTCCGTATTGCGCGAATCCTGCGCGGGGATCTGCGCGTACGCCGCCAGGCAGAGGGCCAGGATCGTACAGAGTCTCATGGCTACAGTCTACCCTTGGCGCACGCAGCGCAGAACCGCTTCGTTGCCCATATCGGAGCCGCGAACGTAAGAGAGCGGTCGTTCGCCACACTGAATTACTCTATGGAGGTGGACTGCCTCCTCATTGCCGACGATCTGACCGGCGCGTGCGATTCCGCCGTGCAGTTCACCCTGCGTGGATTGGCAGCCAGCGTGATGCTCGCCGACGATCCACCGCCGCCCGGAGCGCGCGTCGTGGCGGTGAGCACGGACAGCCGCCATCTGCCCGAGCACGAGATTCCACAAATCATGGCGCGCGTCGCCGAGCGGTATCGGGCGGACGTCGTGTTCAAGAAGATCGACTCCGTTCTCCGCGGTAATCCCGGAGCGGAGATCGCCGCCGCGCTCGATGCATTCGGCTGCGATGCCGCCGTCGCCACTCCCGCATTTCCCGCTATGGGCCGCATCGCCACCGCTGCCGCTGGCCCGATTCTGCGCTCCGACCGCCACGTGCCCGCCGATGGTGTCGCTGCCGCACTGCGTTCGGGCGCGCGCATCGTGTCCGCCGACGCTGCCACCGGCGCCGACCTCGCGTGCATCGTCGCGCAGGCCCAGTCCACCGGTCTCCGCATCCTCTGGGCCGGGTCGGGCGGTCTGGCCGCGGCTCTCGGCGGGGGCGCTGCGAACTCGCGCTGCGATCGTAAAGCCGCTGTCACCTTCTGTATCGGCTCCGACCATCCCGTCACGCTCGAACAAATTGCCGCGCTTCGCCGAGAACGCACCAACTGCACCGTGCTGACGCTCGCGGCCGTCGATGTGACCCCCGACATCCTCCTGCTCTCGGGTGGCGACACCGCGTCGGCGGTCTGCCGTCGGGCCGACGCGCGCCGCATCGACCTGTGCGGCGAAGTGCTGCCCGGCATTCCCTGGGGCATCCTGCGCTGCGGCCGTTTCGACGGGATCCCGGTAGTCACCAAGTCCGGCGGATTCGGCGCGCCCGACGCGCTCATCCGCATCGCGGAGTTCTTCGAATGAGTAACCTTCTCACCATTGCATTGACCATGGGTGATCCCGCGGGCATTGGCCCCGAGGTCGTCTTGAAAGCTCTCGCCGATACCGAACTCGCCGAGATGGCCGACTGGGTCGTGGTCGGCGACGCTGCCGTGCTCGATCGCACCCGCCTTCCCATGTTCAACGGGCGTATCCACGAGGTCGGTGCGCTGACCGGTGTCGACGATTTCGCGTTCGGCAAGCTCGACGCCCGCTACGGCGCCGCCGGCCTGGAGTACGTCCGCATCGCGACAGAGATGTGTCTCCGCGGCGAGGCCGCCGCCATGGTCACCGCACCATTAAATAAGGAAGCCGTCACGCTCAGCGGACGCGCTTTTTCCGGACACACCGAGTACATCGCCGAACTCTGCGGCGCCGCCGAATCGCGCATGCTGCTGGCTAGCGAGGTTCTGTGTACGGTCCATGTCACGACCCACGTCCCGCTCCGCGACGCCTGTTCGCTCAACACGGAGCGCATCGTCCGCACCATCGAACTCGGCGATGAAGCGATGCGCCTGCTCGGCTTCGCGCGCCCCCGCATCGCCGTCTGCGGACTCAATCCGCACGCCGGCGAACATGGCCTGTTCGGCGACGAGGACAGCCAGTTCATCGCACCGGCGATCGCCGCGGCCCGCGCGGCCGGCATCCAGTGCAGCGGTCCGCACGCCGGCGACACGGTTTTCCTGCAAGCCTCCCGGGGCGCTTACGATCTCGTCGTCGCGATGTATCACGATCAGGGCCACATTCCCATGAAGCTGCTGGATTTCGAAAGCACCGTCAACATCTCGCTCGGCATCCCCATCATCCGCACCTCAGTGGACCACGGCACCGCCTTCGGTATCGCCGGGAAAAACCTCGCCGATGCGCGCAGCATGAAGCAGGCCATGCGCATGGCCGCGAGGATGGCCGTTCACCGTTCGCGACGCTAATCGCCGCCGCTCTTTGCGCGTCCAATCGTAGAGTTGCTGGATGTCCTCCTCCGACAACTTTGCCTCCGGATGCAGCGACAGGTAGCGCGGGAGCGGCATTTGATGATTGCGCACTTCCGCGCCCAACCTCGCCAGTATCTCCACCTGCTTGCCGGGGGCGTAATCCTGCCAGCGGGAAAGGTTCATGTGAAGTCGCGCGTCGTGAACGTCCTTCTCGACAATCCAGGACAGCGGGGCAACGTAGCTATACCACGGCCACTGGGTCTGTTCGGAATGGCAATTCCGGCACGATCTCTCCACAATCGCGGTGACCGCATCGGGTGTCTCGGCACCCGCCAGCAGAGGCGCGGACGACGTCTGATTCTTCACCTGCCCAAAGGGGTGAACCAACGCGCAGGCGACTGCGAACGCGGCAATACCGGCTATGACCTTCTGACTGGTTTTCATCGACAACCAGCAAGACGGTCGAGTCGCGCTCTTTATTCCCGCTATTTCACTAACTGGAAAGCGAACAGCGTGTCGCCGGCGCCCGCGATCAGATACTGGTTGCCGTCGAGCATGTAAGTCGAAGGACCGTTACTTACCATCTGGCCCGTGCGGAAGTGCCAAAGGATGCCGCCCTTGGCCGGATCGTACGCAATCAGATTTCCGGTGGGATCGCCCGTGAACAGCAGCCGGCCCGCGGTGGTCAGAATGCCGGGAAAGGCGTTGCCGAAGCCGCCGCTCTCGTACTGGTGCTTCCAAGCCACGTTGCCGGTCTGATAATCCACCGCCAGCAGGACGGGCTCGGACAACCCCGCGCCGCCACCGCCACCATATCCTTGCGGCTCGGGATCGTCATCCGTCAAGTAAGTCACGCTGTAACCCTGCTTGGCGTTGACATAGAACAACCCGGTCTGCGGACTGTAACTCGGCGGAGGCCAGTTAGTCCCGCCACCTCCCGGCGTATTCACCAGCGATCCATCGACCTTAGGCTCCTTCGCCGGATCCGGAATCGGCTGCCCCTTGGCATCGACGCCCTTCATCCAGTTGACCCCGATGTAGCCCTTGGTGATCAGGCTCTCGCCCGTCGCGCGATCGAGCAGCGTGAAGATCCCGTTGCGGGCCGCTTGCGCCAGCATCTTACGAGGTTTGCCCTGGAACATGCCGTCGAGCAGCACCGGCGTTTCCACGTTGTCCCAATCGTGCGTGTCATGCGGCGACGGCTGGTGATACCAGACCAGTTTCCCCGTATCGGCATTCAACGCCACAATCGACGCAGTCCAGAGATTCGCACCCTTCCTCCCCTGCCCCGCGAAGACAGGATTCGGATTCCCCGTGCCCCAGTAAATCAGGTTCAAGTCGGGATCGTAAGTGCCCGGCATCCAGGTCATGCCGCCGCCGTGTTCCATCGCCTGCGGATTCGGCCAGGTGTCCGCGCCCGCTTCGCCCTTGCGCGGCGTGGTGTTCCAGCGCCACTGCACGTCGCCCGTCTCGGGGTCGCGCGACTCGAGAAAGCCCGGTACATCCATGGCATCGCCGCCGACCCCGACCAGCACGTGATTCTTCACCACCAGCGGACTCATCGTGCAGAAGTACTGCATCTTCTCGTCGGCGATCTTTTTGCGCCAGCGCTCCTTGCCGTCCTTCGCGTTCAACGAGAGGAACCAGCAATCGGGCGTCATGAAGTACAGCCAGTCGCCGTACATGCCGAGTCCGCGATTGCCCACCAGGTGGCCGCCCTTGTCCTGCCAGCCGTAGTGCCAGAGTTCTTCGCCGGTGCGCGCGTCCAGCGCCCATACGTGGTCGGGAATAGTGAAGTACAGGACGCCGTTCACCATCAGCGGAGTCGACTTGATGGTCGGATTGCCCACGCCGCGCTGCTGTCCTACATTATTGATGCGGTAGAACCACGATAGCGAGAGCTTCCCCACGTTGGACGCGTTGATCTGCGTCAGCGCACTGAAGCGCTTGCCGGAAAAGTCGCCGTTGTAAGTGGGCCAGTCCTGGGCGTACAGGAAGGCGCAGACTGTCAGGGCCAACGCGATTCGTTTCATTTCAGGGTCACCAGATAGGCCGTCAGGTTGTGCATGTCCGCGTCGGTGAACTTATCCAGCAGCAGACGGTGGCCAGCCAGCCGGTCCTCCAATTCCACTTTGACTTTGTCGCGCGGCCAGGAGCGATAATTGCCCGCCGCATCCGTGATCGAGATACCGAAATCGTCGATGCGCCGGACGGTACCCACGACCGGCTGGCCCCCGGCCGGCGTGACCGTCACCTTCTGACGATTGCCGCCGCGCCCTCCCGCCGGCCAGACGATGCGATTCTGCAACTGGTCAGGCTCGTATCGGCTGCCGATGTGGGCGAGATCTCCAGTCACGGAGTGACAGGACTTGCAAGTGCTATTGAAATACGCCTCGCCGGCCGCCGCATTCCCGGTAACTACGTTAAGCCGCTTGTAAGTGCCGCGATTGGCCACTAACTCGACCTGTAAATGAAGATACTGGGCGATGTCGGCCAGTTCGGCGGCGGTGAAATTCGGAAAGGCCGGCATGCCTTTATCCGGAAAACCCTTCGCCACCGCCGGACCCACCATCTCGCCCTTTTCGTCGTGGAGCACCAGGGTCGAACGCACCAGGTTCGGACCCGATCCGCCGCGCGCTTTTTCTCCGTGGCAAAATCCGCAATTGGGAGCGAACAACTTCTCCCCGCGCGCCGCGGCCACGGCATCGGGCGCCGGACCCAATCCGAGAAACTCGCGGGTATTGCCCCGGCCACCGCGTCCGCCGCCCCGTCCCGCCGGGGGCATATCGTCCTGCGCAATTGCGCCTACCGCCAGCACGCACAGGATGGCAACAAGCTTCGACATAGATGGCTGATTATCTATCACGGTCGGCCTTCAGCGCAACGCGCCCAAAGTTCCTGACTCCTGACTCCTGAATTCTCACTTCTCCCGCCCGTGATATACTTCCCGCGCAGGAGGAGCAATGACTCGACGCGACTGGTTGTCCATTGCCGGCACCGCGCTTTCCTATTCCGCAATCGTTGACGCGGAGGAACCGCCGCTGCGAAATATGGGCGGCGCGCCCGCCGGATTTCCCGTGCGATCCCGCGCGGCACGGGGTGGCGGCAAACCGTTCGACTTCGTGGAATTCTGTCATGGACTCGGCTTCGGCGTCGTGGAGACGCGCGTGGACCTCGCCAATGCCGAGGCCGTCCGCGAGCTCCGCCGCAAGTTGGATAGTTACAACATGCGCTGTATTCTCGACGTGCCGCTGCCGCGCGAGGAGGCAGCCGTCCCCGCATTCGACGCAGCACTGAAGTCCGCCCACGAGATCGGCGTCCGCTCCCTCCATGCCGCCATGACCCAAAGGCGTTATGAAGAGTTCGATAACCTCGAGGCGTTCAAGCGCAGCTTCGAAAGAAACCAGAAGACCGTCGCCCTCGCCGAGCCCGTTCTGCGGAAACACCAGATCAAATTAGGTCTCGAAAATCACAAGGGCTGGCGCTCCGCCGAACAGGCCGCCTGGCTGAAACGCCTCGGCAGCGAATGGGTCGGCGTTCATTTCGATTTCGGCAACAACGTCTCGCTTTGCGAGGACCCCAACGAGACTTTGACCAACCTCCTGCCCTACATCGTTTCGTGCCACCTGAAGGACATGGCAGTCGAGCCGTACGATCAGGGATTCCTGCTCTCCGAAGTGCCCTTGGGCGACGGCTTTCTGGACATCAAAGGAATGGTCGCCACCATCCAGAAGCGCGACCCCAACACCCCGTTTGACCTCGAAATGATCACGCGCGACCCGCTCAAGATCCCGGTTTTCACTGAAAAGTACTGGGCCACCTTCGACGATCGGTACAGTCCGCTGCCCGGACGCGATCTGGCGCGCGTGCTCCAAATCGTTCATCACAACAAGCCCAAGACTCCGCTGCCACAAACCACAGGCATGTCCGTCGAAGCACAATTGGCCCTCGAAGACGAGTGCGTGCGCAAATCCATCGCCTACGCCCGAAAAAACTTGGCACTTTAACGGTATTACACATCCACTATTCACCCTCCGCCGAGGTACAATAAACCAGATATTCTCTCAGAGGAGGATGTGTGGAGGGAACCCGCGTCGCCTTGTTGGCAGCGCTCTTCGCTTGTTTATCGCCCTGCCTTTCGGCGGAAGGCGGACCCACCCCTGCCAGTCAAAAGGCGTTGCTCGACCGGTACTGCGTCGGTTGCCATAGCGCCAAGCTGAAGACCGGAGGGGTCGTCCTCGAAGGCATCGACCTCACCCACGCCGGGAATCACGCCGAAGTCCTCGAGAAGGTAATTCGCAAGCTCCAGACGGGCGAGATGCCGCCTCCCGGCCTGCCCCGTCCCGACGCTGCGACATACACCACCTTGGCCAAGTGGATCGAAGATTCGATCGATCGATACTCTGCCGCCAATCCGAATCCCGGCCGTCCCGTAATTCACCGCCTGAATCGCTCCGAATACAGCGACACCATCCGCGACCTGCTGGCGCTTGATACCAAACCCGGCGCGCTGCTGCCGGTCGACGATTCCGGCTTCGGCTTCGACAACATCGGCGACGTCCTCTCCGTATCGCCGGCGCTCCTGGAGCGCTATATGTCAGCCGCGCGCCGCATTAGCCGCATGGCCGTCGGCGAGCCCGGCATGAAGCCCACCGAAGAGGAGTTCTCCGCCCGCACGCTCGGCATGCGCACCACTCGCAACGAGCGCGTCAGCGATGATCTGCCGTTCGATTCGCGCGGCGGCATGGCGTTCGAGTATTATTTCCCCGTCGACGCCGAGTATCAGATCCGCATCAAACTCAACGGCGGCGACAGCGCCGGCAATGCCACACCGTACGAAATTCGCATGCCGGTCAAAGCCGGACTCCGCACCGTGGGAGTGGACTTCCTCCGCGATTCGACCAAGCCCGAAATCATCCCGACCGCTGGCGGACGGCGTGGCGGCGGAGGCGCTGCACCCCCGGGCGGAGCGGGACGCGGCGCCAAACCGCTGACCGCCGAAATGGACCTACGTATCGACGGCGCCAAGATCAAACGCTTTGAACCGACCGAGGGCTTCGGATTCCCGCAGGTCGATCGCGTGATCATCGATGGGCCGTACAATCCCACGTCCGCGGGCGACACGCCCAGCCGCGAAAAAGTTTTCGTCTGCCGTCCCCCGGCCGGCGGGAAGGACGACGACCCCTGCGCGCGCATGATCCTCACCAACCTCGCGCACCGCGCGTTCCGCCGCCCCGTCGCCGACACCGACGTGCAGCCGCTCATGGCCTTCTATAAGCAGGGCAAGCAGGACGCTGGCTTCGATATGGGTATCGAGAAAGCCTTGCGCGCCATGCTGGTCTCTCCAGATTTCGTCTTCCGCATCGAACGCGATCCCGCGGGCAAAGCGCCGGGAACCGTGTACCGCATCGGCGACGTCGAACTGGCCTCCCGCCTCTCGTACTTCCTGTGGAGCAGCATGCCCGACCAGACACTGCAGGATCTCGCCGAGAAGGGCAAGCTGAAGGATCCGGCTGTTCTCGCGCAGCAGGTGCGCCGCATGCTCGACGATCCGCGGTCGCAATCGCTGGTCGATAATTTCATCTCTCAGTGGCTGACGCTGCGCAACATCGCGCTGGCCAAGCCCGATCCCGACGCCTTCCCGGAATTCGACGAGAGCCTGCGCCAGGCCTTCAACACCGAGACCGAACTCTTCACCCAGAACATCATCCGCGAAGACCGGCCCGTCACTGAATTGCTGGACGCCAACTACACGTTCCTCAATGAGCGCCTGGCCCAGCACTACGGCATCAACAACATCTACGGCTCGCAGTTCCGAAAGGTGACGCTCACCGATCCCAATCGCGGCGGACTTCTCGGACAGGGCAGCATCCTCACCGTGACCTCTTATCCCAACCGGACCTCGGTGGTGCAGCGCGGCAAGTGGATCCTGGAGAATCTGCTTGGATCGCCGCCGCCCCCGCCGCCGCCGGATATTCCGGACCTGAAGCCCACCAGCCACGACGGCCACCAGTTGACCATCCGCGAAGCCATGCAGCAGCACCGCGCCAATCCGGTGTGCGCCTCCTGCCATGTGCGCATGGACCCGCTGGGCTTCGCCATGGAGAACTACGACGGCGTCGGCAAATGGCGGACCAAGGAAGCCGGTACCGAGATCGACCCGTCCGGCAAGATGCCCGACGGTTCCAGTTTCCGCGGACCGGCGGAGCTCAAGAAGTCGCTCCTGGCATCGCACCGCGATGAATATCTGACCACCCTGACGTCCAAGCTGCTCACCTACGCGCTGGGCCGCGGACTCGAATACTACGACATGCCCGCCGTTCGTTCCATCACAAGGCAGGCCGCAAAAGATGACTATCGCGTCTCGGCACTGGTAACCGCAATCGTACAATCGACACCTTTCCAAATGAGGAGGATCCCGGAAGAATGATCGTCACTAAGAAAGCTCTGGCACGCCGCACATTTCTGCGCGGACTCGGCACCACCCTCGCAATTCCGTTTTTGGACGCGATGGTTCCCGCATTGAAGGCGGGCACCACGGCCAAAGCGTCGGTGCGGACGGCATTCGTCTATGTGCCCAACGGGATCATCATGAAGGACTGGACGCCCGCCGCCGAGGGCGCGGGCTACGAGTTCATGCCCGCCATGAAGGCGCTGGAACCGTTTCGGGAGAACATGCTGGTGCTCAGCGGATTGGCGCAGGTCAACGGCCGCGCGCTGGGCGACGGGGCGGGCGATCATGCGCGCGCCGGCGCAACCTGGCTCACCGGAGTCCACCCCAAGAAGACCGAGGTCGCGATCCACGCCGGCATTTCGGCCGACCAGATGCTCGCGCGCGAGCTCGGCAAGCAAACGCAGCTCGGGTCGCTCGAAGTCGGACTGGAGAGCCCCTCGCTGGCCGGCGATTGCGATTCCGGCTACAGCTGCGCATATACCAACACGATTTCCTGGCGCAATCCGACCACGCCCATGCCGGTCGAAGTGAACCCGCGCGCCGTCTTCGAGCGCATGTTCGGCGACGGCGAAAGCACCGACGCGGTCGCCCGCCTGGCGTCGATGAAGGAACAGAGCAGCATCCTCGACTACATCCGCGGCGACGTCGCCCGCCTGTCCAACGGACTCGGCGGATCCGATCGCAACAAGCTCGATCAATACCTTGAGGCCATCCGCGATATCGAGCGGCGCATCCAGAAGGCCGAAGAGCAGAACGCCACCATGAAGATGCCCGTCATGGAGCGTCCCACCGGCATCCCCGATGAGTTCGAGGACCACGCCCACCTCATGATGGATCTGCAGGTGCTGGCTTTCCAGGCCGACATGACCCGCGTGATCAGCTTCATGATGGCTCGCGAGGGCAGCAATCGCAGCTACCGCTCGATTGGGATTACCGACGGGCACCACTCCGTCACGCACCACATGAACGATCCCGAAAAGATCGCCAAGACGGCCAAGATCAACACCCATCACGTGGAGACGTTCGCGTACTTCATCAACAAGCTGAAGTCCACGCCGGATGGCGACGGCACCTTGCTCGACCATTCGCAGATTCTGTACGGCAGCAGCATCAGCGACGGCAACGCGCACACGCACCACGACCTTCCGATCGCGCTGATCGGCGGCGCGGCGGGTCGCATCAAGGGCGGGCGTCACGTGCGCTATCCCAAGGAAACGCCGCTCAATAACCTGCTGCTGACCATGATGGACCACACCGGTGTGCGGATCGATCAGCTCGGCGACAGCACCGGCGAATTGAAGCTGCTCAGCATCTAACATGCGTTTTGCGATTCTTCTGGCGGTCGCCGCGTCCTTGTGCGCGGCCGACCTGCGCATGATCGACGCGATCAAGCGGCGCGATCACAAAGCCGTCAACAGTCTGCTCGCGCAGCACGCCGATATCAACGCCGCCCAACCCGATGGCGCTACACCGCTCGCATGGGCGACATACCTGGACGACCAGCCTACAGCGCAGCTTCTGCTGAAGGCTGGCGCCAAGGTCAACACCGCCGATGAGTACGGCGAAACGCCTTTGACTCTTGCATGCGCCAATGGCGATGCCGCACTGGCCGCAGCCTTCATCAAAGCCGGCGCCGATGTCAACGCCGCGCGCTGGAACGGCGAAACCGCGCTGATGATCGCGGCCGGCGCGGGCAGCCCCGAGATTGTCAAACAACTGCTCGCGCAAGGCGCCAAGGTGGATGCCGCCGATTCGCGCAAAGGCCAGACGGCGCTGATGTGGGCCGCTGCCGAGGGCCATTCCGACGTCGTGGACCTGCTGATCAAGGCCGGCGCGACGGTGAATGCGGCTACCAAAAGTGGTTTCAACGCGCTGGTGTTCGCCGCCGTGAAGAACGACTCCAAGAGCGTGCGGACCCTGCTGGCGTCCGGCGCCGATGCCAACTACGCGCTGCCCGATGGCACGAAAGTCCTGCTGGTCGCCACCGGCGCCAAGAGCAGCGACGCCGCGGGCGTGCTGGTGGATGGCGGCGCGAATCCGAACGTGGCCGATCGCCAGGGCAACACTCCGCTGCACACCGCCGCCCAGTTGGGCAGCGTGGCTTTGATCCAGAAGCTCATTGCCAAGGGCGCCGACGTCAACGCGCGCACCGCCAAGAGCGCCTTCGGCGGCCGCGGAGGCGGAGGCGGTGGCTTCCGCGCGCCCGCCGGTGAGCAAACGCCGCTGATGACGGCCGCGCGCGCCAACCAACCGGAAGCCATGCGCGCCCTGGTGGCGGGCGGCGCAGATCCCAAGCTCAAGGCCGCTGACGGTTCCACCTTATTAATGATGGCCGCCGGAAGCGCCCACGTCGAAGCCGTTAAGTACGCCTACGAGTTGGACCCCGATACGCAAGCCCTCAACGACCAGAAGGCTACCGTCATGCACGCGGCGGTCACGGGCACGGCCGGCACCCCGCAGCCGGAAATCTGCAAGGTGGTCGAGTTCCTGGCATCCAAAGGCGCGCCGCTGAATACCAAGGACGCGCGCGGCCGCACGCCGTTCGAAATCTGCGACCCGATCCCGCTCGATCAGGTCCAGGACGTCCTCTCGCGGCTGATCGTGGCGGCGGGCGGCGAAGCTCCGAAGACCAAGCGATGATCGTTAGCGTGGTGGACGCGGCAGGCGTCGACACCATCCGCGAACTCTTCCAGGAATACCGGGACAGCTTCGGCTTCACGCCGTGCTTCCAAGGCTTCGACTACGAAGTCGCCGCGCTGCCGGGCGATTATGCTCCGCCATCCGTCGACGAGCACCGCTGCGAGGCCAAGCGCCTGTACGTATACGTCCCGGCTCATGAAGGTTTTTGTCACGAATTGTGTATTGCAAAACAGCGACGTCGGCGTGAGCACCCGATATGGAGCCCTGGTCGAAGTGGACAATTTGACGATCGAGTTCAACTCAGTTGGCGTCTCCACCAACCAGAATACGATTGCGTCGATCCCGACAGGCACCATTCGTCTGAGCAATAACACCATCGCCCAAAACACGACGGGCCTTCAGCCAACCGGCACCAGTCAACGGCAACCAGACGCTGCTGACTACGTCCCGTTAGGCCTCCGCGCCCGGCGCGTCTTCAACGTGGCGTTCAGATGTCCGAGGCTGGCGAACTGTCCCGCGAACTCCGCCGTCCGGGGCGCCTGCACCTTGCGGCGCGGATCGAAATCGCGGCGGCGAAAAAGATCCGTCGCGGAGATCACCGCGGTGCCCATCGGCCGGTATTCATAGGTGCCCTGCGCCCATGCCAGTTCGCCGTCCAGCCAAAGATAGAAGCCCATCCGTCCTATCGTACAACTACCGATCCCACGGCCTGCAAAGCTTCCAGCAATTGCTGGGCATGAAACGGTTTTTGCAGGATGCGGCCGCGCCTGAAACCCCGCATGGCAGCGGGGTCGGGACAGGATGTGGTGTAGACCAGGGGAATCGCGGAAGCCCAGGCAACGCAAGCTGCCGGTTTGTTCGTAATTAGCGCTTTCACATGCGCTCCGCCGGAACGCACAAAATGCGCCGCGGCAAGAACATCCATTTCAACCGGGCTGAACCCCGCGCGTGCGAGAGCGCAACGCAGGAATTTCCGGATGAAAACATCTTCAATAACGATAACAATGCCGGAATCGACTTCTGTGACCATGGCTAACACCGCCCGCCAAGGCTGCAATCTGACCAGGTGCGTCAGCTAGTCTCAGTGTGAAGTAGCTCCGTTATAAGGGCAATCCCCTCAAATGGGAGAGGAGCCCAAGTGTAATGCGGGTGAAGGATTATCCGACTTGACGCTTATGGAAGCGGTAAAACCTGCGATTGCAACTGCGGCATCGGAAAGGCAGGATCGAGAACATACCCAGCACGCGATCCAGCGAAGTCTTCGCCCGGGAATACCTCACGTCCTGCCAACCGCATTGCATGCACCGCGGACACGACCCGGATTCCCCCGAAACACCCGGTTGCCCGGCATGCTTCGACTGCAGTCCCGTTGATGCTAGTTCCATAGAGTGCTCGGATTAATTATCCCAGAGACTCATTTTGCGCGGACAAACGCATCGCTCAAATTAGTCCCGGTTATGTACCAGAACTATCCAGCTACGGAAAATCTGACGTGAGTTTACACGCATCTGGGAGGCGTGTTTGTGCGGATCCAGCGGAGTCTTCAATTCGCAGACATCGCCGCAGTTCACGTCCTGCGTACACCAGTCCGCGATCATTTCCGGCGTGACCTCAGGATGAAACTGAAAACCGTACAGGAGCTTTTCCGCCCTGTAGGCCTGATTGCCGCACGCCTCGGAGGATGCCAGATGCGTCGCCCCTGGCGGCAGATCGAACGTGTCGTTGTGCCAGTGGAAGACGTCGAAAGGATCGGACACTTGCCCGAGCAGGGGGTCCTCGCGACCCGCCTCCGTCAGCTGAACCGGGAACCAGCCGATCTCCGGCGCGGCATTGCGTCGCACGCCGCCGCCCAGCGCCCTGGCAAGCAGTTGGGCGCCCAGGCAGATGCCCAGGACCGGCTGTTGCCTGGCGATCGCATCCGCGATGATCTCGACCTCTGCGTACAGGAACGGCAGGTCGTCGTTCGCCGACATCGGACCGCCCAGCACGATCAGTGCATCGTAACCGGCCGGATCGGGCCGCACCGGCGGATCGAGGTAAAGATCCGCGTAGTCGATTTGGACGCCTTCCAGCGTCTCGGCGATCAGGCCCACGCCTTCGAACGGAACGTGGCGGAAGGCCAGGATCCGCATCACTGCGGAGGCATGCCCGTCTGCGCCACCTGGAAATGACTCAGGCTATCGGCATACTTCGAGATGCCGCGGAACAGCGCATCGGCCAGCCTCTGGCGGTAGTCGGACTTCTTGAGGAGCGCCTCTTCCCTGGCGTTGGTCAGGAAGCCGATCTCGGCCAGGACCGACGGCATGTTGGCCCCGATCAACACCACGAAGGGCGCCTTCTTCACGCCGCGATTCTTTTCCGCGGGGAAGTTCTTCGCCGAGAACGAATAGAGCGACGCCTGAACGCGGCCGGCGAAGTCCTTCGACTCTTCCGACTTATCGTGCAGCGTGATTTTCTGGACCAGGTCGCGAAGCTCGAAAATGGATTTCTCGGAAGTGGCATTTTCGCGCGACGCCACATCGGCGGCGTCCTTGCTGCTCGGGAAGTTCAGGTAATACGTCTCGACTCCGGTAATGCGCGGTACGGGCGAGGAGTTCGCGTGGATGGACAGGAAGAGGTCGGCCTTCTTCTCATTGGCCAGCGCCGTTCGGCCTTCCAGCGGGATGAATGTATCGTCGTTGCGCGTGTAGATCACTTCCGCGCCCATCCGGTCCTCGATCATCTTGCCGAGGCGCAATGCGACGTCCAGCACCAGGTCCTTTTCCAGCAGACCGCGCGGACCCTGCGTCCCCACATCGTGGCCGCCGTGGCCCGCGTCGATGACCACGCGATTGACCTTCAAACCCAGTGCGCGCACGAGTGAGGTGTCGCCCGAGGTGGTATGGCGGGCTGCCTTGCCCGTCTCGTTCGGCAGAACCGCGCTGTTCGCCGGCTTGGGGGGCGTCAGCAGCACCGGAGGCAAGGCCGCCGGCAGTGCCGGAGGAGGCGCCGCGGCCGCGGCCACCGATACTACGGTGTTGGGCGCCACCAGTTCGTTCTTGGCCGGTTCGGCCGTCACCTTCTCGGCGGAAATATCGGCCTTAATCGCCGGTGGCGTTTTGACCGGCGCCTTCACGGGCGGAGTTGTCTGCGCGGGCGGCGGTTGGATCTGCGGCTTGACCGGCGCTGGCGGCGGTGTCAGAGGCGCCGCAACCGCGGGCGTCGCTGCCGCGATCGGCGGAGTCTCACGGGAGGCATCGGGCGCCTGAACGGGGGCAGTGGTCATTGCGCGCAGTTCGATCATCAGCCGGTTGGGATTGGTCAACTGCGAAGTGCTGACTTCAACTGCCGGCCCTAAATCCAGCACCACGCGCGTCACCCCGGGCGTGGTTTCCGCGACCCGGACTCGCTGTATGAGCTTGTCCTCGATGGTCTCCGCGTAGAAGACTTTCTTTTCGATACGCGGCCGGCTGTTGCCGATGTCGTAATAAATCCGTTCGGGATTGTGCAGGCGATCGGTGTGATACTGGAAGTCGCCGGAGACCTCGATGGCGACGCGAGTGACGTCGGGAAGCGTCCAGTGGCGCACCGCGGTGACTGTTCGCTGCGCCCGGTCCGTCTGGGCCATCAGTAAAGAGAGCGTGAGCGTCAGCGCGGCGAGCAGCTTCATAAAATCATCGCGACACGTAGCGCACCGTGCCGTCGGCGTCCACGACTTCTTTCACGTGCGTGGGACCGGAAGGTGGTGCGGTTTGAGCTACCGGTTCCGGCGCAGGTTTGGCCTGAGCCGCGGCAGCCAGCCTTTGCAGATTCTTCTGCACCTGAATCACGTAATTCTGTGTCTCGGCGAACGGAGGAATGCCATTATATTTCGCCACCGCTGCCTCACCGGCATTGTAGGCAGCCAGGGCCAGCGGAGTGTTGTCGGCGTACAGTTCCAGCAGATATTTCAAGTAGCGGGCGCCGCCCTGGATATTCTCCACGGGATCGAAAACGTGCGTCACCCCGAACCTGTGGGCGGTGGAAGGGATCAACTGCATCAACCCCAGCGCGCCCTTGGGAGAGATCGCGGTGGGATTGTAGTTGCTCTCGGCCTTGATGACCGCGTGAATCAACTGCGGCGGCAGAGAATGTTCGGCGGCGATCCGGTCTACCAATTCGCTAATGCCGGAAGGCGGATCGAGGGGAGCCTGCGTTACGGGAACTGCCGGCTCAACCACTCGCGGAGCCACGACTGCCGGTGCGACGCTGCGTTGGTTTACCACGCGAGTACTCACGACCACACTGCGGACGAGTTTGCCCGTACGCATGTCCGCGTGAACTACACTCGTCATGCGCGACGGCGCCGCATCCGGATTGGCGCCCCAGAGACCAGTTGCCATAAGTGCGCTCCAAACCAGTGTAGAACAAATCCTCGTCAAAATGTTTCGGTCTCCATTATAGGGCAATAGCCGATTCCGCTGCCAGCCATACAGGATTTTCCCGTAATCTCCGATGGTATCATTTCTGTTGTGAAGCGAGCGGGCTA
>Ga0207695_10003103_pt1 | contig 23787 bp, 24 predicted proteins | sample KBSC54metaG_FD_184354 | JGI IMG/M metagenome (GOLD analysis project Ga0207695, IMG submission 184354) | Corn rhizosphere microbial communities from Kellogg Biological Station, Michigan, USA - KBS C5-4 metaG (SPAdes) (version 2) | ecosystem: Host-associated > Plants > Roots > Rhizosphere > Soil...
ATACATCAGGCCCAAAGTGCCGATCAGCGAGATGGGCACTGCGACGGCCGGAATGATGGTGGCGCGCAACGAGCGGATGAAGACGTAGCAGATGACGATCACCAGCACGATGGTCATGGCCAAGGTGGTGAGCGAGTCATCGACGGCGGCGCGGATCGAAGTGGCGCGGTCAGACATCACCGCGAGTTCAGCGGCGGCGGGAATCTGCTTCACCAGATCGGGCAGCATGGCACGCACCTTGTCCACCACTTGCACTGTGTTGGCATCGGGCTGGCGCTGCACGGCGAGGATTACAGCCCTAGTTCCATCGTGAGTAGCAGCAGATTGTCTGACCGCCACCGAATCGATGACGCGCGCAACGTCCTTCAAGCGCACTGCGCTCCCGTTTCTCATTGCTATCACATGATTCGAAAACGCCTCGGCATTGCCAAGTTGCGTGTTAGCCACGAGCGTAAGTTGTTGGGGACCCGCTGAGAGAGTACCAAGTGGCGAAATATTGTTGGCAGATGCTACGGATGTCTGAAGTTCGGCAACGGTCACTCCCCGCGCGCTCATTTTATTTGGATCGATTTCGATGCGAACGGCGTATTGCTGTGATCCGAAAATGACAACCTGCGCCACACCGTCTATCGTAGATAGCGTTGGCGAAACAACATTTTCTGCGATGTCGTCTAAGGCGGTCATGCTTACGACGTTGCTCTTAAGTGCCAGCAATAGGATTGGCGCGTCAGCGGGATTGACCTTCCGAAAGTTCGGCGGCTCGGTCATGTTTTGTGGCAGACTCTTTTGCGTTCGGGAAATTGCCGCCTGAACATCAGCAGCGGCTGCATCGATGGAACGATTCAATACAAACTGAATGGTGATGTCAGTTGTGCCGAGCGAGCTGGAACTCGAGATCGTATCGACGCCGGCAATGGTGGAGAACTGCTTGATGAGCGGCGTGGCAACGGACGTTGCCATGATGTCAGGTGAAGCACCAGGCAAGTCCGCCGAAACGTTGATAGTTGGAAATTCCGCTCGGGGTAGAGCCGCAACTGGCAACTGTCTCCATGCAAAAGCACCGCCCAGAAGAACCGCCACTGACATCAGAATTGTGGCAACCGGGCGAGTTATAAAGAAGGCGGAAATGTTCATTGGGCAGCCATTGAACAATGCCAGCTAAAGGTCACCTTTGTCGTACCTTTTTCTAGCGCGAGTAACATTCGAGCAAGCTTGATAGAGAAGAATTAGGAGAGACTTAGCATAAGCCTGACGGTCTTTGGGTTTACTATTGTTTAAGCTGATCGAAAGTGTGCGCCAGTTTGTATTACCACCTTGCTGCTTCTGCTCGGCGTTCTCGTGCGCCCACAAAATTCCGATACATTGGTTTGCTGAGACTAGATCTCGAGCCACTCATCCGCGCATCACGCCAATGTCGTGCATGTCTGAGTGTAACACAGCGGCCATATCAGCGCTCCCTTTCCAGCGGTGAGTGACGCCCACGTTTCGACTACCCGAGCAGGGGCGCTTCCTCTCTTGTGGACACCGGTGCAATATAAAGCTGCATTTGGGGGAGTGCGAGCATTGCGGTTACAGCATCTGCCGTTTGGATAAATTCAATGCCGCTTCGATCGACATACGAGCGATCGACATTCTGGCAACCGGCAGGATCAATAATTTTCTGGCCATCCCAAAATGTCGCATGTCCGGTATTGATCTTTGTTGGCGAAATCACACCGATGATCGCAGGCTTCGCCCAATACATGTAAATGCTGCTGAACAGCGCGATTCCCAGCTTCTCCGCCACGCCTCGCATGATGGAATGGCTCATCGGCCCGCCGATGGGATAAGTTCGGTCGCATTGCAAGGCCAGGAGCTCGACGTGCTCGTATGAACAACCCCGGAGCATGGCGAGGCAGCAAACCAGACAATCAGACTCGGTGCGCTGGAAAATGGCAGGCTGTCCGGAATGTGCGCAAGTCACATCCGTCTCGCCGCGCGACTGCTGCACACGCTGGGTCATGGCTCGGCTGAAGGCCTGGAAAATCTTCTCCATGGCGGGCCGCTTGTAGGGAAACATCTGTTCCGAATCCATCGCATGCACTATCATCGCGACATCGGCCTCGAAAAGCAGCAGCCGCCCATCCTGTAATTCGGCGCAATCGATCACGAAATAATCAAGGCCGATCCGGCGATGCAGAGAGTCGAGCGCTGCAGCGTGGCGCTTGCCAAAATCCTCGTCGAATTTATGCATCCAAATAGCTTCTTCCGTTCGGCGCTCTGGCCTCTGCTCCATCTCGGCATTCAAATAGTGAACCATCCAATGGTCTGAAACGGCCATATGGCTGGCATAGGCCTTGCCGTCGATGAAGACTAAACGTTGCTTGCGGAACTTCTCGTCAAGACTACGATAGTCGACGAATTGCGTGAGATAGAATTCTAGGTCGTTATGCCCTGACAGGAAGGGCAGCAGATCGCCAGAGGCGTTGATCTTTTCCATGCCCTGGCCTGCGTGTGTGTCAAACGGCCTTGCGATCACCGGAAAGGTAGCCTTTTCCAATAACGACGCCAAGGAAATGTCACCGGCGGCCAGCGCCAGCATCTGGTGGCGTGATACGCGCGCCGCCGGTGGCGAGACCACCAGCGGGTCTGTCTTGAACGTGGCGTGCAGGCCGTCGCGTGACAACTTTGAAATATTGTCTACCTTGCGATTTATTACCGGGCACTGCCAGTCCCTCAGCAAGCGTTCGAGGTTCTTCAGCGTGGCATGTGCTGCCATATTCGCTGATGCCGATGAAGCCAAAATCAAAGGGCTCTTTTATATTTAGGTCTACAGTTGCCTGATCCACGTATTGAAGAATGATCGTGGCTTCTGACCTCTCTAGCAGGAACTCGATTGGCGTGTTCGCCATAAAGTCACCAGCAGTCACAAAAACCAGAACTTTGGGCCCTCTCCCAGATCCACATTTGATTACGAAGGTCTGGCTGACTTCCAATGCAGCCGCCTGAAACTGACGCGCATTGTCACGTTGTCCCATGCAATGGAGCATGATGGATAGGTCCATAAACGCACCTGCATCGGCGTGGTCATTCTGACAGCGTTCGTGCAACTCGGACCACAAAGGAGCGACGTCACCCTTTGCGTAGAAGGCTCGCACAATGTGCGCCTTGCCCAAGATCGTCGGGGCTCCAATGATCGCCTGCTCCGCTTGAACATCTTCCACCGGAGCCAGTTGTTTGTCCATGTCCTACTTCTCCAACGGAGATTCGTAAGTTGGGATTCTTAGGTGATACTTAGATTTGAAATTCCCCGAACTGTTACCTCGGCTGAATACTTGGCTTCTGTGGAGAGAATCGGCTGAGACTTCACTTGCTAACTACCCGGCCCGCCCCCTCCAAGACAGTTCAGATCAGCAATTCTAATGTGGTTCTTTAGTTGCCGCTCCCAGGCGCAGAAAATCGTCGGTTCCCGCTCTCGCTCGATCCCCTACATAAGAGACGCATGAGAATACGAGTTGGGGGTTGCTGGGCAGTTATTCGCGAAATGCCCCAATCACGCTCTACGTCGATCTGGTTGCCTTAGAGCTGCATTTGCCGGGCGCGGGCGTGACGCATTTGTTCATGTGATGTCCGATTAATTTTCGAAATTGCCCTCGAAAGGATGTTGCTCAGGTTAATTTTCTGTGCCACATATGAGGGAGCGGAAATTAACCTTGGGTGATTCATGCGGGCCGAACGTGAATTTGTTGAGACCGAAATCGTGGATGACCCGGCTGCTGTTGCAGCTGCACTGAAGGATATTGGATTGAGCGTGGCAGGCGTGTTGGCAGTCCGTGACATTGCTCTGGCCCGCTTCCGCGACGTCGGCCCATTCATGCCCGCCAATGCTGCAGGAACGATGGCATATCATCATGGTGTTGAAGCTATGCGCATGCAGTTTGTCGGTGACCATTACCGCATGGACCGTACTGGAGGCATTGAGTCTATCATCTCCCAAGACGGCAAACGCAAAGTGGTGTTCCAGAACGTCGATGTTGCGTCCTCCAAGACTATGGAACCCAGCCCGCGTTCTGAAAAGGGTTCTGGTCTGGAGCAAGCCTGCACGCTCAACCTGTTCGAAGCTCTCGGCGTGAAGCTTCCCCGTCAAGTGCGTCAGGACAATGGAGTCTCAGCTGTCTTCTTTATAATGGTCGATGACCGTGGCGCCGTTGAGGTATCACGCCCCGTGCTGAAGGACGGGGGTTTCGCTGGTTTGGTTCAGCGGATTCTTGTTTCTGACGGCACCGATTTGGAAGTCGAAATCAAGAGCAAGCCTTTGGCGGCACCAGCCGAAGACTTCAACGTCTCAGTCAAACGGAAACAATAGACTAGTAATGTTCAACAGGAAGCGTCTCACCCTTGCCCGAGAACGGCGAGGACTAGCAGGATTCGAACTGGCCGAAATGAGCGGCCTGACACCAGTACACTTATCTCGACTTGAAAGCGGGCAGGCCAATAACCCAGATGAAGCCACGTTGGCGAAGCTGGCATCCGCCCTACAATACCCTGTAGAATTTTTTGGCAAGCAAGGCGATGTTGAAGAGTTGAACGTTGATACCGTGAGCTTCCGCAGCCTAAAGAAGATGAGCGCCAAGGAACGCAACGCTGCTCTTTGGGCAGGCACTCTTGGGCTTGAAGTTTATGACTGGATCGACGCCAAGTACGATCTGCCACCCCCTGACCTGCCCGATTTCAATGGGCAAAATCATCCAGCCGTTGCCGCCCGTCTGCTTCGCCAACATTGGGGACTTGGTGACCGCCCTATTGGTAACGTCCTCAAGCTGCTCGAGTCACGCGGCATACGCATTCTGTCCCTGGAAGAAAAAACGAAGAACGTCGACGCCTACTCTTTTTGGCGTAATGACAAGCCTTTCATCTTTCTCAACACATTCAAAACACCGGAACACAGTGTCTTTGATTGTGGGCATGAAGTAGGGCATCTGACCTGCCACAGACACGCGGGCCCCCGTTCGTCAAAGACGGCTGAGATTGAAGCAAACCTCTTTGCATCCGCCTTCCTTATGCCTGAGGACGACGTCAAAGCGTGCTTTGCGTATAGGCCTATAACCATAAAGGACGTTCTTAAGAACAAGATCAGGTGGAAGGTTTCCGCGATGGCGATGGTGGTACGCTTACACCAGATCAGCTTCCTTTCCGATTGGCAGTTCCGTTCATTCTGCATTGAGCTGGGTCGACTAGGTTACAGAACATCTGAGAAAGTTGGCATCGAGCGCGAGAAGTCGGTGCTTTGGTATAAGATTCTTACTGACCTTTGGTCGAACAAAATCACGAAAGCTGACATCGGCAACAGTTTGCATATCCCTCATGATGAAGTCGAACGGTTGATTTTCCGATTGGCCGGAGAAACGCTCGAGCCAACAACACAGCGAGCGCAATTGAAAGTCGTGTCCGACAATTCAGAAGCTCAGGAATAACGCTGCGCAGCCTCGTGTTACTCGTAAGGGCGGTGATCTTGCTGCTCCATTCGCCATCACTTCCGATTGGTCGACGCCGATCCGCGCGGTGAGTTAGCGAGAAAGCCACACGCCTATTTCCCTTTACCTGGGCGTTTTCGCAATCCTAACTCCATCAACAGAGCTGCGATCAGAAGGCAAGCTCGACAGAACCCGGTCGACACACGAGAAGCACCCAGACATTGCTCTACGACGATCTGCTTGCCTTTGTGCTGCACTTACCGGGCGCGGGCATCACGCACTTCTTCATGTGATGTCCCATTAAAGCACTGGTACCGCGCACTGTGAGGTCTCAAGAGAATGTCGCCGAAAGTTAATTCACACCTCGGTGATAGTTGAGCTGAGACTAGCTCAGTGCCGTGTTGTCGGTGAGTTCTCAACTTTCGGGAGCCTTGAGACAATTTCCATGGCCATGCTTCTGAGCGTGGCCACGGGCACATGAAGTGCAATGGTCCTTCCTCCTTCAGCTGTGATGATCAGTTCTGCATTAGTTTGCCCCTCGTCAAACACGACCCTCAAAGAGGTAGCCCGAAAGGACGCAATTCTGCGAGGAATAGATCTATGCTCGTCGCTCATGATCCCGACGTAAAACAAACAGTGTCCACCGCCTACCTTCTGCAATTCAATTTGTCAGCCGGACAGTGGATATCGCCTTCAAAAACAGGTTCGAAATAGTCCCGGACAAATCGTCATTGGGTCCTACTTCTTGGAAGTAGCCCGAAGATGCGCAGTTCGACATACCCTGTTCAATCTTCGAGTTTGGGGAAGGCGAATATGGGCCTGCATTGTATGGTGACACAGTGCTCATATACCAGCTGTTGGTTGGTACCGGCAGATACGTGGTATAGATTGCTGCGACGGTAATGCCCCGGTTTTTCATGTTGAGACAATTGGAGGCATCCAATGGCTCTTCACAACGATAGCCAATAGCAACGCCTGAGCACGGAGAGCTTCCGTGGTCATTCAAACCGTCACTGATAAAAAAGACGAGCTTTTTAGTTGAAGACCATGAACTGCCGTCGCCCTGACTTGGAATTGCGCTATTAAGACCCGTCAGCATGGGTGGGAAATCCGTGCCTTGGTCGTTGTTGTAATTCTGATAGGGCACCGTCATGAGATTAATCCCGCTGGCGGCTGTCAGCGCCCCGCTCAAATCGTTCGATAGACTGAATACCGACTTTAGCGCCATCGATTGCATGTCGGTTCCAAAGGTGTAAAGCGCGAAACGAAACTGGCTGGGGGAAGAAGCAGAAGTTTGCTTGGCAAGCGTTATGACTTGTTGCACTGCGTTGCGCACAGAGTCGATGCGAAGCAAGACGTTATTTTTTCGTGCGATGGAATAGTAATCGGTGCCAGATTTGTCGGTCTCATGACACGCGAAAGCGCACTGGTCGGGGGTCAATGCCTGCATAAGATTGATGTCATTTGTGGTCGCGCCGAGAGCCATTGAGCTTGAGTTATCGACAAGAATGTAAACATCGGTGTAATTGGGACCGGCGCTTTGCGCAGTTGACGATCCGACCACGGTTAAGGTTTGTTGTCCGAACAGCGACATGAATGTGGCAGGGATGGTAGCGGTATAATTTAGCAGTCCAGTGCGGACGCCCGCATTGTCAGTGATCGCAAGTTGCGTAGACTGCACGGTCACCCAAGATTGCTGTTGGCTCATTTTTTGGAACGCATTCAGCCCGGCTGCCTGAGCTGTGGTCGTGCTTATCGCCCCCGATGTCTGGTTCACTGCCATCAAGACCGAGGAGTCAGCGAATGCGTCGAAATTGGTTTTGACGTCTAAGGTTCTCTCTAAGTCGACAGCCGCACCGACACATGCCGCTATGGCAAACAGAGTTATGCCTAAAATGAGGCTCAGATTCCCAGATTCGTGCCTGCGAAACCTTGAACAGGTCCTTCTGCTGAATCGAACGACAGCGATGAGGAATGAATGTACCATCTGTGCACCCGTTACTTTTTGGAGCACCCTGGCTGCTTTTGCTGAATCTCTAATTAAGGGAAATATTCCTTACCCAAGTTTAACCTGCGATTTGTTTGCAATTAGCCCTGCGCATCGAGAATGAGCATGCTGAAAAGAGAATAGCACCACTGGAATGAGGGCGCCGTGGAGGAAAAGCATCGAGTGCTCACGATAAGGTCGCTCGGATATAAATGATTGTAAGGCTCGATGATCAGTTTACCGGCTCGTTTCTAATAATCGCGCAGGATATGATACGATATCACATTGAATTTTCTCACCGAATAAGGTTTGTACGGCATGATGTGCCACGTAAATTCATGTGGGCAGGCGGTTTCCCAACTGTTTCAAGCGTGCACGACATTTAAGTTTCAGTTTACGATCTTCAATCACCCTCAATGAACCGGACCGTTTCGGTTCGGGAAATTGGGGTATTGGGAATGCTGAGCTTCAAGCCGAAACACCACGATGTGGACCAGGCCTTAGATGAACTGGTCAATTCCGTCGCCGCTATTGAATTCGACAAAACTGGCAACATTCTTTGGGCGAATGAACAGTTCTGCACTGCGTTGGGCTACACGCTGGCTGAATTGCAGACCCAGCACCACCGGATGCTTTGCCATCCGGACTATATTGCCAGTCAAGCCTACGTCGAGTTCTGGCAGAAGTTAGGCCGTGGCGACGCAGATGCGGCCGAGTACCTCCGATTGACCAAGTCAGGTCAGCAGCTTTGGGTGAAGGCCAGCTATAACCCTGTGAAGGACAAGTCCGGCACTGTGGTTAAGGTGGTGAAGTTGGTAACTGAGGTCAACGCAAGCCGATCAGCTTTCCAAGCGGGCGGAAACCGTCAGGACATGTCGAACGTCCTGTCGGCGCTCGACACATCGCTGGCTATTATTGAGTTCGAGCCCAATGGCAATATCATCTGGGCCAATGACAATTTCCTGAAAACACTCGGATACACATTAGCCGAATTGAAAGGTGCCCATCACCGCATCTTCTGCACGCCGGAATACGCATCGAGCTCCGAATACGGCAACTTCTGGGGAAAGCTCGCGAAGGGTCAATTCGATGCCAATCAATACAAACGCTTGGCAAAAGATGGAAAAGAAGTCTGGATCCAGGCAACTTATAACCCGGTGAGAGATCAAACGGGACGAACTTACAAGGTCGTAAAGCTCGCCGCTGATATTACAGCCAACGTCGAATCCATGAATGCGGTCAGCGAGGCCCTCGTAGAGCTCTCCCGAAACAATCTGACTCACCGGATCACCAAGCCACTGGCAGGTGCACTTGAGACCCTCAGAGCGCCAATCAATGAATCTTCAGACCGTCACGAAGCCTCGATGCTCACGGTGAAAAATACGGCCACCTCCATCAATGACGCTCTTGGAGAAGTGACTACCGCTGCAGATGATCTTTCCAAGCGCACGGAGCACCAAGCTGCGGCGGTGGAAGAAACCAATGCGGCCCTCGCGGAGGTGGTGACGGCGGTGAAGGTGAGCTCCGACCGAGCTGGCGTCGCTCGCGAAGAGGTAGCGGCAACAAAGCAATATGTTGACCACTCTAGTCAGGTCATGCGCGAGGCGGTGGGAGCCATGGGCAGCATCGCCCAAAGCTCAACCAAGATTACGCAGATCATTGGTGTGATCGATGAAATCGCCTTCCAGACTAATCTATTAGCCTTGAATGCCGGTGTTGAAGCGGCGCGCGCTGGAGATGCCGGCCGTGGCTTTGCCGTCGTCGCCCAAGAAGTGCGCTCCTTGGCGAAACGGTCCGCGGAAGCTGCCAAGGAGATCAAGACGCTAATTTCTGAAAGCTCTCAGGAGGTAGCGCGTGGGGTGGCACTGGTGAACAACACTGGCACGGCCCTCAACGACATTTCTGGGAAGGTGACAAGCATTGACCATCTCGTGACCGATATTTCCGCCAAGTCTCGAGAGCAAAGCGCTAGCTTGGCGGAGGTCGCGACGGCTGTAAACGAAATCGGCAACAGTACTCAACGTAATGCGGCCATGGTCGAGGAAACGACCGCCGCCATCAGTCGCATTAGTGCACAGGCCCGCAGGCTTGCTCAACTAGTTGCTGAATTCAAATTCAGCACCGCGAATCTATTGGCTCCATCGAGGGCATTGCCGGTTCAGTCGGCAGCTTGATGGTGGGTGCCGAGGTCTCATCGACTTCGACATCTCTTTTTCTCACTTTTCGAAAGTCCTGAGCGAGATGGATATGAATGGCAGCTGCGAACTGGTCACTTTCCGAGGAGGTGATCTCGAATACTGCATTGACATAAGGCATGTACGGGAAATCCGTAGTTGGACGCCGGCCACCCCCATACCCGGCGCGCCCGCCGACATGATAGGTGTCATTAATCTGCGAGGCACGGTGGTGCCGGTCATGGATCTCGGAATGCGTTTAGGGCGGGCCAAATCGGACGCATCAGCCCGTCATGCCATCATCGTGGTGGAGATGGGGGAACAACTCCACGGACTTCTGGTGGAAGGTGTGTCGGACATTATTTCGGCTGGGGAAGCGATGATTCACCGTGTTCCGGACATGAGCTCGGCGGACTCGCAGGCCTGCGTTCATGGCATCGTTACTCTGGATGACCGACTGATTAGTCTACTGTCGCTGGAAAATGTTTTGCCCAAGCAGGGATTGAAAGCCGCCTAAACTTGAGGGCAATCTGAAGCCGTGGGGGGCGCCAAAATCTAGACGGAAGGGTTCGAGAGATCTATAGCCATCGCACGCGATTATATCGCCATTAAAAGTTGTATAAATTATGGTAATACGTTGTATTTCGGCATTTTTTATAACCGTATTAACTTTCCAATCGTATCTTTGGGTTGTTCTGCCTAAATGGGGTGAAGAATGCCCGGACGAGAGAGATATGCCAGCGGTATCCTTTGCAAGAATTGCCATAGCAATGGACATGCGCTTTTCAGCGAGAATGAAAACCCAACGTTCCATGGTGGCCACTTGGACTGCCACGCCGAGTGGACAAGCCGGGGATTTGATAGCTCTCATAATGACAAGAAAATCAGATGCAGCCGCTGTGGCAACACGAACGTTATCCAAATACTGAGATGGTATAGCGCCTGCCTGATCTCTGAGAGTGAGGAAGATTGCAACAACTGCAGCTGGAATAAGACGTGCCGGGAAGGCGCATCAGCTTTACCGAGGCGCTCGTGAGCGCTCTGACGGAGCCTTCAGACGTGCTTATCTCATGTCTCCATCGCGCGATACCGAACTTCATAGAAGGACTGCTGTAGAGCCAAGCAATCCCCACAGAATTTAGCGGTCACCAAAGGCATCGCTATTTCCCCATCCTCCAACTCATAATCAACTGCGCGACGACTTCCACACAGACTGCAGGCATCGGCAGTTCCCGCATCTTTCAGGTTGAGGCGGATCCGTTGTTCCAAATACGGTTGCGTCTTGCGAAGAGCGTCGAACCACTCCGGGGTGTGAGGCTTGAATTTCATGCGAGGCGGAAAACGTGCCATATTTGCTGGACGTGAATTAACGGTGGCGCGAAGAAAGCAGATCACTTCGCGGCCATTAAACTTGGGCAATCCTCCCTCATCAAAGCATCGGAGTCCCCCCAAACACTTGGTTTGCCTTAGTGCATAATTGACATTCAAAGTTCCCTACACACAGGTGATAGCGGACATTTTCTCTCCTTCGCTCGGGAAGTTGACGGAACGGGAAATCAGCGGATATGCCCCTCTTATTGAGCGTCTGCTTCAGCATCGCTCAATGAGGCCCGGTTGCTTTATTGCTGCCCCCAGTCTGAAGTGACCGGGCCGCTAACATCGCACCAGAGCCAAGTCAGCTCGTGTTCTCGGGGAATTGCCCCGTTCTGGCAGAAAAATTTTTGCCAGAGCCGGGGACAAAATTCGAACGTTTAAAACGTTGTTGGGCGTAATGTAGGGGTTCCCAATTCGTTCACTTCCCGGTGCGCGGGTGGCACCAAGGCGGCCAGTCTTGCCTTTGCCATGCGATATCGGTTCACGACGTTCAGAATTGTTTCGGCCGAGGGCCAGTTGCCATGTTCAATGCAATAGTCGCCGGGCACCTGTTGAGGCATGGGAGGGCACGGATCCGCAATAGACACGGTTAAATGTTCGGGGTCAGATTCCAGAACGCGTGACACAAATCCAATTTGCCTTGCCAGCTTGTTCACCTCGGCTTGGATAGCATCAAACTCGGCTTGGGCAGTGAGATGATCCATAGGCGCCAAAATATCCAAACCACGACGCCTTGCGCAATATGGTTCTTTAATTTTCTCCAAAACCCTTAACTCAAGCCGGGCGGGGCTCGACGGCAGGCGGTTTACACAAAAGTAAGCGCACGTGGTGGGATGGAGTTGGTAACAACGTAGCATCGGACGAGACAACGATGCAGTGACGCCCGACCGACCAAATGATGCCCGAGTTTCAATTTTCTGATGGATGCTTTAGACCCACACTCGCATACTATTTCTGTGATCTGGATGCATCGTCGTCGCGTTACCCCTGAAGAAGAAGGCCTTGGAAAGCAGGCCGCTCTTCGCGCATTGGCTTTACATATTTCACCTGAACAAGCGGCGCAAATTTGCGTCGAGACAATGTTCAGGCGCAGGCACGCGTTGTTCGGTGGCATCACCATAGTGATCAATGGGGAGAATTTCGTGATCCGCTCTCCCATCCCGTTGCAGTGCTGAGGATAATGCGTGGGATTTAACGAGATGCGGAGGTCCACTATGAGGGACCCTGGAACGATCAAGTCGCATAGCCACTTGGTGGCTTTTTTGGCCCGGACCGGCCGCTGAGGTTTTATGATGGGCACTCGAGGTCGACCGGACAATATGATTAGTCCCCAAGTGTTTGTCGGTCAGAAATTCACGATTGACGGCGAAGCGGTGATGATTGCGGGTTATGCTGCTGGTGTTATCAAGCAATCTCAATCTCGATATGAAAAAGGCAAATGGGAATGGCGGATCACGGCCACCCTCATGCCGCGCGGAATCCCATCATCTGGAGTGGCAGTTTCATTGGAGGGAGCTCAAAGAGCTTTCCGGCAGGCTTTTGATAAGTGGCTAACTCACTCACTGCAAAACGTCGGTCATGTAATGTGGAACGGTGCCGACAGTGAGCGAGACATGCGCCAACGCTATGGAATCGAATTGGATCGGTCTTCGAAGTGAATACGGACTGACAGCCTTGATGTGCTTCACTGTCTTTTAAATACGCCGTTGTCCCGATCGTTATCTCTTGCTCTGGCCTTGGCGCCATCGACTGTTTTGCCGCATGTCCTTTGATTTGAAAAATGTTCGCCGGACGAAACAGCTTATTTGGTCTGATTGACGCGATTATTGATGGCGAGGTATTGGAGATAGAGTGCTCTCCTCAATCCTCCATTTTGACCCACTTCATTATAACCTCTCCGTCAAACAATGACTCTACGCGATTGTAGCGGACGAAGGAGAACAGCGCCTCTTGGGCCCCGGATGCAGCGTCGGCTGGATGATCCACAGTCGAGTTGGATTTAAAGATTATTTGGCCGGCTCGAATGATCTGAAATTCTGCATTCATGATAACCTCCTAGGCTTACTCCAATAGCTAAGGCGCTTGCCTGAGAGATTTATGGCCCGCGCCATTGGAGAAGCGCGGGCCACCGTTAATCAGCCACCAGAGCATTAAGATGGTAGCGGATATTTTGGATCCGAGAACACGTCCCGGACGTTTTCCCAGGGCTTAATTGGAATTTTCAAGGAACGCAGCAAACCAGATTCTTCTTCTTCGACTGGATTCTGTAGAACGCTCACGAGATGCGTTCTAATCTTAGTGGCAGCGGCACCATAGGGATCCGAGATAGCTGCATCGACGCACAGAGTCGGATGATTGGATATTCCGCCCATCGCCATACTCCAATGAGGAAAGTCACGTTTTGCAATTCGCTTGACATAGAGCACCCGTAAATCTCGGTGTCGAGAGTCGCATTGGATTTTGCTAAAGATGGCGTCTACTGCCTCGCGCTTACCTTCAATAATCTGTGAAAAATTTGAATGACTCACCATAAGTGCGCCCGTGATGCCGAACAGGGAATTGTTCCGGCGCGAGGTGGATAGAATACTACGAAGAGTACCCTCCAAGCTAAGTCCGCCTTCATAAGGGTTGCGTCGACTTACATAGGCAAGAGCAAACAAGTTAGATTCCACGATGGCATCCTCCGATATTACTGGTTGTTGTCTTCCTTCTGTTGAATTATTTTTGGCACGCAAATTCTAAAAAGAATTGAATGCGAAATGCACAGTAGTGTGCATTGAAATCGTGCTGTTTGAAACAAAAGCTACACAAGCTCGGCTCAAACGATGCGGTGTTTGTATCTTGTTTCAGAACAACTGTGGGCGAGGTTTTCGCTGGGCATGATCCGGCCCTATGGTTCCCATCAGAGGGCCGGGGCGAAGTTCGCTTCTAAAGTTTCTGCTACTGCGAGCCCTCTACTTACCGCCTGCACCTTCGCATAACACTCGCAAGCGGCGTGTTTTAAACCTTCGCTATCGACGACGTCTACGCGCCCGCGACTATATTTTATTAGGCCGGCATTCTGCAGGCTTTGCGCAACAGCCGACACTGCGTTTCGGTGCAACCCAAGCATCTCGGACAGGAATTCTCTGGTAAGAGGTAACGAGCTATCACCTGAAATATCACGTGCCCGTAACAGCCATGTCGCTATCCTGGCATCGGAGGTATGCGATGCCAGACACGCAACGGTTTGCTGAATTTCAATGAATAGCGATTGCTTGTACTTGATGAGCGCCGTTCGGAAGGCCGCATTTTTAGCCGCAAGCATCCGAAGCCGGGAAACAGAAAGCGTCGTTGCATAGCCGGTTAACTGAACAACTGCCGTCGTAACGCGACTTGGCCATATAGAGCGGGCTGAAGCGCCAAAAACGCCAGACCGGCCCACCATTGCAACCTCTACCATTTTGCCAGTATCTAACCGTACCACGAGTGAAATCAGGCCGCTCTGGGGGAAGTAAACATGGGTCACCTTGGAGCCAAAATTTATCAATTCGGCTCCCTGCTCGAGATAAACTGTTTCCAGAAACGGCTCGATACTCGCAAAATCTTCAACCGGCAGAGAATTCAAAAATTCATTTTTTGAATGTCTTGGGCGAGATGATGACGAGAACACTTCTGCAAGCTCCTTAAGTTATTTCGCGGGGAGCTCAGCATTGTCTCTCAGTCAGCAATGAAAACATCAGTGATGAGGCAGAATCGGCTTTTCTAAGGAAAATTGCAAGCGCTTCCACCTACACGCAAACGTAGGATCATATGCCCGTTTTTTGCATAACTAGCTGCCTAAGCCACAACTGGACTTTGGTAAAAGGAAAAATATGAAACAGTATTGGCACTTAGCGCGCTCTTGGTTCGCTTACGTGCCATTAGGTCAGCGCACCCCCTTCGGCCTAGCTGCATTTACCGGGACCGGGCAGAAGCCACTTGTTCATGGGATGTCCAATTAATTTAGCCCCGAAAGATCACCGAACAGTCGGATGCTCGCTTCGCGCTGCTTCCCAAACTTCTCTTGCCGCATCCAGATTCATGATTCCAATTGCTGCACCGACCAGCAAATCTGGCCAAATTGAATGCCACAGATAGCCAGTGACCAACCCCGCTATGATGATTGCAATATTGGCCAAGGCATCGTTGCGGGCTGATAGAAATGCGGCTTGGGTTAAGGAACCTGAGTGACTGCGAAACTTCGATAACAGCAGCGCGCAGGAGAGATTCACAGCCAAGGCACCAGCACCCGTAAGGGAGAGCGAAAGTGGTGCCGGGGGGATCATATGCAGCAGCTGTTGCCATGCGCTCCAGACGAAAGCGGTGGCAGGCGCAAGCAGGATAAATGCCATGGCCATCCCGGTGCGCGCTCTGTTCTTGGGGGACCAAGCCAGAGCTATGAAGATTAAAAGATTGATTGCGGCATCTTCGAGAAAATCGGCGCTATCAGCGAAAAGCGACACCGAACCGATATGCAAGGCGACAATGAACTCAAAAAAGAAGTAAGTGATATTGGCAAGTGCAACGATCAATACTGCTCGCCTGAGGGTCATCAATTCATCTTCCGAAGTGCGTAGGCCAGTTATTCGGCGCGTCGATCAAGAGCTTTATAGGCAGTCGTCACGAGATCAGCGTTTTGGCTCCAGCCCATATCACGATAAGGCCGATTAGAACGATCACCGCACTGGAAAAATAGGGAGCCTTGCGGGCGAATTCTCCGAAGCCTGACCAACGTTTTGAAACATGCTTGATGCTCAGGGCCGCAAGTACCCCAGATGAAACCATCGTCAAGGCAAGGCCAATGCTAAAACACAGCACTAGCAACGCGCCAAGGGGGATTTGCTTAAGCTGAAGGCACAAAAGCAAAACGGTGATCGACGCTGGGCAAGGGATCAAACCGCCTGTTAGTCCGAACAGAACAATTTGCCATGTGGTAATATTTTGCTGACCAGCGAACCGACGCTGAATTTCGCTGGCGTGAGCACGTTCATGCGCGTCTTGATAACCTTCATCGTCCGGCTCAAGACCGACTTCATGATGATGATGCTCAGAAAATTGAATATCGAAGTCATGCTTATGATCGCCGTGGCCGATCCGAAGCTGAGCGATGAACTCATGCGGCTCGGGAACGATATCTTTGGATTCGAGAAAGCCATCCTTCCGCTCAAACTGAAAGAGTTGCGTCGCTCCGTCCGGCCTCATCGATTCAATGACTATCTCGCTCTCCTTGAGAACGGTTGGCTTTGCTCCCGGCACTGCACTCAATCGGAAGCGTGGCGGCTGGCCAGCTTCGAAGATTTGCAGTTGTACTGACCCATGACCTGTGTTCACGACCTTGATATCGTCATGGCTGTGATGGTGATGTTGATCGGCGTGCTGCTCGCGCCATGTTCGGTAGAGCATCCAAACGGCAATCAGGATGATGGCTACCCCTGACGCGATCTGGAAGAAGGGTTCAGTGGCATCCGCTTGGAATTTTCCGCCTGCGAGATAAAGGCCACCCAGTGCGATGGCCCATACAACTATCGTGTGAGAAACAGTGGCGGCCAACCCCAATAGGATGGCCTGTTTAACCGTGCCTCGAACAGCCACAATGAACGCCGCCATCATTGTTTTGGAATGGCCGGGTTCTAACCCATGCAGCGCGCCGAGAACGATGGCGGTGGGGATGAATAGCCAAAGATTATGGGAGCCTTGCTGGATGAGCTGGGAAAGATCAGGCATGATCCGTTACTTCAAGTAGGTCCGAACGACTTCGCTCAGTTCACGCGCCGCTTCTTCGCGTTCTTTGGTACTTGAAGCTGCCAGTATGTGTTCGGTGATGTGGTCGTCAATCAGTTCCGCAGTCAGCCCGCTTATCGCACCGCGAACCGCAGCCACCAGCTGAAGGACATCGGCACAACCGATTTCACTATCCAGCGCGCGTTCCACCGCTTCGACTTGGCCCCTAATGCGCCGGACACGGGCTAGTAGCTTGGATTTTTCACGAATGGTGTGGCTCACGGCGATCTCCTATACTCTAGGGGGGTATAGTATCGTAGCAGGTCATTCAAATAACAATTTGTTTAGCCGGTCAGCTTATAGCCAAGCGGTCGCTGCGGGCGGTGAATGGCTCCTGCGTATTGTTATCGCAAACCGAGGGACAAATGCTCTCGCGTGATCTCCGTGCCTTAGAGCTGCATTTACGGGGTCCGGGCACGACGCACTTCTTAATGTGATGTCCAATTAAATCGGTCGGGATAGAGGGTTGGCGTTCATTGCCGACTTCATCTCATCTCGAATAGCTCATGATGGAAGTCAGCGCTGTTTAGGCCATGGCGCATTAAATCTAGTTTAATCGCTGCGGCAAATCGCGAAGGCCCACAGAACCAAATACTGGCTTCCTTCCAGTCAGGTACCAAACTCCTGATCTTTTCACCCGTTAGCCTGCCATCCTTTCTTGTCACGATGAGGTGCAAATTGACGTTACCGCGCTTGGCGTCTTGCCTCAGCAGCTCGTAGGCAGGGCTGTCATCGTGAACATCCGAGTGGAAGAGGTCTATTGTTTGCTTGCCGGGAACCGTCGCCATTTCCTTCATTCGGGCGACAAACGGGGTGACACCAATTCCCCCGGAAATCCAGGTTTGGCGGCGCTTGGCATCCTGAAAGTTGAAACGGCCATATGGTCCTTCAACGACAAGTTCCGCTCCAACAGGAAGTCTCTCATCAAGCCCCGTGGTCGTATCACCAAGCTCTTTGACAATGAAGGAGATGCGCTTGGTGCGCGCGTCCCAGTTGGAAGCGATGGTGAAAGGATGAACGTTCCAGCTTCGTCTTGAGCTGACGAAAGCAAATTGACCGGGCATATGGCCTTTCCAGCCGTCTTCCATTTGCAGCTCTACGAGAAGCGATTTTACGTCCGCGATGTGCTTCTTGGAGAGGACCTTTGCGCCAACTTTTCTGTGCGCACCGATCAGTCTCAACAAGGCTATGACGGATGCCGCTGCGCCCACCAAAGCAACAAGGCCGAAGACCCACCCAATGGGCTGCGACCAGTAGGCCGATTTTGTCAAAACGACTGAATGGAAAATCAGCACCAGGAACACAAGGGGCATGAGGCGGTGCGTCAGTGCAAAGATGTGGTGGGGAATTTTCTTGATCAAGGCGATGGCAACCAACGCCAACAGAATCCAGAGCGCAGGTTGCGCGACACCATGCGCTGGCCCTTCCCAGCTACTCAAAAAGCTTTGAGAGGTTTGTACCGCATTACTCGCAGCTTGTGCGGTAGCATCCGCCGCTTGTGTCCCGATGGCGGGCTCGTGTCGCCCGTTTGGACTGGCCGCGAGCTGCCAATGTGCAATAGCAATCAGGACTGCGACAATGCTTTGCCATTTGTGCAGGCGGTACATCTTGTCTAGGCCGCCGAGAAACGGCTCAAGCCAACCCGGGCGTGCAGCGAGAAGGGTTGAAAATGCCATGAGCGAAGTGGCTAAGATGCCCGACCACTGCGTGAATGCCACTCGAAATTGCTGCTCATTGAACGGAATTAAAGGCAAGCTACACGATCTAAGGAGCGATCTGAGCCAACGATCGTTCGTGCATCCAGGCAGGATTGGCAAATTCGTTGCAACAAGAACGGCGTGCACCACTTGACCGGAATAGCATTTCTTATCAAAATCCCCAGTTTACACGAAAATGTCCGCAAGCACTGATGAACATATTGCCTGGATAGCTGTCAACTTAAGACGGGAATTAAGTTTGCGTTAGACTTAGAGTGGATGAGACTAGTCGATCCAGCACTTTTCTCTTCACATTGCGATCAGTCTTCGCTTCAGTTGATCAAACTCATCTTTTTTGATGACTTGGTTATCAAGGAGAGCTTTCAATCTCAGCAATTCGTTTGAGATCTGTTCCACGCCATTCGTTGAATTTGGAGCAGATACTTGTTGCTGAAACAAGTTCGCTTGCGCTGGTTCCGACACGCCTATGCTCGGGGGCAACTTTTGCGCATGCTCAGCTGGGACGCTGTCGCCTTCTGAGCACGCCCAGATCAACGCAATGAGCCAGCCCAAAACAGTTCCTCCCAATAGTAGGTTGACCAAGAAGATCAGCCACCGCGCTGGGTGGCGTTTACTGAACGCCAGCCAGGTTGGGATAAAATAGGCCAGAGCAAAAAGTGCGAAAAAGCCCAGAAAGATCACCATAGATTTTTTCCTTAAAAGGGGGGACCAGGAGCCCCCTCTGCAGCATGCCAAAGGTTTTCAGGCTATTGCCCCAGCACTTCCGCCTTGAGCTTCTGAAACTCGGCATCATCCAAAGCGCCAGAAGCTTTGAGGCTGGCGAGTTTCTCTAATCTCTCCAAAGTCGAAGCGCCGGTAGGCGATGAAGAGGCTGCGATAGGCGAGGTAAGGTGTGCAGCATTTGGTGCCTCATCTCGATCAAGATCAAACCGATTTCGGCCAGGGGTTGAGGGCGCGAGGCAAAAGCCCAAAATCAAAAAGGAACCAAGAGGCACAAAGCTGACCAGGTTCCACCAGCCCGATTTATCCGAGTCGTGGAGGCGCCGTGCCTGGATCGCCAGCGTTGGCAGGAAGTGAACCAGAAGGACCAATGCCGTCGCCAATCCTACCCCTGACCCAGGTTCGCTGGCGTCCCCTATAACCTGTACATCGATGATCGCCGCGATTGCCACCAACACACATAATACCAGACCATAAAGCCAGAACTCTGACCTGGTGGCTCTGCCCTTGAAGTTTGCGTAGTTTCTCATGGCTTTCAGGTATGACTTCATCGTCGTTCTCTCCGTTTTGTTTATTAGCCGTAAGCAGCACGGCAATTTCTGATTGATGTTGATTTCTGGCATAAACCTATTACCGGATCAACAGGCCGTGGATTAAAGGGCCAGGGATTTACGACTTTCCTGGCTATGGAAGTCAGGAAAGTCATCGGTTGGAACATCCGAACGCTAAGGGTTGAGCGAGGAATCGCTCAAGAAAAGCTCGCATTGGAGGCAGGCATTGACCGTGCCTATATGGGGCGTGTTGAACGGGGTGAAGAGAACGTAACCATTGCTCGACTTGAAGCCGTTGCTTTGGTTCTCAATGTTCACGTTGCCGCTTTCTTTAGAGAGCCCCAGAAAGGTCACACAGCTCCAGCTTTGAAGCCGGGAGTGAAGCCAAAGAAAAAGGTTAAGCGCGCTTCAACTTGACTTGTTCGAGTCAAAGCGAACGGGGCGAAGTCAGATGTTGTCGCTAAGAGGGCCCAGCCGTTGAAAGCTGCACGAAAACCATGCCTGATTTTCTGAACTCAAACTTTTTCTTGAGGGGCTGATCCGGATCTGGCGTGAGACGGAAGTCAGCAATCGGCTTGGGTCTCAAGCCAGTGCTGTCAAAGAAAGAGACTTTGCCGTCGGCGATCGTGCTTATGACTGTCCAGTGTCCGTATTGTTCCGTTTCAAAAGATAGAAACACTGCCGCACCACTGTTTGCCAGATGGTCTTTCGCCATTCTGAACGCCTGCTTGGCCGTAGGGTGTCGCAACTTCACCAGGGGCTTCCTGACTTCAAGGACAAGTCCGTGCTTCCCGAGAAGAAACCTTTTCGCCGTATCTAGCATCCTGTCATGGTCCCTAAAACGCATGCCATTGCAGGTGATGTCGGCAAATTTTCGCTTTTCCTCCAGCATGTTTACGATTGCGACCAGCAATTCCCAGGCTCCAAGATTCTTGCGCAGGCCAGTTGATTTCATCATGAATCGACAAGCGTTGATCACTGAATATACGCCGCACAGTGCATCAAGCTGACCCTGCCTATAGGCATTTGGCAATTGGTCTAGACGTCTGATCTGAGCCAGCCCGTTCACCTTCTGGACGTCTTCGGCAGACCTCCTTTCTGACGTTGTGATATTGTTTGATGTCGGATGTGTTTTTCGAAACGAACGGGCGGCCATCAGTACTCACTCCCCAGCATGATAGTCAGCACCCTCAGTGTCAGCTTGTTTGAGGCAGGATCCTCCGAGAGGTGCCTGCCCTCCCTGTCGTAGTAGTCGATCTTCCACATTACTCTGTGGTGCATCACCAGCATGCAGGCACAGTCATGCTCACCCCAGGGGTCGTTATCATCGGAGAAGTTCTTAAAGTCCTGGGTGGCCTTCAGAACTGCGGCTGCAAAGTCTGTGCCCAAGCTGAGCACGCCATTGGTGATCAGGACCTTCCCTCCTGATCCGGTTTTTCTCAGGCTGTCGTTGAGGGCCCTGATGGCCAACGTCTTTGGGTCTGGCTGGGTGCGTGTGTCGATAAAGCATGCGTCATCATTCTCTGCGGTCATGGCAAAGTCCTTCACGTTGATTGGTTCTTGAGATGAGATTGGCGGCGGCCCGCTATTAAGGGCGCGGGCGGCTGGCTGTTCCAGGAAGATAGGATCCAGGCACATCGCCTGGCGTCGAAGCTGTCTGACTTACAGTGCCCTGATCAAACGTCTCTGGGCATCTGAGCTACCTTCAATGTATCCCTGCGTCGTCTTGATGGACTTGTGGCCCACCAATTCCTGGACGTCTCGTAACGATCCGCCGGCGCGATGGATCAGCCTTGCGGCCTGCGTCACAAATGTGCGCCGCCCAGAATGGGATGAGCAACCTTGCAAACCCAATTCTTCAAAGAGGGCGGCAAACCAGTTCACCACCGACTTGGCCGACATGGCGCGCTGGCGCTCAGACAGGATGACAGGCCCCACCTTGATGTCATGGCATTTCACCAGCAGCACCAGAGCTGACTTGAGTTCCGGATGCAGCGGAACCCTTCTGCCGCTTCCCATCTTGGCGGCGGCAGCTGGCAGCTCCATCACGTCATTCACCTTGCCATGGGCATCCAGCACCATGGACCAGGTCAGCCTGGAAATCTCGCAAGCGCGCAAGCCAGCCTTGACGCTGAGCAGCACCATTACTTTGTTACGTTGAGGATAGCGGCCCGTGGCAGCCGCGCGCAGCATCGAGCGCACGTCTCCAGGGGCCAGAACCTTAGCAGGTTGGCCGATCATGATATATTTCCTATGTTGGGATTGATTTAGTCAGCTCAGATGGCTGATAATCTATTTTAGCATATATTCTCAAATAATGTCAATATATCAATTACTTATGGAATTTCCCTAACATCTTCATTTTTTGTTCGCTGGCCCGTCCAGGATTTTTCGGCTGCCCAACCCTGATTACCAGGAACCGGGATCTGATGGCTGAGAAACCAGGAACCGCCAAATCGCGCCCATCATCCCCTCCTGCATCCATGGAACAGGGCAATTGCCTCTCTGGTAAATCTACAGGTCAGGTGATGGCACCTGTCTGGACAGAGCCCATGGCCTCTCAAATTCAGGAACCCCAAATGACACTCATCACCAAAACCGAGGCTGCAGCCCTGCGCAGCCATTATCCTTCCTCACCCCACTACAAAAACTCCAGCGCCCAATGCCAGCTCACGTCAAGATATGGCTGCAGCTCACTCAAGCCCTGTGGATGTTGTGGCTGCGCAGCCTGCGCAGAGGCAAGCGTTGACGTTTTTGAGGCTGAGGCGCTGAGGTTCTTTAAAGAAAAACCCGATTTCACAGCGATCAAAATCTGGGCCAAGGACTGGGAGCACCACATCTCAAGCGTAGACAGGAGCTTCATTGGCAACATAATGTTTGATCTGATAAGGGTACTGGAAAGGGCAAAGCTCACAACGAAGCCGTGGTTGGCACATGTTGCAATCCATCCCTGCGTGGATGGGATGCAGGACTACTATACCTTCAACAGCTATCTTCTCACTACCCAGCTCAGGCAGACCCAGCGTCATGCGTTGTGTGAGGCAGTGGATGATTCCAGGCTGATAGATGGTGCTGGCATGAACAATTATGATGAAGGTCAGCGAGCAATCCACAATACATTCCCGCCGACATGCGGAACGCTTGATTACAAGAATAAAACCTATGTCGATCAGCTGGCCACTATCAGTGTGTTTGATATGTTCTTCAGCATGAACTGCCAGTTCCTCACGTTGGCGTAGCCGACGATGGGCCGAGGTGACCTGATCATCTCGGCTCGCTTCTTCCACTTATGGCATTTGCGACTCATGTAACTAGTGGGCAACGGCCACAAGTCAGTGTAATTCTGTAGCTCGCGTCAAAGACATCAACTAACTTTGTTTCACATCATGAAAAAAAGTAAAAAGAAGTTGGCCCCGAGCAAGAGACCCAAAAAGTCTCCAGAATTTGTTGAGCCCAAGCCAGCAGATTATTTGTTGGAATTCCATCAGCGTTGCATACTGTCCTTTGACGTCGATTGGATCGTATTACAAATTGGCGCCGAAGATTTGCGACCAGCCTGGTTTCGAAAGATGCTCATGTTGCTATTGATGGGGTGGATTTTCTGCCCAACCAAACCATCAATCCGCAAGAGCTTGGCTTGGCATTATGCAAATGAGCAAATTCATCAATCAGTCCTTAAAATTAATGAGCAGCACAAGTTGAATAGCTATTTCCTCTCCATGCTGGGAGGCTTGGGGACTCACTCTTTTGGCATTCGGTGGGTATATAGATCGCTGGGTGGCCTTTCTTCAAAGACCAAGAAATCTTGGAAGGATCTTAGCGTAGCTATCGCAAAAGCCGCGACTCGCGCTGAGTCCTGTCTATTCTTATTTGATGTGATGGTGGTGGCCGGAGCTTACAAACATGGCACAAGAAAAAAAGCCAATCTGTCTCTGACTAAAGCAAAGCAGATTCTTCAAGGCTGGCAAATAGATCGTCTGGGCGACGCAGAAGTTTTCGATAAAGAAA
>Ga0207695_10003106_pt1 | contig 23762 bp, 23 predicted proteins | sample KBSC54metaG_FD_184354 | JGI IMG/M metagenome (GOLD analysis project Ga0207695, IMG submission 184354) | Corn rhizosphere microbial communities from Kellogg Biological Station, Michigan, USA - KBS C5-4 metaG (SPAdes) (version 2) | ecosystem: Host-associated > Plants > Roots > Rhizosphere > Soil...
GGGGGGAAGGCGTCGCGCTCGTCCCCTACGGCCTGTTCCGCCGCGAACTGGAGGCGGGCCAGCTCGTGCGGCCCTTGCCGATCGATGCCGACCTGGGCGCCTACTGGCTGACCTGGCTCAAGTCGCGGGCGCCGTCCGCGGCGATGACGGCCTTCCGCGACTGGCTGACGGCGGCGTTTCCGGATGGGGAAGCGCCAGCGGCCCCCATCCGCCAGGCTGTGGCGTCGCGGGGAGCCTCGGAAAGCTGATCCCGGCGGGCGCCGCGCCTGGCTCGCAGCTCATGGCGAAAGCGGCGTTGGGCCCGAGGGGCCAAGTCAATGGTCTCCACGATCATGGTCCTAGCCGGCGCCGAGGTTACAGTCTCCCTCCCGAGGAGGAAGCCATGACGATCAGCGATTTGCCGGCGATCATGGGAACGGTGCTGATTGTCGCCGGGCTCGCCCTGGTGGCCGTCAACATTTGGTCGCGCGCCGACGGGAGCGACAAGGGCGCTCAGGCCGGGGCGCTGATCATCGTGGTTGGCGCAGTCCTGTTGGGGGTGTCGATATTCGCACCCCACGCGAAATAGGAATTGCCGAACGGCGTCCTCCAGGGCGAAGCCCGATCGAGGGGGGATCTGGCAGGGCGGATGCGGCACGACCACCGGCCACGTCTGGCCTTCCGCGCGGGGTTGCGCCACTGTCCGGTCCGTTGACGGAGGATCGGCCATGGCCTTGGACACGGCTCATCGACGCGGGGTGATCACCGGCGCCGCGGCGCTGCTGGCGGCCGGCGCAGCGCGGGGGGCCGAGCCGGTCGTGACCCTGCCGTTCGGCAACGGCGAACGACCGGTCCGGACCTATCCCGAGAAGCGGCCGATGCTGGTGCTGACCGAACGGCCGCCGCAGCTGGAGACGCCGTTCGAGGTCTTCGACCATGGCGCCTTCACGCCCAACGACGCCTTCTTCGTGCGCTATCACCTGGCCGGCACGCCGCCGCGCGGGCTGGATGCGGCGACCTTCCGGCTGAAGGTCGCCGGCGCGGTCGACAAGCCGCTCGACCTTGGCCTCGCGGACCTCCGCCGGGATTTCCCGGCGACCGAGATCGCCGCGGTCAATGAATGCTCCGGCAACGGCCGCGGCTTCTCAAACCCCCGCGTCGCCGGCGGCCAGCTTGGCGAAGGCATGATGGGCAACGCCCTGTGGCGCGGGGTCTCAGTCAAGGCCCTGCTGGAGCGCGCGGGCGCGAAGGCTTCGGCGCATGCGGTGGAATTCAACGGCGCGGACAGACCCCAGACCACCGTCCCGGATTTCGTGAAGGGCCTGGGGATCGACCATGCCCGCAATGGCGACGTGATGGTCGCCTATGAGATGAACGGCGCGCCGCTGCCCCTGCTCAACGGCTACCCGCTGAAGCTGATCGTGCCGGGGTACTACGGCACCTACTGGGTCAAGCACCTCGCCGACATCACGGTGCTGGAGCAGGAGTCGCAGAGTTTCTGGATGCAGAAGTCCTATCGCATCCCCGACAACGACTGCGCCTGCACGCCGCCCGGCACGCCCGCGACGTCGACCCGGCCGATCGGCAAGCTCAACGTCCGCAGCTTCATCACCAACTTCACCGACGGGCAGACGACGAAGGCCTCGCCGCGGGCGCCGGTGCGCGGCGTCGCCTTCGACGGCGGCTCGGGCATCGCGGCGGTGGACCTGTCGACGGATGGCGGCAGGACCTGGGCGCCAGCCGCGCTGGGCCAGGACCACGGCCGCTATTCCTTCCGCGAATGGGTGGCGCACGCCCCGCTCCCCAAGGGCGAGCATCAGCTTGTCGCCCGCGCCCGCAACAAGGCCGGCGAGGCGCAGCCGATGCAGGCCAGCTGGAACCAGAGCGCCTACATGCGCAACGTCGCCGATGTCGTGCGGGTGACGGCGGCATGACCCGGCTCGCAAGGACCCTGATCGCCGTCGCGGCCTTCGCCGCGCCGATCGGCCTGGCGGCGGGAACCGGCGTCGCCAGGGAGGCCCCGGCCAAGGCGCCGCCCGCCTATGCGCCGCCGCCGGAGGCCTCGCGCTTCATCGACGGCCCGGGGGTGCAACTGACGCAGCGCTATTGCCTGACCTGCCATTCCGCCGACTACGTCTCGAGCCAGCCGCCGCACATGCCGCCAAGCTTCTGGCAGGGCGAGGTCAACAAGATGCGCGCCAACTACGGCGCGACGATTCCCGACGACGCGGCCAAGGCGATCGCCGACTATCTGGTGGCGACCTATGCCGAGCCGTCCGCGGGCCGGAAGTAGCGCGCTCGCCAAGGCGCCCCTGCAGTCGGCGCCGCTTACAAAAATCGATTGCGCCCGCCCGTTCCGAGGCGTCCGCTTAGGTCCGCGGATCAGGGACCAGGGGTGGGCTGATGACGGCGTTTCAACTGAACGGGCGGGCGGTTTCACCGGCGAGCGCGGACGACACGCCGCTCTTGTGGGTGGTGCGTGACGAACTGGGGCTGAAGGGCTCGAAGTTCGGCTGCGGCATCGCCCAGTGCGGGGCCTGCACGGTGCACGTGGACGGGCGGCCGACGCGGTCCTGCGTGACGCCGCTCTCCGCCGTGGCGGGGAAGTCGGTGACCACCATCGAAGGCCTCGATCCGGGCGGGGCGCACCCGCTGCAGGCGGCCTGGATCGAGCTGCAGGTCCCGCAATGCGGCTACTGCCAGTCGGGGCAGATCATGCAGGCCGCGGCGCTCCTGAAGGCGAAGCCCAACCCGACGGACGCCGATATCGACGCGGCGATGAACGGCAACCTCTGCCGCTGCATGGCCTATGTGCGGATTAAGAAGGCCATCAAGCTGGCGGCCAGCCGCATGCAGGGGGTCAAGGCATGAACCACCTCGCGACACCAAGGGCCGCGCCCGCCGGCGCCTCGCGCCGCGGCTTCCTGATCGGCGCCGCCGGGACCGGTCTCCTGTTCAGCTTCGCCGGGGCGAACGGAGCGGAGGCCGCCGGGTCCGGCGGCTACGAGCCCACCATCTGGTACGGCATCGACCGGGACGGCACGGTCACCGTGCACGTGATCCGCGCCGAGATGGGCCAGCACGTGGGCACCGCGGTGGCGCGCATCGTCGCCGAGGAGCTGGAGGCCGACTGGTCGAAGGTGAAGGTCGACCCCGTCGATTCCGACGCCAAATGGGGGCTGATGGTCACCGGCGGGTCCTGGTCGGTGTGGCAGAGCTTCCCGCTGATGAGCCAGGCAGGCGCGGCGGGGCGGATCGCCCTGGTGGACGAGGCCGCGCGGCTTATGGGCGTGAGCCCCGCGGCGTGTGTGGCGCGCAACGGCCTGGTCAGTGGCGGCGGCAAGTCGATCACCTATGGCGAGATCGTCTCGAAGGGCGAGCTCAAGCGGACGTTCACGCCTGAGGAGCTGGCCAAGATGCCGATCAAGCCGGCCGCCGAGCGCCGGCTGATCGGCAAGGCGGCGCCCGCCCGCGACATCCCGGCCAAGACCAACGGCACGGCCCGCTACGGCCTCGACGCCGAGGCGCCCGGCATGGTCTACGCGCGGCCCAAGCTGCCGCCGACCCGCAACGATTCGACCGTGGTCGCCATCGACGACAGCGCCGCCAAGGCGGTGCCGGGCTACATCCAGACCCTGGCGCTGGAGGACCCGTCGGCCACCTGCCCGGGCTGGGTGATGGTCTATGCCAAGACCTTCCCGGCCGCGAACCGGGCGGCGGACCTCGTGAAGGTGACCTGGAAATCCGGCGACACGGCCAAGGTCTCCGAGGCCGACCTGCAGGCCCACGCCGCGGCGCTGATCGCCGACCCGAAGGCGGGGTCCCTGGTGGTGGAGGACAAGGGCGTCGACGCGGCCTTCGCGGCGGCCAAGAGCAAGCTCGAGCGGACCTACACCACGGCCACGGCCCTGCATTTCCAGATGGAGCCGATCAACGCGCTGGCCTTCGAGAAGGACGGCGTCTTCGAGATCCACACCGGCAACCAGTGGCAGTCCCTGGTGCTGCCGTGGCTGGCCAAGGCGCTGGGGCGGCCGGAGGACCGGATCGTGCTCCGAACCTACCTCCTGGGCGGCGGGTTCGGGCGGCGGCTGAACGGCGACTATGCGGTGGGCGCGGCGCTCGCTTCCAAGGCCATCGGCGGCAAGCCGGTCAAGATGGTCTGCACCCGGCCGGACGACGTGCGGTTCGACTCGCCGCGCTCGCCCTCGGTGCAGGTGGTGAGGATGGCCTTCGGGCCGGACGGCAAGGTCACCGCCATGGACCACGCCGCCTGCGCCGGCTGGCCGACGGAGGTGATGGCGCCCTTCTTCATGCCCAAGGGCGTGAACGGGGTGGCCTACGACCCCTTCGCCATCAGCGGGGCGAACCACTGGTACACGGTAGGCGCCCAGCGGGTGCGGGCGGTCTCCAACGACCTGGCCAACCGCACCTTCCGGCCGGGCTGGCTGCGCTCGGTGGGACCGGGCTGGACCAACTTCGCGGTGGAAAGCTTCATGGACGAGGCGGCCCACGCGGCGGGCAAGGACCCGGTGGCCTTCCGCCTGGCCTTGCTGGACGGGACAGGCCGCAACTCCGGGGTGGCCGACGGGGCGAGCGCGGTGGGCGGGGCGAAACGCCAGCACGCCGTGGTGGCGCGGCTCGCCAAGGAAGTGGGCTGGGGCAAGAGCTTGCCCAAGAACACCGGCCTCGGCATGGCCACCACCTTCGGCCAGGAGCGCGACATGCCCACCTGGACGGCGTGCGCGGCCAAGGTCCACGTCGACCCGACCACCGGCAAGGTGAAGGTCGAGAAGCTGACCCTGGTGGTGGACGCCGGCACCATCGTCAGCCCCGACGGCGCGCGGGCGCAGGTGGAGGGCGCGGCGCTCTGGGGCATGAGCCTGGCGCTGTTCGAGGGGACGGAGTTCAAGGACGGCCAGGTGAAGGACACCAACCTGGGCGCCTACACGCCCCTGCGCATGGCCGACACGCCGGAGGTGGAGGTGATCTTCGTGGAGAGCGACCAGGTTCCCGTGGGCCTGGGCGAGCCCGCCACCACCGTGGTTGGGCCGGCCATCGCCAACGCCATCTTCGCGGCCAGCGGGGCCCGGGTCCGCAACCTGCCGATCCGCCCCAAGGCGGTGCTGGCGGCGATGAAGACCAAGGCCTGAGGGGAGCGCGCGGACCTTACGCCGAATTCGTCCTGAGCCCCCTTGCGCGCGGGCCGCCCGCCGGGTCTGTTCGCGTCCACGGTTTGGGGATCGGGGGACGCCAGGTGGATCGGTTTGCAGTGTGGGCGCGCGCGGCCGCCTTGGGTCTGGCGGCGGTGCTGGCGATGGCGCCCTTCTCGCGCAGCCTAGCGGCGGACGCGGCGTCGGCGCAGAAGCAGGATGAGGCCTATGGGGCGCTGATCAAGAAGCACCTCGTGGACCCGCGCTTCACCACCGAGCTCGTCGACCACATGCCGGCGTCGGACACCGTGCCCTCGCCCCTGAAGTTCTTCGGCCGCATCCCCGGCACGCCGGGCGAGCTCACCTATGCGAAGGACATCGAGCGCTACTACCAGGAGCTCGCGAAGACCTCGCCCCGGGTGAAGTTCTGGAAGCTGGGGACCACCGAGGAGGGGCGCGACCTCTTCGTCATCGCCATCGCCGACGAAGCGACGCTCAAAGGGCTGGACGCCAACAAGGCCGCGCTGGCGGCGCTGGGCGACCCGCGCAAGACCTCGCAGGCCGACGCCCAGCGGCTGATCAAGACCGCCAAGCCGCTCTACTGGATCACCAGCGGCATCCATTCGCCGGAGACCGGCGGGCCGGAGATGCTGATCGAGCTCGCCTACCGCCTGGCGGTGGAGGAGACGCCGTTCATCCGCGAAATCCGCAACAACGAGATCGTGTTCATCACCCCGGTGGTGGAGGTCGACGGCCGCGAGAAGGTGGTGGACACCTATTACTACGGCAAGAAGACCGGCAAGCCGAAGCCGCCCCTGATGTACTGGGGCAAGTACGTGGCCCACGACAACAACCGCGACGGCATGGGCCAGTACCTGAAGCTGACCCAGGCGATCACGGCGGGGGTGCTGGAGTGGCGCCCGACGGTGCTGCACGACCTGCACGAGGCGCAGTCCTACCTCTACGTCTCGACGGGGACCGGCCCCTACAACCCCTCGCTCGATCCGGTGGCGGCGGATGAATGGTGGCTCCTGGCCGAGACCGAGATCACCGAGATGGCCAAGCGCAAGGTCCCGGGCGTCTGGACCTACGGCTTCTATGACGGCTGGGTGCCCAACTACCTGTTCTGGATCGCTAACACGCACAATGCGCTGGGCCGCTTCTACGAGGTGCAGAGCTATGGGCCCGATATCCAGAAGGACCTGAAGCTCGGCCCCACGGTGACCAGCCGCGAGTGGTTCCGGCCGAACCCGCCGCTGCCGTCGGTGGACTGGGGGCCGCGCAACAACACCAACATCCAGGAATCGGCGATCCTGTTCGCGCTGAACCGGGTGGCCAAGGACCGCGAGCTCTACCTGGAGAACTACTGGGTGAAGAGCGAGCACGCGGTGGAGGGCGGGCGGACCGGGGCGGTCAACGCCTGGGTGATCCCCGCCGAGCAGAGCGCGAGGCTGAACGTCATCGACATGATCAACGACCTGCGCCGCCAGGGGCTGGAGGTGAGCACAGCCAACGGCGGCTTCACCGCCGGCGGGGTAAAGGTGGCGGCGGGCGACTATGTGATCCGCGCCGACCAGCCCTACCGCACGCTCGCCGACATGTACTTCGCCCTGCAGAACTACCCGGCCGCGAACCCCAGGCCCTACGACGACACCGGCTGGACCATGCAGCTCATGCGCGACGTGGACCTGAAGCCGGTGAAGGACGCGAGCGTCCTGCAGCAGCCGATGACGCTCATCACCGCCGATGTGGCGCCGAGGGGCGCGATCGCCGGGACGGGCTCGACCATCCTCGTCAACCACACCGGCGACAACGAGCTGGTCAGCTTCCGCTTCCGGCTGAAGGACGTGAAGATGCTGGCCGCCGAGGGGCCCTTCGAGGCGGGCGGGAAGCAATATGTGGCGGGGACCTTCATCATCCCCAACGCACCGCGCGCGGTGGTGGAAAAGGCGGCGGCGGACCTGGGGCTCAAGGGCGACGCCGTCGACGCCCTGCCCACGGTGAAGACCCACGCGCTGACGATCCCGCGCATCGGCTACCTGCACTCCTGGCTAAGGACCCAGGACGAGGGCTGGTGGCGCGCGGCGCTGGACCACTACGGCGTGCCCTACACCTATCTGGCCGACACCAAGGTGCGGGGGGAAGACCTGAGGAAGCGGTTCGACGTGATCCTCTATCCGACCGTGGGCTCCAGCGCGCGGGACCAGGTGGTGGGGGTGGCGATGAACGGCGACGTCCCGATCCCCTACAAGAAGACCGCGCTGACCCCGAACCTGGGGGCGCTGGATTCCGCAGACGATATTCGCGGCGGCCTGGGCGTCGACGGCCTGGCGGAGCTGAAGAAGTTCGTCGAGGCCGGCGGGACGCTGATCGGCGACGGTTCGACGGTGGAGATGCTGGCGAACTACGGCCTGGCGGCGGGGGTCAGCGTATCGGCGCCGCCGGAGCTCTACACCCGCGGCGCGATCATGCGCGGCGTGTTCTCCGACAAGCAGAGCCCGATCCTCTACGGCTACGTGGGCAAGGAACTGCCGATCTACTTCTCCGACGCCCCGGTGGTGACGGTGGCGACGGGGACCGGCGGCGGGTTTGGCGGCGGGGGGGCCGGGTCTCTCGGGTCGCGCGTGGCGCAGGACGTGACCCCCAATGCGACGCCGATCCGGCTCTCGCCGTGGACCGGGCCGGAGGGCGCGCCGGCGCCGGCCGCCAGCGCCGCGCCCGCCGAACCGGTGGAGACCGCGCCGCCCGCCTCGCGCACCGGCGGGGCCGAGCCGACCCAGAAGCCGCGCACGGTGATGGCCTTTCCGCCGCAGGCCGACCGCATCCTCTTGAGCGGCCTGCTGAACGGCGGCCAGAGCCTTTCGCGCAAGGCGCTGATCGTCGACGTGCCCGACCGCAAGGGCCACATGGTGCTCTTCGCGCTTCGGCCCTTCTGGCGCTGGCAGACGCAGGGGACCTATGGCCTGGCCTTCAACGCCATCCTGAACTGGGACCACCTCGACGCCGGCGCCCCGCCGAAGCCGGAGGCGAAGAAGGCGAGGGATTAGGCTTAGGCGTCCCGGGCGCGGCAGCGCCCCCTCCACCGCTTCGCGGTCCCCCTCCCCCGCGCGCGGGGGAGGTTTTCGGCGCCAGGAACCTCCCCCGAAGGGGACCTTCGGGGGAGGGGGACCACGGAGTGGTGGAGGGGGCGTTGGGCTAGGCGACGGCCGCCTGGAGGCCGAGGAACTCGCCGGGGGTGTTGGCGCCGCGGAGGCTGGCGGGGTTTGCGGGTGGAGGCAGTTCCAGGAGACCGGCGGCTTCGACGAAGCGGCGGAGCGGGGTATCGGCGTCGAGGCCGCGGGGCAGGGCAGAGCGGGCGATGACCATGGGCAGCGGCAGGCCGGTATAGGCGGTGCCGGGGTCTTGGGCGCTGAGCAGGGGCGCGAGGTCGGCGAGCCGCAGGGTGGGCGCGTCTACGGCCAGGACCAGCAGGCGCTCGAACTCCGGGAGGGCCGCGGCGGCGGCGAGGAGGCCGCCCACCGGGCCTGCGTGCGGGACCGGGTCGGGGACGAAGGGCAGGCCGTAGTCGCCGCCGGCGACCATCAGGCGCCTCGCGCCGGCGGCGCGCGCCAGGCGCGCGACGCGGGCGATGGCCGGCTCGCCGTCCCAGGCCAGGGTGGCCTTGTCCCGGCCCATGCGGGAGGAGCGGCCGCCGGCCAGGATGATGGCGCCGAAGGGGCTCACGCGCCCATCCGCTCCGGCTGCGGCTGCTCGGTGACCGCCGAGCGCGAGAGGCGCACGGGCGTGGCCTTGTAGCCCGGCGTATAGGCCTGCAGGTCATGGTGGCCGAGCGGGATCAGGGCGTTGGCCTCCGGGAAATAGGCCCCGATGCAGCCGCGGGGGATGTTGTAGGGCACGATGCGGAAGCCCCGGGCCACCCGCGCCGCGCCCTCGTCCATGGCGGTGGTCAGGTCGACGAACTCGTCGGGGCGGAAGCCCAGGTCCTCGATGTCGGCGCCATGCATGAAGACGACCATCCGGGTGCCTTTCACGCCCCGGAAGCGGTCGTCGAAGCCGTAGACCGTGGTGTTGAACTGGTCGTTGCTGCGCACGGTGACGAGCTGCAGGACGCCGGGTTTTCCGAAGCTTTCCACGTCGCCGGCGAAGAGGGCCGTGGGGCAGATGAAGTTCGCCTTGCCGCTGCGGGTGTTCCACTTGCGCTCGCGGGCCGCCAGCGGTCGGACGATGCCGCCGGGGTCGAACATCTTGTCGTCGAGACCCTTGAAGGTCGCGGGCCAGGTCTTCTCGATGGCCTGGCGCACCAGGCTGTAGTCGCCGACCCACTCGTCCCAGGGGACGTTGGGGTTGGGATCGAGGGCGGCCTTGGCGATGCCGGCGATGATGGCGGGCTCGGAGCGCAGGTTGGGTCCCGCCGGCTTCACCTGGCCCCGCGAGCCGTGGAAGTGGGCGAGGCTGCTTTCCATGGAGACCGCCTGCGGCCCGCTCGCCTGCTCGTCGATCTCGATGCGGCCGAGGCAGGGGAGCAGGTAGGCCTTCTCGCCGTGCAGCACGTGGCTGCGGTTGAGCTTGGTGGCGATGGAGACGGTGAGGCGGAGGTTCTTCCAGGCGTCCTCCACGCGGGGCAGGTCTGGGGCGGCGCGGACGAAGTTGCCGCCGAGCGCCACGAAGGCCTTCACCTCTCCGGAGATCATCTTCTCGCAGGCGGTGACCGTCGTGGTCCCCTCGTGGCGCGGCGGCTCGAAGCCGTAGAGCTTCTTGAGTGCGTCGAGGGGGGCGAGCTCGGGCTTTTCGGTTATGCCGGCGGTGCGCTGGCCCTGGACGTTGGAATGGCCGCGCACCGGGCAGACGCCGGCGCCGCCCTTGCCGATGTTGCCGCGCAGCAGCAGCAGGTTGGTGACCATCAGAACGTTCTCGACGCCGCGCACGTGCTGGGTCAGGCCCATGCCGTAGACGATCATCGCCCGGTCGGCGGCGGCGTAGTCGCGGGCGAGCTTTTCCATGTCGGCGCGGGTCAGGCCGGAGACCGCCTCCAGCTCGCCCCAGTCGGCGCCCCGGCAGAAGCCGGCGAAGGCCTCGAAGCCTTTCGTGTGCTCGGCGATGAAGTCGTGGTCGAGGACCCGGCGGGCCTTGGCCGAGGCGCCGGCGGCCTTCACCGAGAAGCCGGCGTCGTTCGTCGTTTCGCTGAGCAGGGTCTTGCGGTCGGTGGCCTGGGCCTCGCCCTGGGCGGCGAGCGCCTCGTCGGTCTCGATCAGCGCCTTGCAGACCCCGGTGAGGAGCGCGATGTCGCCGCCATTGCGCACCTGGTAGATGTCCTGGGCGATCTCGGTCTCGGCGGTGGACAGCATTTCCGGCGGGCTCTGCGGGTTCTTGAACCGCTCCAGGCCGCGCTCGCGCAAGGGGTTGATCCCGACGATCTTCGCGCCGCGGCGCACGGCGGCCTGCAGCTGGTGCAGGATGCGCGGCGCCGAGGTGCCCGGGTTGTGGGCGATGTAGATGATCAGGTCCGTCTGCTCGAAGTCCTGCAGGGTGACCGTGCCCACCGAGACCCCGATGCTCTGGGGCAGGGCCACCGAGGTGCTCTCGTGGCACATGTTGGAGCTGTCGGGGAGGTTGTTGGTGCCGTAGAGCCGGGCCAGCAGCTGGTACATGTAGCTGGCCTCCAGGCTGGCGCGGCCGCTGACGTAGAACACCGTGGCGTCGGGGGTTTGGCCGAGCGCGCGGAGCTCGGCGCCGATCTCGGCGAAGGCGCTCTCCCAGGGGATGGGGACGTACTTGTCGCTGGCGGAGTCCCAGCGCATGGGCTCGGTGAGGCGGCCGGCCTCCTCCAGCTCGTGGTCGGGCCAGGCCGCCAGCTCGCCCAGCGTGTGCTTCTCGAAGAACGGCGCGCCGACCCGCTTGCGGGTGACTTCCCAGGCGGTGGCCTTGATGCCGTTCTCGCAGGCCTCGATGGGGTGCGGCTGGGCGGGCTTGCCCCAGGCGCAGCTGACGCACATGTAGCCGTCGGCCTTGTTCTGCTTGAAGATCAGCTCCGAGCCTTCCACGGGGATGCCCTCGCGCAGCAGGATGTCGGCGACCGACTTGGCCGAACCGTAGCCGCCAGAGGGGCCGTCGTAGGGTTCGATCTTCGGGTGCTTGGAGCTCTTGGTCATGGGTCCTCGGGATGGCTGAAGACGTCGATCCGATGGCGCGGTTGTCCAGCGGACAAACTTCCGTGACGGCGTCAAGGCTCCGCTGGACCCCCAAAAAAGGCGCGAGCGAGGGCGCGCGGCTGCTGGCCGAGGAGACCGCGGTCGCCCTGGTCCACGACGGCTCGACAACGGCGGTGATGATGGCGACGCCCACCGACCTGGAGGATTTCGGGCTGGGCTTCAGCCTGTCGGAGGGGGTCGTCGGCGACATGGGAGAGGTGCGCGACCTGGAGGTGGTGGCCTCGGACCTGGGCGTGGAGGTGCGGATGTGGCTCGCGGCGGACCGGACGCGGGACCTGGCGGCCCGGCGGCGGCGGCTGGCCGGGGCCACCGGCTGCGGCCTCTGCGGGGTGGACAGCCTGGCCGAGGCCCTGCGGCCGGCGCCGCCGGTGGCCGGCGACGGCTTCACGGTCGCCGCCGCGGACCTGTTGCCGGCGATGGCCGCGATGGAGGGCGAGCAGCGGATCGGGGCGGCCACCCGCGCGGTCCACGCCGCCGGCTTCTGGCGGCCGGGCGAGCCCTTGGTGGTGCGCGAGGACGTGGGCCGGCACAATGCGCTGGACAAGGTGCTGGGGGCGGTGGCGCGGGCCGGCGGATCGCGCCAGGGCGTGCTGCTGCTCACCAGCCGGGTTTCCGTGGAGCTGGTGCAGAAGGCCGCTGTGTTCGGTGCCCCGCTGATCTGCGCGGTCTCGGCGCCGACGGCGCTCGCGGTGCGAACGGCTCAGGCGGCGGGGATCACCCTGGTCGCCGTCACCCGCGCCGACGGCTTCGAGGTCTTCACCCACCCGCAGCGGGTCGGGCTCAACTGAGGCCCGGCCTTAGGATTCATATCGATTTCTCTCGGCGCCTAAGCACCGGCCCCTCCCCCTCGCGGGGAGGGGTTGGGGTGGGGGCGCAGGCTGTGAGCCCATCGCTCTGGCCCCCTAAAGCGCGGAGCTCACACCCCCACACCCTACCCTCTCCCTGCAAGGGGGAGAGGAGCGTTTGCTGCGGTTGGCCCGAGTTCTGGCCGATCCGCCTAGGGCTGGTCGGCGTAGACCTTCACCAGCTTGTAGAGGAAGTCGCGGCCCTCGTAGAGCGAGGTGACGCCGAGGCGCTCGTTCAGGCCGTGGATGCGGCCGAGGTCCGGCTCGTAGAAGATGCCCGACACGCCGTAGGTCGGGATGCCCGCCGCGGTGAGCGCGATGCCGTCGGTGGCGCCCGCCTGCAGGATCGGCACCACCGGAATGCCCGGCCACATCTGCGCCGAGACCTGCTCGATCGGACCCAGGATCTGCGGCGTGATCGGCGGGGCGGGCGCCTCGGCGCGGCGCGGCGCCTCTGGCTTGGAGACCGACACCTGCGGATCGCCAATCAGCTCGATGAGCTTGTCGCGCACCGACGCGCGGCTGACGCCCGGGAAGATGCGGCAGTTGATGTTGGCGGTGGCCCGCTGGGGCAGGGCGTTCGGGGCATGGCCGGCCGACAGCATGGTGGCGACGCAGGTGGTGCGCAGCATGGTGTGCAGGCCAGGGTCTTTCGACAAGAGGGCGTCGGCCCGCGCGTCCTTCGGGTTGGCGACCAGGGCCAGCATGGCCGCGCCGCGCTCGCCGCCCTCCACCTTGGCCATGCCGGTGAGATAGCCGCGGTTGGCGTCGTTGATCATCACCGGGAACTCGTAGGCCCGGATCTTCTCGATGGCGTCGGCCAGGCGGTAGATGGCGTTGTCCGGGACCGGGCGCGAGGAGTGGCCACCGGGGTTGGTGACCTCCAGGGTGAAGCTCTGCGAGGTCTTCTCGCCGGCCTCGATGGTGTGGGCGATGCGCTTGCCGTGGTCGTCGAGCTGGCCGCCGGCGCCCTCGTTGAGCGCGAAGGCCGCGTCGATCAGGTCGCGCTTGTTCTGGACGAGCCAGGAGGCGCCGTTGAAGGGTGAGCCGCCCTCCTCGCCGCAGGTGAGCGCCATCTTGATGGTGCGGCGGGGCTTGTAGCCCTCCTGGCGGTAGCGGATCAGGGTGTCGACCCAGATGGCGGCCTGGGCTTTGTCGTCCGAGGCGCCGCGGGCGTAGAAGTAGCCGCCCTCCTCCACGAGCTTGAACGGATCGCGCGTCCAGTCCTCGCGCTTCGCCTCGACGACGTCGATGTGGGCCAGGAGCAGGATGGCTTTCGCCTTGGGATCCTTGCCCGGATAGACCGCCACCAGGCCGCCGTTCTTGGGGTAGTCGGGCGCCGAGAAGAGGGTGAGCGCGCTGTCCGGGAAGCCCGCCGCCTTCATCCGCGCGGCCATCTTGGTGGCGGCGAGCGTACAGTCGCCTACCGAGGCGGTGGTGTTGGTCTCGACGAGCTCCTTGTAGAGGGCCCGGAAGGCGACCTGGTCGGGCCGGGTCTGCGCTCCCGCTTGGCCGGCGAGCAGCAGCGAGGCGGCGGCGAGCGCGCCGAAGAGCCTGGACATGAGTAACCCCCGATAAGTTGGCGCGACTATTCCATCGCCGGCGCGGGGCGGCAAGGCGCGTCCCCCAGCCGCATCATCTTGACGTAGGGGAAAACGAGGCGTCCGGTTCGTGGCGTGAATTCGCGGGAGCCGTGACCATGCGCTTGCCGATCTTCACCCTCGTCTTCCTTGCCGCGGCCGGCGCGGCGCAGGCCCAGATGGGGACGATGATGATGAACCCCATGCCGCAGGCCACCGCGACCTACGGCGGCGACTTCGACGCCCAGCGCTATCCCAGCCAGCAGGAGCGCTACGCCGCCAAGATCGCGGCGCTGAAGGCCAAGATGCTGAAGCTCACCGCCGCCGACGGCGGGCAGCTTTCGCCGGAGCATAAGGCCAGCCTGCAGAAGGAACTGGACAGCCTGAACCGCCAGTTCGGGTTGAAGGTGGCCGGCCGGTAGCGTCCTCCGGGCCGGCCACGGCCGGAGGACGCCAGCAGTCATGCGGCGACCCGCTCGGTCAGCCTATTGCGGTCGGATCTCGATGCGGCGGGTCTTGTCCTGCGCCTTGGGGTTCTTCGGCAGGGTGACGGTGAGGACGCCGTTCCTGAACCGGGCCTCGACCTTGTCGGCGTCCACTTCGGCGTCCAGCGGCACCATGCGCTCGAAGCGGCCGAAGCTGCGTTCGGTGTAGCGCACGCCGCCGTTTTCCTCGTTGCGCTCCTGTTTCTTCTCGCCGCTGAGGACCAGGGCGTTGTCGCGCAGGGTGAGCTCGACGTCCTTCTGCTCCAGCCCCGGCAATTCGGCGGTGACGGTGTAGGCCTTGTCGGTTTCGGCGATGTCGAGGCTCGGCCGGATGCCGCCGCCGCCACTGCCGTTGGAGGCCCCGAAGCTGCGCTGTTCGGAGGGCAAGAGGAAGTCGTCGAACAGCCGGTCGATTTCGCGCCTGAACGAGTTGAAGGGATCCACGGTGAAGGGCGTCAGGCTCCTGCCGCCCGTCCATGGACTAAGGTCACGGTTGGCCATTTCAGATGCTCCTGTGGGATAGCCGCCGGCTTGCCGGACGGCGTGCCTACAACTCGGCGGGCCGCGCAGAGGTTTCGGGCGGCGGAAAGCCGTTTGATCTCCCAGGCCGCGCGGCCGAAACTGGCGGCTCAATTGGGAGAGCGGGCCTTTGCGGGACGGCGTGGAACAGACCTATCCGGATCATCCCCGGCCGAAGCTGGCCTATCCGTTCGAGGACGGACCCAAGGTCGGCGGGGCGGCGGTGGAGGTCGCGCCGGGGGTCAAGTGGCTGCGCATGCCGCTGGGCGGCGCCTTATCCTTCATCAACGTCTGGGCGATCGACGAGGGTGAGGCCGGCTGGGCGATCGTCGACACCGGCATGGGCGGCACGGCGACCCGCGACGCCTGGCGGGCGGCCTTCCAGGGGCCCCTGGCCGGCAAGGGGGTGAGCCGGGTGCTGGTCACCCACATGCACCCCGACCACATCGGCATGAGCGGCTACCTGACGCGCAAGTTCGACGCCAAGCTGTGGATCACCCGGCTGGAGTTCATGACCTGCCGGTCGCTGGCCGCCGACACCGGGCGTGAGGCGCCGGAAGACGCGGTCCGGTTCTTCAAGGCCGCCGGCTGGGACGAGGACGCGCTGGAGCACTACAAGGCCCGCTTCGGGGGCTTCGGGCGGGGGCTGCACGCCCTGCCGGACAGCTTCCACCGGCTGAACGACGGCGACGAACTGACCATCGGCGGGCGCCTGTGGCGGGTGGTGGTGGGGAGCGGCCACAGCCCGGAGCACGCCTGCCTGCACTGTCCGGAGCTGAAGCTGCTGATCAGCGGCGACCAGGTGCTGCCGAGGATATCCTCCAACGTCTCGGTGTTTCCCACCGAGCCAGACGGCGACCCGCTGACTGAGTGGCTGATCTCCCTGGCGCGGATCAAGGGCCGCGTGCCGGACGATGTGCTGGTGCTGCCGGCGCACAACGACCCGTTCCGCGGGCTTCATGCGCGCATCGACCACCTGATCGGCGGCCACGAGCGGGGGCTGGAGCGGCTGCATAAGCTGATCGCCGAGCCCAAGCGGGTGGTGGACGTCTTCCACGTGCTGTTCCGCCGGACCATCGACCAGAACCTCTTGGGCCTGGCCACCGGCGAGAGCCTGGCGCACCTCAACTGCCTGATGGCCCGCGGCCAGGCGGTGCGCGAGCGGGATGCGAACGGCGTCGACTGGTACCGGGCGGCGGCCTAAAGCGTCACTGGACCGATTTCGGAGGGACCCCGATGACCGAACATGTGCTGATCGAGAAGGCCGGCGGGGTGCTGACGCTCACCCTCAACCGGCCGGAGAAGAAGAACGCCCTGACGCGCGCCATGTACCAGGCCCTGGGGGAGGCCATCGACGGGGCGGCCGACGACCCGGACGTGCGCTGCGTGCTCATCCAGGCCAACGGCGACGCCTTCACGGCCGGCAACGACCTGGGCGACTTCGCTGCGGTGAACGCCGGCGACACTACGGCGAACCAGGCGCGCGAGGGCGGCAACCCGCTGCTCGCGGCGCTGGGGCGGGCCAAGGTCCCGCTGGTGGCCGCGGTGCACGGCCGCGCGGTGGGCGTGGGGGTGACCATGCTGCTGCACTGCGACCTCGTCTATGTGGCGGAGGACGCCCTGCTCACCACGCCCTTCGTGAACCTGGCGCTGGTTCCGGAGGCGGCCTCGTCGCTCTTGCTGCCGGCGCGGATCGGGCACGCCCGGGCGTTCTCGATGTTCGTGCTGGGCGAGGCGGTGGACGGCAGGACGGCGGCGGCCTGGGGCCTCGCCAACGCCACCGTGCCAGCCGGCGAGCTGCGGGCCAAAGCCAGGGCGGCGGCCGAGGCGGTGGCGAGCCGCGCGGCGGCCTCGGTGGCGATCACCAAGGCGCTGATGCGCGACAACCAGGCGATCGCCGAGCAGATGAGCGTCGAGGGCCAGCACTTCGCCGCCCAGCTCAAGTCGCCCGAAGCCAAGGAGGCCTTCGCGGCCTTCCGCGAGAAGCGGGCGCCCGACTTCTCGCGCAAGCTTACCGGAGTGGCCTGAGCATGAGCCTCTCCGGCAAGACCCTGTTCGTCACCGGCGCCAGCCGCGGCATCGGCCTGGCTATTGCCCTCAGGGCCGCCCGCGACGGGGCCAATGTGGCCATCGCCGCCAAGACCGCCGAGCCGCACCCCAAGCTGCCCGGCACCATCTATACGGCCGCGCAGGAGATCGAGGCGGCGGGCGGCCAGGCCCTGCCGCTGGTGGTGGACGTGCGCGACGAGGCGTCGGTTACGGCGGCGGTCGAGGCCACGGTGGCGAAGTTCGGCGGCATCGACATCTGCGTGAACAATGCCAGCGCCATCTCGCTCACCGGCACGCTGGCCACCGACATGAAGCGCTACGACCTGATGAACCAGATCAACGCGCGCGGGACCTTCCTGACCTCCAAGGTCTGCATCCCGCACCTGAAGCGCAGCGCCAATCCGCACGTGCTGATGCTGTCGCCGCCGCTGGACATGAGCCCCCGGTGGTTCGCGCCGCACACGGCCTATTCCATGGCCAAGTACGGCATGAGCCTGTGCGTGCTGGGGATGAGCGCGGAGTTCAGGGCCGACGGGATCGCCTTCAATGCGCTGTGGCCCCGCACCGGCATCGCCACGGCGGCGATCAAGTTCGCGCTCGCCGGCGACGAGGGCCTGCGCCGCTGCCGCACCGTCGAGATCATGGCCGACGCGGCGCACGCCATCTTCGAAAAGCCGGCGCGCGAGTTCACCGGCAACTTCCTGATCGACGACAGCTTTCTCTACGACGAGGGCGTGCGGGATTTCGAGCAATACCGCGTCGATCCCAGTCAGCCGCTGATGGCCGACTTCTTCGTGCCGGAAAGCTCCAAGCCGCCGCCGGGGGTGGTGATTGGAGACGGGAGCCTCGCGCCTTCATGAGCGTCACCGTCCGGGTGGCCTCGCCGGCCGATACCCCGCTGATCCTGGAGTTCATCCGCGACCTCGCGGAATACGAACGCCTCCTGCACGAGGTGGAGTGCACCGAGGCCGACCTGCGCCGCGACCTGTTCGGCGAGAACCCCCGGGCCTTCTGCGAGATCGCCGAGGCCGACGGCGTGCCGGTGGGCTTCGCCCTGTGGTTCTACAGCTATTCGACCTTCCGCGGCCGGGCGGGGATCTATCTGGAGGACCTATTCGTCGTGCCGGGCGCGCGGGGCGTCGGCGCGGGCAAGGCGCTGCTGCGGCGCCTGGCCCAGCGCTGCGTGGAGGCGGACCTCGGGCGGCTGGAATGGTCGGTGCTCGACTGGAACACGCCTTCCATCGAGTTCTACGACAGCCTCGGCGCCATGACCCGAGACGGCTGGACGGTGCGCCGGCTCTATGGCGAGGCGCTGGAGACGTTGGCCGGATCATGAGCGCGCCGCCCAAGACCGTGCTGACCGCGACGCCGGAGGAGGAGGCCGCTATCCGCGCCGCGGTTCGCGCCGTGCCTGACGAGGCGGTGGCGGGGCCTGAGCATGTGGATGGCCTCTTCGCTCTGCTCTCCGATCCCCGCGTCTCCGATCCGATCTACGACCTGGTGCGCCCGATCACCCGCGACAGCGTCGCCGCCTGGGTGGCCGAGAGCGAAGCCCTGCGGCAGGACGGCCGCTGCCTCCTGGGGGTGGGCCTGGACGAGGCCGGGGCGGTCACGGGCTACAGCCGCTACACCATCTGGCCGGAGCGGGCGTCGGGCGAGGTCGCCGGCGCCAGGCGCGCCGACCTGCAGAACAGCGGCTCGGGCCGCCAGGGGGTGGCGCGCTCGGTGGCCTGGATGTTCGAGGCGCTGGGCCTGCGGCTGATCGCCCTCACCGCCGCCCTGGACAACGTCCGCTCGGCGAGGTCCATCGACGGGGCGGGGTTCAAGCGCATGGGCGAGGTGGAAAGCATCCGGCCCGACGGCACGGTGCGCCGCTCGCTCTACTGGGAGCTGACGCGAGACGAGTGGGTGCGGATGCACCGGCTCTAGAGAACGTCGATCGGCTCCTAAGGAAATCTTAGCCATCCCAGGGGCTTACTGGTCCAACTCGGCGGCGAGGGCCGCGGACGGGAGCCAGGCCATGCCCACTCTGACTCATAGCCGCCGCACCGTCGGCGACCACTTCGAGCCGGAGGACAAGGACCCGAAGGCGCAGCGGCAGCTGCGCGGCCAGCTGGAGCAGATCGACTACATCGCCTACACGGCCAACCGCACCGTGCTGGGCGCCACGCTCTCCAGCGTCGACGTCAAGAAATTCGAGCGCCTGGCGCTGGCCACCGCCCAGGCCCGGGCGCGCTGGGTGGCGACCGGCATCGCCGCCGGTGAACCCGGGCGCGCGACAACGCCGGAGCAGGCCGAAGAACTGGTCCGCCTGAGGACCGTCTACGAGGAACTGGCGGCGGTCTACGAAGCCATGCGGCGCATGGTGGAGCGGGGCTACCTGCTGTTCTGAGGACGGCGCCGCGGCGTCGCCGCGTCGGGTAGGGTTATTCGCGCGGCCGCGGCCTAGGTTTGCCTCATCGCAAACAGGAGGCGCCCATGTCCCGGCCCTGGCTGATCGTCATCCTCACCGGTCTGCTGGCGAGCGCCGGCGCCGCGTCCGCCAACCCGCCCGGCACGGAGCAAGGCCCGCTCGCGGGAGCCCGGCTCGTGCAGATCACCCTTCCGGCGAAGGACCTGGATCGGTCGGTCGCCTTCTACCGCGACGTGCTGGGGGTGAAGCTGCTGTTCCAGGTGAAGGGCGCGGCCTTCCTCGATGCGGGCGGCGTGCGCCTGCGGCTCGAAGAGGGCCAGCCGATCCCCTCGGGCGCCGTCGAGCTCTACTTCGCCGACCCGGGGCTGGCCCGCGCCAAGCCGCTGGCCGAGCGCGGGGTGCGGTTCCTGGGCCCTCCGGAGACCGTGCAGCGCCTGCCGGCCGCCGACCTGCAGCTCCTGGAGTTCACCGACCCCGCCGGCAACGCCTTGGCGCTGATGGGCGAGGTCCCCAGGCCATGACCTGCTAGGCTGGCCCCATGGCTGCGCGCAATCCCAGAGGCCGTCCGCGCTATGGCGACGTGCTCACGCCGGGAGAATGGCGGGTGGTCGAGAGCGTGCGCCATGGGATGACCAACCCAGCCATCGCGCGGCGCCTGTCCATCAGCGTAGACGCGGTGAAATACCATGTCGGAAACGCGCTCCTGAAGCTCGGCTTTTCCAGCCGCTCGGAGCTTCGGCGCTGGGACGGCGTGAGCCGGGCCAGCGCGCTGAAGAGGAAGGATGTCCCAATGTCCGCACCCGTGAAGTTGGGTCCGCTCGCACAGATTTCTCGTTCGGTCGCCGACGTGGAGGCGGCCAAGGCCTGGTATGGCGAGGTCCTCGAGCTGGAACTGCTCTACGCCTTCCCGGGCATGGCCTTCTTCCGGCTGGGCGAGGCGCGGCTCTACCTGCAGCAAGGGGAAAGGCCAGCCGGCCAGTCGATCCTCTATTTCCGCGTCGAAGACATCCACGGCGTCCACGGCGAGCTGGAGCGGCGCGGGGTCGGCTTCGTCAACGCGCCGCACATGGTCCATCGCCATCCCGACGGCGCCGAGGAGTGGATGGCAGAGTTCCGGGACCACGAGGGCCACCCGCTGGCCCTGATGGCCCACGTCCGCGCGACCGCGGACGCCTGACCTGGCGGCGCATGGCGCGGCGTCCTTTCCCTCCCCTTCATGGGGAGGGTGGCGAGCGCCAGCGAGACGGGTGGGGATGTGCGGGCCGGAACGCCGACTCAGCACGCCGGCCCACGCTTCCCCACCCTGATCCCTTCGCGATCTGTCCCTCCCCATGAAGGGGAGGGCAGGGCCTTATGCCGTCGCCTTCGCCGGTTGCTGCGAGCCGGCCATGGGGGCGCGGTTCAGGTCGAAGAACTTGGGCGCCATCTTCGGCACGGCTTCGGAGAGGATGCTGGCGACGGTCCAACCCTCTTCCTTGGTCACCGTCTCGATGGGACGGGGCTGGGAATAGAGGATGATGTTCTCGCCCGAGGCGCCGAAGATCTGGCCGGAGACGGATGCGGCGGCCGGGCTAACCATGGCCACCGAGAAGCGGGCCGGCTGGTCGGCGCGGATCTTCTCGGCCATCACCTTGCGCCGCGCCGCGGCGGCCTCGTCCTTGATCGGCACCGACTGGGTCATCCGCGTCCAGGCCACCGGCGCCAGGCAGTTGGAGCGGACGTTGTTGCGCGCGCCCTCCATGGCGATGATCCGCGACAGGCCCGCGATGCCCATCTTGGCCGCCCCGTAGTTGGCCTGGCCGATGTTGCCGAACAGGCCCGAGGTGGAGGTGAAGAACATGTAGGCGCCGTCGTTCTGGTCGCGGAAATGCTCGATGGTGGCCCGCGCCACGTTGAAGCTACCGCGCATGTGGACGTCGATGACCCGGTCCCAGTCCGCCTCGCTCATCTTGTGGAACATCACGTCACGCAGGATGCCGGCCGGATTGATCACCGCGTGCAGGCCGCCGAAGGTGTCCATGGCCTGCTCGACCATGCCCTGCACGGCCTTGTAGTTGGTGACGCTGTCGGAGTTGTGGGCGGCCTCGCCGCCGGCGGCGCGGATCTCGTTGGCCACCGTCTCGGCGGGCCCCGCGGAGCCCTCGTCCTCGCCCTTCAGGCCGCCGCCCAGGTCGTTGACCAGGACTTTCGCGCCTTCCTGCGCCGCGATCAGCGCGCAGTCGCGCCCGATGCCGTTGCCGCCGCCTGTAACCAGGACCACCTTGCCGTCCAACGCGCCCATGGAAGTATCTCCCTGAATGAATAGGGCGACAGTTATTCGAGGCGGTCGGCCTTGCGCAAGGCGGGAAACAGCCCGGCCCAGACGCCGGTGACGATGAGGGCGCCGACGCCGCCGAACAGGGCCGCGCCGATGGGGCCCAGGAAGCGCGCCACCACGCCGCTCTCGAACTCGCCGAGCTCGTTGGAGGCGCCGATGAACACCGAGGAGACCGCCGCCACCCGGCCGCGCATGGCGTCGGGGGTGACCAGCTGCACCAGCGTCTGGCGGACGTAGACGCTCAGCATGTCGGCCCCGCCCAGGGTAGCCAGGGCGCCGACGGAAAGCTCCAGGGCGTGGTCCGGCCAGATCGTGCGGGCGAGCGCGAAGACGCAGGTGGCCAGGCCGAACACCGCCACCCCGCCGAACATGAAGACGCCGGCCTTGCGGTGGATGGGCCGGGCGGCCAGCAGCAGGGCCACCGCCGTGGCCCCGATGGCAGGTCCCGAGCGCAGGATCCCGAACCCCGAGGCGCCGACATGCAGGATGTCGCGGGCGAATACGGGCAGCAGGGCGGTCGCGCCCCCCAGCAGCACGGCGAAGAGGTCGAGGCTGATAGCCCCGAAGACGATCTTCTGGTTCCAGACATAGGCCAGCCCCTGCTTCATCAGGGTCCAGCGCGAGCCGGGGTTGACGGTCGGGCGGGCGTCCTTGCGGATCAGCACCGTGGCTAGCGCCGCCACGACATAGAGGCCGAAGGTGGTGAAGTAGGCCCAGGCTGGGCCCTTGGCCACCAAGAGGCCGCCGGCCGCCGGGCCGATGATCGAGGCGGTCTGCCAGGCCAGCGAATTCCAGGCGATGGCGCGGGGCAGGAGCGCGCGGGGCACCAGCATGGGGCCAAGGGCGGTGTTGGCCGGCGCGAAGAAGGCCCGGGCCGTCCCGAACAGGAAGCCCACCAGCAGCAGGAGCTCCACCGAAGCCCAGCCCTGCCAGGTGGCGATGGCGAGCGTCAGGACGGTGGCGATCTCGCCGGCGTAGCAGACCAGCAGCACCTTCTTGCGGTCGTAACGGTCGGCGGTCTCGCCGGCCGGCAGCGTCAGCAGGAAGACCGGCACGAAGGCCGCCAGTCCGATCATGCCCACCAGGAAGGCGCTTTCCTGCACCGAGCGGGTCTGCCGCGCGATGGCGTACATCTGCCAGCCCATGGCCACGGACTGGATCTGGGCGGCGAAGCCGCCGGTCCAGCGGGACACCCAGAACGTCAGATAGTCGCGCTCCTTCAGGAGCGCGCGGGCCGAGGGGATGGAGGCGGGAACGGTCTCGGCCATATGGCCTTGGAACCTGCCAGCCGTCGCGGCGCGCCGCAACGGCGCCGTTTGCAGCCACCCCCGGGCGTTGACGCGGGCGTCCATAGGCCCTATCTGCGCCGGCCTCGACCCCCTAGGCCGACTTTCCGATGCGACGCCTTCGACGAACCGCCGACTGATCCGCCCCCGAGGCGCGCCGCCGCGCGTTCGGGCCATTCGTCGCCCCTAATCGAAGTCCGCCACAGTTCATGACCATCCAGCCTGCCGCGCCACAGCCTTCAGAGGTTGCTCCGGCCCTCACCCTGCAACCCGAACGGCCGCAGGACGCCGCCCTGGTCGACGCCCTGATCGAGCGCGGGTTCGGCCCCGGCCGCTACGCCAAGACCTCCGAGCGGGTGCGCGAGTTCGCCACCTTCGCGCCGGAGCTGTCCGTCTGCGCCTGGATCGGCGGGCGCCTGGTGGGCTGCGCGCGCATGTGGCGGGTGCGGGTGGGCGGCAAGCCGGTGATGTTTCTCGGCCCCTTCGCTGTGGAGGCGGGCGAGCGCAACGCCGGCTTGGGCGCCAGGCTGGTGGCGCGGGCCTGCGAGGCCGCGCGAGTCGCGGGCGAGACCCATGTGGTGCTGGTGGGGGATGAGCCCTACTTCGGACGGGTGGGCTTTTCCACAGCGGCGGGCCGGCTGGTGAGGCTGCCCGGCCCGGTGGACCCGCGGCGGGTGCTGGCGCGGGCGCTGACGCCGGACGCGGGCGGGCTGGTGGGGCCTGTCGAGGCGGCTTGAGGCCCTCTCCCTACCCTCTCCCTCTCGGCTTCGCCGGGGGAGAGGAGTCTCGCACGGCGACGCAGCAGCCTCCTCTCCCCCGCGCAGCGAGAGGGAGAGGGTAGGGAGAGGGCGGCGCTTGAGGCGACCCGCCGGCGCGCCTACCTTCCATCCCATGGCGGATCAGGCGGCGAGACCGGGGCTTGAGGGGATC
>Ga0207695_10003107_pt1 | contig 23761 bp, 16 predicted proteins | sample KBSC54metaG_FD_184354 | JGI IMG/M metagenome (GOLD analysis project Ga0207695, IMG submission 184354) | Corn rhizosphere microbial communities from Kellogg Biological Station, Michigan, USA - KBS C5-4 metaG (SPAdes) (version 2) | ecosystem: Host-associated > Plants > Roots > Rhizosphere > Soil...
GCGCCCCGCCCCAGCACGACGCCCAGGTCGAAGCAGGCGGAGATTCAGGCGCGGACGCCGGAGCGCAGGGCGGCGCCGGCGGAGCCGCCGGACCGACCGACGCCTCACCGCCGGACGCCGCCGGCGATCGCAGCGTCGTGGCGATCTACGGCGCGGCGGCGCCGGTCAGGGGCAAGCCCGTCCGCTGAGCGCGGGCGCGCCTCCCCTTCTCTGGCGCCCGGGTCGCTCGCCCGCCAGCCGATCGTGGTCCATCATCGCGCGATGATGGCAGCGCCTCCTGATTCGCGTCCGCGGCGCCCGAACCGCCTGCGCGCCCTGATGTTCGCGGTCACGGTCACCGTGTGTGTTCCCGTCCGGGCGGAAGACAAGGCTCAGGCTGTCGCGGCGGCTGTTCCCGACGCGACGGCGCTGAAGCGCCTGGCAGCGCGGCTGGCGCCCGCGGAGCTGTCCGCGGACGTGTCCAGGCTGCCGGCCAGCGAGCGGACCGCGCTGGTCGCCATCCTGCGCGCGGCCCGACTGATGGACGGCCTGTTCATGCAGCAGGTGTGGGCGGGCAACGACGCGCTGCTGGTGGCGCTGGCCGGGGACGCCACGCCGCTGGGCCATGAACGCCTGCATGCGCTGCTGCAGAACAAGGGCCCCTGGCTTCGCCTGGACGGTGATCGCCCGTTCCTGCCCGGCGTGGGCGCGAAGCCGGCCGCCGGCACCTTCTATCCGGCCGACGCGACGAAGGAGGGGCTGCAGGCGTGGATGCAGGGGCTGCCCCCTCCGGCGCGGGCCGAGGCGCGCGGCTTCTTCACCGTCATCCGCCGCGATCCCGCGGGGGCGTTCGCCATCGTCCCCTACAGCGTCGCCTACCAGCCCGTGCTGGCCCAGGCGGCGGCGCTGCTGCGCGAGGCGGCCGCGAAGACCGCGCAGCCCTCGCTGCAAAAGTACCTGCAGACGCGCGCCGCTGCTTTCCTTTCCAACGACTACTACCCCAGCGACGTGGCCTGGATGCAGCTGGACGCCAGCATCGAGCCGACGCTGGGGCCCTACGAGGTCTACGAGGACGGCTGGTTCAGCGCCAAGGCCGCCTTCGAGGCGTTCGTCACCGTGCGAGACGACGCCGAGACGGCGCGGCTGGCGCGCTTCGCCAGCGAGCTGCAGGACCTGGAAGATCATCTGCCGATCGCGCCGGCGCTGCGCAACGCGCACCTGGGCGCGCTGGCCCCCATCCGCGTCGTGAACTCGATCTTCGGGGCGGGCGACGCGAACCGGGGCGTGCAGACGGCGGCCTTCAACCTTCCCAACGACGAGAAGATCGAGCGCGAGATGGGCACGAAGCGCGTGATGTTGAAGAACGTGCAGGAGGCGAAGTTCCGCCTGGTGCTGCTGCCGATCGCGCGGGTGGCGCTCGCCCGCGCCCAGCGCCCGGACGTCACCTTCGACGCGTTCTTCATGCACATCCTGATGCACGAGCTGATGCACGGCCTGGGACCGCACGAGGTGGCGGAGGGGGGCGCCGCCCCGGCACGCCCGCGGCGCACCGTGCGCGAGGCGCTGCAGGAGACCTACGGCACCATCGAGGAGGCGAAGGCCGACGTCGGGGGGCTGTGGGCGCTGGCCACGCTGATGGACAAGGGCGTGGTCGATCGCAAGCTGGAGCGGCCGCTCTACGCGACGTTCCTGGCCTCGGCGTTTCGCTCGATCCGCTTCGGACTGAACGAGGCCCACGGCCGCGCGGTGGCGTTGCAGCTGAACACGTTCCTGGACGCGGGCGCCGTCACCGTGGCTGCCGACGGGACGTTCGCCGCGGAGCCCGCCAAGATGAAGGAGGCGGTGCGGGCGCTGACCGCCGAGCTGATGACCGTGCAAGCCGCCGGTGACCACACCGCCGCCGCGGCGCTGGTGCAAAGCCGCGCGGTGATCCGTCCCGCCGTGAAGGCGGTGCTGGACCGGCTGGCGCGCGTGCCGGTCGACATCGAACCGCGCTTCACGACCGCGGAGAAATTGCTGGAAGCGGCGGCGCGCTGAGCGGCGGGCCGCGCCGCGCGATTACTTGCGGGCGGCCATCATGCTGGCGAGCGCGATCACCGCCAGCACGATCACGCCCAGCAGCACGCCGATCAGGATCTTGGAAGGCTTGGACGTGCCGGGGGCGACGGGCAGCGCCTGCGCGGCCTGCGGCTCGAGCACGGCCGCCAGCGCCTCGGGCCCCGGGGTGGGCCGATCCATCAGCTCGTCGTGCACGGACGCCATCGAGCCCGGCGGCGGAGGCGTGGGACGGCTCGCCGGATCGTTCACCGACGGATAGGGCGCCGGGCGCGCCTTCCCGCTGGCGCCGTTGCCCTTTCCGATCCGGCCGCTTCCACTCTGGCCGCGGGCCCCCTCGTCCGTGCCCCTGGGAACGCTGGACGTCCGGCCGCTGCCATTTCCGTTCCCGGATCTGGCGTTCGACCGCTGACCGGTCTGACCAGGGCGCTGTCCCGTATTGCCAGGCACGGCCGGACTGTCCCGCAGCGTGGGGCGGTTCGCCGGATCCAGGGCCAGCGCGCCGGTGGGGCGGCCCGCGCCGCCCGGGCCGCTGCTCGCCTCGCCCGCCCAGCCGCGCGGATCGATGAGATCGCTGCTGGTCCCGCCGCTCAGGTCATCGGCCCCCAGCGGTCGGGCGCCCGGATCCTCGAAGTCGACGGAGGTGAACTTGTTGATCTCGTCCTGCAGCAGGTTGTCGAGGATGTTGCCCGGGCGGCGCTTGCCCCCCGAGGACTGCGCCGACTTGTCCTCCAGGCACTGCCGCACCAGATCCGCCACGTCGCGCGAGATCACCTTCAGGCCGCGCGAGTAGCTGTAGTGGGCCAGCGCGTCCTGCAGATCGGTGGCCGACTGGAAGCGATCTTCCTTGTTCTTGGCCAGCGTCTTGCGGACGATGTCCTCCAGCTCTTGCTCGACCTCGGGGTTCTGCGCCTTGATGGGCGGGATCTTCGCGTTGCGCACCAGCTCGACGGTCTGGTAGTCGCTCTCCCCGTAAAACAGGCGCTTGCCGGTCAGCATCTCGTAAAGCAGGATGCCCACCGAGAAGATGTCGGCGCGGCTGTCCACCTCTTCGCCGCGCGCGGCCTCGGGCGAGAGGTAGCTCATCTTGCCCTTCACCACGCCGGGATCCGTGGTCTCGATCTGGCTGGTGGCCTTGGCCAGACCGAAGTCCACCACCTTCACCTCGCCCTGCTTCGAGATGAGCACGTTGGGCGGCGAGACGTCGCGGTGCACGATGCCCAGCGGCCGGCCGGTCTCGAAGCTCAGCAGCTCGTGCGCATAGGAAAGACCCTTGCAGATCTCGGTGGCGATGTTCAACGACACCGACATGGGCAGGCGCTTGCCCATGCGGCGCCGCCACTCGAGCAGCGTCTTCAGGTCGACGCCGTCGACGTACTCCATCACGATGAAGTACGTGTCGTCGGTGTGGCCGATGTCGAACACCTGCACGATGTTCGCGTGCTGCAGCGACAGCGACAGGCGCGCCTCGTCCAGGAACATCGCCACGAACTTCTTGTTCTGCGTCAGCGCGGGCAGCACGCGCTTGATGGCGATGTTCTTGCGAAAGCCCTGCAGCGACTCGGCGACCCCGCGGAACACCTCGGCCATCCCGCCCGAAGCAATTCGCTCGGTAATACGATATCGGTCGGCCATGGGTTCGCCGTTCTGGCGACAGAAAACTACATCACTTACACGGCGGCGGCAATGAGGGGGTTGGCCCCCTCATGTTCGCCAGTCGCTCTTCAGTCTTCGACGCCGGCCGGAATCTTCTCGGACTCGCCGCCCATGTCGGCGTCGGTGATGGCGCCGCGACCGTTCTGGGCCACCGCCGCCTCCTCGCGCTCCGCCTGCTCTTTGCAGTCGATGCACAGGGTGCTGACGGGCCGGGCCATCAGCCGGCGGAACGAGATCGCCTCGCCGCAGTCCTCGCAGACGTCGATCTCGTTCGCGTCCAGGCGGACCAGCTGCTTCGAGACCTTGTTCAGCAGAAACTTCTCGCGGTCGTGCAGGCGCATCTCGGTGGAGAAGATCTCCTCCTCCATGGACTCGTCGATCGAGTCACGCCCGATGTTCCGCTCGTGGTTCATCGAGTAAGACAGCGCGTTCTGGCTGGTTCGAGAGAGGCGACGCTGCTCGTCTTCCAGGACGCGACGGATCTCGTTCTTTTCCTTCTGGCTCAGCATTCTATTTTGACCTCGTTGGACCTCGTGACCTCGGCCAGGTGACAGGGAGCGACGCCAGAGGGTGAGCGACGCCCCGACCGGATATGGTGGTTAGGACGCCTTCTTCTCGCGGACCAGCTGCGGGCGCCCGCGCGACACCACGACATCTTGAGTCACCACGCACTCGCTGACACCCGTCAGCGAGGGAATCTCGTACATCACGTCCAGCATAACTTCTTCCAGGATGGCCCGCAGGCCCCGGGCGCCCGATTTCCGGCGCGCCGCTTCCTGGGCCACGCTGACCAGCGCGTCCTCGGTGAAGCGCAGCTTGACGCCCTCCATCTCGAACAGGCGCTCGTACTGCTTGGCCAGCGCGTTCTTCGGCTTCCACAGGATCTCGACCAGCATGTCGACGTCCAGGTCGTCCGCCGCCACGATGATGGGCAAGCGCCCCATGAACTCGGGGATCATGCCGAACTTGATCAGGTCCTCGGTGCGGGTCAGCGCGCGCAGCTCGTTCTTCGACTGCTCGGACTTCTCGATGCTGGCGCCGAAGCCCAGCCCGCGCTCGCCGGTGCGGCGCCGCACGATCTCCTCGATGCCGTTGAAGGCGCCCGTGCACACGAACAGGATGTCCGTGGTGTCGACCTGAATCAGCTCTTGCTGGGGCCGGTTGCGGGCCCCGTCGGGCGTGATCGAGGCCTGCTTGCCCTCCAGGATCTTCAGCAGCGCCTGCTGCACGCCCTCGCCGGACACGTCGCGCGTGACGGAGGGACCGCCGCCCTTGCGGGCGATCTTGTCGATCTCGTCGATGCAGACGATGCCGCGGCTGGCCTTCTCGGGATCGTTGCCGGCGTTGCGGTACAGCGCCTTGATCACGCTGTCGACGTCCTCGCCCACGTAGCCGGCCTCGGTCAGGGTGGTGGCGTCGGCCATGGCGAAGGGCACATCCAGCTTCTTGGCCAGCGTCTGCACCAGCAGCGTCTTGCCGCAACCGGTGGGGCCGAGCAAAAGGATATTGCCCTTCTGGATCTCCACGTCACCGGCCTTGCCGTGCTGCCCGATGCGCTTGTAGTGATTGAAGACGGAGACGGCCAGCGCCTTCTTGGCGCGGTCCTGGCCGATCACGTAGCGGTTCAACTCGTCGTAGATCTCGCGGGGACGGGGATACTTCGGGCGCTCGGCCGCCTCTTCCTTCGCGATGATGTCGTTGCACAGCGCCACGCACTCGTCGCAGATGAAGACGCGCGGACCTGAGATGAGCTTGCGCACCTCACGTCGCCGCTTCCCGCAGAACGAGCAGTGAAAATCATCCATCGGCGTTCAGTATTACATCCCGCCCCCGGTGCCGCCAAGCGTGACCCTTCAAATGTTTCCGCTTGGAAAAGAGCGCGGTCACCGCCCCGTGACGGGAGATCATTTTTTTCGGTTCCGGCGGGCTAGCGCTGATAGTGTACCGGAACAATATGAGAGCCTTGGTGGTCACGTCGAATCCGACGACGGCCGTATCCGAACCTGATTCCCCCGCTTCCGCGCTGAATGACTTGGGCTGCGAGGTCGTCGCCGTAGGCTACGACATCGATCAGCTGCCGGAAGACATCGAGCTCTCCCGCCCCTCCGTCGTGGTCGTCGACGCCGGGGCACACCTCGAGGTCGGCCGAGCAGCCATCCGTCGCGTGCGCGAGGTGGCTTCGCTGTCGGACGTGCCTGTCCTCCTGTGTGTCGAGGTCTCTCGGCTGGCCGGGCTGGATCCTGAAGCGGGCGCGGACGACTTCGTCCTGGCGCCCGTGGTGGCCCCCGAGCTCTATGCGCGCATCCGCCAGCTCGACTGGCGCATGTCCTCGTTCCGCGCCGCCGGCCGCATCAAGATTGGCGACCTGGTGATCGACTCGGTCGCGGTCGAGGCTTCCTTCCGGGGCCGCGCCCTGAAGCTGCCGCGACAGGAGTTCCAGCTGCTGAAGTTCCTGGCCGAGCGACCGGGCCGCGTCTTCACGCGCGAGCAGCTGCTGTCACGCGTCTGGGGCTATCGCTACGCGGGCGGCACGCGCACCGTGGACATCCACGTGCGGCGGTTGCGCGCCAAGCTGGGCCCCGGCAGCGCCATGATCGAGACCGTGCGCCACGTCGGCTACAAGCTGCGCGCGCCGGGTGCCGGCGCGCCGACCTGAGCGGCGCCGTTCTGCACGACGTTCGGGCGCGCCTCGACCAGTCGCAGGACCACGGACGCCGGTCCCAGCGGCACCGCGATCCGCAGCGGGACGTGGCCCGCGCTTCTGTCCAGCCACATCGTGAAGTGGCGCGTCGGCCGATCGGGGTCGGGCCGGCCATCATAGTAGTAGGGCGCGACCTCGCCCTGCAGGCGCAGGGCCGACACCCCCGGCGGCGCATCGGGCACGGGATCGGCGGCGGCCACGGTGGTGACGCGCACCCGCCACATCGCCAGGCCGTCGACCACCTGGATGGTGTCGCTGCCGCCGAGCGGCGGCGGTGAGGTGCGCAGCCGCCAGATCAGCCCCAGCGGATCCGACGTCTGCACGCCGGCCTTGAAATGGTACGCCTCGTCAGCCGCCCCGGGCTTCCGACGCAGCAGGCTGGTCTGGCCGGCGCCGTCCCACGAGCCGGTGTCGACCGTCTGGGCGTTCGCCTCGCCGCGCGCCGAGGTCCAGCGCCGCGAGCCGTGCAGCCAGCTGTCGAACTCGGCGTCCAGCCTGTTCTGCATGGAGCCGATGCCCAGCACCGACCCTCCCCCCGTGCCCTGCACACGCACCGTGGGCGGCCCCCCCGGCCGGGTGGCCAGCGCGCCCGAGGAGACGCGCAGCGAGCCGATCGACCCGAAGACGCCGTAGCGAACGTCGTAGCGGAGCGTCTCGTCGTGTGGGGGCAGCACGATCTTCCAGCGATCCAGGCGGCGCCAGCGACCGAGCCGCCTTCGCGCGGGTGGGGGCGCCGCCGGCGGCACCGACGCGGCGGCGCTGGCCTCCCCGGGGGCTTCGGCCGCCAGGACAGGCGAGCCGGTGGTCGAACCAGCGAGCGGGACGCCCGCCAACCGCAGAGCCACCACGAGGACCAGCGCGTTCACCCGGATTCGACTGGCCCGTGGCGCAAAAAATTCGCCGCCGGCCGAGGGCGACAGAAATCACGCGAACCCGCGGCTCGCGCCCAAAACTTCCGTATGATGCCCCCCTCCATGGATGTCCCGATGAACTCCCGCACCGACGCGCCCCGGATGCCGATCGGCATCTCGCTGGGCGATCCTGCCGGCATCGGTCCCGAGATCGTCGTGCGAGCGCTCGCGGAGCGGCCGCAGCTTTCGCTGCGCGTCTACGGCGATCCAGCGATCCTGGCCGCGGCGGCGGCGAGCCTGCGACTGCCCGCGCCGCCGCCCTCGCGGGTGAGGGCCGTCCCGGCCCGCGGCGAGATCATTCCGGGTCGGCCGAACCTGGCCGCGGCCCACGCGCAGCTGGAGGCGCTGCAGGCGGCGACGGACGACGCGCTGGCGGGTCGCATCTCCGCGCTGTGCACGGCGCCCATATCCAAGGACTGGATCGCCCGCGCCGGCTTCAACTTCCCCGGTCACACGGAGTATCTGGCCCACCGCGCCGGCACGGACGACTTCGCCATGATGCTGGCCGGGCCACGCCTGCGGGTGGTGCTGGCCACCACGCATCTGGCCCTGGCCGACGTCCCGCGCCAGCTGCGCGCCAGCGACGTGACGCGCGCCAGCGTCCTGGCAGCCCGGGCCTTGCTGCGCGACTTCGGCGTGGGACGGGCCCGCGTGGCGGTGGCGGCCCTGAACCCGCACGCCGGCGAGGCGGGACGCTTCGGCGACGAGGAGGCGCGCATCGTCGGGCCGGGCATCGAGGAGGCGCGCGCCAGGCTGGCGCAGGAGCGCCTTCCCGCGGACGTCAGCGGCCCGCACGTCCCCGACGCCGTCTTCCGCCAGGCCGCCGATGGCCTGTATGACGCCGTGATCGCGCTCTATCACGACCAGGGCCTGATCCCGGTCAAGCTGCTCCACTTCGACGAGGCGGTGAACGTCACCCTAGGCCTGCCCTTCGTACGGACCTCGCCCGATCACGGGACGGCGTACGGCATCGCCGGCCAGGGGCGGGCCAACCCGGGCAGTTTCCTGACCGCCCTGGACCTGGCCGCGAAACTCTCTTCCCGGACCCACCCGCCCTGACAGGTGCCGAACGACAGGCGCCAGACGATACGCGGAAAAACGCGCCGGCGAAGACGTAACGCCCGTACCAGAACAATGTGATAAGGTTCGCTCGCCGCTGTACCGCGCCCAACCGCCCAATTCCTCCATGAAGGCCCAGAATCTCAATCGGCCCAGCGCCGAGCCGATGACCCAGGCGACGACCAACGCGATGGACAAGATCGTCGTCAAGGGCGCGCGCGAGCACAATCTGAAGAACATCGACGTCGAGATCCCCCGCAACAAGCTGGTGGTGGTGACCGGGCTGTCGGGTTCGGGGAAGTCCTCGCTGGCGTTCGACACGATCTACGCCGAGGGGCAGCGCCGCTACGTCGAGTCCCTGTCGGCTTACGCGCGCCAGTTCCTGGATCAGATGCGCAAGCCCGACATCGACTCGATCGAGGGGCTGTCGCCGGCCATCTCGATCGAGCAGCAGTCGGGCTCGCGGAACCCGCGCTCCACGGTGGGAACGATCACCGAGATTTACGACTACCTGCGCCTTTTGTGGGCGCGCGTGGGCCAGGTGCATTGCTGGAACTGCGGGCAGCCCATCAGCTCGCAGTCGATCCAGCAGATGGTCGATCAGGTGCTGGCCCTTCCCGACGCCGCGCGCTTCAGCGTGCTGGCGCCGGTGGTGCGCGACCGCAAGGGTGAGTTCGCGCAGGAGCTGGCCAAGCTGCGCCAGGACGGCTTCGTGCGCGCCAACATCGACGGCGACCTGTGCGAGCTGGCCGAGCCGCCCAAGCTCGACAAGAACAAGAAGCACACGATCGAGGTGTTCGTCGACCGCCTGGTCAACAAGGACGGCATCCGCCAGCGGCTGACCGACTCGATCGAGCTGGCGGCGAAGCTGACCGGCGGCATCGTCAAGATCTCCCCGCTCGAGGGGGACGACCTGATCTTCTCCGAGCGCTTCGCCTGCCCCACCTGCGGCATCAGCTACCCCGAGGTCGAGCCGCGGCTGTTCTCGTTCAACAACCCGGCGGGCGCCTGCCCCGCCTGCGACGGCATCGGCGCGAAGATGTTCTTCGACCCCGAGCTGATCGTCCCCAACGAGGACCTGTCGCTGAAGGAAGGGGCCATCGAGCCCTGGGAGCGCCGCAACAGCGCCTTCTTCCAGCAGCTGCTCGAGTCGGTGGCGGCCGCGTTCGAGATCGATCTGTACCTGCCCTGGAACAAGCTGCCGGCGGCGACCCGCCACCTGGTGCTGCACGGCTCGGCCGGGCAAGAGGTCGACTTCTCGTTCGAGAAGAGCGGCCGCAAGCACACCTACAAGAAAGAGTTCGAGGGCGTGCTGGCGAACCTGCAGCGGCGGTTCGACGAGTACGAGCGGCGCCGCCGCGAGCAGGGCCGCACCAGCGACCAGGACTTCGAGGCCATCTACGACGAGTTCCACCGCTACATGGGCCAGACCCCCTGCGAGGAGTGCGGCGGCTCGCGCCTGCGCAAGGAGGCGCGCAACGTGCGCGTGGGCGGCAAGAACATCGTCGAGATGACGGCGCTGACCATCCGCGACGCGCACGCTTTTCTGGCGGGCCTGTCGCTGCCCTCGCGGCTGAAAGAGGTGGCGGAGCGCATCCTGCGCGAGGTGGGCGACCGCCTGTCGTTCCTGATCAACGTCGGCGTCGACTACCTGTCGCTCGATCGCACGGCGGTGACGCTGTCGGGCGGCGAGTCGCAGCGCATCCGCCTGGCCACGCAGATCGGCAGCTCGCTGGTGGGCGTCCTCTACATCCTGGACGAGCCGTCGATCGGCCTGCACCAGCGGGACAACGAGCGCCTGCTGGACACGCTGCAACGGCTGCGCGATCTGGGCAACACCGTGCTGGTGGTCGAGCACGACGAGGACACCATCCGCGCCGCCGACTACGTCATCGACATGGGCCCCAAGGCGGGCGTGCACGGCGGGCGCGTGGTGGCGGCGGGGCGTCCCGCCGAGATCATGAACCACCCGCAGTCGCTGACCGGCGCCTACCTGAGCGGCCGCAAGGTGATCGCGGTGCCGAAGCACCGGCGTTCGGCGGCGGCGCGCAACCTGACCATCAAGAAGGCCAGCGGCCACAACCTGCGCAGCATCACCGTCCCCTTCCCCATCGGCGTGCTCACCTGCGTGACCGGCGTGTCGGGCTCGGGGAAGTCGACGCTGGTCATCGACACGCTGCTGCGCGCGCTGAACCAGAAGCTGCACGGCTCGAAGCACACCGCCGAGCCGTTCCAGGGCATGGACGGCCTGCAGCACGTCGACAAGGTCATCGACATCGATCAGGCGCCCATCGGCCGCACGCCGCGCTCGAACCCGGCCACGTACACGGGCGTGTTCACGCACATCCGCGATCTGTTCGCCAACCTGCCCGAGTCGAAGGCGCGCGGCTACAAGCCGGGGCGCTACTCGTTCAACGTGAAGGGCGGGCGCTGCGAGTCGTGCCAGGGCGACGGCATCCTGCGCATCGAGATGCACTTCCTGCCCGACGTCTACGTCGAGTGCGAGTCGTGCGGCGGCCGCCGCTACAACCGCGAGACGCTGGAGGTGCTGTACCGCAACAGCAGCATCGCCGACGTGCTGGACATGACCGTGTCGCAGGCGGCGGAGTTCCTGGAGAACATCCCCAAGGTGAAGCAGAAGCTGGACACCTTGCGCGAGGTGGGCCTGGGCTACGTGCGCCTGGGCCAGTCCGCCACCACGCTGTCGGGCGGCGAGGCGCAGCGGATCAAGCTGTCCAAGGAGTTGGCCAAGAAGTCGACCGGCCGGACCGTCTACATCCTGGACGAGCCGACGACCGGCCTGCACTTCGCCGACATCGCCCAGCTGCTGGCCGTGCTGAACCGCCTGGTCGACCAGGGCAACACCGTCATCGTCATCGAGCACAACCTGGACGTCATCAAGACGGCGGACTGGGTCATCGATCTCGGCCCCGAGGGCGGCCCGGGCGGCGGCGGCGTGGTCGCCCAGGGCACGCCCGAGGACGTGGCCCGCGTGGCGGCCAGCTACACGGGGCGGTTTTTGAAGAAGGTCCTGTAAGGCGCCGGGCCAAGGCGCGCGGGGGCAGCAGGCAACTTCGCACTTCGTCGTTGAAGGTCGACGCTAGTGTCCAGCGACGTCTCCCCCACGAAGAATGGACGGACGACAACCGCGACTCCGCCCTGGCCGCCTGCCTCGAGTCCGCGCTTCGCCGCGAGCGGGAGGAGCCGCTGAGAGAGGGTCCGGCGCGCCTGAAGATCGGTTACTTCATGGGTCGCCAGTCGCGATGGGCCACCCCGGCCGTGCTTCGCGATCGAGCCCGCTGAGCAGCGCCGTTGCCGCCGGCGGCGGAGCGGCAGCAACAGCATCAGGCCCCCGGCGAGCGCTCCCCGGGTGCGCGCGCCCGGAGCCGCGTCGCAGCTGCAACCAGACCTGGTTCCCGGCACAGTGACACCTGCGGCGCCACCGCTCGCTCCTCCGGCCGCGCCTCCGCTTCCGTCGGGCGCCAGAGTGCCGCCCCCGCTGGCCGCCGCCACGGCGCCACCGCTGCCACCCGTCACAGTGCCACCGCCGGTCGCCGGGGTACCGCCCGTCGCAGCGCTACCTCCCGTCGCAGGGCTGCCGCCCGCCGCCGCGTTGCCGCCGGTGCCGGCCTTACCACCCGCGGCGGCGCTGCCACCCGTGGCGAGGCTTCCGCCGTTGCCGCTTTTCCCACCAGCCCCCATCCCGTCGCCGCCGACACCCGCGGCGCCGCCACTGCCGGCGGTCCCGGTGGCACCGCCCATGGAGCCGTCGTCGCAGCTCGCCCCGTCGAGATAGAGGACGTAGTCGTTGAAGTCGCCGTCACCATTGAGCGAGCCCCTCCAGCTGCTCGCGCTGGTCGGCGCGGTCTCGAACGCCAGGTAGTACGAGCGCGGATTCACTGTCGACTGATAAATCAACGCGCCCACCCAGGGTTGCCCGTTCGGCGCCGTGGCGTTCAGCCCCAGCTGGGAGTACTTGTTCTGGCTGCAATACGAGCTGGACGCCGCGCCGATCAGCACGAGGCCGACCATCCCCCCCAGGTAATGCGGGTCGTCCACGATGCCGCCCATCGCGTACGCGGGCATGTTCCAGCGGTGCTGCGGCATCTGCGTGGTGTCGTACGTGGCCAGCGGACAGAAGTCGGAGTCGTCGCAGCAGGCCGTCGCCGGATCGAGCGTCGCAGGCGAGGCGGGGCAGCGGGGAAACGTGGCCGGGATGAACATGTAGATCTGATCGGCCGGCGGCGGCGTCGTGCTGCCCGATATGACGTTGTACCAGCCGACGCCCATCGGACAGCTGCCTGCCTCGAGGACAATCCGGACGGTGAATCCACAGTGCGGCGAGAAGGTCCCCGGCGCGGTCTGGGCGTCCTTGACCGGGTCGATGACCTCGCCGCGGCTGGTGAAGAGCCCCGGTAATGTCCCGTCCATCATCGTGAACCCGCGCGAGGTCACGACGCTCAGCTCGACCGACGGCGAAGGCTGGGGGACGGCGATCCCCATCGTGCTGGGCGGGATGGGGGGCTCGGTGACCGCGGCGCGCGCGGTCGCGGGCAGCGCGAGCAGCAGCAGAAGAAGCCGCGGACCCGTACCCGACCTCAGCCGACGAAAGGATCCCGATGACCTGCCGCGCATTCCGCCTCCCGGAGGGCGCACGTTATCACGGCCGGCCCCGTCACCACGGTCGCCGGCGGAGACGGGAGAAGAACGAGGGCAGTTCGAGACCGCGCGGCAAGCCGCGCTATCGTCACGGTTGCATGGACGCGCTCGACAGCTGGCAAAAGGAAATGGACTCGGTGTTCATCTACCGGGTCATCGCGCAGAGGGAGAAGGCGCCCGAGAAGCACGCGCTGTTCAAGAAGCTGGCGGCGGACGCGGAGTCGCAGGCGGAGATCTGGGCGAAGAAGCTGCACGCCGCGGGACAGGCGCCGCCGGAGTTCGTCCCCGGCCTGCGCACCCGCCTGGTGGCCACGCTGGTGCGGCGGTTCGGGGCCCGGCCGCTGCGGGCCGTGCTGGCCGCCATGAAGGTGCGCGGCATGTCGGTGTTCACGACGGTGATGGCGGGACACCCGCTGCCCACCTCGGCCGACGAGATCGGACAGCGACACCGCAGCGCCGGCGGCGGGAACCTGCGCGCCCTGGTGTTCGGCGCGAACGACGGCCTGGTGTCGAACGCCGGCCTGATCCTGGGCGTGGCGGGCGCCACCGGCGGCAACGGCGAGGCGCGCGCCATCGTCATCTCGGGCATCGCCGGGCTGCTGGCGGGCGCGTTCTCGATGGCGTCGGGCGAGTACGTCTCCGTCCGTTCGCAGCGCGAGATGTTCGAGCACCAGATCGCCGCCGAGCGCGACGAGCTGGAAACCTATCCCGAGGCGGAGGCCGCCGAGCTGGCGACGATCTACCAGGCGCGCGGCCTGTCGCTGGACGACGCGAACCACATGGCGAGCGCCATCATCAAGAACCCGGCCTACGCGCTGGACGCGCTAGCGCGCGAGGAACTGGGGCTCGACCCCGCGAACCTCGGCTCGCCCTGGGCGGCGGCGTGGTCGTCGTTCCTGTCCTTCTCGCTGGGCGCGATGGTGCCGCTGTTGCCCTTCCTCGTCGCCCGGCAACGACACGCGCTGCTGGCTTCCGTCGGCCTGACGACGCTGGCGCTGTTCGGGATCGGCGCCGCCATCAGCCTGTTCACCGGCCGCAAGGCCTGGCGCGGCGGTCTGCGGATGCTGCTCATCGGCGCGGCGGCGGCGGGCGCGACCTACTCGATCGGCCGCTTGCTGAACGTCACCGTGAGCTGAGCGGCGCCGCCTGCACGACCCACGCCTCGTCGCGGAACAGCTCGCGCCACCCGTCGGTGGAGAGGTGCTTGCTGACGGGCGACAGCGGCGGCAGCGCCGCGCAGCGAATCCCGTGGCGCGCGAACAGGGCCCGGTACTCGCCTGTCTTCTCCGCGTCGATGTCCTCGGTCAGCAGCGACGCCGGGTATGGGTCCTGGCGGCTGTCGATGAAGACCGGCACCTGGGGCACGAACCAGATCAGGTACCCGCCCTCGTTGTAGCGGTTGTAAAGCGGCCCGCCGCAGTCGCGAATCGCAGCCTGGGCGGCGGGCGCGATGGGCCGCCACCCCAGGCGCGGCAGCGGCGCGCGCCACGACACGGCGATGGCGACCGTCGCCCCCACCAGCATCAGCGCCACCAGGGCCAGGTTCAGGCGGGGGTGCTCCTCGCCGTCGTCTCCCTGGCGCGTCCCCGGCAGGCGCGCCGCCGGGCCCAGCAGCCGGCTCATCGCCGGCATCCACACCAGGCAGAACGGCGCGATGTTGCGCACGGCGCGCGCCGCCAGCACCACCAGCACCAGCGCCACCACGACCACCAGCCGATCGTCGAACGGGGACAGCCGCCGCCAGCGGGCCACCGTCGTCCCCACCAGCAGCAGCGCCGCCACCCAGAAGCAGATCTCGATGGGTCCCTTCGGATAGGAGGGCATCCACTCCATGATCTGGTTCTGGCGCGAGCGGGCCATCGACTCGCCGATGAAGGTCCACAGGTGAACGCCCATGGGTGTCACGGCCGTCAGCGCTCCGCACACGACGGTCACGACGGCCAGGCGCGCCGCCAGCCGCCGGTCGTGAAACCAGGCCACCGCCGTCGCCACGCCCAGCACCACGCCGCCCAGCGCCACCGCCCCGTGCAGGTTCGCCCACAGCAGGAACAGCGGCGGGATCAGCAGCAAACGGCGGTCGAGCAGCAGGCGCAGCAGCAACACCAGCAGCAACAGGCTGGCCACCTGCGGTCGCAGCGCCCACACCACCGACGCGAGCGGAATGCCCAGCAGCGCCAGCAGGAAGTTCACGCTGGGGCGCGCCCGCATCAGCCCGTAGGCGAGCGCGCACGCCCCCGTGGCCAGCGCCGCGCCCACCGCCGTCAACAGGGGCATGCCGCCGGCGCGATGGCAGGCCCACGACAGCGCCTGCCACAACCACTCGTGATTGGGCCAGGGCAAGCCCCGCGCCGTGTGCGAGTAGGTGTCGACCAGCGGCACGTGTCCCGTGCGCGCCAGGTCGTACCCGGCGCGCAGGTGCCAGTACGAATCGGATTGTGCCGGCATCACCGCCGCCGTCGCCGCCACGGCCAGCATCAGCAGCGCCACGCGCGTCTGCGCGAAGGTCAGCTGCGCCAGGCGAGCCCGGATCGCGGCGATCACGGCGCGCGTCCGGCCGCCGCTGCGACCGCGAACGACTCGGCCACCTTTCGCTCCCGCAACCGCCAGATGCGGCCGTCCATCAGGAAGTGATGCAAGTTCAGGAAGGCGACCACCGCGGCCGCCACCACCGGGCCTTCGCCCCCCCAGGCCCGCCCCAGCGCCGCGAACCCCGGGTTAATCAGCAGCCCCAGCGCCAGCACGGTGACGACGTACAGCGCGAAGAACGCTGGGCTGCGGCCGCGCGCCTGGTGCCAGCTGGTGATGGCCAGGTACTGCGAGCCGTGAAAGATGGGCACCAGCACGACGTTGAAGAACGGGTGCCACAGGCCGATGCCGAACCACAGCAACTGCGTCGTCACCACCGCCCACACCGCGCGCGGCAACGGCGTGCCGGCGCGCCGCCGGCGCGCCGCCAGCACGGCCACCGACGCCAGGCTGCCGGCGATCGCCAGGGTGCCCGCGCCCAGAACCCAGGACGGCAACGGGGACGAGGCCAGCGCGGCGCGGGTCAGCTCATAGGCCGGGTTGCGCGCGGCCGCGCCCACCCGGAACAGGCCCAGCAGCGAGATCAGCCAGGACAGATACAGCGGAAGCGCGACCAGCCGCTTCTCGTGGGGTTGCAGGCGCACCCCCTGGCGCAGCGGATACAGCATGGCCAGGCCCAGCGACTGCCCGGAATAGTGGTACCCGGCCCACCCGACGTACGTCGCGAAGAAGGCGAGGCCCACGGTGCGCGGCCAGCGCACCGCCGCCACCGCCCATCCGAACAGCAGCAGCGGCGCCACCAGCGTCACGAATGGGTGCGCGCGCAGGATCGCGGCGGACGCGAACGCGCGCCGGTAGGTCGCGGCGTAGTGCGGTCCCACGAACATCAGCGTCAGCGCGAACGCGATCGTCGACGCGACGGCCAGGTGACCGGCGGCGGCCAGCGCCGCCAGCAGCACGCTACCGGCCAGCGTGAAGCCCGGGCCCAGCACCGCGAAGTCGGCCCACGCGCCCAGCAAGAACCGGCCCGCGGGACGCGCGGCCGGCGCCGCGGCGGGCGAGACGGCGGGGACGGCGGTGGGAGCGAACGCGGACGACATGCGGGTGGCTACGCCACTATATCGGCGGCCCTGGCCCGCCGCGTGAGCGCGCCCGTCGGATCCAGCAACTGGTCGCGGATTTGGAGGTGCGGCTGCGTTCGAGGGCGCCAATGTACGTCCACCGAACGGGGCGAAAGGCGCGACCGCTGGAAAGCGCGGATAAGATCGCGGGCGGGAGCGCCGACACCTGACCACACCGACCGATCACCTTCGCTCGCCTGTCCGGTCGGCTGGTCGGCGATCGTCTCTTCCCAGCTCGTCTCCGTCGTTCCGGTCGCTGGCCGTCGCCGCCGCCGTGGCCGCGTGCCTGGCCTGGGGCTCGGCAGGTCTGGCACCCTTGACGGATGCGCTCGCGGGGGCGCGGGCGCCCAGCGACTTCCCGACGGACTTCGTGCCGGCGGCGCGGCGGGCGCGGGGTGCCCCGCCGGGCACCGACGTCGTGACCGGGAACGCCGAGGCGCGCGCGGCGGGCGCGCCGGCTTTCGTCCCCGTGGGCGCGCCTTATCGGGCCCATCCGCCGCCCGCCGTGATGCTGGTCCGGCCGCTGGTCGCGCTGGGGTTTCGCGACGCCGCGCTGGTCTGGCTGGCGCTGTCGCTGGCGTCCCTGGCCGTGCTGGCGTGGATCGTGACGGGCGTCTTCATTGCCGACCCGCGCCGCCGCTTCGTCCGGGTGTGGCCGCTGTTCGCGGCGCTGCTGCTGTGGCCGCCGGTGCTGCACAACCTGGAGAAGGGCCAGTGGTCCCTGCCCATCGCCGCGTTGCTGGCCCTGGCCTGGTCGGCCGTCCAGCGGGGTCGGCGCGGGCGGGCAGGCGCGCTGATCGCCGCCGCGGGTTGCTTCAAGCTCACACCGGCGCTGGTGCTAGTCGCGCTGCTGGGGCGCGCCGGCCGCCGGCGCGCGCTGGTGGGCGCCGCAGCGGTCACCGCCGCGCTGGCCGGACTGTCCCTCGCCGTCATGGGCCCCGCGTACTGGGGCGACTTCCTGCGCTCTTCCGGCGCGAACGCGGCCGGCTGGCAGACTGCGCCTGCCAACACGATGTCGCTGTGGGGCGTGACCAGCCGGCTGTTGATCGGCGGCCCCTTCGCGCGACCCGCGCTGCTGTCGCCGGCAGCGGCCCGGGCCGTGTGGAGCTTCGGGGCGCTGCTCCTCTTGGGGTTGGCTTTCGCGCTGACCTGGCGAGACGCGCGCGCCGCGCCGCCCGGCGACGTCCCGAGCCCGGGCGTGCCGGCGCGCGTGTTCGCGGCCTGGTCGGCGCTGGCCGTGATCCTGGGGCCGCTCGCCTGGACGCACACGGCGATCTGGCTGGTCCTGCCGGCCGCGCTGCTGCTGCGGGACCTCGCCGAGGCACCGTCCCGCAGCGTCCCGCGCGAGCTGACGCTGCTGGCGGCGCTGGCGCTGCTGACGATCCCGCGGCTGACGCTGTTCGCGCTGGCCGGACCCTTGCCGGTGGAGCCAGCGCGGGGTCTGGTTCTGGCCTTTCACCTGCTCGGCGCGCTGCTGATCTTCGCGGCGGCGTGCCTGCCCGGCCCCGCCACGACGCCTGGACCGACCGGCGGCACACCGGACGCCACGTCCGGCTCCCCAGCACCGCGCTAGTTGGCAGCGGCCGGGGCGCCAGCGGAGGCGTCCCCTGGGGGCAGCAGCAACCACGTCACCTCCGCCCCTCCGTCCGGCCGAGCGAGGGGCGTGCTGCGCGTCTTCGGTCCCGGCCAGTCGGCGACGGGCCTCGAGTCGAAAATCTTGCTGGTCAGGTCCTCGACGGCGTCGCGGGCCTTGAAGACCAGGGTCGAGAAGCAACCGGCCTGGTGGCACTCGAGCGGCGACACCTGCACGTCGATCCCCGCCTTGGCCGCCAGCGTTTGCCAATCAGCTTGCATCGATTGCACCTTGCCGGTCAGGCCCATGACGTCGGGACCGCTGGCCCGCAAGCGCTCGATTTGCTGATCTCGCTCGGCGGTCTCCGGGCTGGGGGCGATCGGGGCCACGACGGCCGCGTCGTCCGCGACGGGCTCTGTCTGCTCCGCCCCCAGCGCGGCGACGCCGGGATCGGCGGGGACGTGGGGCAGGAACCTCCGGCGCGCGCGGCCAGGATCATCCTGGACCTCTGGGACGCCGAACGATGGGTCTCGCTCAGCCGGTGCGGGCCCTTCGACCACCGGCGAACGACGCGCCGCCGCTGCGTAGATCACCAGCAGCGCCACCAGGAGCAGACCGAGGACCGCGGGAAGCCAACGACGCATCGACATGGCTGACCATCCTTCATAGTTCGGGCGCGGCACACCGCCGCGCCGGGCTATCCCGACGCGGCGTTGTCCGTGACGCTGTTACTGGTGGCAGGCCAGGATGCTGCCTGGCGCGATCTCGATGGAACGGGCGAAGTACGAGCCCGAGTAGGTCTGCGGGTTCGGACCCGAGCCAAACACCACGCTGGCGTTCGGCGCGGTGAACGAGCCGTCCAGGCGCGCCCCCAGGGCGACCGCCGTCGAGCCGGCATAGCCGACCGTCAGGGGCTGGATGGAAGTGCCGGTCGCCTGCAGGATCGGTGAATTCAGGAAGAACGAGTTCTGCACGAAGATCCGCGTCGTCGGCGTGGCGCGGACGGTGACGCTCGCGTTGATGGTCAGCGACTGGAAGAAGTAGTCACCCGCCGTCAACACCAGTGTGCCCCCGTTGACGGTCCCCGAGACGTACGAGCCGGGACCGTGCGTCTGGGTTCCGCTGTTCACCGTGAACGACCCGAGGGTCGGCGGGGGGAACGAGGGAAGCGTGGGCAACGCAGGCAAGGACACGCTGCCGTTGGCCGTGATGGAGCCGGTCACGACCGCGTCGCTGTCCTTGGTGACGGAGCCCGCCGACAGCACGTTGCCGGTCACCACCGACCGATGCTGCAGGGTCACGGGCGCGCGGCTGGTCACCGCGCCCGACTTGCTGTCGGGGCTGAGGCGCGTGCTACCGGTGCCGTTGTTCAGAACGACGCCCGGACCACCCGAGCCGTTCTGCACCTGGGCGCGGTCGTCCAGCAGGAAGTTCTGGTTCGCCTCGCAGGCGATCGCCTGCTGCGCCGACACGTTGCAGGTCGCCGGCTGCGACGCGATGCCGTTCGCCACCACCACCAGCGTGCAGGCGCCCTGCTCGATGTTCGCCGGCACGTCGAACTGGGTCGAGATCGTCTCCGTGCTGCCCAGCGCCTCGACGCCCATGCGGCTGTGGTTGTGGGTGCGCGCGTAGAAGACGTGGCCGCTGGCATTGTTCGTGATGCGGACCAGCGGGTAGTTCGTGAAGCTCTGCGAGTCGTCGCCATACGCCGAGCCCTGGGTCAGGCCGTTGAACAGCGTGCCCGAGACGGCGTTGTTGCTGCTGCCGGGGACCAGCGTGGCCGGCGACGAGCTGATGGTGGGCCGCCAGGCGTTCTGGGGCGCGCCGCCGTTCGAGTAGACCGCCACGTCCTGCGTCGAGAACTGATCGTAGGCGACGAACAAGGCCTCGCCGGAGGGCAGCATCATGAAGTGGCCGTCGAACGACGCGAAGGCGGCCGCGTTGGGGGAATCCGCCACCTGGTTCAGCGTGTTCGTCGCGAAGTCCAGCTCCCAGAAGTGGCTGGGGGCCAGGAAGTCGCGGGCGACGTTGTCCGCCGGCGAACCCATCACGATCACGTTCCCGTTCGGCAACACGGCGGCCGAGCCGTCCTTGACCGAGAAGTGATTGGTCTGTCCGGTCACCAACGGAAAGTCCATCGCCGCCGTGTGGGACCAGGTGTTCGTCAGCGTGTTGAACAGCGCGTTCTGGCCCAGCGAATTCCCCGAGAAGGCGACCAACTGGCCGTCGGGGCGCAGCAGCGCGGGCCCGAGTTCGATCGAGCCGCCCAGGTTGCCCGTGTCAGCCATGTTGACGATCGTCGACAGCGGCGTGCCCCAGCTGTTGGTGGCCGGGTTGTAGATCTCGGACTGTGCCTGGATACGGGAGTCCACGGCCAGGATCGTGCCGTTGGGCAGGATCTCCCAGCCCTCCTCGTTGTTGCCGTCGGCCTTGCCGGTCGGATTCAGCGCCGTGAAGGTCAGCGTCGCCGGGTTGAACGACTCCAGGTTCGTCGACGTGATCGACGAGACCAGCAGGGTCCCGTTCGGAAGCACGGTCGACATCGTGTCGCCCACGTTTCCGCTGCCGAACGCCTCGGTCAACTGCCGCGACCAGGTGTTGGTGACGGGGTCGTACATGAAGCCGATGTTGGTGTCCACGCCCTGCGGAAAGCCAGCCAGGTCCTCGCCGCCGATGACGACCACCCGGCCGTCCGCCAGCACCTGTGAGGCGAAGAACAGCGGGGCGTACGTGCAGGGGTTGCAGCCGATCCGGGTGTCCGTTCCATTGGGCATGGGCGCGATGGGGGTCGCATCCCAGGTGCCGTTGACGTAGCTGCCGAAGGCGTCCGGGGTCAGCCGATGCCAGGTGTTGGTGCCGAAGCCCTGACACATGACCGTACCATCGGTCAGCAACAAACAAGAGTTCAAGAACGTTGGCGGCGCATTGGTGAGCGGCGTGAATGCCGCCTCCGCTACATCGGCCGCTCCCAGCGCCGTCAACAATCCCAAGCCCACCGCCAACGATCGTTTCAACTTCGTCTTTCGCGTTTCCATCGTATCTCCTTTGTCTCACTCCACACACTGACTTCCGTTTCCCTAATGACTGATCTCGCTCGTTCACCGACGCCTCCTCTTCGTCGTTCAAGCGTGCACAGACGCCCGGCCGCATCGACCGGGCAAAGCAGCGGCCAGGGTCACCGCGAGGCACGACGACCTGGGGTCGCGATCAATTGGAGAGCCATGGCGCGCGGCGCCTGGCCCGTCCCGCGTCGGACGTCCGCTTCAGTGACTCTTCTCTCGCCCCACCATCTCCCTCCCTCGCGGCGCCTGGCCGCGCACCAATCCGACATCAGCGAACGACACGCGCTCGGTCGCGCTCACTCTCGGCGGCCGGCACGGTCATCTGTCACTAGCTCTACGAATACCCGTCCGTGGCGAACGGGTTCCTGGACAGCAACGCAGGCCCAGGGTCGTCACCAAATGCCAGCTTGGAAATTGATTGTCAATTGCAGTCTCGCAATTTGCTGTGAATATCCTGTTGCACGCGCGCCACCGGACCGGATGACCGAAACTCCAGGCCGGAATCGACCAATTGAATCGCGCAATCGAGATCGTCGTTTGCACTGCACCAGGAACGCATCCCGCTCACGTGCAACGATTCATTCGTCAGGGCTACCTCTCGAAAATCTGAGAGAGCAGGACCGAACGACCTCGTGGCTCTCAGATATTCGAGACGGATCGCGCACGATTTACTCGCCGTCGGTCCTGACGAGACTCTTGTGTGCAGAATTTGCTTCTCGAAGCTGCCTGCTGGACCGTCTCGAGCGGTACATGGCCTGCAATATCCCGATCCGGCATCAATGGTTACGCGCTGCCTGAGGATCAGTTGTCGAGGAGGTGTTCATTGTCGTCGTTCCGAGAATCAAGAACGTTCTGGCGGCCGGCAATGGTGGCGCTGGCGCTCGGGCTGTTCACGCCCGGGCTCGCCTGTCATGACTCCGGGGGAGACCCCGGCGGTAGCGGCGGGCAGCCGTCGGTCGACGCGGGCGCGGGCTCGGGCGGCAGCGGCCCCGCGGGAACGGGTGGCGGCCACGGGAGCGGCGGCTCGACCGGCGTGGGTTCGGGCGGCAGCGGCGGCGTGGGAAGTGGGGGACAGCTGGGGAGCGGCGGTGTCGGCTCGGGTGGTCACGCCACCGGCGGCATTTCGGCCAGCGGCGGGATGGGGAGCGGTGGAATGACCTCGACCGGCGGAAAGGGCGCGGCCGGACAGAGCGGCAGCGGGGGTGTTGCCAGCGGCGGCAGCGGCGCCGGGACCGGTGGTCTGGCCCTCGGTGGCCACGCCGGGGGCACGGGCGGCCTTGGTTCCGGGGGCCGGGCCGGCTCCGGCGGCGTGGGAGCGCAAACCGGCTCGGGTGGCGCGGCCGGCAGCGGGGCAGGCGGCGCAGGTCAAGGCGGCTCGAACGGAACGGGCACCACCTTCACCGCCGTCTACGGTTCGTTGTTCGGCACCTCCCTTTGCGCGGGGACGCTGTGCCACAACCCGGGCATGCAGAAGGGGATCGACCTGTCCAGCAAGATGTCGGCCTACGATTCGCTGAAGTTCGAGGTCGTCGCGGGCGACGGGGCCAACTCGGCGCTCTACCGTCTGCTTTCGGACGGCACGATGCCGCCCAATCCACCCAAGGCCAGCGCCAGCCAGATCGCGGCGGTCCGCGCCTGGATCGATGCCGGCGCGCTGAACGACTGAACGTCGAGTCCGCCTTCCGCGCTGGCCAGCGGCCGCGCTCAGGGCGGTGTCGCGTACACCATCATCAGCATCAGGGAGAACAGAAACAGAAGCAGCGTCAGGATCTGGTGGTGACGGTTCGCGCGCGCCAGCGCAGCCGGCCAGGTCCAGGTCAGGTACCAGGGGAACCACAGGCCGGCCACGAACAGCATGACCGCGCTCGAGACGTACGCCCAGGCGGTGAGCGCCACCAGCGAGGCGCCGGCGCGCCAGACCACCAGCGTCGCGCCGGCGTAGACCAGCGCGGTCAGCCAGGTGCGCCGCACGACGTGGGCCAGCGGATCGCCCGTGCGGCGAATCGCCTTTCGCGGCGCCTGCCCCGCCCCCCCGTCGGGCGCCGCACGCGCCGATGGGGGCGTCGCCGCTGCGGGCGCCCCGGCGGTCGCGGGCGGCGCGCCCACAACGTCGTCGTCCGGCTGGTCGGCGCTGCGGAAGCGCTCGGCCAGGCCCCCCAGCGCGCGGCCGCCCGACCAGAACGGCGCGTAGGCCAGCACGACCGGCGCCAGACCGAGGCCGACGATCGCGCCGGCGCGCGCCCATCGACGCGCGCCGCTGGCGCCGCGGAGCACGCCCAGCGCCACCCACGGCAGCAACAGCAACGGGATGAGCTTCACCGCCGCGGCCACGCCCAGCCAGGCCGCCGCGGCCGCGGGGCGCGCCCGGCCCGACGGCGGGGTCAGCCACGCGACCAGCCCGGCCAGGGCCAGCGCCATCATCACCACGTCGTTGTGTCCGTTGCCGGGCCCCTCGCACA